>Ga0073928_10003431_pt1 | contig 25070 bp, 20 predicted proteins | sample PaiPotPPA55metaG_FD_76969 | JGI IMG/M metagenome (GOLD analysis project Ga0073928, IMG submission 76969) | Iron sulfur acid spring bacterial and archeal communities from Banff, Canada, to study Microbial Dark Matter (Phase II) - Paint Pots PPA... ...
CCAGAGGCTTCAGCAGTTTCGTTGCCTCCACCGCTGCTCTGATTGTTACCGGGTGGAGCGAACCAGTTCCCGGGCGGGTTTACCCCGCTGTGGACCATCACCTTTTCACGGCGCACCCGGTAAAGCGACTTTCGGGAGTTAGTTAGGGCTGTCGCGGCAAAGCCATCCCAAGATATGAAGGCAAGAGCAACTCAGTCGGAATTTTCTTCGAGTGCCAGCCCTTAATTGGGTCCTGCCAATTAGCAGGATGTGTACAGTGCTGCTTTAATCTTGGTGCCAGGCTTTCTTTACAGTGGCATGCTCCCGCGAAAGCACATCTGAAATCCGGATTTGTCCTCCGCTGACAAATCGCTCGTGATTCTCCTCGAGTTCGTCAGGTACATAACGGTAGTTAATTGTGATTCCAAAGGACGCTTTAAGCCCGTAGGGGCGGAGGTTGCCGAAGGCGTTGATCCCTTCAAGGCGAGCTCCATTCGAAAGATGAAACGCGGCGACCGGATCGAAAACTTTGCCATTCTGGCGAGCTTCCGTTAAATATGCGAATGCGAGGCGAGATAATGGCGCGCCAAGTAGGTCGCGATGAACGACGGGCTGCTCCAATAGCAAGAAGAGCGCTTCGACGGGATCGCGGCGTCTTGCTGCCTGAGTCAGACTGCTAGCGTAGTCGGCGAGCAGCGCCGAGAGGCGCCGCGGTGTAAAACCATTTTCATTGTGAGGGTCCCGCAATGCTTGGGAAAAGCGTGGCAAGGGAGAGAGTGTGCAGAAGTTTTCCATATTGGGGAACTCGGCCGCCAACTCGACCACCACCTGTTTAATCAGGAAGTTGCCGAAGGGGATTCCTCGCAGGCCATCCAGGCAATTATTGATGGAATAAAAGATGGCGGTGTTCACTTTATCGGACGTCAACACGGAAGCGTTTACGTCCAGCAAACGTTCCAGATCGCCGGTTAGACCATTCGCCAGCGCCACCTCCACAAAAATGATCGGTTCGTCGATAAGCGCCGGATGAAAAAAAGCAAAGCATCGCCTGTCCGTCTGCAAACGTCGGCGAAGGTCGGGCCATCCGTTGATTTCATGCACCGATTCGTAGCGGATCAGTTTTTCCAGAATAAGGGCAGAAGTTTGCCAGCTGATACTCCTCAAACTGAGAAATCCGCGGTTAAACCATGACCTGAACAGATGCCTTAGATCAGCGTCGAGCGGGCTGATGTCCGGCGATTTTACAGGTAAGTCCAGAAGGTGTTTGCGGATTGCCACGAGAGTTTCTGTGCCGCGCGGCGCGGTGTTAATACGGCGAAGAAGCTCCTGGCGTGGTGGCTCGACCGCTGCGGATAGAAGCGACAGATTCAGTTCATTCGGATTTTCCAGATAGTTTGCTGCGGCACTCTGAAGGGCTTTCGAATCTGGAGAAAATGCACCACAGAGCATCTCGTAAAATTTAAGACGTTGTGTGGCGTCCATCGCCGCATAAGTAGTAATGATCTCCTGGGCAAGCGCCGTCTGAGAAGCTTCGCCACGCTGCGAAAGGAGATGACGGCATAGAAAACTCATGTCTTTGCCGCGGCGGCTTCGCAAGATCTTCAGCAGTTTATTGAGGAACGCGGGCATGGTAGTTTCTGCATTTCATGCGGCTTTGGCACGCATTCAGACGGTGCCAAGCTCTTAAATCCTAAACGCCCTTTAATCCGGCAACGGTTCGTTTCGAGTTTCCTGCGCGAACGGAATGATCAGCAGTCCAATCCCGAAGGCGATAGCTGTATACGCTACAGGTTTCCCGATTGTCCCTACATGACGAACCATTGCACCAATCAAAAAATTCACGCCTGCTCCTACAAACCTTCCGAAGGACGTTGCAAACGAAAAGGCCGTGGCGCGAACAGAAGTGTCGTACTGCTCAGGAAGCCAAAGACTGAACAATGCGAAGTTTCCGCCAAAAAATCCCAGGAAAAACAAGCAGGCAATAAAAAGTCGGAGGCCGTTCTCCAAGTAGAAGACCCATCCAAAAGTAAGAGAAATGAAGACGCACATTCCCGCGAAATATATTGCCAACGTTTTCTTGCGACCAAGGCGCTCCGCCAGGATCGGGGCCACGAGACAACCTAGTATGGTGCCAATGGAGAGGATCACGGTTCCAAACGAGGCCGTCTTCGAGGCCTCGGCTATCGTCATGCCAGCCTTCTTAGCCAAGGTGATGATCGCGGTAGGCTCATAAACCGATCCAGCCCACAATCCGATAATCGCAACGGTGAGCAAGGCGGCGTTTACGATGGTTCTCTTACGGTATTTCGGACCAAGAATGCCGGTGCCAGTCCGTTTGTTCACGGCTCCGCCACTCCGTTGCTTCCAACGCGCGGGCTCTTTTACTCGAAGGGTGATGATCAGAGAAAGCAGCACAGGCGAAAGGCCGCACAGAAACATCGCTCGCCAACCAAATCGAGCACCCACCGTATAATTCAACGCAGCAGCGATGAAGAATCCGAAGTAGTATCCGGTTTGCAAATACCCCGCGCCCATTTTGCGTCGGTCTTCGGGCCACGCCTCCGCTACATACGTTCCTGCAAGCGCCCACTCCCCTCCTATTCCAATGCCTGCCAACAAGCGGAAAAGCGCGAGTTCCCAGACGTTTTGTGCCAGAGCTGCCGCACCGGAGAAAAGCGCATAGGCAAAAACGGTCGCTGCGAGTACGCGCGTACGACCAAAACGGTCCGCCAAAGGTCCCCAGATAAAGGAAAGGCCCCATCCCACCAGAAACAACGCAAAAAGGATCGAACCAGCGAGGCCAACATTTTCGTGAGTATTTGCCATCCCCGATTTAGGCAGGAGCTCCGTCAGTGCCGGGCTCAGTACCAGTGCATAAATGAACGAGTCCATGCCATCGAGGGTCCATCCGGTCCATGCAGCCCAAAACCCGGTGATCTGCTCCGACGTTAGCTTTGTGCACCGTAAGGACGTTGATGACACAGGTTCGAATCCCCACCTCCTGAGGCCGAGCCGGACTAAGCCCACGTACCTCAAGTTTCAGACGGTCCGGGCAAGCCATGCACCGAGAGCCGTCAGAGCGAAGTGTAGTTCAATAGCAAACAAACCGGATTAAACCATAATTAATTCGCGTTCAGGTTCAGACAAGCTCAAGCATTTTGTGAGATCTTCTGAAGGAGAAAAAGATCGCGCTCCCAGCAGATGGCGGCTAAGCGAGACTGGGTATCCGATGCTCAACAACGTGTTCGTGCTAAGTTGACGTTCGACGGTTAAATTCGTCGACATGGTGTAGGGGTCTCGTTATATCTCGGACATCGAGAATCAAGTCCGATTAAAAGCAATTCATGGGAGGTGAAGATGATCAGGAAGTTTCTTCCGGTTAGTGTGACCGCACTACTTTTTTCTAGTGCCGCTGTTTTGAAGATTGATGCGCAAGAAAAAGAAGCATTACGCCTGGTCCAAACGATTCCGATGCCCGACGTCAAAGGACGCATCGATCACATGGACGTAGACGTAAAAGGCAAACGGCTATTCGTCGCCGGGCTGGAGAGCGGTTCGCTCGAAGTGGTCGACCTCGGTGCAGGCAAATGGTCGAAGAGTATACCCGGCTTTAAGAAGACGCAGGGAGTTGCCTATATTCCCTCGCTCAACAAGGTATTCGTGGCAAGCGGAGACGACGGAATGCTTCGCGTATTCCGCGGCGACACTCTCGAACTGTTGGATTCCATAAAGTTGGAGCTAGGTCCCAATCGTGTGACGTACGATCCCCATACTAAAATTCTCTACGTTGGATACGGTGGAAAGGACGCCGGCAAAGATTATGGCGAAGTTGGGATGATCGACGCAAAAACGGATAAAAGCCTTGGCGAAATCAAAGTGGAGGCGCACCCTGCCGAGCTTCTCTTGGACGAATCCGGGAAGACTCTATACGTTTTCGTTTCCTCGGCAAGCAAAGTTCAAGTTGTGGATACCAAAAAACGTGAGGTGGTGTCCACATGGCCCGTGAGCAGCCAGAGAAACGGCGATGGGGCATTTGATGAAAAGACCCACAGGTTGTTCATCGGCACGCGCACGCCTCCGCAAATGATCACCATGGACTCCAATACAGGTAAAGAGGTCACAAGCCTCCCGACGGTAGAGGGTATGGACGGCGTTTACTTCAATGCTGCACAGAAACGTGTTTACGTTTCCGGAGGCCGCGATAATGACGTTGGATATATTTTTGTCTACCAGCAGAAAGATGCCGATCATTACGAGCACATTGACAAAATACCGACGAAATCGGGTGCAGGCACTTCATTTTGGTCACCGGAACTGAATCGCTTCTACGTCGGAGCGCCCGCGCACGACAAGGAAGAGGCGGCCATTCTCGTATTTGAGCCACAACCTTAAAACTGCGTTCGGTTTGTGTAGGAATTAGTTTGATTGACACAGAGCTCGAAAAATAAGGGGGGTCGATGAAGAAGTTCGCTGTGATTGGTGGATTGTCACTGGCAGCAATTGGACTCATTTCAAGTGATAGTTCGAAGACGGTCGTAGCGCAGAATTCCACGAGAAATATTCTTCCCTTGCAATTGGAAGAACAAATTCCGGTACCCGGCGTAGCTGGGCGAATCGACCATTTTTCGGCCGATGCCAAGCGCAAAAGATTGTTTGTGTCGGCGCTCGGCAACAATTCTCTGGAGGTAATCGACGTGTTCGCCGGGAAAGTGGTTCACAGCATCAAAGGGCTCGCGCAACCGCAAGGACCGCTTTATGTCCCCGCTGTCGATAAACTGTATGTGGCCAACGCGGAAGACGGCAAGGTCAGAGTGTATGACGGCGCGACTTATACCCTCCGCAAGACCATTGATTTTGGCAAAGATCCCGACAACATGCGTTACGACGAAGGTTCCAAGCGGGTGTACGTCGGATTTGGCGAAGACGACGGCGGTATCGGCATGATCGACCCGAAAACGGACGAACGCGTTGGCGAGGTATACAAGACTGAAGGACATCCGGAATCCTTCCAGGTGGAAGCAAAGGGCGAACATATTTTTGTGAACGTTCCGGACGCCGGCAATGTGGTTGAATCCATCGACAAAAAAACCGGAGCAGTAACGAAGTGGCCTTTAAAGGACCTTCGGGCCAATTATGCGATGGCCCTGAATGAAGAAGATCATCGCCTCTTCACCATCACGCGTAAAACTCCGATGATGGTAGTGCTGGATACCCAATCCGGCAAGGAAGTCGCCCGGCTCCGTGCAGCCGGCGAGTGTGACGACGTTTTTTTCGACGCCTCACGCAAGCGAATTTACGTGATCGGTGGAGAAGGCATAATCAGCGTTTTCCAGCAAGATGACCCAGACCATTACGAGCTAGTGGCGAATGTTCCTTCTGCGGTGGGCATTCGTACGGGATATTACTTTGCCAAGCGCGACCGTTTTTACGTGGCTGTGCCAGCTAAAGGCAACGAACCCGCGCAAGTATGGACGTTCGAAGCGGAGGACTAGCGGACACCTCACGTTTCGTTCAGTGCGAAATTTCCTCTAATGCCAGACCTTTAGTACGATCTCCAAAAATACCAATCGACAGGATCACCATGAGCATGCTCGCAGCGATAAAGGCGAAAACTCCCCGGGTACCAAATCTCTGAAGGAAAAAAGCGATCATGAAACTGGTAAATATGGTTGAAAGACGGCTCCAGGAATATACGAAGCCAATCGCGCGTGCTCGGATCCGCGTCGGGAATAGTTCGGCTTGGTACGCGTGATAGGAATAGGACAACAGATTATTAGAAAGGGTAATTAGTATTCCGAATGTTATCAGCCAGGCAGTGTTAGTCCGCTGTGCAAACAAGAGTCCGAACGTTGCTGTGCCAATCGCGGCGCTTACGATTTGCCATTTTCGTTCAAACTTGTCCGCAATCCCCATACACAACAACGGGCCTATTGGATAAACCATGGCGATGATGGCTGAGTATTGCAAACTGTTGGTAACCGTTGAACCCATGGATGCTAAGAGTGCCGGTACCCAGTTGCCAAATCCATAAAATCCGATCGTTTGAAAGAAATTAAAAACAATCAGCATCAAAGTGCGCTTGCGGTACGGTGGAACCCATATCTCAGAAAACTTTCCCTTACGGTGTAACTGCGCAACCACATGCACGGGTTCAGTAAGGGGGTGGCCAGTTTCCTTTTCGACCTGCTGCTCAATTTGGGCGATCGCCGCACTGGCTTCCTCCAGCCTGCCTTGTTGCGCCAACCAACGCGGAGACTCAGGAATACTTCGACGAATAATCCATACCGCGATGGCCCCCACGGCGCCAAGAAAGACCACCCAACGCCACCCCGCGATACCCAAGGGGTTACGAGGAACCAATACCCAACAGACCAGAGCCAATACTGGAATGGCCAAAAACTGAACAAACTGATTGATGCCAAACGCGCGCCCACGTAGCCGTGCGGGAGCAAGTTCAGAAATGTACGCATCAATGGTTACTAGCTCTACGCCAATGCCCACGCCCGCGATCAACCGCCACACATCAACTCCTACGTTCGTGCGCTGAAGCCCCATGGCGATACTGGCCGCGGTGTACCACAGCAGTGAAAAAGTGAATACGGCGCGTCTTCCAAAACGATCCGCCACCGAGCCGAACACGATCGTCCCGATAAACAGTCCAGCGAAGGTTGCGGCGGCGAAGGTCGCCTGATCCGTCAACCCGAACAATCCTTTAGCGCCGGCTCGAAAAATACCGTTCGCAATTAAGCCCGGGCTTAGATAAGCGGTCTGAAAAAGATCGTAAAATTCAAACGCGCCACCTAGAGACAGCAGCACGATCAGCCGCCATACGCTCCAACATGACGGGAGTCGGTCAATGCGTCCTGTAATTTCTTCCGCTGACTTACTTACCGGCATGTTTTATCCCCGGAGAGGTACCTGGGCGCCTGGCGTTGTGCCGCGATTCGAACACCCGCTGGCCAGCCCTAAAGTATCCCCGGCGAGCCGTTCGCCAAGGCCTTCTCCGGCAACGCAATATTTAGCTGATACAAATCGTCGGCGAGCAGCTCGGGGAGTTGCTGCGCGGCATCCAAGAATCGCCGAGATTCTTCGGACGAAATAGTCCCATCAGTGAGAGTCATGAATTTTCGGATGTAGTCGGGGCGCGAAAAAGGATTGGCGCCCAGCGGGTGAGCATCTGCTACCGCTAGTTGATCTTCAATCCTTGAGCCGTCTTCGAGGAGGATTTCGACTCGTGCCCCGAAGGCTTTCTTGGCGGGATCAAAGGAATGATAACGGCGTGTCCACTCTGGATCTTCACGGGTTTCAATTTTGCGCCACAGCCGCACAGTATCAGAACGGTTGGCACGTTCCGTCGTGTAGCTGTCGATATGATGCCAGCGGCCATCTTGTAGCGCTACTGCGAACATATACATAACGGAGTGATCCAAAGTCTCTCTGCTGGCGTTCGGATCGAACTTTTGAGGATCATTCGCGCCCGTACCAATTACTGTGTGCGTGTGGTGGCTGGTGTGGATAATTACTTTGTTGATCGACGAAAAGTCATCAATCTTCTTTCTCATGCGAAAAGCAAGATCGATTAAAGCCTGCGCCTGATACTCGGCGCTGTGCTCCTTGGTGAAACTTTCCATAATGGCGCGCTTGGATTCGCCCGGCCCGGGTAGCGGAACATCGTACTGTGCGTCCGGTCCATCCAGCAACCATGCAACAACGCTGTCTTCACCTTCATAAATCGGACTGGGTGCCCCTTCCCCACGCATGGCGCGATCTACCGCCTCAATGGCTAATTTTCCCGCGTGCCCTGGAGCAAATGCCTTCCAACTGCTTATTTCTCCTTTTCTCGATTGTCGTGTGGTGAAACTCACGTGGACTGCCTGTTGAATTGCCTGAAAAATTGTTTCCACTGGCAAACCAAGCGTAGCGCCGATCCCCGCGGCTTGGGCCGGGCATAAATGAGCGATGTGATCAATTCTATGCAGGTGAAGGCCAATAGATTTCACCAGATCAATTTGTATCTCGTAACCTGCGGCGATCCCCGCGATGAAATCCTTTCCCGTCCTTTTCATCGCTTGAGCTACGGCAAGAATGGGAGGGATGTTGTCACCTGGATGGGAATAATCCGCAGCAAGAAAGGTGTCATGCATGTCCAATTCGCGAACAGCCGTGCCATTCGCCCAGGCAGCCCACTCTGGACTAAAATGTTCTTGTGAGGGAACTCCAAATATTGTTGCCCCATCGCTGCGGTGATGGCCCAGAGCCATGGCTCTGGCGGAAATCGCTGGGCCGCGGTTTAAGGCAGCAAGCGCAACGCCGGCATTGTCTATGATGCGGTTGATGATGAGCTCAGTCACGTCCGGATCAACGGGAACCCGATCGCGGGCAACCTGAGCAATTCTCCACGCGAGCTGCTCACCGCGCGGAAGTTGGGATTTGGAAGGATGGACTCGAACCTGATGAATTTGCATTATTAGGATGAACGCTTTTTTCCGCCCGCCTCCGAGTGGATCACCAGCTATTTTCAGTCCAAAAGATCATGGCTTTCCTACGTATTTGTTTTCGAGTTCATCAAACAGCGGTTTCTTTACGAGTCGCTGGCGTTCTGCAAAACTCGCGACTTGAGCATTTGTTTCGTCGATTCGACCGTCGTTCTTGAGGTGCGCAAGGGCCTGCTGCATGCCCGCAATTGCTCCTTGCAGTGCAACGTTTGCGTATAATACGAGTCCGAAACCCATGGCTGCCAGATCTTTCTGAGCTAAGACTGGCGTCTTTCCCCCGACCACGACATTCACGACCTGCGGCACAGACAATCGTTGCGGAATGTTCCGCATCAAATCAATATTTTCGGGAGCTTCCACGAAAGTCATGTCTGCTCCCGCCTCGATGTAACGCTCGGCCCGCTCGATCGCCGATTCGAATCCTTCACCAGATAGTGCATCGGTGCGAGCGATGATCACTAAGTCTTCGCACATCCTGCCATCAGCCGCAGCCTTTATTTTGCCGACCATCTCATCAACCGGAATAACCGACTTATTGGCAAAGTGTCCGCATTTTTTTGGCATGATTTGATCTTCGATCTGGATTGCATCCGCGCCTGCTCTCTCCAGTACCCGGACACAATGCCAGACGTTGACAGCGTTCCCAAAACCGGTGTCCGCATCGACGATAATTGGAAGATTCACGGCTTCCCGTATTGTCGCTGCATGCTGCGCCAATTCGGGTAGACTGATGAACCCTAGATCAGGCATTCCCCAGAAAGAATTGGTCAGTCCCGCTCCACTGAGGTAAACGACCTCGAAACCCAAGTCTTCGATGACGCGTGCAGCTAGCGCGTTCGCGGCGCCGGGTACCAGCAAGCCGCGGCGCTCCAAGACTTTTGTCCGCAAAATTTTACTAAAGTTAGGACGCATCGTTCCTCACAAAAGCCGCGGCAAAATAGAGTCGCTGAATACTGATTCTGCTAGATGACGCCATGAGCACGGAGATCTTCAATCTGCACGTTCGAATAACCAAGTTTCTGCAGCCAGGTGTCCGTATGTTGGGAAAGTGTCGGCGCCGGTCCGGGTGGTACTGCGTCACCATCCGAAATCCGGTACCCGCCGCCTGTGAGCGTCTGTGGCGGATCGACATCCGGAAATCGCGTGATGAATTGCCGCTCCGCCAGATGCGGATGACCTAGAATTTCAGGGACGCTGAGAACGCGTCCCACGGGCACACCTGCCTCGACCAATAATTTTTCCCATTCGGCCGCGCCGCGAGTCACCAGAATCGCCTGGATCTCACGGTTGATGGCCTCACGATTCTGCTTACGGATATCTCGATCCGCAAAGCGCGAATCCGTTTTCAGGTCCGGCCGCTCCAGCAAATCGCAAAGTTTTTCGTACTGGTACGATTCATTGGCGGCGATATTCAGCAACCCATCAGCCGTGCGAAACGTTCCAGAAGGCGCCGCGGTAAAATTCTCATTGCCCAGCGGCACCGGTACCGTCCCGGCGTTCAAATAATTCGAAACCACCCATCCCATCGTCGCCAGCGTCGATTCCAGCATGGAAATATCAATCATTCTTCCGCGCCCACTCGTGCACGCGTCAACCAGCGCCGCGCAAATCGTAAACGCGGCGGTAATGCCGCCTACCGTGTCGCACACTGGATAACCAACGCGCAAAGGCGCGCTATCTTTGTCGCCGGTAACGCTCATAACCCCCGACATTCCTTGAATCACCTGATCATATGCCGGTCGCGAAGATAAAGGCCCATGCTGCCCAAATCCCGAGACCGCGCAGTACACGATACGCGGATTTATTTTTGACAATGTGGCATAATCCAGCCCCAGGCGCTCCATCACGCCCGGGCGAAAATTCTCGATCACCACTTGCGATTGTGTAACCAGTTGCTTGAAGATATTTTTCGCTGCGGGCATCTTCAAATTCAGCGTGACGGACTGCTTGCCGGCGTTCACCGCAATAAACGACGCGCCCATCAGTCGCGCAGCCGTCGCACGGTCGGCGCCCAGCCTGCGCGCCAGATCGCCTGATCCTGGCTGCTCGATCTTGATAACCTCCGCGCCCATCAATACCAGTTGATAGCTGCAGAAAGGGCCTGCGAGCACGTTAGTTACATCTAGAACGCGGATTCCGGTGAGGGGAAGGGACATCTGTTGTGTTGTATTGCTAAAGCAACAGCACTGAAAGATGTACGCTACGCAAGCTGGCTTTCCTTGGGTTGCTTCACTCCGCAAGCACCAGCTCTCTTCGCCAGCAGCAAGTGCCCTTGATAAGGCCGCGAAGTAAAACCATTCGCAAATTCCGCTGCGTCCAATAACTTCTCCATATCAATTCCCGTTTCGTAGCCCATGCCATCCAGAAACGCCACGAGGTCTTCTGTCGCAAGGTTGCCGCTCGCTCCCGGACAATATGGACATCCGCCCAGTCCAGCGGTAGTCGAATCAAACTCGCGCACACCACCTTCAAGCCCGGCCAAAGTATTAGCGAGTCCGCGGCCATAGGTGTCGTGGAAATGCAGCGCCAGTTCCGTCACGGGCATTTTCAATTCACTTTTCGCGAGAACCAAAACCTCAGTCACCTGATCCGGGTACGCCATTCCATTGGTGTCGCAGACGGCAATGCGCCACGGCGAACGCTCGCGTGTGGCGCGCAGCAAGTCAACGACGGCCCGCGCAGAAATTTCCCCTTCAAACGGACAATGGAAAGCGGTCGAAAAGCCAACGCGGATCTCAACATCGTCTTGTTGCGCCAGCTTGGTCACTTGGGTGAGGAGTTCAAGCGACTCTGCAGTACTGCGATTCAGATTTTTGTGATTGAAGGTGTCGCTTACAGCGATCACAAACTCCAGGAAGCGAATTCCCGAAGCGACCGCACGTTCGTAACCTTTGAGATTCGGCACCAGTGCGGAAAACCGTATGCCTGAAAATCTTTGAATGCCCACAGCGACCGCTTCGGCGTCGGCCATCTGCGGAACCCAACGCGGATGAACAAAACTCGTGGCCTGAATTTCGCGGATACCCGCGAGCGCCAGTTTTTCAATGAGCAGCAGCTTGTCACGCGTGGAGACAATCTCTTTTTCGTTTTGCAATCCATCGCGCGGCGTGACATCCACCACGTTTACTCTCTCACTCATTTCACACATCCATGCCTACACGCAGCCGGTGTCTCTGGCTCGTATGGTAAGCCGCTGTTTCAACGCGGTCTGCTTAGCGAAGCGCAGCTTAACCCAAAGAGTCCACTGCAAGTGTAGAACTTTCCTCTACGTTTGCACATCTCGCTAAAGATCGTAATGGCCTGCACAATTCTCGTTAACCACGCGCGCCCCAAAATGGAAAACGGGAGGAAGCCATCGGCCCCTCCCGCTCTCGGTTCAGCGTATTTAGAAAATAAGTTTCAGCCCGAATTGAATGTCGCGCCCTTCGGTAGCGGTCTGAGTCAGCACCACGTTAATCGGATTGGGAGCGAAGCCAATGGTGCTGGTCCCCGCATCGATATTGGGCGCCTGGAAATTGGCGTGGTTGAAGATGTTGAAGAACTCCGCCCGGAATTGCAGGCGAAGCCTTTCGGTTATCACAGTGTCCTTGAGAACAGTAAAGTCAAAGTTGACCAGTCCAGGCCCGAATAAAGTGTTTCGTCCATTGGTGCCCACGATGGGACCGTTAGCCGTCACGGTTAAAGGTGTGAAGCAAGCATTGTTTAAGTACACCATTCCTGCGGCTCTAAAGTTTCCGGTGTAGGGATTGCATCCCGCCAAACGATTCGGAAACGACCAGGGGTCCGTGCTGTTCTGACCGAGGTCATCGGAAGCCGTCACTACCGTGAACGGCGTGCCGGTGCTGGCTGTCATGATCATCCCAAGTTGCCAGCCCCCAGCAACCCTTCTCATGAACGCGGAATCGCTCTTCGATGTACCGAAGTCATAGAGCGTATTGATAGTGAGATTCTTATGAACGTCAAAGTCGCAACGTCCATGTCGTTCTTTCTTGTCGAAGAAGATCAGCGACGGCACGGAAGTCAGGAACGGATCGCCGAGTTGCGCACCAGAACCATCGTCAAAGCACTTGCCGAGCGTGAAGGCGGACTGCCCCATGAAGCCGCGCAGTCCTTGGACCTTGACCTGCGATTGGAAGCTATTGTATTTGGAGCTGCCGTCGAAAAAGATCGCACGGATATCGCCAACGTTTCCGTTAAGTAACGGGCCACTGCCTACAGGTAATGGCCACGTATACTGCCCGTTTATCAGCTGTACGTTTGGCGGACCAACCTGGTTCGAATCGTCGGCGGTAAACGCTTCGTGCAAGCTGTGTGAACCCACATAACCGACCATGGCGGAAATCTTGGAAGTGAGTTCGCGTTGGATGTTGAGGTTGTAGTTCATGGCATAGCTGCGGTGAGGATTCTGCTCGATGTAGCGAGACAGCGCGCTATTGCCCAAAGTGGTCGGATCAAAATTGTTCTGGTAAACGCCTTTGCCGCTCAACTGTTTAGCAAACGGCACAGTTAGGGAGTTGCCGATGCTGTAAACGTAGGGCAACGGAAGAATATCGAAGATTCCGAAGCCGCCGCGCACGGCGGTCTTACCGTCTTTGAACGGATCCCATGAGAAGCCCACGCGCGGAGCAAAATTGTGCGTCGTGGGATTTGTCTTCCACAGAGTGTTGACGGGGACCGTGCACCCAGGCGTGTTGTCGGCGGCAATAAATGCCGCGCAGCCACCCGGAACTGCCGGGGCAAACAATTGGTTGATAACGCCAAAGCCGTTATGAGCTTCCGTGGGCAGCGTCAACATCTCGTAACGAAGCCCCAGGTTAAGCGTCAGGTTGGACTTGATGCGCCAATCATCCTGAAAATATCCACCAAAAAGAGTATCGCGGCTTCCATTTTCCTTGCGAATCGATGGGTCTAGAAGGGCAACGGTGGTGAGATCGTTGGCGATGAAACTCTCCACGCTGGGGTAACGACCAAACCGTCCATTGCGGTTGAGTTGCGAAATCACATTGTATTGCAGCCGTTCATACGCAAATCCGGCCTTGAAGGAATGCTTCCCGCGGGTCAAGAACACGTCATCGTAAAACTGGTAAGAGTTGTAGTGGTGGAAGAATAACGAAGGATTGCCCAACCCACCGGCCGGAGTAAGACCTGCTACGTTGAAAAGAGGTGCGAACAGTCCGGGGCTGACACCCAATGAAGTATCCGCAGCTGCGGGATTGATGGCTTTGACCGGCTCGTTGACGAGGCCCACGACTCGATTAAAACCAAGTCTCGCGACGTTCGCCAGAGCCGGACTGAATATATGACTCTCGGTAATGCCGACCATCTGCCGCTTGGTGAAAACCTGGTGAACCACGTTGTTCAGAGCGTCGGGAAGACTCTGCGGAGCCTTGTCGAAGAAATAGGTGCCGTTGAGGCTGTCTTTGTCTGAAAACTTATGGTCCGCGCGGATGGTGAAATAATCTTCCACGATGGTCTGCAACCCGGAGGTGCCATAGGTCGCGATGTCGCCGTTCGTGACCGCGTTGGCCGGAAGCGGGTACAGCGCCATCAGTTTTGTGATTAACGGATCGGGTGTAATGACATCTCCGTTCGCGAAAATGCCCGCACGTGCGTTCGCAGAAGGCACATTTACGTTTGAAGACTGACTCTTCGACTGGCGTACACCTTCGTAATCTCCAAAAATGAAGGTCTTGTCCTTAACGATCGCGGTGCCAGCTGAACCTCCGAACTGAATACGCCGGAAGGGAGCCTTAGTGCTAGCGAAGAAGGGCTTGGCGTCAAATATTTTGTCGCGATCGAAGAAATACGCGGATCCGTGAACATCATTGGCTCCCGAGCGCGTGACAGCGTTGATGACCGCGCCGGAAGTGCGGCCATATTCAGCAGTGTAGTTGGTGGTGACCACGTTAAATTCTTGGATGGCATCGACGCCCAACGCGGCTCCAAGCACGCTGCCCGGCGAGCCGTTCGAATAGTCATTGATGTTGATCCCATCGATGCGGTAGGTATTTTCATTGGGGCGGTGGCCGCTATCTGAGAGTTGGTTGCCGAAGCCGCGATTGCCGCGGTTCGCGGTGCTGGCATTCGAAGCTTGCGCGCGGACGCTGGTAACGCCTGGCTGCAAAGTAGCCAGCTGTGTCCAGTCGCGTCCATTAAGCGGTAGCTCTACAACAGTCTTTTCCTCGACGGTTGCGCTTACTGCCGAGGTAGTGGTTTCCACATTGGTTGCTGCAGCGTTGACCTGCACCTCTTGCGCCAATTGTCCAACTTTCATTTTCAGGTCAAGGGCCTGCTCGCCGCCAACTTTCAGTTCTAAACTTTTCTCCGTAAGCGGTCCAAATCCCGTGGCGGTCACAGTCACGTCGTAGGTAGCCGGCGCAAGATTCGGTGCAACGAACAATCCGTCCGAATTCGTTTCTACTTCGCGAACGTCCCCGGTGGCGAGATTTTTGATGGATACTTTCGCACCGACAATGGGCGCGCCAGATTCATCGGACACCACGCCCGATAGGTTAGCCCCAGCCAGTTGTGCATTTATCGGTGTCACCGAAATCATCACTGCGATGATCAGGACCAACACGCCCATAGTGGCGAAGTAAAGATCTAGTTTTTTCATACTCAATTCCCAAGCCTCCCTTTTTTCCGGATGACCACGTACGATCCCATCTTGTGCGAAATCGTATTCGACCGCCGCTCTACGCGACGTCCGCAAAAAAAGCGGACCTAACATCCTCGACTGTGGGTTTTAAATTGCGTAGCGAACACAAGCCCTGTGGCGCTATTCTGCCACCGGAAAAGCAAACAGTGAAATGATTTCTCCATCAAATCGACAAATATGCTCGGCGTAACATTAATAATTATTAAGGTGTGGTTGTCACTGCCACTGCTGAGGGCTTGGTCGCCTGGCCAATAGCACGCAAATGAGAGCGACTAATGATAGGGCTGCTGCTGCATCAAACGCGGCGCCGTAGTTTCTATACTTGTCGAAAAGCACTCCACCGATTGTGGGACCGAGAACGCCTGCGAACCCCCAGGCGGTGAAGAGTAAGCCGTAGTTGGTGCCGGCATTTCGCGTTCCCCAGAAATCCGAAACCATTGACGCATTTACTGAGGCTTGCGTTCCATAACAAAAATAAACAATAAAAATTAAGGCATAGAATTCCGCAACATGCTTGCCCACCCAATACAACGCTGGCATCGCGACAGTCGATATAGCCAACACGATTCTCAAGGTATTGAGCCTGCCCATCAGATCCGATAGCCACCCCGACAAAATCCGGCCGCTGACGTTGCCCCCAGCTCCTACTACCAGGCCTAAAGTTGCCAGCGTCGCGCTGGCGATTCCTTGATTTTTGGCAAAGGGAATTAATTGACTGATGACCATGATGCCGGCGGTAGAGCCGAGACCGAAGCCAAGCCAGAGCAAATAAAACGACGAAGTTTTTAAAACCTCAGCAGGAGCGAAGTGATGGCCGCTGGAGGTAAAAGTAAGCCTGGCAGAATGTGTGGGGCTTTTAGTTTCGGGATTTTTTAGCAGCAAGGCGCCAGCCATGGTCATGACCAGAAAAATTCCGCCAAGCAGCATGCAGGAGACGCGCCAACCAAAGTGCGGAAAGAAAACCAGATTTGCGAGCGTTCCAAAGATAGCTGAGCCGCCGCCATATCCTGCTAACGCGAGTCCGGTGGCGAGCCCGATTCTATCGGGGAACCACTTGGCCATCACTGGGATTACGGTGGAATAGCCAAACCCGTTGCCAATCCCTCCGAGTACACCATAAGAGAAAAAAAGGAAGTGCAAGCTGTGTGTATGGGCAAACAGGAAAAAACTCAAGCTGATCATCACACTGCCGGTCACTGCAATCCAGAATGGCCCGAATCGGTCCTGAAGTTTTCCTGCCAGCAGAAGCGAACTCGCAAAGGTGACCACCGCCAAGGTAAAGACTACGGAAGTCTGCGCGCGTCTCCAGCCAAATTCATTCTCAAGCGGCGTGACAAAAACACTCCAGGCATAAAGCGTGCCCAGCGCCAGAGTCATCAGCAGCGCCCCGAATAGGCGCCACCAACGGCTGATCGTGCCATGAAGATGCGGATGGTCAGCTGGCAAAACACCGGACCGGGAAGCTAAAGTCATTCGGTTCGCGCGGGCATTGAGTGAGTTGGTATGTTGGGTCCCTGGATGCGCTCCGGCACATGTCCGCGTTTATAGATCATGACCGTACGCTTGAACTCAATCACTACGGTTCCATCTTGAGAAAACCCGGTGGTCTTGAAGCGCACGATCCCGACATTGGGTCGAGACTTTGACTCTCGTTTTTCAAGCACCTCGCTTTGCGAATATAAAGTATCGCCATCGAAGAGTGGGTTTGGCAGGCGCACTTCATCCCATCCGAGATTGGCCATAGCATTCTGCGAAATGTCGGCGACCGACTGCCCGGTCACAACCGCGAGGGTAAATGTAGAATCCACCAAAGCACGCTTGAATTCCGTTTTCGCCGCGTACGCGTGATCAAAATGAATCGGATTGGTGTTCATCGTAAGCAGTGTGAACCAGATATTATCGGCGGCAAGGATTGTGCGGCCCAACGGATGGCGGTACACATCGCCGACTTCGAAGTCTTCGAATACCCGTCCTGTCCAACCTTCTTTGATCGTCAACTTTCCCCTCCTTCGCCTATCCCATGGTTATGTTTTTCCATCTCAAATCACGCCCGACTCCCGCCAAGATGCAACCGTTTTCAAGTCAAAACCTAGCTCTTCCAAAATTGCCCCGGTGTGCTGCCCTACCGCCGGCACGTCTTTCATGACCGGGTCGACGTTTTCAATTTTCACGGGAGGGAGTAACGCAGGAAGGAGACCGACCGGCGAACCTACCGCAGCCCAGCGATTCCGCGCTTTGAGTTGCGGGTGGTCCACAAACTCCTGAACAGTGTTCATCCTCGCATTAGCGATCTGCGCGGCTTCCAGCCGTGCAATAATTTCCGCGGCTGTCAGCTTCTGAAATACTTCCTGTATATCTACATCGAGTTGTTCGCGATTCTGAACGCGCTTGGCGTTCGAGTCATAGCGAAAATCCGTGGCAAGCTCGGGTTTATGCAACACCTCTTCACAAAATCTCTTCCACTCCCGCTCATTCTGTAGACCCAGATAAACGACCTTATTATCACCCGTGTTCGAAGGCCCATAGGGCGCGATGGTCGCGTGGCTTGCACCGGTTCGCCGAGGTACAGACCCTCCCAGCGAATAGTACGTGGCGAAACTCATCCATTCTCCCAATGAGTCGAACAACGAAGTTTCCAACGCCGTGCCTTCGCCGGTTCGAGACCTCAACAGCAACGCAGTCAAAATCCCGGAGTACCCGTACATTCCGCATGCTATGTCCGCGATAGAAATGCCTGCTTTCGATGGAGTTTGTTCTGTGCCGGTAATGGAGATCAAACCGGTTTCCGCCTGAATCAGCAAATCGTACGCTTTCTTATCACGGTATGGGCCCGATGACCCGTAGCCCGAAAGATCGCAAATGATGAGCCGTGGATATTCCTTGCGTAGTTCCGCTGCCCCTAGTCCCAGCCGGCTCGTGGCTCCGGGCGCCAAATTCTGAACAAAAATATCCGCCTTCGCCAGCAAACGATTCATAACCAGCTTGGCTTCCGGGCGCTTCAAATCCAGCGCAAGTGATTCTTTGGAACGGTTCAGCCACACGAACCAGCTCGACATGCCGTTAGCCGTTGCATCGTAGCTGCGCGCAAAATCCCCGGCACCTGGCCGCTCAATCTTTATGACGCGTGCCCCTAAATCTGCCAATTGACGGGTAGTGAACGGCGCAGCTACAGCCTGTTCCAGCGACACCACTGTAATTCCTTCAAGGGGCAGCATCAATAAGACCGGGGCAATCCCAGAACGTGTTCTGCCAGATAACTTAGGATTAAGTTGGTGGATATGGGAGCAACTTGATAGAGGCGCGTCTCGCGAAACTTCCGTTCGATATCGTACTCCTCGGCAAATGCGAAACCGCCGTATGTCTGTACGGCACAATTCGCCAACTCCCACGACACATCCGCCGAGAGAAGCTTCGCGATGTTCGCTTCCGGCCCGCAGGGTTCCCCGCTATCGAACAAACTCGAGGCGCGAGCCACTAGCAACCGTGCTGCCTCCAGGTTCGCGTATGCCCGGGCAATCGGAAATTGAATGCCTTGATTCTTGCCGATCGGCCGGCCAAAAACGACGCGTTCATTCGCGTAACGGCAAGCGCGATCCAAAAACCAGTGCGCATCTCCAATACACTCCGAAGCAATCAAGATGCGCTCGGCGTTCAAGCTGTCCAGCAAGTATCTGAAGCCGTGCCCTTCCTCACCAACCAGGTTTTCCGCCGGCACCTCTAAATTGTCAAAAAACAATTCCGTCGTGGCGTGGTTCATCATCGTCCGGATAGGGCGAATCTTTAATCCGTGCCCAACCGCCTTTCGCAGATCCACCAGAATCGTAGATAGCCCTTCGGTTCGTTTCTTTACCTGGTCGATGGGTGTTGTGCGCGCCAGCAGCAACATCAGGTCGGAGTGCTCCGCGCGCGAGATCCAAATTTTCTGCCCGTTGATTACATAGCGGTCGTTTTTTTTGACCGCCATGGTTTTCAGCTGCGTGGTGTCCGTTCCGGTATTCGGTTCACTCACACCAAAGGCTTGCAGCCGCAAAGAGCCATCGGCTATTTTGGGCAGATAGTGCCGTTTATGGGCCTCCGATCCATGCCGCAAAAGCGTGCCCATGATGTACATCTGCGCATGGCAAGCTGCAGCGTTTCCCCCGGAGTGATGGATCTCCTCGAGGATCACAGAAGCTTCCGTAACGCCAAGGCCCGCGCCGCCATACTCTTCCGGGATTAAAGTTGCCATGTAGCCCGCTTGAGTCAGCGCTTGTACGAAGGCTTCGGGGTACGCGCGTTTCGCGTCAAGCTCTCGCCAGTAAGTGTCGGGAAAATCCCGGCACAATTCGCGCACAGCCGATTTCAATTCTTCGTGCGTTTCGTTGGGGAAACTGTTTGTTTTATTCAACGAAAGACCTCGTCGTAGAATCGCTATTCACGGAGCGTGTTGCTCCAGTTAACTGACCAAGTTATCGCGCGGTTATGGCCTGCGCTCGCCGTTGCACAGTTGCTACAAACTTGCACTTGAAGTTTCAGCTGGTGAACGCCGCCGTGAGCTTACTTACGTCAGAAACTTTTTCCATCGATTTCACCTGATCAATTATGAATTCAGCTTTCTGTGCAGGCCATTTTGCGAACTCCGCATTCGCTCTGAATTTCTCCGCCACTTCCTCGTAAGTCAGCGGATTTTTTGGGCTGCCTTTGGCAGGTTTAGTGTGGCCCGAGATATTCCTGCCGTCTTTCATATGGATAGCGATGGCGCCATTCTCCACCAGAACGGTTTGTAAATCCTCGCCCCTCCCTTCGGTTTTATTGAACTCCGGGTCCACGTGGAAATTCGTACGCCGCAGCATGTTTTGCACATCCTCGCGCTTTACAACAGCATCGGTGAAATGGCCCAATCCTGCTTTACCATCCAGCAGCAAAATGCTGACAGCGAACTCCATGCTGAACTTTGCCTCTAGACCCGTAGTGGGATGGTGGTAAAAAAGAGTCGAGACATTGCTGCGATTGCCGGCAATATCAACTTTTTCCACCTCTGCCGCAGTGATATTGTTGTCGCCGATCATCCGCAGCGTTTCGTCCATGAAGGCCTGCTGAATGGTACCGCACGGAAATCTCTTGATTAAATCTCCCGGGGAGACAAACATCCAGGGATTCCCCAGGGCTTTTTCGATCAACGAGGGATTAAACGTGCCTCCAGCCGCTTGATAAAACCCTAGGGGCGCTTCCAAAATATCTTCCGCCGCCGTCCACCCCACGAGCACCAGGTCAGCAGCCACAACGCCATTCTCAGCCGCATGTCCAGCGTGGAAAGATTTGGTCATTGTTCCAAAATTGTCTCGCAGTCCTGATGCTTCAGACCCCGCGATCCCCAGGGTAATTGCGGTTTGCCTTGCATTGAACCCGTGCAATTTGGCAGCCGCAGCTGCACCCCCAAACGATCCACAGGTACCCGTGGTATGAAAACCCTCCTCATGGTGGCGCGGTGAAATGGCCTGAGCAATTTTGTTCTCGATCTCCACCCCAACGTGAAATGCGAGTGTCAATTCCTTTCCGGTGCGCCGATCCGTTTCGCAAAACGCGAACGCCGCAGGAAGCACTGGTGCAGCGACATGCACGCCCGCGCCAGTGTCGTCATAGTCGTCTGCGTGGATCGAAATTCCGTTGGCCAATGCTGCAAAGCGGTGTGTCGTTTTTAGCCCGGTTCCTATGATGCTGGCTTTTCCATTTGAACATCCGAGCCTTTGGATATATTTCCTGATGTTCGCGCCAGGAATCGATGCGGATCCTGCCAGCGCCAGCCCGAACGCGTCCAGCATGGTCTTCTTTCCGAGCTCGATTACCTCTTCCGGAATGTCCGCATACTTCGTGTTCACAACGAATTCCGCGACATACTTGGTCAGTCCGGGAGCTTTTGGAAAATTGCTGTTCGTGCTATCAACGGACCGTTTCGCCATCGAAACTGGACTTTCCAGCACTGAACTTGCCAATGCAAGCGTCTTGCAGAATTCGCGGCGAATCATAAAACCCTCTCCGTAATTATCTCCATCGCGAAACTCAGAATGCGGTGCTGAGGTAGTACGCTAAAAAACATTTTTTGCTGGCCGGAGGCTCAGTGTAATGCATACTCAGTCTCTAAAATCATGAAAAACGGCACCCACGATATCGCAAATAATCGTACATTACTGAGAAGGCCCGGAATTCAGACGACGGATAAAACCATGGAGCCGCTAACCCGAATGCTAGTTCATTTTTCGCACGCACTGAAGTTCGAAGACTTGAGCGGTGAAATTGTCCAGCAGACGAAATGTTTGCTGCTTGATTATCTGGGTGTGACCATTGCCGGTGCGTGTACTGAGTCCGCGCAAGCGGTTTACCGCATGCTAAATGGTACCCACAATCTCGGACCCGGCTCCTGCACAATAATCGGCACCTCCGCACGATCGTCCCCCGAACACGCTGCACTCGCCAACGGAACCGCCTCTCACAGCGTCGAGCTTGATGACACTCATCAAGCAGGCTCCATCCACCTTGGCACCGTAATGTTTTCGGTGGCCATCGCAGTAAGCGAAATCCAACCAGAAATTGACACCAAACAATTTGTCGCTGCTGTCGTAGTCGGCTACGAAGTTGCCGCGCGCCTGGCCATGGCGTTACAGCCCAAACTGCACTACGAGCTGGGATTCCACCCCACTGCAACCTGCGGCGTATTCGGAGCTGCGGTGGCCGCGGCGAGGCTTCTCCGTCTTAGCGAGGAGCAAATGCTGTCCAGCGTTGGAATTGCCGGCAGTATGGCTGCTGGTTCCATGGAGTTTCTATCCGACGGCTCATGGACCAAACGCTTACATCCCGGCTTGGCCGCGCAAAATGGAATTCTCGCTGCTAAGCTCGCCGCCGAAGGTTTTCGCGGGCCGGCGAGCATCCTGGAAGGTCGCGATGGCTTTTTGTCCGCTTACTCGCCAGATACGAAGTTCCATCTCGTCAATCAGGAACTGGGAAAGACTTTTGAAATTTTACACACTAGCACTAAACCGCACGCCTGTTGCCGCTATATGCAGGCCCCCATCGATGGTCTAACAGAACTCGCGATTACCCACGATCTGCATTCGGAGCAGATCTCGCGTGTCGAAATTGCGGTCTTGGAAGCTGGATGGCCGCTGGTTTGTGAACCCCAGCAACGAAAGTATTCGCCATCCAGCATAGTAGACGCACAATTCTCAATGCCTTTTGCCGCCGCGCTGGCGCTGTGTTATAGACAAGCAGGCCTAGATCAATTTACCGACGAGAATCTCAAATCAGCGCAGCTCCGAAGCCTCATGTCGAAGGTCGTCATGGTTAAAGACAAGCAGATCGAAAAAAACTTTCCCGCAGAATGGGCCACCCACGTAAAAGTTCAACTAACCAATGGCAAGGAATTAGAAAAAGTTGTGCGCTTTCCCAAAGGTGACCCGGAAAATCCTTTAAGCTGGGAAGAATTAACGATCAAATTTCAATCTCTCGCCATGCGCGTTTTTACCCAAAGCCGCTGTCAAGAAATTGTTGATTCGGTAAGCGACATGAATCATTTCACGGCACTTAGTACTATATGGAAATTGATGTCGCACCCGACATCAGCAACCACTGATTTCCGTCGCACTGCACCGGCGGCACGCGGCTCTTAAGCGTTAGTCGGTTTTTGATGCGTTTCTGACGTTTCGCTGACGGCAGATGTTCACTAATTCCCGCCGGTCTTGACCAGCATCGATTTCCCTTATCCTAGGACCGACACCAGTGAGGTTGAAGCCATGGATGTGCTGCAGAGTTTCCTGTTCGTGCCCGCTGATAGCTCACGAAAAATGGCCAACGCCAGAAATCTATGTCCCGATGCCTTTATTTACGATCTGGAAGACGCCGTTCCCGTTGCCAATAAACACGAGGCTCGCCATCTGCTCACTGGCGAACTAAACAGTTTTATCAATCCGGGCCCAAAAATTTTTGTGCGCGTGAATGGATTTGGTTCGGCATTTTTTGGAGACGATCTGCACGCAAACGTGCGTCGCGAGGTTGCCGGCATTGTTCTGCCCAAGTGCCACGACGCTTCTGAGATCGCGCAGGTCCATCAAGAGCTTTCGCGTCTGGAAAATCAAATAAGCATGCCGGAGGGCAGCGTAAAACTCGTCCCAATCCTCGAAAGCGCCAAAGGCGTGTCACTTGCCGGCGAGCTTGCCCGCTCGAGTTCAAGAATTATCGCGCTTTTTTTCGGGGGAGAGGATTTCTGCGCGGATATGGGGATTACCCGCAGCAAGGGCGGCGATGAAATCGCTGTTGCCCGCTCTCTGGTTGCACTCGCTGCAAAATCAGAGCGTCTCGAGGCCATCGATGGGCCGTTCACCGATTTCCATGATCGTGCTGGATTATTCGAAGAGACTCTCCGCATCAAGAAAATGGGATTCACCGGCAAGGCTTCGATTCATCCTAACCAAATCGAAACAGTGCACCAAGCAATGGCTCCATCGGATGAGGAAATCGCTTTGGCTCACGAAATCGTTAGCGTTTTTGAAAATTCAGGAAGAGGAGTCACTGTGGTACGCGGCAAAATGATTGATGAGCCGGTGGTCGCCCAGGCCAGAATCCTTCTGAAGCAAATCGCCAGCAGAAAATCTTAACGCCGCGCCTTGCCGCCCTCTCGGCCGGATTCACGCGATCCTAAAGGGCGCGGATTAGATAAAAGCAGCCCAAACGAATTGTCCGATGATCTCCCATGGTTTTCCGCCCACGCTATCTGTGACGACAGTCTGGCGGGCAACTCGCATCCTGGCTATCGCAAAAGAAAAACCGCCCTCAAACATCGAAGGCAGCTCAGTAAGTTAGCGTCCTACCTAAACGGGATGGTAGCACGACTTCTTGCGGTTCTTGTAAGCAGCCGCGACCGCATACGTGCCAATCGCACAGCTTCGAAAACCATTTTTAGAAAAGGTTATCGCCGGTCCTAACGATTCGGTGTTCAGTAACTGAACAGATTGCCCCGGACAGTTTTTGGCTATCCGGGGCTTTTCCTTTAGGTAGCGAAATAAAGGAGTTTTTACGAGCTGTTCCTATGAAATATCGTGAGCGCTACGTGAACCGCATCTTGCGGAACGTAATCCCCATGGAACGTCTGGCCGAGGCGCGCGGGGGTGCAACTCAAGAACTCAGGGCCTCTGTCCCTTCCACGACGATCACGAGCCGCGTCTCGTCAATCAGCGTGCGCAGCGTTGTTCGCGTCTCACAGTGAACGTTGTGATATACTTGTATAGCGAGGTAGTTATGCTGGCCATTCGACTTCCTCAGTCCATCGAAAAGCGCCTGGAGAAGCTTGCCCGGCGCACCGGGCGCACCAAGACCTACTATGTCCGGGAAGCCATCCTTGAGCACCTGGAAGAGATCGAGGACTTGTATCTGGCTGAAGGCGCCATGGAACGCATCCGCAGCGGTGAAGAGCGGACCATCCCCTTGAAGCAAGTCATGAAGCGACATGGCTTACAACGTTGAGCTGTCTGAGTCAGCGGAGCGGGAACTCGGCAAACTCGACACGTCGCAGGCCAAGCGCATCCTGAAGTTCCTGCATCAAGGAGTCGCCAAACTAGACGATCCGCGCAGCATCGGAGAGGCGTTGCACGGCTCGCGGCTTGGAGAGTTCTGGAAATACCGTGTAGGCGATTATCGGCTCATCTGCAAGATCGAAGACGACCGCTTGATCGTTCTTGTCCTTCGCGTCGGCCATCGCAAGGAAATCTATCGCTAGTAAGCAGCCTGAAACGACCCTCTCAATCAGTTTTCAGGAATCGAGAGGAGGTATTCCAAAGCCTCGCACCTGGCAGCGTGAGCTTGTTTCCAGCGATCGGGGAGCCAGGCGTCGATGTCGTTTGCCGGCCACGAGGGAAGATTCATCAGCAGTTGCATGAAGTAGAGTTGCGGATCCATCTCGTGCCGGCGGC
>Ga0073928_10003432_pt1 | contig 25065 bp, 24 predicted proteins | sample PaiPotPPA55metaG_FD_76969 | JGI IMG/M metagenome (GOLD analysis project Ga0073928, IMG submission 76969) | Iron sulfur acid spring bacterial and archeal communities from Banff, Canada, to study Microbial Dark Matter (Phase II) - Paint Pots PPA... ...
CCGCACTGGAAGGCGTCGTGATCGATGAAAGCCTTTTGTATCGGGCTAAGCGCCTGGGCATGGGCGAGTCCTTCCACGGTCACGATCGATTCGCCCTCGTCCATGACGGCGAGCGTCAGGCACGAGTTGATGCGCCGGCCGTTCGCGATCACCGTGCATGCGCCGCACTGGCCCCGGTCGCAGCCTTTCTTTGTGCCGGTGAGGCTTGCGTATTCGCGCAATGCGTCGAGCAAGGTCGTACGTGCCTCAAGTTGCATTTCGTAAGCATGGCCATTGATGGTCAGCTTCACGGGCATGAGCGGCGCAGCTGTGACGGGCGCTGACGGCGGCGGTGCGGATGTCGCTGCCGGTTGCTGCGCATGAACTCGCGGCACGGCTGAAACGGTCGCTGCTGCCGCCGCAGATTGCAGGAACCTGCGGCGCGACGGTTTGATTGCTTCGGATGATGCGGTGTCTGGGTTGCTGTTACGGGGGACGTTGATGTGGCGCATGGCGATAAGAAGCTCCTCGCTCGATCGAGTGAGCGCTGTGTCTGGCTGGACGCGTCGGGGGAGTTGGCGTGTCTGGCTAACCGAGGCGCTGACACCATTCGCCTGGACCTTGCGGAGTGCAAGCCAATGCGGCGAATGGCGACCAAGGGAGTCTGCAAATCCAATGCCATCGATGAGGGCCGCGCGCTTACGGTGTTTGCCGTTCAGGATTGCAGGTAAGGGCTACATTCATCGGTAAATCGGGGTGTTCGGTAGGGGTTTGCAGTGGGTTGAGTCGGGCTCGGCGCGCTGTTCGATCAGGTTGCCGTGGGCTTACTTTTCATTGACTTTGTACGGTCAAGTCATTCTCAACACAGCTCAAACATGTACTTGCTAAAAATAACCAAATAGGTTATTTTGATTGGATGGAAAAAGGCGTCCCGCATTGCAAGCTGTCCCTCATCATCGCCTTGATCGAAGCGGGTAAAGTCCGCTCAACCATGTCGGCGCTCGCTGGCGGAGCCGCGCTGGGCTTCGACTTTGAGGGAATCATCGGTGTGGTCAAAGCGCTGGTGTCAGCCGACTTTTATAAAAGCATGACTACGCATGCCGATCACCGCATCTGGCAGGACGTATACCAACCCACTACCATCGCTGGACCGGTTTATCTGAAACTGACGGTGGTTGATGACGTGCTCGTCGTGTCCTTCAAGGAGCTATGAACATGAAGTGTCCAATTTGCGCGGCGGCAGAGCTGGTGCATGACACGCGCGATGTGCCATACATCTACAAGGGCGAGTCGACCGTCATTCCGGAAGTGACAGGGGATTTTTGCCCCGCTTGTAGCGAGGCTATTTTTGATTTATCCGAGTCAACACGTGTTAGTGCTGCGATGCTCGAATTCAACAAGCAAGTGAACGCATCAATTGTCGATCCGGCTTTTATTGCGGGCGTCCGTAAAAAGCTTGCTCTGGACCAGCGCGAAGCCGCTGAAATCTTCGGTGGGGGCGTCAACGCGTTTTCGCGCTATGAGAATGGTAAAACCAAGCCACCGTTGGCCTTGGTCAAGCTATTGAAGATACTGGATCACCACCCTGATTTACTCGACGAGGTAAGGGCGGCTTAAGCGGATGTTGGCCGCACTAGCCAGACATGCAAACTGCCACCTCACGGTGGCAGTTTGCATGTCGCATCGCTAACGCTTCAGCCTTGCTTACAAATCGCTCGGATACGGCGCCTTGAGCCACTTTGTCGAGAGCTTGTTCAGCGTGCCGTCGTTCTTCGCTTTCAACACGGCTGCATCCACCTCCTTCAGCAGGCGCCCCTCACCCTTGTTCACGGCGACATGATCGGGTGAACTGAAAAGCTCGAATTTCTGCTCGGGCGCGATCGGCGGATTACGCGCAATGATCGTCGCACCTACGTCGTTACCCACCACCATCAACTGAACCTGCCCTGACAGAAACGCCGAAATAGCGCCGTTGGGGTCGTCGAAACGCTTGATCGTCGCGTCCGGCGGCGCGACCTTCGTCACGCTCAAATCCTCCAGTGTTCCGCGCGCCACCGAAATCGTCTTGCCTGCCAGATCCTTTTCGCTTTTCACCGGCAATGACTTCGGTCCGAACACCGCGAGATAGTAAGGCGCATACGGCCGCGAAAAATCGAGCACCTTCTCGCGCTCCGGCGTCTGGCCCACGCTCAGCAGCACGTCGGCCTTGCCGGTGGCGAGATAAGCCATGCGGTTTTCGCCGGTGATCGGTACAAGGTCGACCTTGACCTTCATCGTCCTGGCCAGATAGTCGGCCATTTCAATGTCATAACCCTGCGGTTTCATGTCCGGACCGATAGAGCCGAACGGCGGATAGTCCATGAATACGCCAACCCGGAGCACGCCGTTCTTCTGCACGGTATCAAGGGCGTCCGCGTGGGCGAAAGTGGCCGTGGCCGCCAGGGGCAGGGCGAAAGCCGTAGCCACGAAGAGGCGCCGGGTAAGGCGGGAGAAGCGAGTCGTCATGATGGTGGCCTTGAGCAGAAAATTCGGAGAGCGGGAGGTCGCTAACCACTCGACATCCCGGAGCGCTACGTGACCGTACGCGTGAAAGCACTCTAGGCAGGCCAAAAACCCGCAACAATCGAAATATGCTCATGCCAGCCATGACCGGAGTGCATGGCTTGGGGCGCTTTTGCCGATGTTATTTGATCAGCGCCAACGCGTCCCTGAAACGCGGATGCCGGCAGCTTCCCAGCCAGCCGAAGATCGTGCTTTCCGTGGTGGTGGGAAGCGCTCCTTCGCGCTGCGCTCTCGCCAGCGCGATTGCCTTATTCTCCGGGGCGCGTGAACCGACGGCATCGGCAATCAGCTCCACCGTATAGCCGAGCTTCAGCAAGCCGTTCACCGTCAGCAACACGCACACATGCGCTTCGCAACCGGCCACGAACAGCACAGAGTCCTTTGATGGCAACGCCGCCACGAAGTCCGCGCACAGCGTTGCGTCGAACGTATCCTTCTCTATCACGCGATGCCGCTCGCTGATCAGGCCGGCTGCACTCCCGCCCAGCCCACGGGGATTCTGCTCGGTGACAAGCACCGGGATATCGAGCAGATCAGCCGCTTTCACCAGCGTCGCGCAACGCTCCAACACGGCCGCGCCGTTATCGATATGCGGCATCAATTTCGCCTGCATATCGATGACGACAAGCACCGGATCAGGCTTCACTTTCCATAATCCGGTCAATCAACCGGGCGTTTTCACCCGCCGATCCAATGCCTTCGTGCTTGGCCATCGGAATGAAAAAATGCGTCTTCACGTTCGGCAGGTTTGCACGCTCCAGCCACTCCGTCAGATGCCGGGTGAGCCTTTGCGCGGGTACATCGACTTCGGCGCGCAACGCGGGAGGTAACTGACCGAGATATCGCGCTTCGGTCTGATACGGCTCAGGCGCGACGCACAACGCGTCGGGACGGCCATCGGGATCCGCGGGCAAGCGTTGCAGCGCTTCGCGCAGCAACGCGACGCCCAGGCCCTGGCCGCGCCACTGTTTCCTCACTTCCCAGGTGCTGATGTACACCACCCGATGCGTATTGAACACGCTGCACAGCCGCTCCGGCCCGAGGGCTTCGGTAGCGGCGAGCGCGAGGGAGAGCATCTCGCCGGAATAGGTGTCGAGGACATACACCAGGTCCGCGCTGCTGTGGATGGGCGGCACTTTCACGAGTTTCAACTCGACCGCCGCCGCGACAATATCCGTACCCGCCTCATGAAATACGGCGAAAGCCGTGCCGAGCCGCTCGTCGTCGACCTGCGGATATTCATGCCGATACGTCATGGTCAGCAGGAACGGGCCGATTTTTTCCCGGTAGGCCAACGGCTTGTCGACGTCGTAATCGCTCGTGCCTTCCAGCCCGTACGGGTCGTAGTCCTGCGCGGCCGCTGCAGCCGCTGCAGCCGCCGGATCCGTGGCCGTTTTCAACACGACGGCCGGCCGTCGTGACTTGGGCACCAGGTCCTCCGGCAAGCCTTCCCAGCTCAGGCGAAGAAATTCGCGAGCGCCGCGATAGTGCGTTTCGAATAACGACGCGACCGGCGCCGTTTCGAACGGCGCAAGAATGCGCTCCGCGGATTCCATTGCACGATCCATCAACTGATCGGCTTCGGCGGGATCGGGTACGTGCCGCGCGCCGTCGCCGTCTGTACCGCCGTTTTCCACGTGTTGCTGGCGCGCGAGTTCGAGCCATGCGTCTGCCGCGCGCTCCGCCAGGAATCCTGCTGCAATCTGATAACCGGACAGCACGATCGACTTGCCGGTTTCTCCAAGCGGGAACACGTACTCGTCGGTCATGACATCCGCAACCTGCACGTTTTTGTAATCCTTGCGCGCAGACGGCGCGTTTTCGGCCGCGTCATAGCGTTCGTGCGACAGCACGTAGGCAGCGAGATCGGGGGCGCCCGGCACCGCGTGCGGTCCGGTCGCGGTGGAAACAGCCGCGCCGGAGGGGAGCAGAGCCAGCAGGGATAGGTGCTTCATGGGTGCCATCTCCGTCTCGTGGGGGTGTCATCGTAGCAAAAACGCGTTTTTTTGTACGACGCAACGCCGATGCGGCGCGCAGGTTGCTACCACGCGGATTGCTCGAACGATTTGTTGCTGCAACTGCTGCCTGACGGCAGCGTCCCGCATACCATCAGATAACAGATACCAGATTATAGGGAGGCCGCGATGAATGGCATCAATGATCAAACTCATCAGGAAGTTCGACACGAAGGTGGCTGCGCTTGCGGGGCATGGCGCTTTACTGTATCGGCGCAACCGGACCGCGTCGGTCTTTGCCATTGCATGACTTGCCGCCGCGTGCATGGTTCGGCGTTCGGCGCGTACGCGGTGTACCCTGAGGAACAGGTCACCATGTCGGGCGCGACCAAAGCCTGGCAAAGTTCCGCCGATGCCCGCCGCCACTTCTGCCCGGTCTGCGGGTCGGTGGCCTACATGGCGTATGTCAACAATGACGAGATCGACCTGCCGATTGGCGCCTTCGATGAAACCGGCTTCCTCGATCCCACCTATGAACTCTGGTGCATCCACCGCGAGCCGTGGCTGTCCGGCGATGGACGGCGCGAATATTCCGAAGACCGGTCCTGACGAGCGCACCGGATTGCCGACCCACCAGATGACCGCGCCTTTTTTCACCATCGGCCATTCGACCCGTCCGCTGGCGGAATTTACCGGCTTGCTGAAGGAAAGCGAGATCGACATGCTGGTCGACGTCCGCAGCATTCCGCGATCACGGACCAATCCGCAGTTCAACCTGGACGCCTTGCCGGCTTCGCTGAGTACGGAGGGGGTGGGATATGTCCATCTCGAGGCTCTGGGCGGGCGGCGCGGCAAGGGCAAGATGGACCCCCCGTCGCAGAACACCTACTGGACCCATCCGGCGTTCCGCCATTACGCCGACTACGCGCTGGGTGAGCCCTTCCGCGAAGGCCTGGAACAACTGCTCGACCTCGGCCACGCCCGGCGCTGCGCGATCATGTGCTCGGAAGCAGTGTGGTGGCGGTGTCATCGGCGAATCGTGGCGGATTATCTGCTCGCACGAGGTGAAACCGTGCTGCACATCATGGGCCCGCATCAGGTCAGGCCCGCGACGCTTACGCCGCAAGCGCAACCGCAAGCAGACGGCACCGTGATCTACCCGGAATCCGGCACAACGGCGGGGGCGACACCGAATTGACCGTCTCCTGGCACCCGATGCACAAGCAGAAGGCAATCGTTTGCCTATGCTGGAACTGTGCCCGTTGCGCCGTGTCGGATATCTGGCTGAAGCAAGCAAGGGGCCCCTGGAATTGAGATCATCGTTTGCCGGTCATCTCGAACCCCGAATCTGCGCGACACGAATTTTCCCGTAACAGCAAGGAACCGCGATCCATGAGCAAGCATCCCATAGCCGGCAGCGACAAGCCGCAACCCGAAGGCGCTCGTTGCCTCGGCGCATGCAATCCGGATGAAAAAATCGAAGTGGTGGTCATGCTTCGGCGGCAAAACGAGGACGCATTCCGGCAGCTGATGCAAAAGATCAACAGCGGCGCTGCCGACGCCGTGCCGGTTTCACGCGAGGAATTCAGCAAACGCTTCGGGGCATCGGCGTCGGATGTGGCCAGGACGGAAGCGTTCGCGAAGGCGCATGGCTTGACCGTAGTCCGCGCTGACGCGGGCGCGCGCAGTGTGGTGCTCTCCGGCACGATCGCCCAGTTCAGCACGGTGTTTGGCGTCAAGCTGGAGCGCTTCGAGCATCACGCGATCGGCGAGTATCGCGGGCGCACGGGACCAGTGAACGTGCCGGAGGACATGAAGGACGTGGTGACCGCCGTGCTGGGTCTCGACAGCCGACCACAGGCGCGCCCGCATTTCCGCTTCCGGCCGCCGTTCAAGACGGCGCGCAGCGAATCCAGCACGTCATACACGCCCCTCGATCTCGCGCGGCTCTACGACTTCCCTGGCGGCGACGGCAGCGGCCAGTGTGTCGGCATTATCGAACTGGGCGGGGGGTATAGCGAAAGCGACCTGAGCGCCTATTTTTCGCAACTGGGCGTGGCCCAGCCGAACGTGGTTGCGGTCGGCGTCGACCAGGCGAACAACTCGCCGTCGGGCAACCCGAACGGGCCCGATGGCGAGGTGACGCTGGACATCGAGATTGTCGGTGCGATCGTGCCGGGCGCGCGCATCGCGGTGTATTTCACGGCGAACAGCGACGCGGGTTTTATCGACGCCGTGAACCGCGCCATCCACGACGATACCAACAAGCCATCGGTCATCTCGATCAGTTGGGGCGGACCGGAAACCAACTGGACGCCGCAGTCGCAAAACGCATTCGACGATGTCCTGCAATCCGCCGCGGCATTGGGCGTGACGGTCTGCGCAGCTTCCGGCGACAGCGGTTCCGGCGACGGCGCCGCGAACGGCGATCATGTCGATTTCCCGGCGTCGAGCCCGTATGTGCTCGCGTGCGGCGGGACGCAACTGCTGGCATCGGCGAGCGGGATCCGCAGTGAAGTGGTGTGGAACGACGGCGACCAGGGCGGCGCGGGCGGTGGCGGCGTGAGCGCCGTGTTTGCGCTGCCGGTCTGGCAGAACGGCCTGAGCGTCACGCGCGTCAACGGCGCGAAGTCGGCGCTGACCAAACGCGGCGTGCCCGATGTTGCCGGCGACGCGTCGCCGCTCACCGGCTACGATGTGATCATTGGCGGGACGCAGACGGTAGTGGGTGGCACGAGCGCGGTCGCGCCGCTGTGGGCCGGGCTGATCACCCGGATCAATGCGGCTGCGGGAAAGCCGGTGGGTTTCCTCAACCCGAAGCTGTACGCTGCGAAGACCGCCGGCCACGACATCACGCAGGGAAACAACGGCAGCTTCGAGGCGACGGTGGGGTGGGACGCCTGCACGGGGCTGGGCAGCCCGGACGGCGCGAAAGTCGCGGCTGCGCTCAAGTAGCGGCTGCAGGTCCGGATTGGTTGAGTCGACGTAGGTGAGTTGACGCAGTTGAGTTGACGCAGTTGAGGTTGGTTGAGTGGTGACGATGGGCCCAGGCAAGAACTCCAACAACACCGGCAAGGGAGCAATCATGACGAACTCCGGTTCAGCGGCAAATACATCTTCAGGCACGTCTGCAGGTACTTCTACAACAGCGCCGGATCAGCCTTATTTCGATCCCACTCCCTATGGCAATGGCCCCAATGATTCCATCGATGCCAGCCTGACCGACGAAAACGCCGCCATCACGCAGCATTCGGTCGTCATAGGCGGCAAGCAGATCGACTACACGGCGACGGCCGGCCATCTTGTGATTGTCGATCCAAGCAGTTCGAAGCCCGACGCGAAGCTTTTTTACGTCGCGTTCACGCAGAATAATCAGACAGAAGAATCGCGCCCGGTCACGTTTTTCTATAACGGCGGACCGGGATCGTCGTCGGTATTCGTGCTGCTCGGGTCTTTCGCTCCGCGACGCATCAAGACCTCGATGCCCTCGTTCACTCCGCCCGCGCCCTACCAAATGGAGGACAACCCGGACAGCTTGCTGGACAAGAGCGATCTCGTGTTCATCAATCCGGTCGGCACGGGTTATTCGGCGGCTATTGCGCCAAACAAGAACATCGATTTCTGGGGCGTCGACCAGGACGCGAACTCGCTCAAGCAATTCATCAAGCGCTACCTGACGAAAAACAATCGCTGGAATTCGCCGAAATTCCTGTACGGCGAGTCGTACGGCACCGCGCGCAGTTGCGTGCTTGCGTACCTCTTGCACGAGGACGGCGTGGACCTGAACGGCGTCACGCTGCAGTCGTCGATTCTCGACTACACGCAATCCGGCAATCCGGTGGGCGCATTGCCGACGGCCGCCGCCGACGCGTGGTTTCATCGCAAGCTGGGGGTGCATCCGCGTCCGACCGACCTGCTGGCGTTCGCCGAGGAAGTTGCGCAGTTCTCGCGCACGGATTACATCGCGGCGTTGCGCAAATTCCCGCAGACCGACAACGACACGGTGGAGAAACTGTCCGAATACACGGGCATCGACAAAGTCACGTTGATCGCCTGGAGTCTCGACGTGGCCTCTTACGACAGCCACGGCAACTCGCTATTTCTAACCACGCTGCTGAAGTCCAAAGGCGTCGCGCTCGGCTCCTACGATGGCCGCGTGACGGCTATCTCGACGGGCATAGCGGGCAAGATCGATCCGAACTCCGGCGGCAACGACCCCACCATGACAGCCGTGACCGGCGTGTACACCGTAATGTGGAACGAGTACCTGAACGAGCAGCTGAAGTTCACGTCCACGTCGTCATTCACGGACCTGAATGACCAGGCGTTCGCCAACTGGGATTTCCATCACACGGACCCGACCGGCGCGCAGAAGGGCGTGGACGCGCAGGGCAACATCATTCTCTATACGGCCGGCGACCTGGCCGCGGTGATGGCGCTCAACATCGACTTGAAGGTGTTGTCGGCAAATGGTTTCTACGACTTCGTGACGCCGTTCTACCAGACGATAATCGACCTGCAGCAAATGCCGCTTATCGATAAAACCGTGAGGGAGAATTTATCGGCGAAGTTTTATCCGTCGGGACACATGATCTATCTCGACGGCCCTTCGCGCACGCAATTGAAGGCGGATCTGGCGAAAATGTACGAGGCAGCGACAACGGATCATCAGGCAATGAGCCGGATTCGCGCACTGCAGCAACGCAAGGCTGAAGTGAAATAGCAGGCCATTAGCGAGGGTTGGATCACGGCGTCGGCGGGAACACAAGTTGCGAATGGCTGAACGAGCGCATATGGAATGCGTCACTTCAACTGCACACTGGAGTTTCCCCGATGCCGACCTCGAAGAAGAATGGTGGCGCAACTGCGCCGTCGAAAAACGCCAGCGCAGTTGCGCGGACACCCTCGCAAAACAACACCAACACGAAGCTCGACAGTCTTGAGCAGTTCCGCTCGGACGCGACGAATCAAGCCCTGACGACTAATCAGGGCGTCAAGGTTTCCGATAATCAGAACACCCTCAAGGCCGGTCCTCGCGGACCTTCGCTGCTCGAAGATTTCATCATGCGTGAAAAAATCACGCACTTCGATCATGAGCGGATTCCGGAGCGTATCGTGCATGCCCGCGGTTCGGCCGCGCATGGCGTGTTCAAGCCGTACAAGGCGCATACCGGCCTGACCAAGGCCGCGTTCCTGCAAGACCCGAACAAGGAAACTCCGGTGTACGTACGATTCTCGACGGTGCAGGGATCGCGCGGATCGGCGGACACCGTGCGCGACGTACGCGGCTTTGCCGTCAAGTTCTATACGGAAGAGGGAAACTTCGACCTGGTCGGCAACAACATGCCTGTCTTTTTCATCCAGGACGCCATCAAGTTTCCCGACTTCGTTCACGCGGTCAAACCGGAACCGCATAACGAAATGCCGCAGGGCGGCTCGGCCCACGACACATTCTGGGACTTCGTCTCGCTCGTGCCGGAGTCCGCGCACATGGTGTTGTGGACCATGTCCGACCGCGCCATTCCGCGCAGCTTGCGCACCATGGAAGGATTCGGTATCCATACGTTTCGTCTGGTGAATGCCGAAGGCCGAGGGAGGTTCGTGAAATTTCACTGGCGTCCGACCATCGGGTCGGCTTCGCTCCTGTGGGACGAAGCGCAGAAGCTGGCCGGCAAGGATGCGGATTTCCACAGGCGGGATCTGTGGGAGGCGATTGATATGGGCGACTATCCGGAGTGGGAGCTGGGCGTGCAGATCGTGGAAGAGGACGACGAGCATTCGTTCGACTTCGACCTGCTCGATCCGACCAAGATCATCCCGGAGGAAATCGTGCCGATCACCATGCTCGGCAAACTCACCCTGAACCGCAACCCGGACAACTTTTTCGCGGAAACGGAACAGGTGGCGTTTTGTCCCGGGCACATTGTGCCGGGCATCGATTTCTCGAACGATCCGCTGCTGCAAGGCCGTTTGTTCTCGTACACAGACACGCAGATCAGCCGCCTGGGTGGTCCGAACTTCCACGAAATCCCGATCAACCGCACCATCGCGCCAATGCACAACAATCAGCGCGACGCGAAACACCGGATGACGGTGAATCGCGGTCAGGCGTCGTATGAGCCGAATTCCATCGATAACGGCTGGCCGAAGGAAACTGAACCCGCCGCGGCCGGCGGTGGTTTCGAAACCTATCCGGAACGCGTGGATGCCGTGAAGATCCGGCAGCGCAGCGAGTCCTTCGCCGACCATTATTCGCAAGCCACGCTGTTCTGGAACAGCATGACGAAACCGGAGAAGGATCATATTGTGGGCGCGTATTCGTTCGAGTTGAGCAAGGTCGAACGCAAGTTCATCCGCGAACGGCAGCTTGGGATTCTCGCGAATATCGACAGTGAACTGTGTGCGCGGGTTGCCGGGAATCTCGGTCTGCCAGCGCCGAAAGCGACTGCAAGCGCGGCCGAACTGGGCAAGTCGTCGCTGGCGGAGTCGCCGGCGCTGAGCATTGTCGCGAAGACCAAGCCGTCGGTGAAGACGCGCAAGGTCGCCATTCTCGCGGCCAAGGGCGCGGATGTCGCCACGATCAAGGCGATCAAGGAGGCGCTGGCCGCTGAAGGCGCGCATGCAAAGGTGGTGGCGCCGCAGCTCGGCACGCTGGGCGACGGCGTGCAAGTCGATGCAACCATTCTTGGTTTACCATCGATCATGTTCGATGGCGTGGTGGTGGCCGGCGGCGCGGCGAGCGCAAAGCTTCTGTCAGAATCCGGCGATGCCCGCCACTTCGTACTTGAATCGTTCAAGCATCTCAAGGCTATCGGCGCAGTGGGCGACGGCGAGGACGTGCTGGCCGCCGCGCATTTGCCGACAGATGACGAGGGCGTCAGCGTGGGCAGTGACGTAAAGAAGGTGATGAAGGCATTTATTGCCGCGATGTCGAAACATCGCGTATGGACGCGGGCTGAAAAGGCGGAAAGCGTGCCGGCGTGATCGAGGGTGACTGGTTGAGCCGCTCAATCAGCCGCTCAATCAACCGATCAATCAGCCGATTAATCTCCACGGAGGATGACATGGTCAAGACAGCATTGTGGGTCCGGTTGGAAGCCAAACCCGGCAAGGAGAAAGATGTCGAGGCGTTCTTGCTGGGTGGCCTGGCGCTGGTCGAGCAGGAGCCCGCCACGACCGCGTGGTTTGCGCTGAAGTTGAACGCAAGCACGTTCGGAATCTTCGATGCCTTCCCCGACGAAGCCGGTCGCGACGCGCATCTTTCCGGCAAGGTCGCCGAAGCGCTGATGGCGAAGGCGGATGAACTGCTTGCTTCGCCGCCGCAGATCGTGAAGGTCGATCTGCTGGCAGCGAAGCTGCCGGGCTGAACGCACGCGGCATGGGTGTCACCTGCTGCGGCGTTGAGTGCAACGCCGCAGCAGGCCCGCCGACTCATTGCAGATCGGTCATTGCAGATCAATCATTTCAAAGCGGGTTCAATGATGCTCGGGGAAGTCCGCGCGGGGTTTCGGCGTGGCCGGCATCTTCGCGTATTCGAACTCCGGCAATGCCTTGATCGCGTCCTTTGTCGCGCCCGCCAACACAATCTTGCCGTCGACTATATCGAGTTGCTCGATAGGAATGGCGACGTCGTGATGCGAGACGCCGGCAAACTGGCTGGCCGCAACGATCGCAAACGACACCGACTTGTCCGGCGCCACGATGATGTCGTGGATCACACCGACCCGCGCGCCGTTCTCGTTGACCACCGGCTTGTTCAGGATGGATTTCTTGATGCTCCAGCCGCCGAGGATGGCGGTGGACTCCTGCACGCTGATACCGAGTGGCTGCGAGCCGGCAACTTGCGCCTGTGAAGGAAGGGCGACTTGAGCAAGCGCTGCTGCGAGTAGCGCTGCGATGAGTTTCGTCTTCATGTGTGTCCTCTTGCGCGAGTGAATGAGCGGGCATGCGGGACGCGCATGCGGGGTTCAGGTTGGAAAACCGGAGACACGCTTGCGTCGACCGCAGGAAAAACCATCGGCTGACAGCTCATGGCTGATGGTCGTGGGTGGAGCGTTACACGACTAAGCTAAGCGAAACGGACGGCTTGATACGAGTGGCACAAAACACGTTGGGAAAAGCGAACGAACAGGGTCATGCCGACAATGAACGTCGGCGTGTGACCGGTCAGGTTGAATGTGGCGTTGTCCGGATGGTTCGCTTGAGCGATGTGACATGGATGTGTCACGTATCGCAATGAGCGAGCTGATTGGGTACGGCAACAGAACCTTGCTGAATGGTAGCGGTGAAATCAGTTTCTGTCAGAGAAGGCCCAATCTGGGGCTGGAGAGCGGACAGGACCTGAGATGGAACGCGGCTCGCATGCCCGTCTATCCATAAAGTGCGGATGGCGCTGTTTGTAAGGTTTAAATGCGGGGCTCAAATGAAGAGGGCCGCTGCATGGCGGCCCTCTTTATCAACTCAATTTAACTAACGTGTTAATTTTCGCCCGATGTCCGGCGGATCATGTCCGTCGGATTATTGATGCCGAGCTTAGTGTCCGAAGTACACCGAATGTGTTCCGTCGGGTTGTGCCATCGGCATGCGCATGCCGGCCGCGGACGAACCGTCTGTCGGCGAGCCGTAAGAGGTCGCCGTGACACCACGGGTCGCTTCCACGCGTTGCTCTGCTGCCTGGGCCTGCGCCGGGTAGGTCGTGTGATCGCCTTCGACGTTATAGCCGGATTGTTCCATCTGAATCAGATCGGCCTTCACTGCAGGGCGGCTTATCGTGTCCGCATCTTGCGCATAAGCGAATGCCGGTGCGCCTAGTGCGCAAACCAGCGCCATTGCGGGAACCAGTGACTTGAACATGATGGAATCTCCTCGGGGTCTTGTGTGTCGAGTTTGTTCCAGGACCGGTGAGGTCATGCCGAACAATCTCTACACTGAAGTGTAGGTAAGCAAGCGTTGTTGCATTAGCCGCGAATCTGTCGAAATATTGTTGTGCGCCTCGCAATAATGAATGCACTGGATCGGTGCGGTGAACCGTTTGGTTAATTTTTTGGTTTGTTAAGTCGTCGCGCGTTCCCACACCGTCCCGGGTGATTGTGTCGTTTAGGCGGATCGATCGTTTCAGCTTATTCAATTGGCATGGCCGCCAGCATTTGCGACACTGGCGCTCCTATCAAAACAGGCGTGTTCGGCGTCGTCGCGCAGGCAATCACTCAATGAATTCGCTAAGGACACACGCAGCGACACCAATTGCCGCAGTGTTTCGCCAGGCACTCTTGTTCATCTGTCTGCTCGCGCTTTCCGTTGCAGCCCATGCCTCCACGCTCAAGCCGTTTATTGTTGGCGCGGTGCCCGGCGCTTTGCCGCCGATGGAAATGAAAGACCTGAGCGGATCCGGCAACAGTGTTCGCGGGATGTCCGCCGATTTTGCGCAGCGTATTGCCGGCGCGTTGAAAAGGCCGCTTGAGTGGAAGACCTTTCATGACCGCGCCGCCATGATCGACGCATTGCGCCGCCATGAGATCGATGCCGCCACCAGCGCGACCGGCAACGACTCCGGTCCCGCGTTGCTCTACAGCCGCCCGTATGTGGTCACCAAGCAGGTCTTCGTCGAACGCCGGGTGGCTGACACGCATACCGGCCGTATCGCTTATGTCGGGCAGCAGACTTCGGTGCAGCGACTGCGCCAGGCTTATCCGGTGCTGTATCCGCTCGGATATGCCGATACGCTGAGCGCATTGCTTGCGGTGTCGCAGGGAGATGCAGACGCGTTTGTCGGCGATCTCGTCACGGCCGGTTATACCGTCGATCACCTCGATCTGATCAACCTGACCCTGTCGGGTTTCGCCCCGTTCGACGAAGCGGGTTACAGCTTTGCTTTCGCAGCGGACGCACAGGGCGAGCAGTTGCGTCAGCGCGTGGATGCGGCGCTGGCTGCGCTGCCGGAGCGTTTTGCGCTGGAAGTGGGCGCCCGATGGGCCGCTGCGTCGGCCGTGACATTTACCCGGCCACTCACGCTGGACGACGCGCAGCGTGCGTGGATCAAGGCGCATCCGGTGATCGATTACACCACCTATGCCAACGCCGCGCCCATGACCTTCCGCGATGCAAGCGGCGAACCGGCGGGCCTGTCCGTCGATGTGCTCGCTGCTATCGGCAAGTTGACGGGGTTGCGGTTCGAAGGCCGCTTGCGTGCTTCGACGGACCAGGTCATGGGCGACATACGCAACGGCAGCGCAATGTTGATCGCGCATAGCGTGAGTAACGGCGAGGTTCCGCCGGAAGTCGCGGTAACCCGGCCCTACGGAGAAGGCGTATTCGTGATCCTGACGCGCGTGGGCGCGCCGCCGCTGCGCGATGTACGTGCGCTCGCCGGCAAGCGTGTCGCGTTATGGCCCAACCACCCGATCATCGCGATGCTGCGCGAGCGCGTGCCGTCAGTGCGGATTGTTGCGACCTCGCCGGTCGACGGCCAGTTCGAAGCCGTCGTGAAAGGCGAGGCGGACGCAACCATCGCCGACCTTCCGTTCGCCAACTATGCGGTTGGCGACGCGTATCGCGGCAAGCTTGTCATCACCGGCGCGTTCTCCGAGCAACCCGTGCCGTACGGATTTCTTGTCGCACGAAACCAGCCGATGCTGCTCACGATCCTGAATCAGGCGATCGAACACATGCAACCGACGGAACTCGATGCCATGCGCCGTCGATGGGTGCTGGTCAACCATCCGGAAAGCCTGTGGGAGCGGCGGCGTCCGCAGGTTTTTCTTGGCCTGCTGCTGGGTGGGCTGATGCTGGCGCTGCTGACTGCCTGGGCGGTGTCGTTGAAAGCGCAGATCGCGCGCCGGCGGGCGGCCGAGCATGCGATGCGCGTGGCGAAGGAAGAAGCCGAAACCGCGAACCGCGCGAAGTCGACGTTCCTCGCCGCCATGAGCCACGAAATCCGAACGCCGATGAATGCCGTGCTGGGGCTTCTGGAACTCGAATTGCGTAGTCCGGGGGATCGCGCATCGACCGAACGAGCGCTTGGCACTGCGCATCAGGCTGCCCGCGATCTGCTCGGCATGATCGACGATATCCTCGATATGGCGAAGATCGAAGCGGGAAGGCTGGTGTTGATACCCGCGCCGCTGGAACTGGGTGGATGGGTGAACAGCGTGGCGGCGATCTACGAGCAGGCGGCGCGCAGCAAGGGTATCGCGCTGGTGGTGCGCATGCGGGGCGGCCTCGCGCACGGGCATGCATGGGTGATGGCTGATGCGCTGCGCCTGAGGCAGGTATTGGGCAATCTGTTGTCGAATGCGATCAAGTTCACGGAGACGGGACACGTGACGCTCGAGTACGCGGTCGGGGCAGCGAAGAAGGGTGATGCACATACTTCGGATTGCGAAATGTTGCTGGCGGTCTGCGACACCGGCATCGGCATTGCCGCGGATCAGCAAGCGTTGCTGTTTGAACCATTCGCGCAGGCGCGTCAGGAACGGCCCGGCCGCTTCGGCGGCACGGGTCTCGGTCTCACCATCTGCCTGCGCCTGATGACCCTGATGGGTGGCACGATTCGGTTATCGAGCAGACCCGGGCAGGGCAGCCGCTTCACCGTGCGAGTGCGCTTGCCCGTAGCCCGCCCGCCGGTCGAAGCGCATGGGCCGGCGTTCATCCCCGCGCTCGATACACGTGATTTGCAGGGCCTGCGCGTACTCATTGTCGACGATCATCCGGCGAATCGCATCCTGCTGGCGAGCCAGTTGACTACGCTCGGTTGCGTGATCGAAACCGCTAATGATGGAGATGCGGCATTCGTAAGCTGGGACCGGCAGCGGCAGGAGGGTCTGCCGTTCGACCTGATCCTGACCGATTGTTCGATGCCCACGATGAGCGGCGAGGATCTCGCACGTGCAATTCGTGCGCGTGAACAGGCGCTGATGCGCATGAACACCGATGTGAAGCCGATACCCATCGTAGGCGTCACGGCAAACGCGCAGGCCGAGGCGCTCACGCAGGCGCTCGCTGCAGGAATGACGTTGTGCCTGGTCAAGCCGCTTGGGCTCGACGCGCTGCACCGGGCACTGGTGGCTGTCCTGCATTATGGACAGGAGCCAAAGGCCACGGCGCCGGACGGTGCCTTGCTCGCGGCATCGCGTGTTGCGCCCATGCATATGCCGATCGCATCGACCGCATCGATCGGTTCTGCCGGGCGCTCCAGGCCAGGTCGTGCGCATGCCGTTGCCTATGGTCCTACGCAAAACTTCCCGGCCAACATTGTCGCTCGCCGGGCTGTGTCGCCTGCACCTGGCACGCCCCCCGAACCTGATCAATTTGCCACCCCCGCCACGGGTCCGCGTTTCAACGCGGACCAGCTCAACAGCTTCGGCGATCAAGCCGCCGCGCTGGTCGACGCGCTTCAATCGGCGAACCGGCAAGATCTCGATGAGGCGCGCCGGGCGTTCGCATCGGCGGACTTCCAGCGGTTGCTCGAACTTGCGCACCGGATGAAGGGCGCTGCGTTCGTGATCGGCGCCACGTCTTTCTCCGATGCCTGCCTGGACCTGCAGCATGCATGCGCGATAACGCCGGGACAGGGCTACGACACCGCGGCGATCCGCATTGCCTACGCCCGTTTCCACGCCGAAGCGACAGCACTCGATACGGCGCTCGAGCAGCACCCTGCCTAAGCCCGCCACGCTGCTTTTACGGTCGCTCTGCGGCGAGCTATCCTTGCATCCTGCTTATTCCCGCGTCTTGATTAATGTCCGATTCCGTTCCGGGAACGCGCATGTGTTTTAATTAGCCCCTCCTCTCGCTCCGACACTTGGCCGTTGCGTTTCTGGCGCGGCCCGATCGCCGAATGAATAGAAGGCTTCTTTCGCATTACCGTCACCGCCGCCCCAGTCGCCGGCGTGTTGCCGCCGTATGGTTCCTGCTTGCGCTCGCAGCCGGCAGTGTGCCGGTTCACGCGCAAAAACCCGAGCTGCTGGATCCGCGCGTCACCCAGTCGACCATCGTGGACACCATCTGCCGCCCCGGTTATGCCGACGACGTCCTGCCTCCCTTCGACACCTTGCAGCGCCAGAAGCAGCAACTGCTGAGCCAGCGCCATGTGGACCCGCAGAGCGCCTCGGACTACGCGCTCGATCACCGCATGCCGATCCTGCTGGGCGGCTCCCCGACTGCCGCGGCGAACCTCGATATCCGCCGCTGGGACGGGCGTGCCGGGCAGCGCCGCAAGGAGCGGCTGGCGGTGTTCCTGAAGCGCTGCGTGTGCACCGGCGACATGCCGCTGGCAGACGCGCAGGCGGCCATGTCGGGCGACTGGCCGAGCCGTTTCCGCAATCTGTCGAGTCCCACGTGCAACGGGGGGTGAGGGGATGGTGGTTCGCCCCCGGTCATCAGCGCCGCCCAGAACGGCCTCTTATCCCATCGTGAAGGTATCAAGCGGCTGATTCGCCTGCGCCTCGCTGGCGAAGCGTCTCGCCAGCTGGTCGTGGAGACGGCGGGCTTCCTCGAGTGTCAGGTCGATCCAGTACGGGTCTCCCGCGCCGTCGTTCAGACGCTCGGGCGGAAACTGGATCTCCAGCACAATGCCTTTCTTGTAGCCCATCGATCAACACTCCGCGCTGTCGCAGAAAAGAACAGGCGTCGATCTTACCGGGCCAGTCCGTCTTCATTGGCGCGCGGCGAGGAAACAGTCTCTTGCCGCTGGTTCAACGAAGCGGACCGGCGCCGCAAGGCCTGAAGACGTTGTGTCTGCGACAAGTTGTCACGCCGTGGGCAGCGCTGCCCCGTCAATCAGATGACTGACCACGCGCTCGCCCAGCGCGGGCCCGATGCTCATGCCCACGCCGCTATGCATGTACACACCGGTCACATTCGGTGCGGCCCGCAGGACGGAAAATGGTGCGCCCGACGTCCCGGTGCGCGCTCCATACACCCCTTGCCATCGCTCGACGACCCGCAACGTACTGCCGAGCGTGTTTTCGGCGAGACCCAGCAGGAGTTCATCAATAGCCTGCGCGTTGAACGGCGACGGATCGTCACCGTAGTCGTGCGAATCCCCCACGATCAGATCCCCCTCAGGCGTCGGGCTCGCCAGCAGATGAATGCCATGCTCGAGCAACGCGGGTTCCCTCGCTGCCACTTCCGCATGCAACGCGGCGGCTTCGGGAAGGTCCGAGAACGCGCCGTAATGCAGGCAACTCAGCCCGGTCAGCACGGCGTGATCGAGGGCGAACGGGGTGGCCGGCCGCACGCGCAGCATCTGCAACCGGCAGACGCGCGGCGCAAGCGCGGCGAGTTGCGGCGCGAGCAGCGACAGATAATCATGTCCCGCGCAAACCACCACATGCTCCGCGCGCCACGGGCCCGCACTCGTCTCGATCCGTCGGCCATCCACATTCTGCACGAGCGTGCCGAAGCGAAAATCGACGTTGAACCTACGCCGCAAATAGTCGATGAGCGCAGGTACCGCGTCGCGTGAAAACACTTGTAAGTCGGCGCGCCCATGCAGCGCAGCACGATGTTTCCGGAAGCGGCCGCCGTACAGATCGTCGAGCGCGGCGCGCGAAAGCAACGCGGTGTCGTAGCCCGCCGCCTCGGCACGGGTCGCCGCGAACGCCTCGATCACCTGTGCCTCGGCCGCGCTGCGGGCGAACATCAGCGAGCCGGAACGCCGGACATGCAGCGCCGCGCCGGCCGCCCAGTCGAGCCATATTTTCCGCGATGCCTGCGCAAGCGCATGCATCGCGCCCGGCGGCTGGCCGGTCACCAGCACCATGCCGAAATTGCGGATGGATGCGCCCACCGGCGTACCGCTGCGCTCGAATACGGTCACGCGCAAGCCGCGCTGAGCGAACGCGCAGGCATGCGCCAGCCCGAGAATGCCCGCGCCGACAATCGCGACATCGGTGTGAACAGGAGTCCGTGTTGTTGTCATGATCATCCGTGTGGCGGCCTTCGCGTACTACAATACGCGCGGTCCCGCGTTTATCCCTTTGCTCGTTCATTCATTGCCGGCATGCCCGGCCGTACTCGATGCTCGCCGAACAACGTCATCAATACATCCTGTCGGAGTTGTCGAAGAACGGCGCGTTGTCGGTCGCCGAACTCGTCCGCGCACTCGACGTGTCGCGCGAGACCATCAGGCGCGACCTCAACGCTCTTGCCGAGCGCGGCCTGATCGCGACCACCCACGGCGGTGCGCTGTCCAACGACCGGCGGGAGCCTGACCTCGACGTGCGCGAAGCGGCGAACGCAGCCGCCAAGCGCGCGATCGGGGAACGTGCCGCGCAACTCGTGCCGGACGGCGCGTCGGTGATCATCGACTCGGGCAGCACGACCCAAGCCGTCGCGCGCGCGCTGGGCGACCGGCACCGCTTGATGGTCTACACCAACGACTGGCGCATCGCGCTGCTGCTCGGCCGCCGCAACGACAACAAGGTCACGCTGTTCGGCGGTGAGCTCTCGGACAACGAGGACGCGGTATTCGGGCTGGACACCGTGCAGCAACTTTCGCAATATCACGTGGACTTCGCGTTTGTCGGCGCGGGCGCGATCACGCCCGAAGGCTTCCTGACCGACTACTCGCGTCTCGCCGCCGAAGTGCGCAGCCGCATGATCCTGGCGGCGGGCGCGGCGGTTATCGTCGCGGACAACTCGAAGTTCGGCAACGTCACGCCCGTGCGTATCCGCGACTTCGAGAAAGCGCGCTACCTGATCACCGAAGTCGCGCCCGACAAAGCCATGCGTCGCGCCATCGCCGCGCGCGGGCCGGAGCTGGTGATCGCCTGAGTGCCAGGGGTTCACGTGCCCCTGCGCTCGTTTCATGCTGCCAGACGCACGCGCAGCGTGCCCAGCGCCCGTCCGATGGCCGCTACCGCGTTACACATTTCGTTTGCATCTATGGCTCCGATGCACCCTACGCGGAACGTCTCCACTTCCGTCAGCTTGCCCGGATAGAGCACATAACCCGCCTCGCGGACGGCTTCATAAAAACGCTTGAAATCGTAGGCCGGATCGTTCGGCGCATGGAACGTGACGATCACTGGCGCTTGCACCGCAGCATCCAGGAACGGCTTGAAACCCAGTGACGCCATGCCGTCGATCAACGTCGCGCAATTGCTGCGATACCGCGCGCCACGCGCGGGCTGCCCCCCTTCCGCGATGAACTGATCGAGTGCCGCGCGCAACGCGGCGACCACATGCGTAGGCGGCGTAAAACGCCATTGCGTGGTCTTCATCATGTACGCGTATTGATCGTGGAGATCGAGGGCGAGCGAGCGCGAATTGCCCGCCGATGCTTCCAGCAGCGCGCGCCGCACGATCACGAAACCCATCCCCGGCACGCCTTCGAGACACTTGCCGCTGGCGGAAATAACCACATCAATGCCGCCCTTCGATACATCGATAGGCAAGGCTCCGAACGAACTCATCGCGTCGACGATCAGGCTCTTGCCATGTTGCTTGCACAGCGCCGCAATCTCGTCGAGCGGGTTCAGCAACCCTGCGCTTGTTTCCAGATGCACTTGCGCCACGTGCGTGATGCGCGGCTCGCGGCGAAACATCTCTTCGATCCGCGCGACGCTGGCGGGCTCGTCATCGCGAAACTTCAGTTCAACTGACGCCACGCCCAACCGCTCGAGTATTTTCAGTAAGCGTGTGCAGTACGCGCCGTTGTTCGGCACGAGCACGACCGCATCGCGCGGCACGAGCGAGCCGAGCGCGGCTTCCACGGAAAACGTGCCGCTGCCTTGCATGGGGACACACACAAACTCTTTTTGGCCGGACACGATCGTCAGGAGATCGCGGCAGATATCGCTCGTCATCCGGTTGAAAGCCGCGTCCCAGGAACCCCAGTCGCGCAGCATCGCCTGACGAGTGGCAGGCGAGGTTGTCAGTGGGCCGGGGGTCAGCAAAATCGGGTCGCTTCCGTTGATCACGTTTTTCTCCATTCATAGCTTTCAAGCGCCGTTTCGATGGCTTCGTCGACGACTTCGCATCGTTCGGCAGGCATGAAATAGTCTACGTCGTATTTTTGGCGAAATGTGTTCTTTGTTGGAAAAATGTGGCATCGTCATGTCGCTGTCATGAAGTTCTGTGATTCTTCGTTCGGGCTGCTGGCGGACTGAAATTCGGGATGCCGCACCAATGAATCATCAGACGCATCGGACTTAAAAGAATCGAGCCGATGTATAGAAAAACGTGCCAAACGTGCATCTAACCTCACGCCACCTGGTTGTATCCGCTATCCCGGAGAACTAGCACCATGACGAAAAATCGCTTTCCCGCCTCCCGTTTTGCAGAGCGCGTGTTGCCGGCCCTGGCCGTGGCCGCTTTCGCGAGCGTTGTGACCGTGCCGGCTTTTGCTGCCGACGCAGTCGTGCTGTACAGCGCCGACGGTCTGGAAAACCTGTACAAGGACGTACTGCCGGCCTTCGAAAAGAAGGAAGGCGTGAAGGTCAATATCGTGATCGCGGGCAGCGGGGAAGTCGTGAATCGCGCGACCGTGGAGAAGGATTCGCCGAAAGCGGACGTGCTCGTCACGCTGCCGCCGTTCATTCAGCAGGCGTCGCAAAGCGGCTTGCTGGAGCCGTACCAGAGCGTCAACTACAAGAACGTGCCGGCGATTGCCAAGGCTCCGGACGGCGCCTGGGCGACCTTCGTGAACAACTATTTCTCGTTCGCGATCAACCCTGAAATCACGAAGACCGCACCGAAGACCTTTGGTGATCTGCTGCAACCCGACTTCAGCGGCAAGGTGGCTTATTCGAATCCCGCCACCGCCGGTGACGGCATGGCCGTGATCATCCTGACGAGCGCGCTGATGGGCGAAGACAAGGCGTTCGACTACCTGAAGGATCTGGAAAAGAGCGCAAAATTCCACACCAAGGGCACGGGTTATCTCGACGTCCTGCTCTCGCGTAACGAGATCGCGTTCGCCAACGGCGACCTGCAGATGGACCTGGACGACTCGACCAACGGCGGACTGTCGCTCAAGCCGATCTTCCTCTCGGTCAAGCCCGGCGAAGCACCGACCACGTTCCAGTTGCCCTACGCAATCGGCCTGATCAAGGGCGGCCCGAACCAGGCTGAAGGCAAGAAGCTGGTGGACTACCTGATGTCGAAGGAAGTGCAGGCGAAGGTGCCGGATATCTACGGCATTCCGGGCCGCACGGACGTACCGCTGGCCGGCAAGAACGGCGAGACGGTCAAGCAGGCAATAGCCGGCGTGAAGCTGATTCCGGTGGACTGGAACAAGGTGATGGAGAAGAAGGCCGCATGGACCACGCGCTGGAAAAACGATGTGATCGGCAACTCCGACAAGCAGCTCGAGGTCGTCAAGCCGAAGTCCTGAGCGTCTGAGCTTTAATCTGCTTTGACGTTCGGGCTCGTCCTGTTTTCCCCAAGCTTTCAAGGATGCGAACCGTGAACACTTTGACGCTGGCTCCGGCCGCTCGTGAAGCCGCCGCCGTGGATTCGGATCAGCATGGGCACGGCGGCGTGCGTATCGACCGCCTGAGCGTGCGCTTCGGCACACGCACCGTGCTCGATGACCTGTCGTTGACCATCGAGCGCGGGGAACTGCTGACCGTGCTTGGCCGCAGCGGATGCGGCAAGACCACGTTGCTGCGGTTTATCGCGGGCTTCATCGAGGCGGACGGGCTGGCGGGGACGTTGACGGTGGCGGGGCGTGACCTCACGCACGTGCCGCCGTTCAAGCGCAATCTCGGCTTGCTGTTTCAGAGTTATGCGCTGTTTCCGCATCTGTCGGTGTATGACAACGTCGCGTTCGGTCTGCGGGCGCGGCGTCTGAAAGCAGGGGAGATCGCACGGCGCGTAGCCGATGCGCTCAAGCTCGTGCAGCTCGGCGACGCGGGGCACGTGATGCCCGCGCAGTTGTCGGGCGGCATGCAGCAGCGCGTGGTCCTGGCGCGGGCGCTGGTGATCGAGCCGGATGTGTTGCTGCTGGACGAGCCGCTGTCCGCACTCGACGCCAACCTGCGCGCCTCGGTCCGGACTGAACTCAAGGCGCTGCATGAGCGGTTGCCGAACCTGACCATCGTGTGCGTCACGCACGACCAGGATGACGCGCTTGTGCTCTCCGACCGCACGTTGCTGATGCGCGATGGCCGCATTGCGCAACTCGGCACGCCGCGCGAACTCTACGACAACCCGAAGGACGCGTTCGTCGCGCGCTATCTTGGTGCGGCGAACCTGTTGCCGCCGTCCATCATGTTCCCCATCGGAGACGCCCGACACGACGACCGCGAGCATGTCGCGTGCGTGCGTCCCGAGTGCCTCAAGATCGTGCCGCTTGGGGATGCCCAGCTGCACGGCACGATTACTTCGGTGGAGTGGTACGGCGCGGCGCTGTCGGTATCGGTCATGATCGACGCGCTCCCCGATCAGCCGGTGCTCGTCACCATGCAGCGTGCCCACGGCCCGATGCCCGTGAAGGGCGCGCGCGTTTCCCTACGCCATGAGGTTGACGATGTCGTCCTTATCAGTGAGTGAGCATGTAGTCGACGACGTCGCGCATACGGCCGCGAAGCGGCGCCGCGAACGGCTGGCGCAGTGGCACCTGTGGTTCATTCTGGTTGTTGTGCTGGGTCCGCTGGTCATCTATCCGCTGCTGCAACTCCTGATTCTCAGCGTGAGCGGTGCGCATGGCCTGAGCTTTCATGCCTACACCGCGTTCTTCAGCAATCCCGAGACCAGCGGGGTGGTCGGCACAACGCTCGGCATCCTGTTCGCCAGCGCGACACTCGCTTCAGTGCTCGGTGTGCTGCTCGCTGCCATGCTGTTTTTCAAGCCGTTCCCCGGCGCAAAGCTCGTTACTCGATTTCTCGAATTATTCGTGGCTTTCCCGTCATTCCTGGTCGCGTTCACGCTGATCTTCTTATACGGCTCGCAGGGGTCGGTGAGCATCGGCTTGCAGCGGCTGTTCAACCTGCAGAACCCGCCGCTTGACTTCTTGTTCGGTATTGGCGGGGTGATTCTTGCGGAAGTCGTGTTCTACGCGCCGTTTGTCGTGCGCCCTACGCTCGCGTCGTTCGCGACGCTTGACACGCGGCTGATCGAAGCCGCCAAGAGTCTTGGCGCGAACGGCTGGATGGTCGCGTTCAAGGTCATCCTGCCGCTCGCGTGGCCCGGCATTGCGGCGGGCACGATCCTGTGTTTCCTGCTGACGCTCAATGAGTTCGGCATTTTGCTGGTGCTCGGCAGCGCGCATCTGATCACATTGCCGATGGCCATCTATAGCTCGGCCACGGTCGACCTCGACTTGCCGACGGCAGCCGCCGGCGCCGTCGTCATGCTGGCGATGTCGCTCTCGTTGTATGCGCTGTACAGGCGAGTCAATCGACGCACGGGAGGCCGTAATGGCAACTGATTTCACGCTGCCCGCCACGACGTCCAAGCCGCATTCGCTGAAGCGGATTGGCGCATGGGCATTCACGGGTTTTGCCGCGCTGCTGTGCTTCTGGCTGTTCGTGTTGCCGGTGATCGTGGTCGCGCTTTCGAGTGTGGCGTCGCATTGGTCGGGGACCATCTTTCCCGACGGATTCAGCATGCGCTGGTTCGAACG
>Ga0073928_10003433_pt1 | contig 25060 bp, 20 predicted proteins | sample PaiPotPPA55metaG_FD_76969 | JGI IMG/M metagenome (GOLD analysis project Ga0073928, IMG submission 76969) | Iron sulfur acid spring bacterial and archeal communities from Banff, Canada, to study Microbial Dark Matter (Phase II) - Paint Pots PPA... ...
AACGTGGAGAATCAGATGATCCGTAAGGTGATGGTGTCGGTTGCGGTCATGGCTAGCGCGCTCTTGAGCCATGCCGCCGTGGCGGATGAAAGCGCCGTAAACGTGTTGTATGCCGGGTCGCTCGTCAATTTGATGGAGCGCAGTGTCGGCCCCGCTTTCGAGAAGGAAACCGGCCTGCATTTCCAGGGCTACGCGGCGGGTTCGAACAAGATCGCCAACGAGATCAAGGGCAAGCTGCGTCGCGGCGACGTGTTCATCAGCGCGAGCCCGAAGGTGAATACGAGCTTGATGGGTGCAGCCAACGGCGACCATGTCGCGTGGTACGTCACGTTCGCCGAATCGCCGCTGATGATCGGTTATAACCCGCGCAGCAAATTCGCCGCCGACTTCAAGACAAAGCGCTGGGACAAGGTCCTGCAGGAACCGGGTATTCGCATTGGCCGCACCGATCCCAAGCTGGACCCGAAAGGCGCATTCACGGTCGAGATGGTGACGAAGGCCGCCGCTCTTTATAACCAGCCGGATCTGGTGGAGAAGATGCTGGGCGACGCCGAGAATCCCGATCAGGTCCTGCCTGAAGAAACACTGGTCGGACGTTTGCAATCCGGGCAGCTGGACGCCGGTTTCTTCTATTCAACCGAGACCTCGGACCTGAAGATCCCGTCCATTCGTCCCGCGCCCGAATTGCAAGCCAAGGCAAGCTACACGCTGACCATTCTCGGCGATGCCCCGAACTCCGCGGGCGCCACGCGCTTTGTCGACTTCCTGCTGAGCGAAAAGGGCCGCGAACTGCTTAAGGAACACGGTGTAGATGTGATCAACCCCGCGATCACCGGTAACGCCCAGGCCATGCCGCCATCCCTTCAGGCCGTGATCGACGCGACTCGATGAAACGAACCGCCGCGCGACCGCTGCAGTGGCTTGCCGCGCTGCTCGCAGTCTATTTATGCGCGCCCTTCCTCGCGAGCATTCCGCAAGTGGGCGCAGCGGACTGGCACGGGGTCGACTGGACCAGCACGCTGTCGGCCGTGGCTGTATCGGCGGGCAGCGCGAGTGTCGCGGCGTTTGTCATCTTGCTGGGCGGCGTGCCGCTGGGCTATCTGCTCGCGCGGTCGAATTCGCGCAAGGCGGCGTTGCTCGGTTTTGTCGTGCAATTGCCGCTGGCCTTGCCGCCGCTCACCAGCGGTGTCTTGCTACTGTTTCTTCTCGGCCCCTATAGCTGGGTCGGACAATTGACGGGCGGCGCGCTGACCGACTCGTTCGCCGGCATCGTGCTGGCTGAAACGTTTGTCGCCGCGCCGTTCCTGATCATTGCCGCTCGCTCCGCGTTCGCGGCCGTCGACCCCGTGTTCGAGGACGTGGCCGCCACGCTGGGTCATCGCGCCGGCAGCCGCTTCTTTCGCGTCACCCTGCCCGTTGCATGGCCGGCAATCAGCGCCGGGCTGGCGCTGGCGTGGCTGCGCGCATTCGGTGAATTCGGCGCGACCGTGATGGTCGCGTATCACCCGTATTCGTTGCCTGTTTATACCTATGTCGTGTTCGGCGGCCAGGGCTTGCCGGCCATGATGCCCTTGCTGCTGCCTACGCTTGCGATCGCGGTCGCGTGTGCCGCGCTCTCTATCTACAGCCGCAAAGGCCGTGTTTCGTTGGGCGCGGAACTGGTCAATGGTGATGACGCCGACGACAGCACGCCCGCACATCGGTTAGTGGATGAGGATGACCGGCGCCTGAGCATCGTGTTGAAAAAGCGTCTTGGCAGCTTCGATCTCGACATTGAATGGGCGCCGCGGACACGGCGTCTTGCGATCATCGGCACGTCGGGGTCGGGCAAGTCCCTGACGCTGCGCCTGATCGCAGGGCTGGAAGCCGGTGAGACAGCTAGCGTGACGCTGGGTGGGAGTCCTCTCAATGCCCTGCCGCCCGAGGAGCGCAGGATCGGTTATATGCCGCAGGACTACGGTCTTTTCCCGCATATGACGGTCGCGCAACAACTGGCGTTTCCGCTAAGCGCTGACGCTGCAAGTGCGCGGCAATGGGTCGATCAGTTGGGTCTTTCAACGCTGCTTGGCCGCTTGCCGCGTGAGCTTTCATTCGGTCAGCGCCAGCGCGTGGCACTGGCTCGCGCACTCACGCAGCATAGCCAGTTGCTGCTTTTCGACGAACCGTTCGCCGCACTCGATACTCCTCGCCGCCGCCGTCTGCAGCAATCGTTACGCGCGTTGCAGCGAGAGATATCGGCGGTCACGGTGATCGTCACGCACGATCCCGATGAAGCCGCGCTGCTCGCCGACGAGGTATTGCTGATCGAACACGGCCGCGTGCTTCAGGCGGGACCGGTGAGCGAGGTCTTCGAGCGCCCCGCTTCAATGCGCGTGGCGCAATTGCTGGGGCTTCACAACGTGGGGCAAGGCCGCTTGATTGAAGCGGACAGGGTGGAACTGGGCAGCGAGTTGCGCCTGAACATTGCATGCAACACTGCACTCGCCGCAGGACAAACCGTGATGTGGCGGCTGCCCGCGCTCGCCATCACGCCGTCTGATGAAGGTCCGTTCGAGGGTATGGTCGACGGTATTGAATTGCGGCGCGGAGAGCGCTATGCAAGGTTGAAAATCCGTGGTGTAGCCTTCGATATTCCCAGCGACGACACCCGCCTGAAGAGCGGTACGTCGCACCGGTTTTCGGTGGATATCGACAAATTAACTATCTGGTCCATTTGAAGAGACCACCGAAAAAACCAACGGCTTTTTTTGCGTCATCGCGCCACGCACGCATCAAGCCGTGGCTTCCTCCTGCATGCGCGCTTCCTCGGCTATGTCTCCGTAAAGATGCAGCAGCCTATAGCCGCTCTTGTACACTGGCTGCAAGCGGAAGTGATTGACCGGTTCTATCGTCAGTGCAAGCCTCAGGCGCGAAACATGGCTGTCGATGGTCCGGGTGGACTCGCGAAACTCGCGTCCCCAGACCATTGCGAAAATATGATCGCGCGACAACACGCGCCCAATGTTCGAGAAAAACAGCAACGCCAGCCGGAATTGCGTGCCGCTCAGTTGCACGGGCCGCCCGCGTACGGTGACGCTCTGCTGGCGCGAATCGAAGCGATACGGACCCAGCTCCGTCACAGCGGCGGTTTTCGCCGGATACCCGCGCCGCAGCAGCGCTGTCACGCGTGCACCGAACTCGGCGGAACGCACAGGAAGCGTGACGTAGTCGTCGGCACCCGCGCTCAGCGCACGCACCACGTTGCTCTCTCCGCCGTCCACCGAGGCGAACATCACGGGCACGCGCTCGCCGATGCCCGAGCGCATCGACTTCAGCAGGTCGAGTCCGGACAAGCCGGTGGAATGCCAGTCGAGAATCAGCATGTCCACCGTGGAACGGGACAGCGATTTCGACATCGACAAACCGTCGCCGAATGGAATGCATTCATGGTTGAGCCGTTCGATGATTCCGCCGATAACGAAGCGGTGCTGGGGATCGGACTGAAGAACTGCGATGCGCATGATGACGGGACCGGTGGCCTGTAAACGGCGGCTTCGGGACGTCCTTGGAAGACGTCATTGAAGGCGCCCAAGAAGGTCTCATGACGCTCCACGAGACCACTTTCAACGCGCGAATTCTGAAGAGCGATACCGGGTTGATCCATCGGAAAACTCTTAATTGCGTCCACGGGGCTGTCACAAATGCTTTCAATATGTCTCGCGAAGTCTCAGCTTGTGCCGACACGTGGCGGGGCCGGATCGTTTGAACAAGCGTTGTCTGGGCATCGGCCGATGACACTGGCCCGGGCGCGCACGGCCGCAAAACGTCGTGCATCCATATTTCACGAACCACGGAAACGTTGGAGGTTTCGGGTCGATAAGCTGGTCTTCATGAACTCGAACCTTATCCCCTCACGCGCCGGACTGAGCACACGCCAGGCGCTGATCGTCACCACGGCCAGCATGGGTTTCGTGGTCTCCCAACTCGATGTCACTATCGTCAATGTGGCGCTCGCGAGCATCGGACGCGACCTGCACGCAAGCGTGGCGGGCCTGCAGTGGACCGTCGACGCGTACGCGCTCGCGTTCGCCGCGCTGATGCTCTCGGCGGGCGTGCTCGGCGACCGCTTCGGCGCGCGGCGTTTGTTCGTTGCGGGCCTGATGCTGTTCGGACTGGCTTCGGCCGCTTGCGGCTTTGCGGTGGACGCAGGCCAACTCGTCGCCGCACGCGCATTGCAGGGCATAGGCGCGGCTGCCATGCTGCCCAACTCGCTGGTGCTGCTCAACCAGGCCTGCGGCCACGACGACGGCCTGCGGGCCCGCGCAGTGGGCTTGTGGACGGCAGCAGGTGCGGTATCGATTGCTGCAGGGCCGATCGTCGGCGGCCTGCTGATCGCGGCGCTGGGCTGGCGCAGCATTTTCTGGGTCAACGTGCCGTTGTGCGTAGCGGGGATCGTGGCGACCTATGTATGGATCGCCGATAAGAAACCGGAGCAAAAAGCACGCGGTATCGACTTGCCCGGGCAGGTGCTTGCGACCATTGCGTTGACCGCCTTCGTGGGTGCGATGATCGAACTCCGGCCGCTGGGCCCGACCCATCCGCTAGTGATCGGAGGCATTGCCGTGGCGCTTCTCGCCGCCATCGCACTCGTGCTGGTCGAGCGGCGTGCAGCATCGCCCATGCTGCCGCCCGCGCTGTTTCGCGACCGCACCTTCAGTTCGGCCACCGTGTTCGGCATCTGCGTGAACCTCACGTATTACGGCATGGTGTTCGTGCTCAGCCTGTACTTGCAGCGCGTGCTCGGCCATACGCCGCTGGAAGCGGGGCTCGCGTTCCTGCCACTCACCGGAGGGTTCCTGCTGTCGAATCTTGCCAGCGGCGCCGTGGTCGCGCGCTACGGCTCGCGCTTGCCGATGATCGTTGGCGCATTGATCGACGCAAGCGGTTTTGCCGCGCTCCTGTTCGTCAATGCATCCACGCCTGTGTGGGCGTTGCTGCTGCCTTTCCTGCTGATTCCGACGGGCATGGGACTCGCCGTTCCCGCGATGACAACCGCCGTATTGGGCACGGTCTCGCCCGACCGGGCAGGCACGGCATCGGCGGTGCTGAACACCGCGCGGCAAGCGGCCGGCGCGATTGGCGTCGCCGCGTTCGGCGCGCTGGCCAGTCACGCGGCCCTGGGGGAAAGCGCGCAGATCGTGATGGGCGTAAGGGCGTCGGCGGGGGTATCGGTGGCGTTGCTGTTGTTCGCTGCATTCATGGCGCGGCGAGTGGTTGAAAGCAAGCGCGCAAAGGGCGCTAGAGCGCCCGAGGCAGTATTGGTTAATGCAAGGGGGACACAGCACTGAGTCCCGCTGAAGGCATCAGCCTGAGCGGGAACGCGCATTGCGTCCGAATGAGACGCACTTCTTGTGTAACGCGGTCCGCAGGCCGCAAATGAGGAGCTGGACATGTTCACCCCGCCGCCCGACCCGACATACATACCGATTGAACCCGATCCCGACGAACTGATAGATCCCGATGCACCCCCGCCCCCGGACGATCCCGACACACCCGACGGTCCGGATTCCTCAACGCCTCTGGTGCCTGCTGACCCGAACAACGGTACACCGCGTCTTTGATGTCGACATCACGGATCAGCAGAAAAAATGCCCGCCTGCTTTAGAAAGCGGGCATTTTTTTCTGAGCGGCGTGGTGCGCGTCAAAGGCTCGTTGTCAGGATTTCGCCCGTTGCGAGTGCTCGTTCAATAAGGCCTTCCTGCTGGGCCTTGCGCACGGCTTCGGCAACAAACGTCTCCGGCGCTTCGACCTCGGCCTTGATCGCGCCGATGATTCCCGACGCCTCGACAATCACCAGCGATTTCGCCGAATCCGCCCGGCTGATGATGACGCGCTGCGGACTGCCGCCGCCTGCGATGCTTGCGCAGAACTGAACCGACTGGCCGTCGATGGTTTGCTCGAAAGTTTGAATCATCGCTAGGGTTCGCCTGTAGTAAATGGAGGTCAGGCCAAGGTACGCATAAAACATTCCGCACCCCGTCCACCCTTGTTATCCATTGAACATCCCGCGCGACACAGGTTCAAATTTTGCAAGCGTGGAAGCCATGATTCAGAACCGGTAAGTCACCCCCAACTGCACGACCGGGTACCAGCGATACTTCTCCACTTGATTGGTGATGTTCTGCTGCTCCTGGTCGATATTCGCCTGCGTAGTCAACTGGCTGTAGATCGCCGGCACGAAATACGAAACGTGGGGACGGCCATACGCCACGCCGAGGTCGCACATAAAGCCAAATCCCTTCGACACCGGCTTGTGGCCATAACCAACCCCGAGATACGGCATCACGCTCGGAAAACGCGCAGTGGCAGATGGCGCGGCGCCAATGGCCGGCACGTAATCATTGCCGATCTTGTAGTTGCCGTCGGCGTTGGGCACCGCGTGCGCGGTCAGTTCGTCGCCGTTGAACAACGCGCCGCCCGTCACGCGAAAGCCGCTGCTGGAAAACGGGAACAGGTCAAGGTAGAGCCCTCCTTGCTTCAGGCTCAGGTGGCCGTCGTATTCGCTGCCGCTGACGTTGAACGAATGCGACAGGCCAAAGCCCTCCACATCCGCGTGCACGCCCGCCCACGAGTTGAAGGGATACGCCGCACCTACGCCCGCGCCCAGCGTGCCGCCCAGTACATAAACTTCCTGCGCGTGGACAACGCCCATTGCGAGCGTCGCGATCGTTGCGGCGGTTGCCGCCCTCAAGACAGTGTTCACTGCACCCTCTCCGTAATGTGCCGGGCCCTTTCCCGTGGCGAGACTTTACGGTTTCACGAATCGATTCAATGAAGCGAACAGTGACTGTTTTCGAGTGCAATTCACTGATCTGCGGAAGTGCCGGAAACAATGAATCGAGGCGCATCAGGCCATTTTTTTTCGCGTCCAATCATCTGAAGATTCAATAACAAAGTTGTTTTGAACCCTCACGCCGCGCGGCTTATCGACGATCGGGAGAAAAGATACCTTCGCTCCACCCTAAATCTGCGGGTCTGATTGCCGTTAAAGTCTTGGACAGCTTCATTCAAAGGAAGCGCTGAAAAAATCAAGCGGAGAGAGCATGTTCGTCGTTATAGGCTGGGTCGTGGTCATCGGGTCGGTGATCGGGAGTTTTTTGGGTGTAGGCGGCCATCTGCTGGCGCTGTTCCAGCCCTTCGAATTGCTGTGCATCTTTGGCGCGGCAATCGGTGCGTTCGTCGTATCCAATCCGCTCACAACGCTGAAGAAGACTATCGAGGTCATCCCGAGCGCATTCAAGGCCAGCAAGTACTCGAAGGAAAAGTACGTGCAACTCATCGCGCTGCTTTACGAGCTGCTTCAGAAGGCGCGCAAGGAAGGCATGATGGCGCTCGAAGCGGATGTGGAAGCGCCTGAGAGCAGCGCGACGTTCAAGAAGTACGAACACGTGCTGCACGATCATCATCTGCTGGAATTTATTGTCGACTACTTGCGCATGATGTCGAGCGGCAACATCAACGCGCTCGAGATGCAGGACCTGATGGACGAGGAACTCGAGACGCATCACGCGGAAACATCGCTGGTAGCCGGTGCAATCCAGAAGATGGCCGACGGCCTGCCCGCGTTCGGTATTGTCGCGGCCGTGATGGGTGTCGTGCATACCATGGGCTCGGTGGGCGCCGCGCCCGCGATACTCGGCGAGATGATCGCAGGCGCACTGGTCGGCACGTTCCTCGGCATCCTGCTCTCGTACGGTTTCTTTGGACCGCTCGCCGACCTGCTGACTGCGAAAGGACAAGCTGAAGCCAAGCCGTTCCAGTGCGTGAAGTCCGTACTGCTCGCGTCGATGAACGGCTATGCACCGGCTATTGCTGTCGAGTTCGGGCGCAAGGTCCTGTTCACCGCGGATCGTCCGACCTTCAAGGAACTCGACGACGCCGTGCGCGCCACCAAGCAACCGAAGGCAGCGTGACGAGCCTCTCGCAACCGGCCCGGATCATGCACCTCATGTATTTCACGCACCTCACGCAGCAGATCACCAGGAGTTTCGCTCATGGCTGACAACTCCTCTCGCGACCCCATGCCGTCCGTCCTGTCGCCCACCGTCGTCGTGCGGCGCAGGAGAAAATCCGGACACGGCGGCCATCATGGCGGCGCATGGAAGATTGCCTACGCGGATTTCGTGACGGCCATGATGGCGTTCTTCCTGCTGATGTGGCTGCTCGGCTCGACCTCCAAATATGACAAGCAGGGTATTGAAGACTATTTCAACACCCCGCTCGCGACGGTCTTCGGTGGCAAGGACGGCAGCGGCGCCGCACGCACGAGCGTGATTGACGGCGGTGGCCGCGATCTTTCCAGCTCCCGTCCGGGCGAGGCCACCAAGAGCCAGCCCCAGCCATTGCCGAAGACCCCCGTGCGCACTGCCGCGACTGCGCAAGACGACTCGCAGCGCTTGCAGCAACTCAAGCAGAAGCTCAGCGCGTTGATCGACCACACGCCCGCACTGGCCGCGTACAAGGATCAGATTCGTATCGACATCACGAGTGAGGGATTGCGCATCGAGATCGTGGATTCACTCAAGCGGCCCATGTTCCCGTCAGGCAGTGCGAAGCTGGAAGCGTATGTGGTGACCATCCTCTCGCAGATCGGTGCCTCGCTCAATGACGTGGACAATCGTGTGTCGATTGCCGGGCACACGGACGCGGTGCCGTACTCGGGCGGCGAGGCCGGTTATTCGAACTGGGAGTTGTCGAGCGAACGCGCGAACGCCGCACGCCGCGCGTTGATTGCAGGCGGCATGAACGAAGGCAAGGTCCTGCAGGTCCGCGGACTCGCCGATGTATTGCCGCTCAACAAGTCTGTCGCCGATGAACCGACCAACCGGCGCATCAGCATCCTGGTATTGAACAAGGCTGCCGAACAGGCATTCTTTGCGGACGGCGGGCGCACCGCCGTGGACGAGTCGCAACCGGCAAGCTCAGTGATCCCGGCGGCCGTCGGGTCTCAGTCCATCGGATCTCAGGCCATCGGGCCTCAGCCCGCAAGCGCTGCCATTCCGGTGGCCGCGCAACAGCAACCGGCGAAGCCGAATGCTGCGCAGCCAAGCGCCGGGACGTCCTCAAAAAGCTAGCACGCTGCAGTGGGCGGCGGCGATCCGCCAGCCGCTTTCCGTCTCCACCCACATGCGCGTATAGCGAAGGTTGGCCGAGAGCGGCATGCCGCCGAACTGTCCGCTCAGCGCCGCATGCGTGAGCGTCACCGCGCTCTTGTCATACACACGCACTGTCTGTTCCTTGATCTCCAGCCGTTCGATCCGCTGTATCCCGTAGCGATGCGCGTTCAGGTCGTCGGCCTTGCTCCACACCTTGCCTGTTGCATCGACGAACGTCAGGTCGTCGGCAAGCAGCTTGTCAAGAACCTCCACATCGGATGCCAGCATGGCCTCCCTCAACTGCGCTTCCAGCCCCGCTATCACGCTCTCGGTCATCGCTTCGTCCCCAGCTTGAAGATGAGCCGCCAGCATAGCGCAGCGGCTTGCGAAAACGCGCGCCGAGAGCTCGGCCAGACATCTGTTCACGCCCGCCGGCGAGCCCGCTTGCACGGGTCAATTCGTCATCTTATTTAGTGTCCGTTTTAGTGTCCGTTAACCGCTCGCGATGCTTACAGGAAGTATTTTTTCTGTAGCCGTCGCTTAAAAACAACTGTCATATACCTTACATGCGCTTTCGCTAAAGTCCGCCCGTCGCGAGCTACAGACCGTCAGAGTCCGATGCCGCGCATCACTTGCTTTGCAGCGCTTATTTGCATGACTTACTCACACCCACGCTTAGGGAGAACGTTTTGAACCGTCAAACACTGCTTGCCACTGCTGCAATGGCGGCATTCGCCGCATCGGCTACTTCCGCTCAAGCTCAAAGCAGCGTTACCCTCTACGGCCTCATTGACGCCGGTATCAGCTATGTCAACCACAGCGCGGTCGGCACGACCGGCAGCGGCAAGCTCTTCAAGTATGACGACGGCGTGGCGCAAGGCAGCCGTTGGGGCCTGCGCGGCTCAGAAGACCTGGGCGGCGGCCTGAAGGCGATCTTCACGTTGGAGAGCGGTTTCAACAGCGGCAACGGCACGCTCGGCCAGGGCGGCGCGGAATTCGGCCGGCAAGCGTTCGTGGGAATTTCGAAGTCGGATATCGGCTCAGTGACCCTCGGCCGGCAATACACGTTCTCGACCGACTACCTCGGCGGTTCGTATTCCATCGGCGGCCAGACGGTTGCTGGTAACTACGCGTACCACATCAACGACGTCGACCAGCTCACGTCAAGCCGTATCAACAACTCGATCAAGTTCAGCAGCGCCAACTTCCACGGCGTGACGTTTGGCGGCTTGTACGGCTTCTCGAACCAGGCTGGCGCGTTCTCGGGCTCGCCCACCACCACGACCGCGGGCGTCACGACGCAAGGTTCATCGCGCGCTTACAGCTTCGGCGTGAACTACGCCGGCGGCCCGTTCGGCATTGGCGCGGCTTACACGGACATCCACTTCCCGGGCTCGTCCACGCCGACATTCAGCACGAGCATTGCCAACGTTGCCACGGGCGGCTCGAAGGACCTGCGCACATTCGGCGTTGGCGCCAGCTACAAGTTTGCGGCCGCCACGGTGTTCGGCCTCTGGACCAACACGCGTTTCGAATCCATCACGGGCGCAACGTCGAAGTTCAACGCGTATGAAATCGGCGGCAAGTATGCGTTCACGCCGGCTCTTACCGGCGGCCTCGGCTACACGTACATGAAGCTGACCGATGCGGCGCAAGGCAAGTGGCAACAGGTCGACGCGAGCGTGGACTATGCGCTGAGCAAGCGTACCGACGTCTACGTGCTGGGTATCTATCAGCACGCGTCGGGTTCGAATGGCGGCACCCCGGTGCAGGCGGAGATCGGTTCGAGCACGAGCTACTTCGGAACGTCGTCGGGCAAAGGCACGAACGAGCAGATCGCTGCACGCGTGGGTATTCGCCACAAGTTCTAAAGCAGGCTTCAGCGGTTGAAACGGGCCACCGGGTAGTTGATTTGATTCCCGGCGGCCCGTTTTTTATTCGACGCCTGAAACACCAGGCGTCGCGGACGTATCAGAATCAGAGCACCTTGTTTTTATCGAGCGACTTGCCCGTAGCGGCGTTATAGCGCTCGACATATTCGACCATCAGCTTGCGCATTGCGCGGCCGATCGCCCTGTAGTCGCTCTCGTTGAGGTTGGCGAGCGACACGCGCCCCGACGGGTGTTGCGTGCCGAAGCCGCGTCCCGGCAACAGCACGACGCGGGCTTCCTTCGCGAGCCGGAACAGCAGCTCGGAAGGCTCGGTATTCTTGAAGAGCCACGCGACGAACTCCGGTCCATACGCACGATTGCCGAGGAATTCCAGGTCGATGATGGTGTAGTAGTCGACCTGGTTCACGTCGCTGTCGTCGAACCTGATGCCTATCTCCCGGTACAACGCTTCCTTGCGGCTGCGAATCAGGCGCTTGAGCGCGTTCTTGTAGGCCTCCGGGGTGTCCATCAGCGCGAAGAGCGAGAACAGCACCATCTGCACCTGCTGCGGCGTGGAGAGCCCTGCAGTATGGTTCAGCGCGACAGTGCGGCTGTCGGCTACCAGGCGGTCGATGAACTTCAGGTTCTCCGGCTCGGTGGTGATGGATTCATACCGCTCATGCAACTCCTTGCGCTGTTCCTTCGGCAGCTTGCGGATCAGGTCGTCGATCACGTTCTCGCGATGCATGGCGATGGTGCCGAGCCGCCAGCCGGTCGCGCCGAAGTACTTCGAATACGAATACACGAGGATGGTGTTCTTCGGGCACAGCGCGAACAGCGAGACGAAGTCGTCGGCGAAGGTGCCGTACACGTCGTCGGTCAGGAGGATCAGGTCCGGCCGCTCTTTTACGATCCCGGCGATGTACTCCAGGCTCTCGGTGTTCATCTTGACGGAAGGCGGATTGCTCGGATTCACGAGGAAGAAAGCCTTCACCTTCGGATCGCGCAGTTTGTCGAGCTCCTTCTTCGAGTATTGCCAGCCGAGTTCCACGTCGGCGTTCAGGTTGACCACGTTCAGCTGATAGTCGTTCAGCGTGGGGATTTCTATGTACGGCGTAAAGATGGGTGAGCCTAGCGCGATGGTGTCGCCTGGTTTGATCAGGTGATTCTCGCGCATTGTGTTGAAGATGTAGGTCATGGCGGCGGTGCCGCCTTCGGTCGCGAAGATATCGAAGTCGCCCACGAACGGGTGCTTGCCGATCATCTCCTTCTTCAGGTACTGCGCAACAATCACTTCCGACAGCTTCAGCATCCGGTCCGGCACCGGATAGTTCGACGCGAGAATACCCTCGCACATTTCGTACAGGAATTCGCCGCCGTCAAGGCCAAGCTGGTCGCGCACGTACGACAGCACGCCGCGCAGGAAGTCGATACCGGCCACGCCCTTGTTGTCGCGTGCAAAAATTTCAAAGCGCTCTTCGAGTCCTTCGTGCTTGGGGAAGCCGCCCAGCCCTTCGGGCATGTGGGCGAACGAGCGCTCGGACTCGCGCATGGCGAAGAGACCGAGTTGCCAGAAGCCGTGGCGCGGAATAGTGGCGAGGAAATTCGGATTGCCCCGGCCCGCGTTGAGCATGGCAGCATTGGCGGGACGCGCGACCGCGCCGCCGCCGGCGGCCTTGATCAGTTCGTCCTTGAGTTCGAACGGGCTGAGCGCCGCGATCTTGGATTGTTCCTGCGAACCCGCCTTGGTAGATTTTGCCATCCAACACCTCCAGAAATGATCGACTGCTTGAAAGAGTGACGTTCGGAAAACCGTCAATCCTTTTGAGAGAAAAGCGGCAATGAAATCTCAGGTAATGCGTCTTTGATCGCAGCCGGTTATCGGGAAACTACATGGTTCCCTTTCAACTGATATTCGCAACCATGCTGCAAGTCAATGCGCGGCTGGTTTATGCATGATGATCACGATAATTTTAAGAAACGAAATAATCCAGACACCGCCCGCTGGCCGGCGAGTCAATAGTCTAGGGGAGAAAACTTCAAACGCAATCGCTTTATGTTTTCCCCCGGGGCTTGCGCCATCCGGTTTTTGCTGGCAAAGACAGTGGCGAATGTTATTCAACAACATTTAAAGAACTTGATACGCGGTCATATCACCGTTTGCAATCACGGACAGTCTCGTTCTCGTGCGTGAATGCAATTACTTTGCCCACGCAAACATGACAGGTTAATTACCAGATTCAATCCCGGTTGCTTAAATCCTTCAGGACGCACGCGTAAATATCGCGGATATCAGCGCATGAATAGGTGGGCATGCTCCGTGCGGCAAGTGCCCGACGCCGGATCGAGCGGCCCTTCACAAGACGCGTATGCAAACCACTTAAACTGTCTGCAATTCGCGCGGCCAGGCGGCGTGGGACTGCGCATGATGTCCCGACATGCCCCTTGATGCCGTACAAGCAAACAGACCCATAACGGCTTTAAAGCGCATGACGAATCGAAACAAGAAAGCTGAAACCACGCCGGCCCATCCTTCCCGGGCCGGCTTCGTGCGGGTACGGGGCGCCCGCGAGCACAACCTTCGCAACATCGACGTCGACATTCCCCGCGACGCGCTCGTCGTCTTTACAGGCGTCTCGGGATCGGGCAAATCGTCGCTGGCGTTCGGCACGCTCTACGCCGAAGCGCAGCGCCGTTATTTCGAATCCGTGGCGCCTTATGCGCGTCGTCTCATCGACCAGGTGGGCGTGCCGGAAGTGGATTCCATCGAAGGTTTGCCGCCCGCCGTCGCGCTGCAGCAGCAACGCGGCACGCCCAACGCGCGCTCGTCGGTGGGCAGCGTAACCACGCTGTCCAGCCTCGTTCGGATGCTGTACTCGCGTACCGGCACGTACCCGGCGAAACAACCCATGCTGTTCGCTGAAGATTTCTCGCCGAACACGGTGCAAGGCGCTTGCCCGACCTGCCACGGCCTGGGGCGTGTCTACGAGGTGACCGAGCAATCGATGGTGCCCGACGACTCGCTGACTATCCGCGAGCGTGCCGTCGCTGCGTGGCCGCCCGCGTGGCATGGCCAGAACCTGCGCGACATCCTGGTCACGCTCGGGTTCGATGTCGACACACCGTGGCGCGAGTTGCCGAAGAAGGACCGCGACTGGATCCTGTTCACGGACGAGACACCGACCGCTCCCGTGTATGCCGGCATGACGCCGCAAGAGACGCGAGCCGCGCTCAAGCGCCACGCGGAGCCGAGCTACCAGGGCACGTTTACCGGCGCGCGGCGCTACGTGCTGCACACGTTCGCCAACACGCAAAGCGCGTTGATGAAAAAGCGCGTGTCTCGTTTCATGGTGAGCAGTGCGTGTCCGTCGTGCCATGGCAAGCGCCTGAAGCCCGAGGCGCTGTCCGTGACCTTCGCGGGACTCGATATAGGCGAGTTTTCGCAGATGCCGCTTGCGCGTGTTGCGGACGTGCTGCGCCCTATTGCCCGCGGCGAGAGCCCGGAGCCTGGAACAGCGTCGGCGGGTGAAATATTGAGCCGCGACGAGATGCGGGCGGCCGTCGCGCGACGGGTCGCATCCGGCGGAGCAGAACACAAGGCCTCTCCTGATATCAGACGGACTACGAATCAATCACGGGAGAAGCAGGTTGCAGCGCAACGAATTGCAGGCGAGTTGCTCGAACGGCTGACCACGCTGATCGATCTTGGCCTGGGGTATCTTGCGCTGGACCGCGGCACACCGACCTTGTCGTCGGGCGAGTTGCAGCGGCTGCGGCTTGCGACGCAACTCGCATCGCAGTTGTTCGGGGTGATCTATGTCCTCGACGAACCCTCTGCCGGCCTTCACCCCGCCGACGGCGAAGCGTTGTTCAGCGCATTGCTGCGTCTGAAGGCCGCGGGCAATTCGCTGTTCGTGGTCGAGCACGACCTGGAGATGATGCGCCGGGCGGACTGGCTGGTGGATGTGGGTCCGGCCGCGGGCACGGCGGGTGGCCAGATTGTCTATAGCGGGCCGCCCGCCGGCCTGGCGGACATCGAGGAATCGCAAACGCGGCTGCATCTGTTTGGCGACTCTCGGCCGGCTCCGCGTTCGAGGCGCACGCCGTCGGCCTGGCTGCGGCTTGAGAACGTGACGCGCAACAACTTGCAGGATCTGGAGGCAGCCTTCCCGCTTGGCTGCTTCACGACCGTGACGGGCATTTCGGGTTCGGGCAAATCGAGCCTCGTCAGCCAGGCGCTGCCGGAGCTGGTTGCGGACCGGCTTGGCCGGCCGATCGTGGCCGATACGGATGAGGAAAGCGATCCGTTGCTGGATGCCGAGGACATTCCGACCGGTGGCGAAATAACGGCCGGCATGGAGCGAATCCGGCGGCTGGTACGGGTCGATCAAAAGCCGATCGGACGCACGCCGCGCTCGAATCTCGCGACCTACACCGGTCTGTTCGATCATGTGCGCAAGTTGTTTGCAGAGACCCCCACGGCGCGCGGGCGGCGCTATGACGCGGGCCGTTTCTCGTTCAACGTTGCGAAAGGTCGATGCCCGACGTGCGAGGGCGAGGGCTTCGTGAGTGTCGAGTTGCTGTTCATGCCGAGCGTGTATGCACCGTGCTCAACATGCGGGGGAACGCGATACAACCCGGAGACGCTGGAGATCGAATGGAAAGGAAAGAACATTGCGGACGTGCTGCAGATGACCGTGGACACCGCATGCGCCTTCTTTGCCGGCGAGCCGCAGATCATGCGCGCGCTGACCGTACTCAGGGACATTGGACTGGGTTATTTACGCCTGGGCCAGCCGGCCACGGAACTGTCCGGCGGCGAGGCGCAGCGGATCAAGCTGGCGACCGAGCTGCAGCGAGCGCAGCGGGGCGAGACCCTTTACATCCTGGATGAACCCACCACCGGACTGCATTCCACGGACAGCGACCGCTTGTTGATTCAATTGCAAGGTCTGGTCGATGCCGGCAACACCGTGATCGTGGTCGAGCACGACATGCGGGTCGCGGCCCAAAGCGACTGGGTCATCGACATGGGACCAGGCGCAGGCGAGGAAGGCGGCAGGATGGTGGTCAGCGGCACGCCGGAAGACGTGGTGAAGCGGGGGAAAACCAGCAGCTATACGTCAAGGTATCTCAAGGCCTGTCTGCCCTGAGGTTTCGCCGTGGCAAGACTCTCAAGACAAAACAGCCGGTGACTCCTTATAGAGCCACCGGCTGCCGCAAGCCACTACCAGAACGCTTAGTCCATTGTCTCGAGCATCGGGTAGTCCGTGTACCCTTCCGAGCCGCGAGCATAGAACGTCTCGGGGATCGGCGCGTTCAACGCGGCATCGCTTTCGAAGCGTTTCACGAGATCCGGGTTGGCGATAAACAACTGCCCCCACGCAACGGCGTCGGCGTCCCCGCGGTCAAGCGCTGCCTGCGCGCTTTCCTTGGTGAACTTCTCGTTAGCGATATAGACGCCGCCGAAGGCCCGCTTCAACTGCGGTCCGATTGAATCCTCGCCAACGCGTTCACGTGCTGCGATGAAAGCGATCTTGCGCTTGCCCAACTCACGTGCAACATACCCAAACGTCGCCGCGCGATCGCTGTCGCCCATGGTGTGCGAATCGGCACGCGGCGCGAGGTGCATGCCGACCCGGTCAGCGCCCCAGACTTCAATACATGCATCAACTACTTCGAGCATCAGGCGAGCGCGGTTTTCAATCGGGCCGCCATAGATGTCCGTGCGTTTGTTCGTGCTGTCCTGCAGGAACTGATCGAGCAGATAACCGTTCGCGCCGTGCACTTCAACGCCGTCAAAACCGGCAATCTTGGCGTTCTCTGCGCCCTTTCTGAACGCTTCAACCACCCCTTGGATTTCGTCGAGCTCAAGTGCTCGCGGCGTCACAAATTCACGCTGCGGCCGCACCAGGCTCACATGCCCTTGCGCCGCGATCGCGCTCGGCGCCACTGGCAGGTCCCCATTGAGGAAGATGGGGTCCGAAATCCGGCCGACGTGCCACAGTTGCAGCAGGATCGTACCGCCCGCGTCATGGACCGCCTTCGTGACGAGCTTCCAGCCTTCGACCTGCTCGTCCGACCAGATCCCCGGCGTTTCAGCGTAAGCCACGCCTTGCGGCGTAACCGAGGTCGCTTCGCTCAGGATCATGCCTGCCGCTGCACGATCGGCGTAATACTGCGCCATCAATGCGTTTGGCACACGTTCAACGCCTGCGCGCTGACGCGTCAGCGGCGCCATGATGATGCGGTTGCGAAGATTAAAAGCACCGGCTTTGAGCGGGTCAAAAAGATTGGGCATTTGAAAGTAATCCTAAATAGGTTCTAAGGGAATCCGGCAACCAGAACACGACGGACAAGCTCACCGGTCAGAGGCCGTTACGAAGCTGATCAAGAAACGCCTGGATGACCGCTTCGTCGCGCTTGAAAAATATCCACTGCCCGATCCGCTTTGAGCTCACCAGGCCCGCTTTATGAAGCGTGGCCAGGTGGGCCGACACCGTGGATTGGGACATGCCGCAACGCGCGTCGATCTGGCCGGCGCACACCCCATTCGCGAGCGGTAGCTCCTGCTCGCTGAAGTAAGCTTCGGGCTCCTTGAGCCACACGAGAATCTCGCGTCGCACCGGGTTGGCCAGGGCCTTGTGAATGGCGTCGATGTCCATGAAAAAACGGTTTAGGTGAAATCGTAATGAAGCGAAGTATATTTCGTAAAAACACGATATACAAGCAAACCACTATCGCTGATAGGGGTAATCCCTGATCAACCCGGTCGGTCGCTCCCGTCAGGACGCCTTGCGCGTATCGCGCAGCCAGAGCGCGTCGTCTACTGGCTGCAGTGAACATGCTGGCATCGGGCGGAGGGTTATGGTCTCATTCGTCCTTTGGATCACCCGCCGCCGTTCATGGACCTGAAGCAGATTCACTATTTCATCGCGCTGTTCGAAGACGGCTCGGTCACGCGCGCGGCGAAGCGGCTCAACATTGTGCAGCCGGCGCTCAGCATGCAGATCTCAAAGCTCGAAGCCGAGCTCCATCAGCCGTTGTTCGAGCGCGGCCCCCACGGCATGACCCCGACCGAAGCCGCCCGCCTGATGTACCGGCTCTACGTGCCGATCATCCGCGATATCGAACACGCTCGCGAGCAACTGAGCCGCAGTGATGTGATTGTCACCGGACGCGTGGCGCTCGGCATGGTGTCGTCGGAAGCGGAAAGCGTGCTGCCCGAATCGCTCGCCACCTTTAACGCGCTGTTTCCGCAAGTGGAAGTGTCGGTGGCGGACGGTTTCAGCGCGCAACTGATTGATGCGGTCGAAACCGGGCGCCTGGACGCCGCGGTCATCAACAAGCCGCGCGGCCGTCTGTCGCTCGACACGCGCTCCTTGCTCGACGAAGAGATGGTGCTGGTCACGAGCGTCATCCATGGACGAGCGATGCCCGATGCAATCGACCTGGCTGAACTCGGTGACCTGGAGCTCGTGTTGCCCACCCGCCGCAACGGCCTGCGCGGCGTGCTGGATGCCGCGCTTCTCAACGCGGACATTGTGATCAAGCCGAAGTTTGAAATCGATCTGCTGAACACGATCGTGCAGTTCGTCGAGCAGAGCAACGTGGCCACGATCCTGCCGCGCGTCGTTGTTCAGCGCAAGGTGGATGACGGCCTGCTGCGCGCCTACCGCATTGCGTCTCCGGGAATCGTGCGGCATATCGTGTGCGTGAGTCACCCGAAGCGGCCGATCGGCGCCGCGACGAATGCACTCATTGAAATCAGCACCGACAACATCCGTCGCGTGACCACGACCGCCGCGTCCCGTTGAGCCGCAAGGACAGGTCGAGAAACATCAGCCCGCACGCGCCAGACGATTCTCGAGCTTGCCGAGCGTCTCCGGCACGATGAACGCACCCGCAAGAAAGATCACGCTGATCACGCCGACGAAGATCGCGAGCGTCATCGGCAACTCGCTGGGGTTCTTCGCCACCAGCGAGACGGCGGTCGGCATCATGCCGCCAATTGCAAAGCCGATATTCCACGAGAGCCCCGTTCCGGTCGCGCGGATCGCAGTCGGAAAACGCTCGTTCAGGAAGATCAGGATGGGCGCATAACCAGCGCTGCCGAGTGCGCTCAACACGACCGCATAAACACCGATCATCGTGATGCTTGGCGCGGTGGGCAACAGGAGGAACAACGCAGGCAGCGCGAACAGGCGCACCAGCCCGATCCAGATGAAGGCCGTCTTGCGGCCGATGAACGTGCTCAGGTGCCCCGCCGCCACCGATGCAGCAAGGACCCCCACGCTCGCTATCATCAGGATGGCAGCGGCGGCGCCATTAGGCACGTGGCTGACCACCTTCAGGAAGGTCGGCAGGTAACCCGAGGTCAGGTAATAACCGCTGCCGCCGCCAATGGTGAGCAGCAGGTTCACGAACAGGATGCCGCGATAGTCCCGCGAAAACAGCGTCCTGATCGGCGAGCGGATGACTTCCACCGGCGCGGACATATCGCGTGATGCCGCCTTCGCGGCCTTCTCCGCCGCCAGCTTTTTCCACAGCGGCGACTCTTCGAGGCTATTGAACACGAACAGCCCGAGCACCGAACTGATGATCCCGGTGAAGAACATGCAACGCCAGCCCCATACGTCGAAGAGCGCACCTGGAAAGATTGACGACATGGTCAGGAATACGATGGAAGCGAGCAAGGCGCCCAGACCCGCACCGCCGCCGCCAATCAGTCCGGACACCGCGCCGCGATACTTCGGCGCAACCGATTCCGTGCCGATGGTATGCGTGGACGCTACCACCCCGCCCACGAACACACCCTGCACCAGCCGCAACACGAGGAACAGGATCGGCGCTGCCAGACCGACCTGCGCAACGGTAGGTAAGGCGCCGAAAAGCGCGGTCGATATCCCCACCCCGACCACGGCGAGAATCATCGCGCCCTTGCGGCCGTGCCGGTCCGCGTAGGAACCGAACCACGCGGAGCCGAGCGGACGCATCAGCAGAGTCACCGCGAACGACGCGTAGACCGCTGCCAGCGAGATCATGGCGTGTTCAGACGGAAAGAACAGCCGGCCGACCACGGGAGCCACGTACAACAGCACGAACAGATCGAATAGATCGAGTGCCCAACCCAGGCATGACGCCACTACTGCGCCCATCACCTGTCGCGTGTTTACTTCGGGTGCGGCGGCGCTTTCCTGTGCTGCTACGGACATTGTCATCTCCTTGAAGGTCGCGGCGCCCTCTCTTGAATGGCGCCGCATTTTAGGCACGTCGGACTGCCGTGCTCTCGTTGGTGGTTAAGAAATCGTCGAGTGAGTTGAGTGCCGGTGCTGCGCTTGCGCGCCGGAACCCGCTTGTGTGCCCAGTATCGTGTCGGCGATTTTCTCGGCGATCATGATGGTCGGAATATTGGTGTTGGCCGAAGGCAGCCGCGGCATCAGCGAGGCGTCTGCCACGCGCAAGCCTTGCGCGCCGTGCACGCGTCCCTGGGTATCGACCACGGCATGGCGATCGCTCGCCGGACCCATCCGGCACGTGCCGCTTGCATGCCATACGCCGAATACATTCGCGCGGATAAACGCGTGCAGCGCCTGCTCGTCAGCCAGCAGGGACGCCATGTCCGTGCCGCGGGTAAAGAACCGCCCGATCAGCAAACGGCGCAGCGGTGCAGGCGTATCGAGCATTGCGCCAAGCAGCGACGTCACGAATGCGTTGGTCTTGCTCACGCGGCTGAGCGCCTTCACACGCGGCGAAAATGCAGCCGGGAAGAAGTCGCGCGGGTCACGGTTCAGGCCTGATGCTGCAACCACTTTCGCCAGCAAGCGGATGCCCGCGGCGAGGCGCGCGGTGTCGCGTTCATCGTCGAGCAGGTTCAGATCCACGCGCGGTGCGACAGCGGCGTCAGGAGAAACAAGTCGCACGCGGCCGCGCGAATACGGCCGGTTGCACCAGAGGAAGAACAGGCCGAGGCGGTTGCCCAGCGCATGCCACGCAGCACGGGTCGCGCTCGATAAATACATGTCGGAGGCGTCGCAGTGATCGACGCCCGATGTAAAGCGTGCAGCCGTCATGCTTGCGCGGCGCCGCGTGAGCGGCATCCTGAAGCGGGGTTCAAGGAAGTGACAGAACGTCAGGGACGGATGATCCTGCAGGTTGCGCCCCACACCGGGCAAGTCGATCGCGCAACGCAGGCCGAGTGCATCGAGATCGGCCATGCCGCCGATACCCGCGCGCAGCAACATGGCCGGAGACTGCAACGCACCGGCCGCAACAATCACCTCGCGCGCTTCGAATCGCACACGCTCACCATTGGCCGCGATCGCTGTCACCCCTTTGGCCGTGAGACCTTCCATCACAATGCGCTCGACATTCAGGTTCGCGAAGATCGACAGGTTCGGCCGTTTGCGCGTCGCCGCATCGAGGTAGGCGGTCGCGGTGGTCACACGCCGGTCGTCGAGATTCGAGAACGCGCCGGGAAAAACACCATCACCGAATTCCGCGTTCTGGTCTTGCAACAGGGGTAGCCCATTCTTGCGCAGGCCGTTCGCGAATGCATGGCAGAAAGGCGGCCAATCATGCGGGATGATGCGGCGGATGGCGACCGGCCCATGGCGGCCATGCAACTCGGCATCGGGAAAATTCACGTCGCGTTCGAGCTTGAGAAAGTACGGCAGCACGTCGTCCCAGCTCCAACCTGCCGCACCGTTCGCGGCCCAGTCGTCGTAGTCGCGCGGCAAGCCGCGATTCGCCGACTGGACGTTGATGCTCGAGCCGCCGCCCATCACGCGGCCCTGCTCATACACGCGCTCGGCCGCCTGTTTCGTGGCTCGCGCTTTCAGCGCGGGCCAGATGTAGGTGTCGCCGCAAAAGACCGGCATGGGGTAGCTGTCGAGGATCGCTTCGGGCACCTGGCCTGGCGGTGTATCCGCGCCCGCTTCGATCAACGCGACACGCAACGACGGCACGGCCGACAGCCGGTGCGCGAGCACGCACCCCGCCGACCCGCCGCCCACGATCACGTAGTCGAACGCTTCCATGCCTGTCTCTCCCATTTATGGTGTGCCGCAGTCTTCAGCTACCTCGAAACACCGGCTTGCGTTTGCTGTGAAACGCTTCCACGCCTTCACGGAAATCGTCCGATGTACGCAACCGGCTATAGCTGTGACCTTCAAGTTCGATAGCAATCGAAAGCGGCGCATCTTCCGTGTCATTGAGCAGTTTCTTGGCCGTGCGTTGCGCGAGCGGCGAGAACGCGCGCAGTTCATCGACGAGTGCATCGGTCGTGGCTTCCAGCTGCGCGTCCGCTACGCACTCCACCGCAATGCCCCACTCGTACGCCTGCTTGCCGGGAATCCGGCGCGAGCGCATCACAATGTCCTTGGTCCTGCCAATGCCCACCATCTGCTGCAGACGGGCCGATCCGCCCGAACCCGGGATCTGGCCCAGCTTCTGTTCCGGCAGTGCGTAGAAGGTCGTGTCGGTCGCAATGCGGAAGTCACACGCGAGCGACAGCTCGAAGCCCACGCCGAAGCAGAAGCCGCGATTAGCCGCAATCACCGGCGTCGAGCAGCGAGCGGGCGCCGCAATATTCCACGCCAGCTTCGACACATGTTCCGGCGATGCTTCAAGGAAACCCTTGATGTCACCGCCGCTCGAGAAATGCTCGCCGTTCGCGCGAACCACGATCACGCGCACGCGGTCATCTTCGTCGAGCGCTTCGAACGCCGCGCGCAACTGGTCGCGTGCGTGCATCGAAATGACGTTTAACGGCGGACGATGCAATATGATGTCGGCGCGCTCGCGTGTTTCATCGACTTCAATCGAGAAGCCGTCCAGGTCCTGCAACAGCGTCTGGCCGCGATGGGTCAAGTCAGTCATCGGTTACTCCTTCGTTGTTTCAGTAGGGTTGTTCGTGGTGTCGACGTCATATTCGCCAGCAGATAATTTGCGGCGCAGGATCTTGCCGACCGGCGACTTCGGAATCTCGTCGACAAAAACATAGTCGCGCGGGCGCTTGAAATTCACGAGATCCGACTCACGACACCAGGCGTCGAGCGTACCGGCATCAACGTAATCACGGCGCTTGATGAACGCGACCACGCGTTGTCCCCAGCGCTCGTCTTTCACGCCCGCGACCGCCACTTCATCCACGGCGGGATGCAGCGACAACACCGATTCAATATCCACCGGCGAGATGTTTTCTCCGCCGCTGATGATCATGTCGTCTACCCGGCCGCTCACGAAGAGGTCACCGTCCTGGTCGAAGAAACCCGTGTCGCCGGTGAAATACCAGCCGTCGCGCAAGGACTTCGCGTTCGCGTCCGGACGATTCCAGTAACCTTCGAATGCTTCGTCGCCGAGCAGGTCCGCAATGATCTGTCCTTCCTCATGCACGGCCGCAAGATCGGCCGACGAGACCGCATCCAGCTTCACCACGCGCAGCCGTGTGTTGATGCCCGCGCGTCCCGCGCTGCCCGGTTTGCGTGTGGCGTCCTGATCGATGCTGAACGTGTACACCTCGGATGATCCGTAGTGGTTCACGAACAGCTCGGGCTTGAATGCAGCCGACAGACGTTTCAGCAAACCGTCGCTCATGGGTGCGCCGGCAAAACCGAGCTTGGTCACCGAGGCTATGTTTGCGCTCGCGAAGCCGGGGGCGGCCAGCAGGTCGTGATAAAGCGTGGGCACGAGATACAGGCACGTGAGTTCGAACGAGCTGATCGACTCGAGCGCTTGGGGCCCGTTCCAGCGCCGCATGCAAACGAACAGGCCGTCGACCAGCGCCATGGCAAGAAGCGAGCGCACGCCCATGGTGTGATACAGCGGCATGACGCCAAGCGTGCGTTCACCGTAGCGGTAGAGGTTCTGCGCAACATGCGCGAGCGCAGCAGCACGCTCATGCCGGTGACGGCGCGGCACGCCCTTCGCTTTGCCCGTTGTGCCGGAGGTATAGAGGATCAGCGATACGTCCTCGGCTGTGGCTTCTGTCGTGCCGCTCGCCGCATGCCCGCTCAGCAACGCACTGAACGAAGTCGTGCCGAGGGCGTCGTCCAACGCGATACGCGGCAGATTCTGCGCCGCCTCGCTTGCGTAGACCGCGTCGGCGGAGACCGGTTCGAATACGACCGCTTTCGCGCCCGCATCGGTCACGCAATAGTCGAATTCCTCCGGCTTCGCGCGCCAGTTCAACGGCGTCATGACAATGCCCGCGAACTGGCAGGCCCAATGCAACGTTGCCATTTCCCAGCGGTTTTGCAGCACCACGTGCAAACGTTCGCCGTGTACGAGACCCAGCCCGCGCAAACCGCCGGCTGTCTTGAGGATGGTTTCGTGCCACTGCGCATACGTCAGCCGGACGTCGCCATCCACGAGGGCAAGCGTGTTGGGACTGCGCTCAACGCTTTGCAAAAAGGTCCGGCCGAGATCAAGCATGTTCCGGCTCCTTCTTGCTGCTCCCGTTGCTGCACTCGTTGCGCTGCGCCGCTACATCCAGCACCGCTGCCACGATCGGCGTGTAGCCTGTACACCGGCATAGATGCCCCGACAGCATCTCGCGTACTTGCGTTTCCGTCGGGTCAGGGACCCGCTTGAGATAGTCCGCACACGACATCAGGATGCCCGCCGTGCAGAAGCCGCACTGCAATGCGTGATGACGTTGAAACGCCCGTTGCAGGTCACCAAGTGTTTGGTCAGGCGCGAGACCTTCGACCGTGTCTACCCGGCGCCCCTCCACCTGCACCGCCAGCATCAGGCATGACCGTGCCGCCACGCCATCCACGTGCACGGTGCACGCGCCGCATACGCCATGCTCGCAACCCACGTGCGTTCCGGTCGCACCCAGTTCATGACGCACGAAGTCGGACAGCAGGTCGCGCGATTCGCAATAGCCGGCCCGCTCCCGTCCGTTGAGCGTCACGGTGATTCGCCGGCGCTCACCGCGCTGCAGCGTGGTGGATGATGTCTTGCTCACTTCGCCTCCTCTATCACGCGCCATCCGAGTTGCCGCACCAGATGGCGTCTATACGTTGCGCTGACATGGGTGTCGTCCTGCGC
>Ga0073928_10003434_pt1 | contig 25038 bp, 20 predicted proteins | sample PaiPotPPA55metaG_FD_76969 | JGI IMG/M metagenome (GOLD analysis project Ga0073928, IMG submission 76969) | Iron sulfur acid spring bacterial and archeal communities from Banff, Canada, to study Microbial Dark Matter (Phase II) - Paint Pots PPA... ...
CTTTTGGAAAGGTGGCTACGGGTTTACCGGCGCGGAGCACGGTGTTCCATCCGCAGTGGTCGAAGTGCAGGTGGGTATTGATGACGATATCGATGTCGCCGGGAGAAATGCCGGTGGCACTGAGGTTGTCAAGAAGCTGGGCGGGCTGGCCGTAGAGCTGCGCCATCTTTTCGGAGAGTTTGTTGCCGATTCCGGTTTCGATGAGGATGGTGGGGCCACGGCGTTCTTTGTCCCGGACGAGGACGGAGTTCAGGCCGGTAGGTACGCGGTTGCTCTCATCAGCAGCGACTTTTTTCGACCACACAACTTTGGGGACCACGCCGAAGAAGGCTCCACCATCGAGGTGGTAGATGCCGTCCGAGAGGGCGGTGAGTTCGAGATCGCCGAGGCTTACGCGCTGCATGGAAACCTGGTTCGATTTTAGCCGTTCGAGTGTGCCGCTCACCGGCAAAAAGCACCGCCTATGGTGGTTCGGAATGGCAAAACATAAACAGGGGGAAGCGGCCTTTTTTCACATGCTAAAATCAACGTAGGAGTAATACTGTCTACCGATGTCGCCTGAAATCGAACACCTGATCTCGCTGCAGGTCACAGACCGCGAAATCCAGCGGCTGAAGGCGGAAATCGCCGAACTTCCCAAGCGCGTGGCGTCGATTGAAGAGAAGCTGGCGGGAACCAAAGCCAGCTTGGAGAAGGCGCGGGCGTCGGTGAAGACAGACGAGGCGGCGCGGCGGAAATACGAAAGCGCGATCACTGACCTGCGGCAGAAAGTCTCCAAGTATCGTGACCAGTCGCTGGAAGTTAAGACTAACGAGCAGTACAAAGCGTTGCTCCACGAAATCCAATTCGCGGAAACAGAGATCGGCGCGAATGAGGACAAGATTCTCGAGTTGATGGTCAATGCCGAAGTGCGCGAGAAGGAAGTCAAAGCCGCCGAGGCTGAGCTGAAGGAAGAGACTGCGGAGATAGAGAAAGAAAAGAAGATCGCGCATGACCGCACTGCCGAGGACGAAAAAGCGCTGGCCGAATGGACAGCCAAGCGGGATGCGGCGCGAGGTGCAGTCGATGCTGACCTGCTACGGCATTACGATCGGGTGTTGAAATTCCGCGGATCGGGGCTGGCGGAAGTTCGCGATCAAAAGTGTGTGGGATGCTCAGTGGTGCTGCGGCCGCAGATTTACAACGAAGTGCGGGGCGGCAAGCTGATTTTTTGCGACTCCTGCCAGCGGATTCTTTATTACGACCCGTCGAAGGAAGTGGCTGCGGAAGCGCCGGTGGAGCGGACCACCAAGCGGCGAGCGCATCCGAAGATTGATGCCAGCCAGGCTTGGTACTATCGCGGCGAGTATGGAGAAAGCGGCGAAGTGTTTCTAAGTTTCTCGAATACCGAGGGCAGCGCGCACCGCCGGGTGTATGACGCAGCCACTGGGCGCAAACTCGGCGAGACGCTGGTTCGCGAAGGCGGCTACCGGCAGGCGTTTCCGGAAGACCTCACTGAGACCGTTCGCCTGAACGGGAACTGGGGCGAGGCGGAACTGGACGGCTGGGGCGATGAGCTTCCTAGCTACGCGCTCGATTTGCTGCAGCGGGATTTGGATCTGGCGCGGACGGAAGCGGCAAGTCATCGACACAAGGAACCTGTTTCGGCGTAGTCCTGGCAGCAAGCTTGTTCCTCTAGTGATCCGAAATTCTTTTCCAACTCCAACTAAGCAGGAAGTGGCTATGGATTCCTACGCGGTTTCGGCGAAGTACTACGACGACGCCTATGCAGCCGAGCCCGACCTGGTGGATTTGCTTTTCTATCTTGACCTGGCGAAGCAGTTTGGCGGGCCGGTGCTGGAAATCGCCTGCGGAACCGGGCGCATTTTGCTGCCGATTGCCCGCGCCGGCATAGAGGTCCACGGAGTGGACAAGTCATCGTCCATGCTTCAGGTTCTGAGAGAGCAACTCGAGCGAGAACCGGCTAAGATCCGGAACCATGTCACCATCAGCAAAGGAGATATGCGGACTTTCCGGTTGAGCCGGCAGTTTCCGCTGCTCACCATCCCGTTTCGCCCGATGCAGCACATGCACACCTTGCCGGATCAGGTTGCGGCGCTGGAGAGCGCGGCGGTTCATCTTGCGCCGGGAGGAATCCTGGCCTTTGACGTTTTCTATCCCAACTACGATCTGATGTTTTCTAGAATCGGACAGGAAGTGTTGGAGATGGAGTGGCCGCTGCGCTCCGATCCCACGAAAATCGTGCGCCGGTTCTTTCGCAAAGATTCGGTGGACAAAGTGAATCAGATTTTTTGTCTGACCTTCATCTTCCGCAGGTATGAGGGAGATCGGGTGGTAAAGCAGGAAACCGAGTCACTGAAGTTGTGTTATTACACCTATCCCCACATGCGCGCGCTTTTCGTGCTGGCTGGCTTGGAAGTGGTTGAGGAATACGGCTCATTTGCCAAGACACCACTCGACAATAGCGCCGAACAGAGTATCCGGCGTTCTTAACTGTCGAGCAGTTTTTCCAAGCTCTCGATTCGGCCTGAGATGACCTGCAAATGATCCGGAATCTTGAGTCTTGACTTGGTCACTGCGGATATCGTGCGAACCGGTGCCAGCTTCCTACCTTGCTTGGAGATCAGTTCTTCGACAATTTCTCCCTCTCTCCCCAAGATTTGGAGCAGAGAGAAATCACTGTTGGGAAATGAAGCTGACGGGTAATAGTCCTGTCCGGAAATGAAAACGATCTTCTCACTATCTAGTTGAACGGCGTAACAGGCAGCTTCGTCCTCCTCTTCTTCAACCTCAGCCAGTTCTTCTGACTGGATGCGGATGACCCTCGCCTGATTTCTAAGTAACGCGTTCTGGAGGCGGCGCAGGACCGCGTTTATCTCTCGCCTTGAGCTCAAGTATGCCCAAAGCAAGATGGGCCCAATGAACGCTACAGAAGACCGTTACTACAAACCAGTGGCGGCCTCGCGCCGCCAACATTGTGAGCCCCCAAAACGTTCCGAAAACAATCAATCCGAACACGGAAATTCGCTTTGACCCGGCGTTCAGGCGACGCTGCTGCTCAGAGAATCTTTGCCGCAGAGCTCTCTGCTCTACGGAGCTTAGTTCGCGAAGGGTTTGTTCCAGTGGCATTGGAGACGAACTGACGGGCCTTTACGGGTTAACATTCTCCTATGGGTGAAGCGCGATCGGACACCAAAGGACGAGTCACCATCTCCCGCCGGGGCGCTGAGCGTTTGCGGGCCGGACATGTGTGGGTTTACCGGTCTGAGGTTGTCGAAGCGAGGGATGTGCAGCCTGGCGCGTTGGTCACCGTGCAAGAAGAAGCTCCTTTTCGGCCCAAGCAGTTGTCGGGCAAGAGTGTCCGACCCACAGGACCACGGGTTCTCGGCTCGGCGCTTTACAGTACGGCTTCGGAGATTGCGGTGCGGATGATTTCGTCGAAGCCGGTCTCCGATCTTGAGCAGCTGGTGCGGGAGCGGATTCGGGCGGCGATTGCTTATCGCGGGCGCTTTGTCGAGAACACCAACGCGTATCGGGTGATCTTCAGCGAGGCGGATTTCCTGCCGGGACTGATTGTAGATCGCTACAACGATCTCCTTTCTATGCAAATCGTTACTCAAGCGATGGATGCTGAGGCGATGCGGGGGGTTGTGGTTTCTGAGTTGCTTGAGGCTTTTAATCCTGCGGCGATTGTGGAGCGGGTTGATCCGAGAGTGCGGCGGCTGGAACAGTTAGCGGAGAAAGAGAGCGGGGTGATTCATGAACGCACGCTGCCGGCGGGCGAGACGCCCGTCGCTCCAGAGTCTGATGGCGGGAGCACTTCGGCGGGTGCCGGGCGGGGACGCCCGGCACCCCACAATCCATTAAAGGATGGCGTCGGGACTGCGGCGCACGTTAATACAGAGCGTCAGGTGACTACCGAATTTCAGATGAATGGGGTGCGATTTGTTTACGAGGCGCCGGGAGGGCAGAAGACCGGGGCGTATCTCGATCAGCGTGAGAACTATACCGCAGCGGCGCAGTATGCGCGAGGTGAGGCGCTTGATGTTTTCTGTTATCAGGGCGGGTTTGGGCTGCATCTTGCCCACAAGTGTTCAAGAGTCACCGGTGTGGACAGCTCGCGTCCAGCGCTGGAAATGGCGGAGCAGAATGCTTTGCTGAACGGGCGGGAGATTGAATGGATTGAGGCCAACGCGTTTGACTTGCTGCGGGATTACGCCGATGCGGGGAGGCAGTATGACGGTGTAGTGCTGGATCCTCCGGCGTTCGCCAAAAGCAGGCAGAATCTGCAGACGGCGCTGCGAGGGTACAAAGAGCTGAATCTGCGGGCGCTGAAGATGCTGCGGCCGGGGGGAATCCTGGTGACGTGCTCGTGTTCGTATCACGTAAGCGCGGCAGATTTGCTGGAAACGGTGACGGCGGCGGGCGTAGATTCCCACAGAAATCTTCGATTGCTGGAAAACCGGGGAGCGGCGAAAGACCATCCGAGCGTGATGGGAATTCCAGAGACAGCCTACTTGAAGTGCCTTATATTGCTAGTAAGCTAAACAATAATAAGGCATAAACAATACTTGACAATAACACGCTAAGATTTTATGCTTGTTGCTGTGATAAGCAGGTGCGGCATAGCAACCGAGCTATCCAACCCCAAAATTCAAAGAATTCTGATTCAGGAGGATTGTCATGACAGTTCTTACTCGCTGGGAACCATTCCGTGAGTTCACCACTTTGCAGGACCGCATGAACCGCTTGTTCCGCGACACCCATGGCGACGGCCGCGACGAGGCTCTTACCACCTCGAACTTCGCGCCCCCGGTAGATGTCTATGAGGACGAGCACAACATTACGCTGAAGATTGAAGTGCCGGGAATCGACGAGAAAGACATCGATGTCCGGATTGAGAACAACACTCTGACCGTGCACGGCGAGCGCAAGTTCGAGAAGGAAGAGAAAGAAGAGAACTTCCGCCGAGTGGAGCGGCAGTATGGCAGCTTTACCCGCTCGTTCACGCTTCCGACAACGGTGGATGCGGAAAAGGTGCAGGCGCACTATGACAAGGGGATCTTGAAAGTCCAGCTTGCCAAGAAGGCCGAAGCCAAGCCCAAGCAGATCAAGGTCAACGTGGGCAGCGAGAAGGCGCTCGAAGGCAAGGGCGTCAGCAAGGCGGCTTAAGACTTGTTCTTTCGGGAAATACGAGGGGAGGCGGCTGCGGACGAGCGCCTCCCCGATTTGTTGTACAAGATATTCAGAATTGTATCCGAGCACCAGCCATCGCGGACCTGAATAACGCCTCTACTACTCGCCAAGCTGCCGACGATCGCGCACAGCGTTTTCTGAGATGGGGACTGAAGAATAAAAGCGATTAGCGAATTACGAGGAAGATGGAGTAATCATGGCAATCCGTTGGGACAAATTCACATTGAAGGCGCAGGAAGCGATCCAGCGCGGGAACGAACTGGCGTCGGAGCACGGGAATCCGGAGCTGCTGCCGCTGCATTTGCTGGCGACGCTGCTTGAGGACAAAGAAGGAATCGTGGCTCCGGTGCTGGAGAAGATCGGTATTGGGCCGCAGCTTGTGCTCAATGAGATTTATCAGGAGATTGACCGGCTGCCGAAGGTTTCCGGGGCGGCGGCGCAGGCGGCATTGTCGGCAGCGGCGAACCAGATGCTCGATCGTGCTTTCAAGGAAGCCGACAACTTCAAGGACGAATATGTTTCCACCGAGCATTTGCTGCTGGCGATTACGCAACTGAAGCGCGATCCGGCGCAGGAAGTGTTGGCGCGGCACAGGGCGACGCATGATGCGATTTTGAAGGCGCTGACTACGGTGCGCGGGTCGCAGCGGATTACCGATCAGAATCCGGAGGCGAAGTACCAGGCGCTGGAGCGCTATGCGCGCGATCTGACGGAGCAGGCACGGCGAGGGAAGCTCGATCCGGTGATTGGGCGAGATGAGGAAATCCGGCGAGTAGTGCAGGTGCTTTCGCGGCGCACGAAGAACAATCCGGTGCTGATTGGCGAACCGGGCGTCGGCAAGACCGCAATTGTGGAAGGGCTGGCGCAGAGAATTATTTCCGGCGACGTGCCCGAGATCTTGAAAAACAAGCGTGTGGTCGCGCTTGACCTGGGAGCCATGCTGGCTGGGGCAAAGTATCGCGGGGAGTTCGAAGACCGGCTGAAGGCGGTACTCAAGGAGATTGAAGACTCGCAGGGTCAGGTAATTCTTTTCATTGACGAGCTGCATACGCTAGTGGGCGCGGGCGCGGCGGAAGGCGCGATGGATGCGTCCAATATGCTGAAGCCGGCTCTAGCTCGTGGAGAACTCCGCGCCATAGGCGCGACCACGCTGAATGAGTATCGCAAACACATTGAGAAAGATGCGGCGCTCGAACGGCGCTTCCAGATTGTGTATGTGGGCGAGCCGAATGTAGAAGACACGATTGCCATTTTGCGCGGGCTGAAAGAGCGCTATGAAGTGCATCATGGGGTGCGGATTAAAGATTCGGCAATTGTTGCAGCGGCGACGTTGTCGCACCGGTACATTTCCGACCGTTTTTTGCCGGACAAAGCGATCGATCTGATTGACGAGGCTGCCGCCTCGTTGCGAATTCAGATTGATTCGATGCCCGTCGAGATTGATCAACTGGAGCGGCGAGCGACACAACTGGAAATCGAGAAGCAGGCGCTGAAGAAGGAAGAAGACGCAAACTCGCGTGAGCGGCTAGCCGGTGTGGAGAAAGAGCTGGCGGGGATTCGGGAGAAGTCGAATGCGCTCAAGGCCCGGTGGAAGCAGGAAAAGGACCTGATCACGCGGGCGCGGCAACTGAAAGAAAAGATCGAGCAGCTCAAGATTGAAGAGCAGACCGAGGAGCGTAAGGGGAATTTACAGCGAGTGGCGGAGATTCGCTATGGGTCGATTCGGCAGGCGGAAGAGGAACTGGCAAAGGTTACCGCTGCCATGGACGGGGCAAACCCCACCCTTCGGCAAAGAACGCGGAAGGATGGGGCACCCAGCACTGACGGCAAGTCGGACCAGCCTGCCCTGAGCAAGGCCGAAGGGGGTGTCCGGGGCACACGGGCATCGGCGGCCCCGGCATCACCAGCACGCATGTTGAAGGAAGAAGTAGACGAAGAAGATATCGCCAAGATTGTTTCCAAGTGGACAGGGATTCCGGTTTCGAAGATGCTCGAGGGCGAAGTCAAGAAGCTGGTGACCATGGAAGACCGGTTGCGGCAGCGGGTGATCGGACAGGATGCGGCGCTGGAAAAAGTTGCCAATGCGATCCGGCGATCGCGGGCGGGGTTGAGTGATCCCAAGCGGCCGATCGGGTCATTTATTTTTCTCGGGCCGACTGGCGTCGGAAAGACGGAACTGGCGCGGGGGCTGGCGGAGTTTTTATTTGACGACGAGCGTTCGCTGGTGCGGATTGACATGTCGGAGTACATGGAGCGGCATGCGGTTTCGCGGCTGATTGGCGCGCCTCCGGGCTATGTGGGCTACGAAGAGGGCGGGCAGCTTACCGAGCAAGTGCGGCGGCGTCCGTATGCGGTGATACTGTTCGATGAGATTGAAAAGGCGCATCAGGATGTGTTCAATATCCTGCTGCAAATTATGGATGACGGGCGGCTGACTGACGGCCAGGGACGCATTGTTGATTTGAAGAACACCATCATTATTATGACCTCGAACCTCGGTTCGTCGTTTTTGGTGGGGGAGAATTTGAGTTCGGAACGCGATTTCGACGATGCGTCAAAGCAGGTGATGAACGCGTTGCATGCGCACTTCAAGCCTGAGTTCCTGAACCGCGTGGACGACATCATTATTTTCCGTCCGCTGGGTAGGGAGCAGTTGGTGAAGATCATCGAGTTGCGACTGGAAGACTTGCGGCGGCTGCTGGCTGAGCGCAAGATTTCTCTGGAGCTCACCGACGCTGCTAAGGACTTGCTCTTTACGGAAGGCTTCGATCCCAGTTTTGGTGCGCGTCCGCTGAAGCGGGCGATCCAAAAGCTGATTCAGGATCCGCTGGCGCTGAAGATTCTGGATGGCGAAGTGCTCCATGGAGACCACGTGGTGGTGGATGCGGACGCGGGGAAGATAAAGTTCACGGTCAGCGAGCGGGTTCGGGAACCGGCACCGGCCGTGCGCTGATCTGCGCAGAGTCGGGAATAAACCTTAGGAATTCGTGCGACCGATCTCAAGCAACATCCCATCCGACTCGGTATACTGATAGTCTCGCACGTTCACTTAAGGTCAGAGACACTGCCGGCCCGGGGAATAAGTATGCAGTATTTCGGTTACCCTCTCTTTCTTCTCCTTGTGGGCACCTGCGCGTGGGGTCAGTCGCTCAAAGTGCGTTCGGCAGAGCCGCCCAAGGCCCCGGTTGCCCGCGTCGTTCCCAAGGAAGCTCCGTACATCCCATTGACTGTACCCGCAGATACTCCGCTCAAGGTAGTACTGGACCGCGAAGTCCGGATTAAGAAGGCCGGGCAGCCAATCCACGGAAAGACTGCCGAGCCGATCTACGCATTCGACAAGCTGCTGGTACCGGCAGGAAGCGATGTAAACGGCAAGATTGTCGCGATCGATCCAGTCTCGAAGAAGACACGAACTCTAGCGGCTCTGAACGCAGACTTCTCGCCTGATCGCAGGGTACGCATCGAGTTCGATGAGTTGGTGTTGAAGGATGGGCGGCATTTGCCAATCCACGTTCTGGTTGCGCCGGGATCGAGCGCAGTTTTGCGGTTTGTGCCCGCGAGTGAAAAACCGCAAGGGAAAATGGCCGAGGGCAAGGAAGCAGCAAAAGGCAGGGTGGCCCAGGTGCGGCAGCAGATCCATGAACAGATTGTGTCGGTGAAGGAACAGATACACGCGCCGAACAAGATGCACCGATTGGAAAGGTTGGCGCTGGCCCAGTCGCCGTATCGTCCGCAATACATGGATTCGGGAACAAGCTTCATCGCGGATGTGCAGGAACCTCTAAGCTTTGGCAGCGAGCAGCTTAAGGCGGAAGCTCTGACGAACATTGGGACACAGCCTCCCGCTGGCAGCCTGGTACATGCGTGGCTGACGACGCCGTTGAGTTCGGCGACCAGCAAGAGGGGAGATCCGGTGGAGGCGGTGATCAGCCAGCCACTGGTCGTGTCGGACCAGCTTTTTTTGCCGGAGGGCAGCCGTCTTAAGGGTTCGGTTTTGGAGGTGAGGCCAGCGCGCCGGCTGGGTCGCAATGGTCAACTGCGTATCACGTTCCACCAGGTTGTTCCTCCGAGCGGCGTTGAGGAGGAAGTCGAGGCAACGCTACAGGGCGTCGATGCTACAAAGAACGAAAATCTAAAACTCGACTCCGAGGGCGGCGCGCAGGTTACAACTCCGAAGACGAGGTATCTGACCACTGGAATCGCGGTGATGCTGGCGGCTTCGTCGGCCGCGCCCGATGAGGACCGAGACGGCGGCGGCGGAAGCAGCGGAAGCATAGGTGGAGGCGCGACCAGGGGAGCATCGGGATTCAAGCTGGTGGGAACGATCGTCGGAGCGTTTGCTCATTCGCGGGTGGTGGCTTCAGGGTTCGGTTTCTACGGGGCGGGGATGTCTGTCTATTCACATTTTTTGGCGCGAGGACGGGATGTGGTTTATCCCAAGGATATGTCCATGGTGCTCGATCTGGGGACGCGGAAAGAAAAGCCGCCGAGCGCGGATCGCACGGCGCCGGTGAAGGATTCGCAAACCACGGCAATGCAGTAAGTACCCAACGGTTAGGTTGCGAACTAACCGGGCCTGCGGGCCGGGGACGGGCGAGGACGCCCGTCCCTCCATAATCTACTTAGTTAGTAGTCTCTTCAGTGAACCTCGTTAGTGGAACTTTTCGGCGATCCAAATCTGGCATAAATACCAGATGATCATCATTCGGATGACCACCATCGAGCCGGCGATGAAGAAGCGCGGGCTGATGTCGGCGGCGTCGGCGGAGACTTTGGGAAGCAGCATCACCATGCCGGCAAAGCAAACCATGATGGCGGCGCGGCGGGCGAGATTGTTCAGGCGGTACAGGCCAAAGGCGACGATCGCGGCAACAGCGCCAGTTAGCAAGAACATATAAGGACCCGCGAGTTGTAGGCCGTGGAGAAGAGGGGCGCCCAGGCTCATCGAGACCGCGCCGGGGGCGAGCAACATGATCAAGCCGAGCGCGGCTAGATAGCCGGAAACCAGAGCGAACAGAGTCGCGATCGCGGTCACGCCGATTGGGCGTTGCATGTTGATGTTTTAGCAGAAGCGGGCCGAGCACGGACCCCTCTGGATGACCGCTCTTCCATTCAAGTCAGAAGTGAGAAGTCAGAATGCAGAAGTGAACACTGATCTTACTTCTGTATTCTTACTTCTGCGTGCTGACTTCGGATTACTGCATTGTCTACGGGGTCTGCTTGTAACCCCACGCGCGACACTACCTCCGACAAGTTCCGAAAGTCGTAACACCTGTGGCGAGGCAAAATCATGCTGCCTGTAAACCGTGTTGCCGATGGCATTAGCAGTCCCAAGGGCCAAAGGAGAGCTATGCGCCGACCGCTGCGGGCACTGGCCCTGACGATTCTGTTGCTGGAGGGCTGCGGCGGCTCGAATCCGGCCAGATTTATTAATCAGACGCGTCATTCCGATGCGGAGCTGTGGGCCTTGTGGAGAGCGGCGCAGCAGAATTTATCGCAGCAGATTGATTTGAATCCGCTGCAGCGGACGCTGGCCAATGTGCCGGCGCAAATACTTCCAGGCGATTTGCGGGTGTGGAATGTACGGCCGCGGCAGCTTACGGTTTCATCGCGGTTGGATGTTTCTTCGACGGCACTCTTTACGGCTACGGGTGTGAACCGGCCCGATCCGACGGGGCTGATTGCTTGTCCGCAGCCTTGCAATGTGAATTATGCGGCAGCTTATTCGTTGTATTCACAAAATGTGTCGCGATATGCGGAGTCATGGGAGTTTGTGGGGAACAATTTTGATGCGCTGGTGCAGTACGAGTTTGAGGACCATATTTTGCAGGCTCTGGGGTAGGACATGAGGTGGAGATGAGGGGCAGTGGCTAGCTAATATCTCGTGGCAAGTCTGACGAACCCCAGCGGCTAAAGCCGCAATCGTGGAGAACGCTTAATCGGCACGAGTGGAACTCGTGCCCTTCCCGGTTTCCGCCCGGAGAGTGTCGGCCCAACCGATGGCATTCTAGCGCCGCTCCGCGGCTCGTCGGACAAGAGTGTCCGACCCACACGGGTTGTTGCGCCGCATGCAGCGGGCGCGGCCAAGAGCTAACGGCTGAGAGCCAAAAGCCAAGAGCTGCTACTCATACGCCAGCGCGTCGATGGGATCTTTCTGTGCGGCTTTGATTGCGGGGTAGATGGCGCCGCCGATGGCGCCCACGATGGCGATGATGGTTGCGCGAATCAGCCAACCCTGGGTGATCTCGATGGGAAGAGTGGGGAGGCGTTTGTGGATGGCAGCGCCGGCGATGAAGCTGACTGCGATTCCCAGGATGATTCCGCCGATGGCGAGTAACGTTGTCTCGCGCAGGATCACGTTTACGATGTAGAACTTCGAAGCGCCTAGCGATTTCAGGATTCCGATTTCGCGGGTGCGCTCCATCACCGCGGTGTACATGGCCTGGAAGATCACGATGAATCCGATAGTCACCGAGATACCAACTACGATCGTGATGAAGGTGGATAGCCCGGGATAATTGTCGGGAGTCATCATAGAAAGGTACTCGCGCATGGAGCGGACAATGTAGGTGGACATCCCGGGCACGTTCTTGATTTCGTCCACTACCGCGTCTGAGTTAGAGGGAGAGTCAGCTTTCACATAAAAGGCGGACGCCCTTCCCTGGGCCCCGGTCAATTCCTGAAGCGTGGAAAGAGGCAGAAACAACCTGGCGCCTTTACCATGAGCAACAATTCCAGCGATACGAAAACTGTGGTTGAACAGGTCAACTTTCTCTCCGACCTTGGCGCGATGGGTGCCGGCGTAGATATCGTCCACTAGGAGGTCATCGGCCCCCTGAAAGGCTCTGCCCTTGAGAAAAGTAAAGGGCCGCATCGCCTGGTAGCTTCTCAGGTCGATTCCATAAATGGTCTGCAGAGAGCCGACGGTGGAGAGTTGCATCAGCACCGGAGTGACGACGCTCACGTGCGGCAACTTGGCCAGAATGTCGGCGATCTTGATTGGAGCGGGCGCACTTGTGACGCCGACGATGTTCGAGGAACCCGGTGGGAGCACGATCACATCGGCGCCCATTCCGGCCTGGCGCGACCGCTGGTCATTCAGCATTCCAACTGAGAAACCGACGATGAGCAGAATCAGCGTGACTTCGAGGGCTATGGCCACGATGCTGATGGCGGAGCGCAACGGTCGGTGCGCCAGGTTGGAGACGATCATTTTGTTCATCATGAAAAGAAGCTTTTAGCTCCTAGCTTTTAGCTCCTAGCTTTTAGCTCCTAGCTTAAGAACGGAACCCGTAAGGACTCGGCGGGCAGGTGAGGGGCATGGTTGGACTCCGCTCACGACGAACCCTTCCGCCACATGTTCTTAAGCTAAAGACCAAGTGCTAAATGCTAACAGCTTCTAGTGGCTCCCGCCGCCGTTTGACGTGGACTGGGGGTGGTCGAGATGGATGACCTGGGCTCCGGCGGGCTGTTCCAGGACAAACTTGTCGTCGGTGAGGGGCTGGTTGAGGCCGGGCTTCAGAATTGTGAGCGTGATGTCGTATTCCTCTTCCGGCCGTTTGATCTCGATCTTCGAAGGGAAGTTCAGGCCGTCGTAATCCTTGTAGTCGGTATAGCGGGCGTCGGTGACCAGGGTCCCCAGTTCATCGTAGATGAGCTGGCGGTTGGGATGCAGATCGGTGCGGCTGAAGATGATTTTCCGGGACAGCCAGCTGTCATTACCATGGCTGCGGATTACGTCAATTACATAATCGGGCTGCTCACTCTTGTGCCCCTTTTCGTCGGTAACCGTTTCCGTTCCATTTTCTAGGATCGCCGTTTCTCCGGCTCCGATCTCGTGCAGCAGCAGCGCATCGTAAATAATCTGTGGACGGAGGTTTTCGAGCGGCTGGCTGGGATTGGGCGAGATAACGTCATTGCGGCCAACCACGAAGCGGTTTTTGGTGGGAATCCACAGCTTGAAGTCATGGCCGTCACTGACCATGTCAAACGCGCGATTGCGGACAATGGGGAACAATCCGATCATGCGTAACATTTCCGGCTTGCGAGCCAGCACAAAACCGCGGATCTGTTCGTACTCGGTGACCCGGCCTTTCTTGGCGCCGCCCACGGCAGTGTCAATATCCACCGTGGCCTGCATGCTCTGGACCTTGGCCGCCTGCGAATTGATGTAGCCGATCAGGTCCCGTTTTGTGGCATTCTTTAGGACGGCAAGATTGATCTGCTCCACTTTGTGGGTGTGGAACAAGCATCCCCCAAGAGGGAGGGTGGCCAGAAGAACCAGGGCTGCGAGGTATCGGGAGACTGGCATTGCTTCAGGTATTAGATGTGTTTCCAGTATAGAAGAACCAAACTTAGTGCGCTGCTCTTGTTTTGTGATTGGTAACCTCACCTGCCAGTAGAGTGGTGGCGGGGGTCACCTTTGTGACATTACGCGGCGTAGGGCGGCCACATTGTGGTTGTGCTCTTCCAGGGTGGCGGCGAAACGGTGGTGTCCGTTGCCGTCGCTGACGAAGTAGTAGTAACTGGTTTGGGCAGGATACATGGCGGCTTGAAGGGAACTTTTGCCAGGGTTGGCAATCGGACCGGGCGGCAAACCGGGGTGGCGGTAAGTGTTGTAGGCGGAATCGAATTGCATGTCGGGGTGGTGCAGGGCGCCGGTGTACGTCCCTTGCAGCAGTTCGGCATAAATCACGCTGGGATCGGCTTGCAGGGGGATTCGGCTGGCCAGGCGGTTCGAGTAGACGCTGGCAACTTCGGGACGCTCGTCGGGGACGGCGGTCTCCTTCTCGATGATCGACGCCAAAGTCACGATACGTGGCACGTCGGTTGACTCGGCTTGCAGGAGGCCGATTTCCGTTGCCCGGAGACGAAACTCTTTCACCATTTCCGCAGCCATATCGCGCATGCTCTGGGTGCGGGTGAAATTGTAAGTATTGGGGAAAAGGAAGCCTTCGAGCGAAGTGGCGTGGGGAGCAAGGTCTGCGATCAGCGCGGTGTCGGAAGTGGCCACTTTCAGGAAATCCTGAGCGGGGCCAAGGCCGGCGTCTTCGATGGCCTTGGCGATATCGCACATGTTGTAGCCTTCGGGGATCACGACGGTATGCACGTAAACGTCGCCGCGGGCGAGGCGGTTGTGGACGGCGATCGCGTTCGCATCGCGCTCGAATAGGTACTCGCCCGCCTTAAGCGAAGGATGGCGATGAAACGAGTGCCACAGGACGAAGGCGTCTGCGCTGCGGATTACGCCTGCAGATTTCAGCTCGCGGGCAATGCGGCGGGTGGAGTATCCGGGGCGGAGCAGAACGAACTTCTCGGCGCCGGGAGTGACAGGGAGCCAGAGGCCCCAGGCTAGCCATGCGGCCAGTGCCACGAGCGCCAGCAACAGAATTGAGAATAGCTTGCGCACCTTGTGGATAGTTTAGAGGAAGGTTGAGGCGGGGCTGGTTTACCAAAGGACTACGGCGAAGGGTGCCGAGGCAGGCTTTTGTTGGACAAGAGTGTCCGGCCCACACAAGCTCCGTTCCAAGTAGCCCATTCGCCATAAGAATGCTTGATCTTCTCCATCAGGACTTTTGATTGGCGCTGGGGACGGCGGGGCGGGTAGTCTATCCGGTCGCGTAAATCGGGCCCGCCGTGAAGGGCTATCCATCAAGGAGATACATTGTCCAACGAACTAAGGAATTTCTTGGCGCTGTCGTATGACGAACTGGAAGAGTTGAACTTGGAGGCGAAAGAGCAGCGCAAGAACCGCGTCGCTCCCGACCGGGTGCGGGAAGACCGGCTCAGGTATCTGACTGATGAGAAACGGATTAAGGCCGTTACCGTGCTGTTCAGCGACCTGGAAGGCCGCCTGCACATGCTCGACTATGACAAGAAATTCCTGATCAAGAGCTGGGACAACCTTACCTTTGACGGCTCCTCGATTCGCGGTTTTACCGCGCAGAAAGAAAGTGACCTCCGGCTGGGGATCGATTGGGCCGCCTTCTATTGGGCGCCGGCGGACTTTTTTGGGCCGGGCAAAGTCATGGTGTTTGGCGAAGTGATCGAGAAAAAAGGCGGCCCGTATGCTGCCGATATCCGCGGAGTGCTGAAGGGCTATGCCGACAAGATGTTCGAGGACGAAGGCTACACCCTGAATGCGGCCAATGAGATTGAGGGCTTCATCTTCCAGGGCACGGACGCGGAGAAGCTTTATCACGAAACCGGCAAATTCGAATACGTGAATACGGGCGGATATTACCACTCGCTGCCGGGCGATCCGCTGCGCAACTTCATCGATCTTTCGGCGGAAGTGCAGCGGTCGATGGGATTCCAGAACGAGAAAGACCATCCGGAAGTGGCGCCGTCACAGTTTGAAATTAATTACGGATACGGCGAAGTGGTGGCGGCCGCCGATCAGATTCAGCTTTATAAACTGATCTGCCGCGAGGTGGCAACTAAGCTGGGGATGACAGCGTCGTTTCTCCCCAAGCCGGTAGTCGGAGTGAACGGCAGCGGCATGCACACCAATGTGTCGATTACCAAAGACGGCAAGAATCTTTTCTGGGACGCGAAGGGCGAAGAGAAGCTCAGCAAGATGGGATGGTCGTTCGTGGATAAGATCCTCACCCATGGCAACGACATTTGCCTGCTGCTCAACGCGAGTGTCAACGCGTATCGGAGATTGGACCCCCACTTCGAGGCCCCGAATCAGATCAAGGCTTCGGCCGTGGATCGCGGATCGATGGTGCGCATTCCGATCGGCAACGACAAGAGCATGCGAGTCGAGGTGCGCTCGGTGAGCCCGGACGCGAATCCCTACATGGCGCTGTACTCCATCTTCAAGAGCGGGATCGACGGATCGACGGCGAAGATCAAAAACCTGCGCCAGGCGGAACGCTATCTGCCGGACAACATCTACACCGCCCTCGAAAATTTCCGGGGCTCAGAGTGGATATCCAAGATTTTGGGAGACGACGTAAAGGGCCGCTACGCTGACCTGAAACAAGCCTCGGCAGACCGCTGCCCGCGCCTGCTGGGGACTTTTGTGAAGGCTCCCGAGGTGCAGTATCACCACGAGGTTTACAACCAGTATTTGTGGAACCAGTTCTAGGGGGCAGGTTGGCTTGCGGGTGACGCCCCGCACGGATGATTGTACTTCATGCGACGGTGTGCGGGAGAGTAGGTCGTCGCCGGCATAAAATCAAAGGCCACGTTCAGAAATGAGCGTGGCCTTTGATTTTTGTAGGCCTCATTTTTGGCCTACATCTTCGAACACTGATTCTCATTCAGGATTCGGCCGAAAGCCGGGCGGCTGAGCTCGCGCCAAACCACTGACTTCATGCAGTACTTGGGGTACCTTTTCTGCGAAATCGCTCCTCCACTGCTGACCTAGAGCGCCCTCTGGCGTCGATTCCGCTTGTGATCGGAGCGAGGCAAGCTGCTTTCCTGGAACAGTATCCCCCAACCCGAGCTCCGAGATGTGGTGACAGGACTGAGGTAAAAGGCGCACCATAAGCAACTCTTCATTCTCGCGACTAAGAGCGCGGTTGCTGAGATTGTTCGCCGAGCCGCGTACAGCGATTGCCGCGCTCTGGAGCATGCAAGGTACAGGTGGCAGCCCAGTCGGTGCCGCATCGAAAATAAAGTGGGGAAACGTCGCGAATTTGCTCTGGCTTGGGAGCGATCTTGATTGGACAGTCCATAAAATCCGGGGCAACGCACCGCGCTTGGTTGACATGGCAATTGCCTCCGTCTCTTTTTTCCTTTTGCAGCCTGGTTTGATCATTGCTTCCTCGGCCGCAAAACGGCCCTATTCTACTTCAAACGGCATCCTCGCGCGCAGCTAGAATCGCTCGGCTGCGCTTTCTCAAACCCCACCTTCTCGTGATGAACGCGATAAGAGCCTCCCCTGAGCGAAGCCGAAGGGATGGGCGCGGACATCAAAGTCAAAAGCGTCGGACAAAGCCTGCCCTGAGCGAAACCGAAGGGAGTGTCCGACCCACACGAGCTTTGCCCACACAGGGGTTCCCAAAACGAGACTATTTCGCCACGATTTCGAACCCTATCTCGATAGGGTCTTTCACTCGGATAGTGCCGCCGCCAATTTTCACTGGGGTGATGCCGAAGTCGGTTTGTTTCAGAGTGACTTTCCCGGTATAGCGCCCTTCGGAAAGCGAAACCGACATTTCGATGGGCTTGGTGACACCGTGCAGGGTGAGATTGCCGTGGACCAAGTAATGCGCGGGGGCGCTGGCTTCGCCGCCAGGGACTTCGACTGAGGTTGAGACGAAGGTGATTTCCGGGAAGCGGGCGGGGTCGAGGACCTGGTCGCTTTTCATAGTGTGCTCGATGTTGGCGCGCTCGGAATCGCTGGCCTCGGGATCGAGGACTTTCATTTCCTGAGAACGGAATTCTAGTTCAATGGTGCGTTTTTCGGTGTCCAGGTGTCCAGAGGCGAGCGGAGCGGAGATGGTGTGGTTATGGGCAAAGGCGGAGAATAGGCCTGACTTTTCCACGTGCACAGTAATCTTGGAGGCGGCGAGGTCGAGGTCGGCGGCGCGCGCCGGGGTGAGGCCAAGGGCCAATAGAAGCAATGCGAAGCGGATGGGTTTGACCATGGCGTTCTTCTTTCTTATGTCTTCCGCGCTCGTGATTTCGTGCGCGGCGATTGTCCGATCAGAAAAAATTATAGAGCGGGCGGGTACCGCTCTTGTCAGAGAATGGTCATCCGAATTTTGCTAAGGAGACAAAGTCCGCCCGCAAATAAAGGCCGGATCTCGCGCGCGCCCTAAGAAACGGGTTCGACAGGCCAGTTCGTTCCGGCGGCTGATCGAAGAAATTCCGCCAAACTTTCCCGAATCAGGAGAGGAACTTGCTCTTCGCGGCCGAGCCGAAGCTCGACGAATCTAAAGAATAGAAAGCTTCTACGCTTCCAAACCGTTACCTCGGGCCATGGGATGAGCAACGATGGCGATCCCATTCTGAACAGAAACATGATCGACAGATACAGCCCAGAAGGATCAGAGCCGAAAGTCAGGCAACGATTGTAGTTGCAGCCCCATCTCATTCTCGCGCTCTGCCAAGTCCAAGTCCGCCCGGGAGGGCGGGGATGGGCGCGGAACCGGTTAGCAAGCAGAGCCCAACCGCTTATGCGACTGATCGCGAAACAAACTGTGCACCACAGGGTCACGAAGAACAGCGGGAATACTACTAGGGCGGTCGCGGGGCTTATGGGCGGGGAAGTCTGCATGTCGTTCCCATTCTCGCGAGCACCGGCCACAATCACAAGAAGACAATCTGACCGCTTTACCCCTTTTGGAACCTTCGGTTTGGAACCTGCGGAGGCGCCTACTTGGGAAGCTCATTACCTAAGATATCTTGCCAGATTGTGGAGACGGGATCAGGCTGCGAGGAACGGGTTGAAGGACCCTCCCCCGGTGAAACTGCAAAATACTTCCCATCCTGTGACCGGAATCCTGGTCACGCGAGCGCTCAGATCGAACGTGGAATTTCTTACTAAGATAGTTGCCCCTTGGAACTTGAAGCGGGCTGCGCTGGCCGTGTGCTTGCTCCTGCTGATGCTTGGGACGGGTCCGAGCGGGTTGGCGCAAAGCAGCACGGGGGAGGAGGCGGCACGGTTTGGCGTGTCGAACCCAAAGAACAAGAAGTGGCCGGTGGATGAAGCGACCCGGATTTACTTCTCAGCCTGTGATCGGGTGGCGCGAACCATCCGGCCGATGAATCCGCCGCATCTGCGTCCTAAGTTTGTTCTGGTACTGGGAGCGCAGAATAATGAAGCCGTGCGCGACGGCAAGGTGTCTGAAGTGAGGCTGAAGAGCTGGGATCCAGTGGCTTTCGCACAATCGGTAGTGATTCTGGCGGCGCGGGAGATTCTTACTCCCGATGACTTGGCGCACATCACGCATGACGCACTGACCTACGCCCAGGCGAGCGTTTCGGTGAGTGATCTGCGGCAGGAGCGGTAAGGTTCGCTTACTCGCGCGGGTTATTGCCTCGGATCACTGCCGCCAGACGGTCCCTCTGGGTCGCTCATTGGGTTGATTGCGGCCGGGATATGTATCGCTAACGTCTCCGCCGCGAGCCAGGTTTCTGCGTCCGCAGAACACGGAACACGCGGATGGCGCGGAAGTAGGGCTCTGCCATCACCGAATCAACATTCCGTAAAGCGCGTCGCGCTCAGCGACAATGCCGCAAGCGTTGAATCGGACCGTAGCGCGGATCTTTTTGATTTGGTCCGCCACCGCGGCAATCTGGAAACCGGCGGGCAAGGAAGTGGTCTCGGTCAGGTCCAGAAAAACGTCGAGGCGGCTGGGCGAGTTGGAGTCTCGCTCCATTTCGCGAAAATGGGCAAGCACTTCGTCGAGTGTCACTTTCCCGATGCACTTGGTGCGAATGAGCTTCTCTTTCGCATCAACGGACGAAGAAATTGGAAAAAGGTTAGCGACAATACTACTCTCGAAAAGAAAAGGCCACACATCGGAGTGATGTGGCCTTTTGTCCCTCGATGAATTGTGGGATTCGCTTAATCGAACACTGGACGAGACAATCTCCAGCCTATTCAGGGCGGTTTGGGCGCGGCGCCGAGGGCGGAATAGTTCAGGGTGGCTGCCGCCAGGTCTTCAAAGCCCACCACCGAAAAGTCATCTGGCACTCGCAGTCCGGCTTGTTGAATGGCGCTGATGGCGCGCAGGAACTGGTGCTCGCCGACAATGACGAGCGCGCCGTGGGTGCTGCCGTGGTCCCGGGCATCGCCATTGGCCATGACACTTTGGCCTGTGCGCAGTGCTCGTGCCAGCGGATTGGGCTGGTAATTGAACTCGCGCACGGCGGCCAGAATGCGGTCTTTGGTTGATTGCGGAATCCGCCGCGCCGCGTGAGTGTCGTTCAACACGGCAGAGATTGTTCCTGGCGTCAGTCCGATGTGGTCGGCCACGATTTTCAGGGTCGCTCTGGTTTGCTTCTTACTCGGTTTCTTTTCATCCATGTGAATTCCTCCCTGGTTCCGGCGCGTTAATAACTGCGGCGCGGAACCATTGCAAGAACTTTGAGAATTGCAGCCGCGAAACAAACTCAACAGCAAATTTCACAGTTGCGAAGTTAAGCGAGTTCAATAGGCGCGTCCTTCCGCATTGGTTTGCAAACCACAATGCAGCAATTGCTTCAGGACAACGAGGTCGGGAAACGCGTGCGACGGGGGCGAGTGAAAGAAAGCCGCATCACGCTACTGCTACGGGGCAGCAGTTCACTGTTGCAATGTGACAGAAGCCCCGGGGGAAGTCCAATTGAAAAAATCTATGAAAGGTATGGGAAAGCCGAGATGGCGGTTGCCATCGATTGCTCCTCTAGGCGGGGCGAGAGTAAACCCCGGCAGATGGAAGCCGCTTGAACCGTTCAGCTGGTAAAACGGCACTGCGGATTGGACCTCGTGTCTCCCCCTGGTTTGTTACTTCTGGTGCTACTCCGCCGCACCGCCGCACAAAAGGCTGCGGCCACCTGAGATAATGAAGCAAAGTATGTCTTCTCGCGTCTTTCCTTTTGCTATTGACGACCGCTGGCTCCCGAAATCTGTGCTATGCCTCCGCGGTTATAACGTGAGCCAATTGATTCGCGACGTGATTGCTGGAGTCACGGTGGGACTGGTTGCGCTCCCCTTAGCGATGGCATTCAGTATTGCGTCAGGGCTCAGTCCGCAGGCGGGAATCTACTGTGCGATAGTGACCGGGTTTCTAATCTCGGCGCTGGGCGGATCGAAGACGCAGATTGGCGGACCGACGGGCGCGTTTGTGGTGGTCATTGCCGGGATCGTGGCCGCGCATGGCATAGACGGGCTGTTCATGTGCACGGTGATGGCTGGGGTGCTGCTGGTGGTCCTGGGCGCGACGGGAATGGGATCGGCGGTGAAGTTTATTCCGCGTCCGGTGGTGATTGGGTTTACCAACGGAATCGCCGTGCTGATCGCCAGCACCCAGATCAAAGATCTTTTCGGATTGCATCTCGCCAAAGTTCCCGGCGAGTTCTGGCTGAGGATGAAGGCGCTCGTGGCCGCAGCTCCCACGTGGTCTCCGCGGGCCGCGCTGGTGGCGGGCTGCACGGTCGGAGTATTGCTGCTGTGCCGCGCGGTTTCCAGTCGCATTCCGGGGCCGATCGTTGCCATGTTGGGTGCGACGATGGTGGTGTATTTGTTCCAGTTTCCGGTGGAAACTATCGGCACGCGATTTGGTGGGATTCCCAGCGGGTTGCCGCATCTGGCGATTCCGCGCTGGCATGCGGGCCTGGTGTACGGACTGCTGGGACCAGCATTCACCGTGGCGATGCTCGGGGCAATCGAATCGCTAATGTCAGCGGTGGTTTCGGACCGCATGAGTGGCGATCATCACAATCCCAACGTTGAGCTGATCGGACAGGGAGTCGCCAACATCGTTTCGCCCATGTTCGGAGGCCTGCCCGCGACCGGCGCCATTGCCCGGACGGCGACGAACATTCGTGCCGGTGCGCAATCGCCCGTGGCTGGAATGATTCATGCGCTTACGCTTTTGTGCGTGCTGCTGTTTGCGGCGCCCTTGGCGAGTTACATCCCAATGGCGGCGCTGGCGGGCATTCTGATGATCGTCGCCTACAACATGGGCGAGTGGCGCGAGATTCCGCAGCTTTTAAAGCTGACCCGGACCGACATCAGCGTGTGGCTGGTGACGTTTGCGCTAACCGTGTTTGCGGACCTCACGGTAGCGGTTGAGGCGGGAATGATTCTGGCGGCGCTGCTCTTTATTACGCGCGTGGCAAACACCACCACCGTATCGCAGGTCACCGACGACTACATTGAAGACGGGCGCATTCACATTCTGCAGGACAAGGACATCCCTTATTACGCCACGATCTTCCGCATTCACGGGCCGTTCCTGTTCGGCGCAACCGATAAGATCTCTGCGATCACGGAGAACATGCACACGCTGCCTCCGGTGGTGATTATTCGCCTGCGCAACATGACTGCAATTGACGCTACCGGGCTTTACGCGCTGGAGGAAATTGCCAACCAACTGCATGCCAGTGGGCGGACGCTGATTCTATGCGGGGCACGCGAGCAGCCGGCGCAGTTGATTCATCAAGCGGAATTCGAGGAAGTCGTGGGTCGGGAAAATATCTGCGCCAATGTGGAGGAGGCATTGCGGCGGGCGGAAGACGCGTTTGAGAGGATCAAGCCGATGGCGGCTGGGGCCACCAAGAGCTAGCGGGTGTCTGTCTTCCGAACCCGTGACCAAAGTACGTTACCCCACTGGTACCATTCGTCCTTCCCTTTCCCGGCGCGAACGCCGATCATTGAGGATTAGGAATCCTAACGCTCTTTCGGAATGGGGTTATTCCATGAGAAAAGTTGTGTGTCTTGGCCTGCTTCTTTGTGCCGCAGTGGGTCTGGCCGCGCAGCCTCAGTCGGGGGCCACGGCGCCCACCGCTTCTTCGGCGAGCGCGGCAGCGAAGCCTGTGCATGTCTCGCGCACCACCAAGGCGGTGCATTATCGGCAGGGCGGGTCGGTGAAGGCCGCGTTCCAGGCGACAGAGTTGCTGGCGGGCGCGTCGGGCGAGGCGAAGGTTGAGGCGAAGAAGACCAATGTCACCATTGACGCCAAGTTTCAGGGGATGGAAGAGGCCACCAAGTTTGGGCTCGAATATCTGACGTATGTGCTGTGGGCGGTTTCACCGGAGGGGCGAGCGGTGAATCTGGGAGAGCTGACGCTCGACAAGAGCAACGCCCATCTGAAGGCTTCGACCGACATGCAGACGTTTGGGTTGATCGTCACCGCGGAGCCGTATTTTGCGGTCAATCAGCCGGGGAACGTGGTAGTGCTGGAGAGTGTGGTGCCGGAAAACATTGCTCAAGGAGAAGAGATCGCTGCCAAATACGAACTGCTGGGGCGGGGAACATATTCGGCAAGCAACGAAAGGATCCAGAACGCAATTTTCGGGATTGACCGGACCACGCCGATGGAACTGTTCGAGGCGCGGAATGCGGTTCGGATTGCGCACATTGCGGCGGGCGAGAAGTATGCGGCATCGATTCTGGCAACAGCTGACCAGCAACTAACACAGGCAGAAACTACCTACCGGCAGAAGCAGGGCAAGGCAGCAGTGGAATCGGCGGCGCGCGAGACGACCCAAACGGCGGAAGAAGCGCGAGTGATGGCAGTGAAGCAGAGAGCCGAGGACGAAGCCCAGGCGCAGGCGGCGGCGGACAAGAAGGCGGCCGAGGATCGGGAAGCGAAAGCGCGGGCGGATGCGGAAGCCGAAGCCAAGCGGCGCACCGATGCAGAAGCAGCGCAGAAGCAGGCCGAAGCTGCCAAGGCAGAAGCCGAGAAGATGAAAGCTGAGGCCGAGCAGGCGACGGCGGAAGCACAGCGTCAGAAAGAAGAAGCGGAGAAGGCAAAAGCTGAAGCGGTGGCTCAGCAGCAAGCGCTGGCCGCGGAAACGGCGAAAGCGCAGCAGGCGGCGGCGCAGTCGGAGCAGTTGCGGCAACAGGCAGATCAAATGCGGCAGCAGGCGGAGAAAGAGAAGCAGGAACTCCGGGCGCGGTTGCTGCAGCAACTCAACACCATTCTTTCGACGCGCGACACGGCGAGAGGGTTGATCGCCAACATGTCAGATGTGCTGTTCCAGACTGGGAGCTTTGAGTTGTTGCCGGGAGCGCGGGAACGGCTGGCAAAAGTTTCCGGGATCGTGCTGGCGTATCCGAGCCTGCATCTTCAAATCGAAGGTCATACCGACAGTGTGGGCGGGGACGAATACAACCAGAATCTTTCCGAGAAGCGCGCAGGGGCGGTTCGCGATTACCTTGTCCAGCAGGGGATTACGGCGAATTCGATTGAAGCGCGCGGATTTGGAAAGACGCAGCCGATTGCGTCGAACGATACGCCGGAAGGCCGGCAGCAGAACCGGAGAGTGGAACTAGTGCTGTCTGGGGATGCGATTGGCAATGCTGCGCAGGCCACCCCGGCGGGAACCCAGTAGTAGAGCGGCCCTACCGACCTGCCGACAGCGGCCTCATCATCAAGAGCGCCGGACAAGGGCGTCCGATCCCCACCCGTCTTGGCAGATATAATCTGCTGCGAGCTTATCCCCCTACATGTTGACTGCCTTCACTCGTGCCGTTTCTCCCCGAATCTCGGAATGCGAACTCACCTTCATTGATCGCCAGCCAATAAACTTCGAGCGCGCGGTTCAACAACATCAGCCGTACGAGGAAATGCTGCGAAGCCTGGGGGTTGGCGTGCTTCAGCTTCCCGCCGATGACCAGTGTCCCGACAGCTGCTTTCTTGAGGATACCGCGCTGGTGCTGGATGAGATTGCAGTGCTGACCCGGCCGGGTAGCGATGCCCGGCGTGCCGAGGTTGCCGGGGTTGCGCCCGCCATTCGAAAACATCGCGAGATTGTACAGATCGAAGCGCCGGCGACGCTTGAAGGCGGCGACGTGCTGCGTATTGGGCGAGACCTGTTTGTCGGAGTTACAACCCGAACCACCAGCGAAGGAATTGAGGCGCTGCGAAAGCACGTGGAGCCGTTTGGGTACAGAGTTCTTCCCGTGGTCGTGCCGGGGGCATTGCATCTGAAGAGCGTTTGCACCGCTCTCGATGAGGGCACGATTCTTGCCGACGCTACACGCGTGGATCTTTTGCCGTTATCGAAATACGAAGTCATTCAAGTGCCAGCTGAGGAATGGATGGCGGCGAATATCTTACTTGTCAACGGAAGGGTTTGCCTGCACAGCGGATTCAGAAAGACAATCGGGCTTTTGCAACAACGAGGGATCGAAGTGCGGACGGTTGATATTTCGGAGTTCTTGAAAGCGGA
>Ga0073928_10003436_pt1 | contig 25023 bp, 18 predicted proteins | sample PaiPotPPA55metaG_FD_76969 | JGI IMG/M metagenome (GOLD analysis project Ga0073928, IMG submission 76969) | Iron sulfur acid spring bacterial and archeal communities from Banff, Canada, to study Microbial Dark Matter (Phase II) - Paint Pots PPA... ...
GCCAAAGGCCCACAAGAAAATCATATTGCCGATGATGTGCGACCAACTGGCGTGCATGAACATTGCGGTCAGAATCGTGATCCAGCCGTGGCCGGAGAAGATTTGGGCTGGGATCGCCGACCACTGGGTGACAAAAGCCTCGCCACCCATCAACTCGCGTACAAAAACGAAGGCGTTTACCAGGATGATCAGGATGGTGACGACAGGAACACGCACGGGGCGCCGCGAGGCGTCACCTAGTGGGATTAGTCCGCCCATTTGCTCCTCCATTCCCGCAGGCAAAACTCAGTCCCCATTGGGCACCCCTTTCCCAAAGCCTCAATCTGTTCCCGCCCAGACAGCTACTCGCTAAGCTGCCAGCGACGACGGTGGCGATATCGAGTCCGCTCTCTTGCGGACGGCCCACGACATCATCACCCTTGCAACGCCGCTGAAGATCAGGCTCACGCCTACCAGAGTGCCGATTGCCCAAGCGGAACTTGACGGCCATTGCATGTAGATCATCACGCCCAGCAACAGAGAAACGATTCCGTCCAGCAGCACCCAGGTCGATCCGTGGATTGCACGCATCTTCACAAACAGGACGACGTCGAGGATGCCTTCAATCACGAAGAGCGACGCCAGCAGCAATGTGAGCGATGCCACACCGAGCAGGGGATGCACGATCGCGTATACACCGACGCACAGATAGGCGATCCCTACCAGGAGCTTCCAAACCATGCTCCCCGCTCCGTGCGCGCGAAAGGCTAGCACCAGGTGGACTGCGCCGGCCAAAACAATCAGCCAGGCGACGGCCGCGTTCACCGCGACTGCGGCCAGAAGCGGCGAAGCGATAGCCGCCGCGCCGAGGATGATAAGTAGAACTCCCCACAAAATGGAAACTCCCGAAGCGTGCCGGACCATCTCGAGCGGAGTGTTCTGTGCCATAGAGGTCTCCTTCCGAAGCGGCATAAGACTACCTCAAAAAGCTCATTATTTGAAGAGTGAGTCCTGCTGCATTTCGGGTTTCTGCGTTCCAGGTGGCTGCGTGACGCTCAGCGGTTGAAGACGATAGGATGCCGGCAAGCTAAGGTGCGCTACGGCTCACTACGTCGCTCAGGGCTGCCTCAAGAACGGAAGTCGTGCTCTTCACGGCCTTGGCCCTTAGTTATGCCTTTTGCACCTCGCGTTTCAGGGCTCGCTGCAGGGTTTGGTCGAGGGCGGATTTGGCGCTTTCGTATTCCTGCTGTGAGATTAGGCCTTGTTTGTGTTCCACTTCGAGCTCGAAGAGTTCTTCTTTCAAGGCCTCCAGCAGTTTGGAAGAAGCGCGAGCGCCGGGCTTGGGACGCGACTCGCTGAGACGGGCTTCGCTCGTGCGGACCTCACGCACTGCGGGGACTTCCGCGGCCTCGTAATCTTCTACTTCTTCGAGAGATGGCAGTGCTTTTCCGTTGGCATGGGCGCGGTTGGCGGCTTGCTGGCGCGAGGCTACGAAGATTGCCCCGGCACTCAGCGTGAGGGCAAGTCCACCGAGGATCCACCATTGATAGTTATGTGTGGGAGGGGGCGCGTCGATGGGCGGGCCGAGGCCGCCGCCGGGGCGGCTTTCCGGTTGCGCAGAAGACGAAGACTGGCTCTGCTGGCCTTCTTCATCCGGCGGCGCAGCCAGCATGCCTTGGCCGGAAAGCTTGAATGCCATGGGCTCGCCCACCTTCATGTTGGAGGCAACTTCGACGTTGGCGTCGGGCTGACCGGGGAACGGTGCGACCTGATAGCCGGTACCGGGCGCGGCGGAGAACGTCATCGATTTGGGCGCGATGGCGACAAAATGTTCCAGAGGATAGACGGTCTTGGGATCGATATTCGCGCTGCCGGTATAGGGAAGCGTGTAGACGACGCTGAATCGAGTCTCGCCGGGGCGCAGCGGGAAGAGGAAAGCGTAGCGGCTCCTGGAATTGTCCTCGGGAACCGGGGCGGATTTTACGGGCTGGCCACCAGCGGTCATGGCCTGGGCTTCGGTGATAGTCGCGCCGTCGGGGACGTAGAACTCCAGGTTGTGCTCGTTCATTTGGGTGCGCGGCGGCTTGGAGTTGTTGGTGACCGCGAAGGTGCGCTCGACCTCAAGCTGGCCTTGAGCTGCCTGGAAGCGCATGATGTCGGCGACTACGGTGATACCCTCCACTTTCTTGCCAACATCGTAGACTTCGACCGCCACCGAAGTTGTTCCCGGAGGAGCCATGCGGTGATAGGTGACTTCCTGATGGATCACGCGAACGAGGTGGGGGCCCTGGGCTTCGAGTTTGAAGGCGAAATGGCCTTTGGCGTCGGTCTGGGTGCGGCCGGCTTCTTCCATGCCTTGACCGAGGCTGAGGAGGACGACTTCGTCGCCTGCGGCGGGCTTGTTGGTGGTGGAGTTTTTGACGGTGCCGGTCAGAGTTTGGGCAGTGGCGAGGGTGGAAAGCAAGAGAATGAGGGCGCCTATGGTGCGAGCAGTGCGTGACCCATGTGAGAACTCCTTTTTGGGGCGCCCGGCGTTATTGAGGGAAAAGGGGTCCTTCGACTTCGCGGGAAACGCGCTTTGCGCGCTCTCCGCTGCGCTCAGGATGACAGGGGAATGGAAAATCATGGATCCTTTCATGGGCGCGCCCTTCTGGAGGATAATGACGCTTTACTTTCGAGGCGGGCAATCTCGGCCAGGAGGGTGGCGGCTTCGTCTTGCAGGGAAGCTCTCAGGGATTGGTAATCCGCCTCGGGCATTTTGCCGGCTTTAAATTCAAAGTTCAGGTCGCGGAGATTTTCGTATACGGCGTCTTTGCGCTCGCGCAGGTAAGACGCGCGAGTTTTCTCTGGTCCGATGAGGAAGGCGGCGGGAGAGAAGATATAAAACAAGGCCGCGACGGTGGCGAGGAGGCAGCAGGCCAGTTCGAAGGTCATAGGTCAGTCTCCTTGCGGGCCTGGTCGCGGAATAGTTCCAGTTCGGCGCCGCGGACCGGGCGCAGGCCGTCGGCGAGCGCGGGTGCGGGACGATTCTTCCAGGCGCGGATCACCAGGACCACAATGCTGAGTCCAAGGGCCAGGGCGACGAAGGGGACGATCCAGGCGGTGCGATCGAAGCCGGTTGTGGTGGGGGCGGCGAGGACCGTGGGTCCGTATTTTTGTACGAAGGATTGCTCGACCAGGCTGTCGCTGTCGCCGCGGTTGACCGCCGTCATCAATTCGTTGCGCATGCCGTCGGAGTCGGGACAGCCAACGTGATTGCATTCGAGAAGGATCTGGCCGCAGCCGCAGATGCACATCATCTGATGGCCGAGTTCGCTAAAGCGCGTGGCTGGATCGCCCGCGCCGGTGAGGGCGAAGACGGCGAGGCAGAGCACGAACATTTGGATGAGTTTGCGATACCCACCTCTCGCAAAGGCGGCGAGAAATGGGGCACCCTGCTTCGATAGTGCATTCGAGAAAGTAGACATCAATCTCCTGTGGCTACCGGTTCCGCTTGGGCTTGTTTCAGCCGCGCGGCCGCCGGGACGCGAACGGGGGCGGGGGCGTTTGGGATCAGAGCCAGAACGGTGCCTCCTAAGATAATCCAGACGCCTAGCCAGATCCACATCACGAGTGGATTCAGGTGCGCTTTTAGAATCGGCCGGCCCGTGTCCTGGTTTAGGCCTTCGTATACGAGATAAAGATCTTCATTCAGAGTGGAGCGAATGAAGGGCATCGTTGAAGTCTGGCGGCTGGCTTTGTAGAAGCGGCGCTCAGGCGTCATAGTGTCAATCTGCTTGCCGCCTTTGTAGACGTCGAGGACGGCCCATTCGCCGGCGTAGTTGGGAAAATCCTCGTCCGTATAAGAGCGGCAGACGAGGGTGTAACTGCCGATGGTCATTTTGTCGCCGTAACCCATTTCCTGCTCTTTGTCCTGATTGAAGGCGGAGCCGGCGAATCCAATAATGACGACCACGACTCCGAAGTGGACGATGTAGCCTCCGTAACGGCGCGTGTTGCGGTGCGTGAGTTGGACCATCGACGCGAACATGCCCTGGCCGCTGTGTCCGGCGATGACTTTGCCGCCGCGGTAGTATTCGCTGGCGATGGTGAGCGTTACCAGGACCGAGAGGCCGATGGCCATCAGCGAATAGAAGTAAGCGACGTCTTGCCAGGGACGCAGGCCGAAGGGTGATCCCCAGTTTTGGGGCGTGATCATGAGGAAAGCCATGACGGCCACTGCGCCGAGGGTGGGCCACATGAAATTGCGCTTCAGGCTTTCGAAGGATGTCTTGCGCCAGGCCAGCAATGGGCCGATGGCGGTGAGGATCAGGAGCAGCAGCGCAACGGGGATTGCAACCCTGTTGTAAAACGGCGCGCCTACGGTGACCTTGTTGCCTTGTACCAGCTCGGAAATTTTCGGGAACCATGTGCCCCACAGGACGGTGAAGCAGAGCAGCACGAAGAGAAGATTGTTGAACAGAAAGCTGGACTCGCGAGAGATCAGCGACTCGAGTTTGTGTTCGCTGCGCAGGTGATCCTTATTTTTGAAAAAGAAAAATACGAAGACCGCGAAGGTGATGGCGAGAAACCAGGCGAACCAGCTTCCGATCGACGACTGCGCGAAGGCGTGAACGGAACTGATGATGCCGCTGCGAGTGAGAAACGTTCCCAGGATCGCGAGCCAGAAAGTGGCGAAGACCAGCCACATATTCCAGACCTTCAGCATGCCTCGCTTCTCCTGCATCATGACGGAATGGAGGAAGGCGGTGCCGACGAGCCAGGGCATGAGCGAAGCGTTTTCGACGGGGTCCCATCCCCAGTAACCGCCCCAGCCGAGCACGGAGTAGGCCCAGTGCGCGCCGAGGAAGATTCCGCAGGTAAGAAATCCCCAGGTGACCATGGTCCAGCGGCGGGTGATGTGAATCCATTTTTCGCCGGGATACTTCATGATGAGTGCGCCCAGGGCGAAGGCGAAGGGGACGGTGAATCCGACGTAGCCCAGGTAGAGCATGGGCGGGTGGATGACCATCTCGGGATATTGAAGGAGAGGATTCAGGCCGCTGCCGTCGGGACGCAGCGGACCCTCGAGAAGGCCAAAGGGATTCGCTGCGAAGTTCACCAGCGAGAGAAAGAAAATCTGCACGCCGGCGAGAACGACGGAGGCGTAGGCAAACAGGCGCGGATCGGTTTTGTAGCGCAGGCGAAGGACGAAGCCGTATCCGGCGAGCAACAAGGACCAGAACAGCAACGAGCCTTCCTGGCCGGACCATAAAGTTGCGAACTTGTAAGGAGCGGGAAGGTCGCGATTGCTGTGATGAAAGATGTAGGCGATGGTGAAATCGTCGCGGAAGGCGGAGACCACGAGGGCGATGGCGGCGAGAACGACGGCTCCGAATACGACGACGCCGGCGCGGCGGGCGGTTTCGCCGAGGCGCTCCCAGCTTGGGTCGCGTCGAAAGAAGAGGGCGAGAAGACCGACACCGAACGAATAGATGCTCAACGCCAAGGCGAGGAGCAAGGCAAAACTACCGATTAGCGCCATGCGGGAGAACCCTGACGTATTTTTTCAGAAAGCGCGGGCGCAGGCAACCGGAGCTCCGAATGCGGCGGCGGTGAAGTCGAGAGCAGGAGGACAACGCAAGGACTCGCCGTCGAGATCAGACGAATGAAGGCGGTTGCCTAAGTCTGAGACCTCCTCCCATTTTCGCAAAACCGGCGAAACAGGGGGCACCCAATTATCGGGCGCGCGGGCGGGCGTTGCTCTACCCGCCCACTAAAAGAGTCAACTTACGCGCTTTGTTGGCGATAACGCTGGCGAATCTCGCGCTCGGCGGCCAGCCAGTCTTCGGCTTCGTGGCCGGGTTCGAATCCACGACGCTCAGCCAGCAGATAGGCGAGTCGGCGGACTTCGTCCTCTACGTTGATGGGAACGAGATTGGCGCGGGCTTCGGTTTTAACGATCTCCGGCTTTCTGGCGGGCTTCTTGGTTTCCGCCTTTTTGCTTTCGGGCGCGGCGCTCGCAGGCGGGATGTCCGCTAGTCCTACGCTGGTCTCGGCCCGGATGTCGGCCAAAGCGGGATTGCCATTGGTGGAGGAGACGGGACCTTTCACCTCAGTGGTGCTTTTCGGGAACCTGAGTTTAGCCATAATGGGATACTCCTTACATACTCCTAAGTTTAGGAATGATTAGATTGGTTGATGAACGAACAACATAGACGCTTGCCCCTGCGAAGTCGTGGTTGCTATTAATGAGAACTGGCGGAGTTGTATCTACTATATCGCTAACCGGGCTGTGGAAGGGAGCAACTTGCACAAAAAAATGCGATGAGGCGGTGCGGAATTCCCGGCAAAGATAACCCGAAAATGGCTGCGAGTGGGCTGACAAAAGCGACGAATCGGCGAATAGAAATGATGCTTTGTTATAATTTAAAATCGTTCTTTGCGGCGCTATCGTCTAGGGGTTAGGACGGAAGATTCTCAATCTTCAAACACGGGTTCGATTCCCGTTAGCGCTACCAAACCTCGCGCGTTTCAACTCTTCTAACTCATTCCTTCTGACAAAATTTGTTTACCCCTGATGCGGGCCCGTGGGCTTCACCTGAAAATGCCCGTATCGACACCGGTGTGAACGATTCGACATTTTTTTGATCCTCATTGTTGTTGTCTTGTCATTCAAACGTGGTTACCTACGTAATTGCTGAATGTTACTAAAAGGGATTGCCAACGTCGCGACTGCCGACACATTGACTCCTTAGTTGTGCAATGGATTGCACTGCGGGCGTCTGGATTGGCGCTAAGTCATACATACTGCGAGCCCTGGGTATGGGTGTTGCGATGCTTTAAAGACAGGTGGCGCGGGACGTCACCCAGCCTCAAACGTGGCAATGGGCCGGCAGAGACTACTCGACCGGTCCTCGCGAGATTACTAAAGATGCCGCGGTAACGAGGTTAACGTTTCTGTTCATGCGCCGATTTGAATGAAATTTCCGGGCCGCGGAAAAACCAAGCCGGCCCGACGGAGAAAAATAGACAAATATGCGATCACTTCGTTTTGGGGCAATCTTCGCTGTTCTGGCCATGCTGTCGATGTGCACAACCGCTGTTTTTGCTAACTCAACCGTTGACATGCAACTGGTGAGCATGGGAGGAAACAGCGCTGGCGGCGTCAACACCTATCCTTATAACCTTTCCATTAATGGTGGCTCTCCGGTCCCCCTGATCTGTGACAGCTACGACAATAAGGTGACGATCGGGGAAACTTGGAAGGCTCAGGTGGTGGGGCTTCTGAGCGGTCAGGGGCTATTCGGCAACCAACTCCTCAATTACAAAGCCGCGGGGCTGATCTTTGAGAGCATCCTGAACGGCTCCGTCGCCGTGAATGTGGGCAACTTCGCCATCTGGGGTCTGTTCTCGACGGATGCGCAGAACTCTTCGTTCTTCCAGTCGAGTGGGGCGGGCAGCATTGAACAGCACTACCTCACCCTGGCGGCAGCCGCGCCGAACAGTGCGTTCAACGGTCTGGTGCTCTACACGCCAATTCCGGGCTCCCAGTCGAGGAACGGCACGCCGCAGGAATTCATTGGCTACGCGCCGGTTCCGGAACCTGGGGCAATGATGCTGTTTGGCACCGGCATGCTTGCTTTGGCGGGGATGGTGCGTCGCAAACTGAAGGTTCTTCAAAACCAATAAAGACCGGCTAACCATTCAATGGAAGAGGCGCGGGGTTTTCCGCGACCGCGGTGAATTGCGAGCTTATTAGATTCGCATCTTTTGCGCTGAGCGTTTAATCTAAATGGGAAAATTGACCCGTGAGGATACCTATGCGCTTGGGTGCAAGACGAATGGTCTCGGCAGTTCTTTTTTCCATTCTTCCGTTTGCCGTGCTGCAGGCGGCCGATCAACCTTTTCATGATGCGCCGGCGTCGGCGAAAGCAATGAAGAATCCGTACGCGGGACAACCGGCTGCGGTGGATGCCGGTAAGCAGGTCTACGCGCGGAATTGCCTGGCCTGCCACGGAAAAACGGGACAGGGTACGGGCAATGTGCCTTCGCTGGTTGACGGGAAACTGAATGGAGTTAGCGCGGGCGAGATTTTCTGGTTCATTACCAAGGGAGACAAGGATAACGGTATGCCGTCATGGGCGGCGCTGCCCGAAGAGAAGCGCTGGCAGGTTGTGAGCTATGTGGAAGCGATGGCTTCGGGCAAGGGGATGGATTCGGGCAAGGCTGGCGCCGGCCCAACGTCGGCGCCGCAGGCGGAAGTTGCGGGGACGAGGGTAAGGGGTGCGGCCCCGAACCCGCCGTTCACCGATTTCCGCTATGAGAAGCCCGGAACAATTCGGAAGATTACGGTAAAGGATCTGCCCAAGCCGTATGCGACCGATTCGGCGCAGAATGGCGCGCAGGTGGTGGCGCGTCCGCACAATGCTTGGCCAGTGGCGCCGGTGGGATTCCAGGTAGAACTATTCGCGACGGGACTCGATAATCCGCGATGGTTGAAGACCGCTCCCAATGGCGATATCTTTTTGGCGGAAAGCGATCCGGGGCGCATTCGGGTCTTTCGTGGAATGACTGCTGATGGTAAGCCGGAGCAGACAGCGGTATTCGCGGAAGGTCTCAAAAAGCCATACGGGATTGCTTTTTATCCGCCGGGGCCGGATCCGCAGTGGATCTACATTGGCGACACCAACGAGGTGATTCGGTTTCCCTATCACAACGGAGATTTGAAGCCGAGCGGAGAGTCGCAGCACGTGGCCGATCTTCCAGCCGGCGGCGGACATTGGACACGCGCCATCGCATTTTCCCCTGATGGCAAGAAAATGTTTGTGGGGGTGGGGTCGGCGTCGAACGTCGACGATACCGACACGCACCCGGCGGAGAAAGATCGTGCCGACATTCTGGCGTGCGATCCCTCGAATTGCCAACTGAAGGTGTATGCCTATGGGATTCGCAACGCTGGAGGCGGGATTGCGGTAAATCCGAAGACGGGGGAGCTGTGGTGCTCGGTCAATGAACGCGACGCACTGGGCGACAACCTTGTTCCCGACTACATCACGCACGTGGATGATGGCGGATTTTATGGCTGGCCGTGGTGGTATATGGGGGCGCATCAGGATCCGAGGCACGAGGGCAAGCATCCGGAGTTGAAGGATAAGGCGATCGTTCCGGACGTGTTGCTGCAGCCGCATAACGCGTCTTTAGAAATCACGTTTTATCAGGGCGACAAGTTCCCCAACGAGTATGACGGAGACATTTTTGCTTCCCAGCATGGGTCGTGGAACAAGGCGGTGCGGGTAGGCTATGAGGTGATTCGTGTGCCACTGCATCAGACGGGGCATGCTACGGGCGAGTATGAGGATTTCCTGACTGGATTCGTGCTGCCGGATGGGCAGGTATGGGGGCGTCCGGTGGGCATCACGGTGGCCCGGGATGGGTCGCTGCTGGTGAGCGACGATGGGTCGAACTCGATTTGGAGAGTGAGCTATACGGGTAAGTAGAGGGTGAATTTCGCTACGGAGACACGGAGAAGATTTCTGATTATTGATTGAAGACGCTGCTGGAAAATCGTGGTTTTTCGTTCTCTGTGCCTTTGTGACTCCGTGGTGATCGGGTTAATGGAAGTCGTGCGATATGGTTTCGGCTTTGGTGACGAAGAGCGGGAGCACACGTTCGGCTTTGACGGAGATGACGTTGTCCTGATTTTGCAGGATGCCTTCCACGGCAAGGAAGCGCTCGCTGGTGAGCAGCAGGCGATTCTGATGAAACAAGTCGGGTGTGACGATGGCGTTGGCGACTCCGGTTTCATCTTCCAGACTTAAAAATACAAACCCTTTGGCTGTCCCCGGTCGCTGGCGGGTGATGACGCAACCGCCGATGCGGAGACGTTTGCCGCTGGGTATGTCGCGCAGTTCGCTGGCGCGGCGGATACCCATGGCAGTGAGCCATTCGCGGCGGTAGGCCATGGGATGCGGGCCGACGGTCAAGCCGGTGCCGTGAAAGTCGGCGACCAGGCGCTCTTCGTGGTTCATGCGCGGGAGTGGCGAGGGCGCGTCGGGCTCGGGCTGCGTTTCGAGCAGCGGCCCAGCGACGCGGACAGCGCGCTCCACCTGCCAGAGAGCGTCGCGGCGGTGAAGTTGCGAGTTATGAGTACCGAGTTGCGAGCATGTAGAATTTTTGATTGTTGATTTTTGATTGTTGATTGAATCCGTGTGAATCTGTAAAAATCCGTGGCCTTCTTGATTCTCCGTGCCGGAGCCTGCCCTGAGCGAAGCCGAAGGGTGGCTCCGTGGCGAATATCCGATTGCATTCAGTGCGCCAATTTCTGCCAGCGTGGTGAGTTCGTCTTTGCGCAGTTCGGGAACGCGGCGAGTGAGATCGTGAATGGATCCGAAGGGGGTGTGCGTGCGTTCGCGGAGCAGGGCCTGGGCGGCGTTTTCGCGCAGGCCGCGAACGTAGCGCAGGCCCATGCGTAGCGCGATATTCTTTCGCCCCTCCGGGGCTTTTTCATTTTCGGCGTCTAACCCACGGCTGGAGTTTACCCTGAGCGCAGTCGAAGGGCCGTGGGCTGCATTCTTTCGCCGCACCGCCGCTGCATCGTTTTTGCTGACGGCTGATAGCTGATAGCTGACAGCTTCCAACGTGCACGTCCACTCTGAACAGGTCACGTCCACGGGAAGAACTTTCAACCCGTGGCGCTGCGCGTCTTTGACGATCGTGGCGGGAGAATAAAATCCCATGGGCTGGTTGTTGAGCAGGGCGGCGGTGAAGGCGGCCAGGTAGCGGCATTTGAGATAGGCGCTGGCGTAGGCAAGCAGGGCGAAGCTGGCGGCGTGCGATTCGGGGAATCCGTAGAGCGCGAAAGAAGTGATGGAGAGAATAATTTCTTCCTGCGCTTTCGGGGCGATGCCGTTTTGCGTCATGCCGGCGCGCAGTTTAGTTTCGATTTCGCGCATGCGCGACTGCGAGCGTTTGAAACCCATGGCGCGGCGCAAGTCTTCGGCTTCGCCTCCGCTGAAGTTGGCGGCGATCATGGCGATGCGCAGCAGTTGTTCCTGAAAAAGCGGCACGCCCAGCGTGCGCTTAAGCACGGGTTCAAGCGAAGGGTGCGAATAAGTGACCGCTTCACGTCCCTGGCGGCGAAGGATGAAGGGATTCACCATTTGGCCGACGATGGGGCCGGGCCGGATGATTGCGACCTGCACCACAATGTCGTAAAAGCGTTTGGGAAGCAGACGTGGTAGAGACGCCATTTGCGCGCGGCTTTCCACCTGAAATAATCCCACGGTGTCGGCTTGCTGCAACGCGGAATAGACTTCCGGGTCATCGGATGGAAGATGCGCGAGGTCGACATCTTCATGATGGTGGTCGTGGATCAGTTCGATCGAATCTTTGAGCACGGCCATCATGCCAAGGCCGAGCAAGTCGACTTTGACGATGCCCATGTCGGCGCAATCTTCTTTGTCCCACTGCACCACGACGCGACCGGGCATGGACGCGAGTTCGAGCGGGACGACGGAGTCGAGTTGTCCCTGGCAGATGACCATGCCGCCCGAGTGCTGGCCGAGATGGCGTGGCATGTCCTGCACGGCGATGCATAGTTCGTAATATTTGCGCAGTCGGGGATGGTTGAGGTCGAGTCCGGCGTCGCGGAAGCGGCGGTCGAGGGCATCGTTTTCGTCGCGAAATTCCCAGGTGGCGACGGCGGCGGAAATTTTCTGCAGCGTTTCGGGATCGAAGCCCAGAGCCTTGCCCATTTCGCGCGCGGCCATGCGGTTGCGATAGGTGATGACGTTGGCGGTCATGGCAGCGCCGCGCGCGCCGTAACGCTGGTAGACATATTGAATAACTTTTTCGCGTTCGTCGCCGCTGGGCAAATCGAGGTCGATGTCGGGCCACTCGCCGCGTTCTTCAGAGAGAAATCGTTCGAAGAGCAGTTCCATGCTCACGGCGTCAACTGCGGTAATGCCGAGTGAGTAGCAGACGGCGCTGTTGGCGGCGGATCCGCGTCCTTGGACGAGAATGTTTTGTTCGCGGCAGTAGCGGACCAGGTCCCAGACGATCAGGAAATATCCCGCGAGTTTTAGTTTTTCAATGAGCGCCAGTTCTTTCTCGATCTGGCAGCGAGCTCGGGCTTGCATTTCCTGGGAGGCGCGGCCATAGCGCTGGCGGAATCCTTCCCAGGCGCGCTCGCGCAAGAATGAATTCATGGTCTCGCCTTCAGGCACGGGATAGCGTGGGAATTCGTAGCCGAGATCGTTGAGGGTGAATTCCAGGCGGGAGGAAAGTTCGAGTGTATTAGCGACGGCTTCCGGCAGGTCGGCAAAGAGTTGCTGTATCTCCTGCGGAGATTTCAAAAAGCGCTCGGCGTTGCGGGTAAGAAGGCGGCCGGCGGTAGAAAGAGTGCGGTGGTTGCGGATGGCGGTGAAGGCGTCACAAAGCTGGCGACCTTGCGGGATGGCGTAGCAGACGCCATTAGTAGCGAGCAGAGGAAGATTCAGCGAACGGGCTATATCGATGGCGGCGCGATTGCGGGATTCCTCTTCACGCTGGAAGTGGCGCTGTAATTCGACATAGACATTTTTGGGACCGAAGATGCCGATGAGTTGATCGACTTGGCGGCGGGCTTCGTCGAGGCCGCCTTGTTGCAGGGCCGTGGCCAGCGGGCCCTCGACGCCGCCGGTGAGGCAGATCAGGCCGTGGGCGTGCTCCTGGAGTTCTTCAGAGCAGACTGCGCCTGTGCCTTTTTTGGCGCGTAGCTTCATTTTGGTGATCAGGCGGCAGAGATTTTGGTAGCCTGCGCGGGAGGAGACGAGGAGTGGAAGGCGAAATTCACCACGGAGACACGGAGGCACGGAGGATCGCAATTGTTGATTGTTGAGTTTTGATTGTTGATTGGTTTTCTCCGTGCCTCTGTGGCTCCGTGGTAAAACCGCCGTTACTTCTGCGCCGATGTGGGCTTTGAGGCCGATTTTTTTGGCGGCAAGATGAAAGCGCGGAGCGCCGTAGACGCCGTCGGTATCGAGCAGCGCCATAGCGGGCATGTGGTGGTGCGCGCACACGCCGATCAACTCCTCGGGCAGAGATGCGCCTTCGAGAAAGCTGAAAGCAGAGCGGGCGTGAAGTTCGATGTAGGACAAAACTTATTCACCACAGAGACACAGAGGCACAGAGAAAAACTAAGACAAAAGGAAAAACCAACGTGGTTTTCTCTGTGCCTCTGTAGTTGAGAAATCGGATTGAGAATTCAGTCGTACGTTCCTTCCACAAACCAGCTGCCGCCGAGCAGGTCGTGCACGAGGCGGTAGAAAGAGACGGCTTCTCCGTTTCGTAGGGCGAGGTCCCACTCGTCGCGGGACCAGGCTTCGCGCTCCCACCAATCGCCAGAGGAACGCCAGGGGCCTGCTGTCCAGAGCACATAGCCCTGGACATCTTTTTTATTTGCGCAGGCTAGGCTGGCGGGCTGAGAGTTTTCCAAGGTCACATTTACACGCAGCGGAGGGCGGAAGCGGCGCAGAGCCGTGACTGCGGATGTTTCTTCTGACGAGTCAGCAGTTTTTTCGCACTCGCTTTTGAGGGGAGACTCAGATACGAAGCGCCGCATGCGGAATCCTCCGGGACGATGCGTGTCGAGCAACTCTACTGCTCCCACGTTGTTTTCCCCGACCATGCTGGCAATGCGGGCTAGGGTGAGTTCCAGTCTTTCCGGCTCCGGCAATGGAGGTAGGAAAAGACCGCCTTGCGCGGAACGCGGGCGTGCCGGTTCCGCGGCGAGATGGATTTTCACAATGGGCGCACCCGGCGGATGGGCATTTAAATCCAGTTGCAGCAATTTTAGGAACACTTTGGCGTCGAGCATGGGTTGGGGCAGGCGGAAAGTGCGAAGAAATTGTTGATTGTTGATTTTTGATTGTTGATTGCGTGAGGAGAAATTTTCGAGTTCCAGGGTGAGGCGCAGTTCTTGCGTGGCCAGGGCGCGCGAACCCAAGCGAGCGCAGAGTTGTTCGAGCAGGCGATTCAGAAGGAAGGCCAGAGGTTCTAACAGGACGATGGGATGCTCCAGTTCGACGGCTTCTTCAAATATCTGCGGCGCTTCTACCGGGACCAAAGTGCGCGAAGCTGCGCCACGTGCCATTCGCTGGAGATGCAGTCCTTCTTGTCCGAGACGCTCGCTCAATGCAATCTCCGGCAGTGCGGCTAGCGCGTGCAGGTTGCGTATGCCCCAGCGGTTGAGGGTTTCGAGTAGACAGTCGTCGGTTTTTTTCTGATCTTCCTGCAGATGATCTTTTTCGATCCGGTTCGCGAACAAAACTTGCAGCGGCAGAGATCCCAATCGTTCTGCTTCTTTGCCTGAGGGGATCACGGTGACGCCGGAAAAACCGCGGGCTGCTAGGACAGCCGCGTCGGGATTGGAAGCTACGGCAACGTTAGCGGCGAGTCCCAGGGTGATCGCGCGTTTAAAGATTGCGCGAGAAATTTCCGGCTGCGATCCGAAAAGAGATTCCATGCCTGCGAGATCGAGCAGGGCTGTGTCGCAGACGGCGTCTTCCACACAGGGTGAAAACGATTGCGCGCAATCGAGCAGAGCCGCGTGTGCGGCGGATTCTTGCAGTGCAGATCGCGGGCGAAGCGCGAGCTCGGAGCATAGTTCGGCTTGAGCTTTGGTCACGCCCGGGGCAATGCCTAAGTAGACGGCTTTTTCATCGGCCGCAATAATTTTTTCCAGCGGAGGCTTGCCATCGAAAATGGCGATGGGACGCGCCTGTAGTTCCGGTTCGGCGCGGAGTGCGGCCGCCACGGGAAAATTCGGCACGTAGATGCAGGCAAACGGCATGGGAGTGAATCATTTAGTAATTGGAGAATTTGGTAATTGAGTAATTGGTTTCATCTCTTTCATCCAGCCCAGGCGGTTTTGGTCGCGAATGTGACGGAATGGGCGGGTTTGCGGTCCAGACGACAAAGAATTAATTCGGCGGTGATTTCCAGTCCGGTTAGCAATTGCGCGTGGGCCGGAACTGCAATTTGGGGATCTTCGCTTATGTGAATCTTTCGCCCCTCTGGGGCTTGCTCATTTTTCACGGTTGACCCGCGGCTTGCGCCGTGGGCTGCATTCTTTCGCCGCTCCGCGGCTAATCCTGCCGCTTGCATTCGATGGCTTGCCCATGCCAGTTGCAGTATCAACGAGGAGCAACTGCCGGCGATGGGATGTTGCTCGATCGCTAACAAGATCGTGGGCTTGTTCTCGACGGCGCGGCGGAAGCGGAACCATGTGGTGAGCGGGATGCGCAGGGCTGCCTGCAGCGGAACGTCGGCGAGGTCGAGGACGATTAAGCCAAAGCCTCCACTTTCGAGCAGCAGATCGGTGGCGCGCAGCACTTGTTCAATACGATGTTCTACCTGATTTTTGCTTCGTGATTGAATTTGATTTTTCAGAGAATTTTTCTCTGTGTCCCTGTGTCTCTGTGGTGAACGCTCTCTTTGTGGGGAATCTTCGCTGCAACGCACCCATAGCAGGCGGTCCATTTCCACGCCGGCGGCTGCGGCGGAATGGGGATCGAGGGCGTCGCTGGCATCGATCACGACACAGAATTCTCCACGGCGGGTGGCGGCGGCCAGAGCAGACAAGAGTAAAGTGGTGCGACCGGAGGAGGCGGGGCCGCAGATTTCGGTGAGGCAACCTCTGGGCAGGCCGCCGGTCAGGGCGTCGATGGCGGGGATGCCGCTGGAAACCATTTCCGGGGCGGGAATCTCGAGCCGTGAAGCTGGGGTTAGGAGGGGAATTGCTGATTTTTGATTTTTGATTGTTGATTGAAGAACACGCGTAATTGGGGATTCGTGCGTACCAGGAGGTTTTTTAGAGTCGCTAAAGGGCGAATACACCTTGGGTTCGGGCTCAGCATCAAAGAGAAAAGGGCGGCCCCGGGCCGCCGAAGTGGAAACCACTGCGGAAGACATAAGATCCTCGAAAGATTTCAGGGAGCGCCGGGCTGGTGTTTTAGATTGGAGCCGCGGAGGCTTATTCGCTTTTTATTCGCCTATAAAGATTCTGCTCCGGAGATTTACTTTTGTCAAGCCGGGGCAGAAAACTTTATCGCAAAGATCGCTAAGGAAGGCGCTGAGAACACGGAGAAAAGCATGAATCCTGACCGCTTACCTTGATTACCCCCAATCGTCTAAGTCAAACGTCACTCCGGTTTCACACACTTTTGATTTCACTCTTCTATCAACATGTGTCAAAACGGCTGCGATCCTAGCCGCAAAAGGAGCTTGCCATGCCAAAAATTCGTCTGCTTGCTTTGTTGTCCGGTGTTTTGTTGATAACAAGTTTTAGTCCTGCTCAAACCGCCACGGGCGAAACGCTAATGCTCGATCTGCCGCGCGCGAGCCAGCATGCGCTGGTGAGCCAGCGTATTGGCATCACTGATATCACCGTGAACTATCACCGGCCGTTGGCGAATGGCCGCCAGATTTGGGGCAAACTCGTGCCTTATGGGCAGGTGTGGCGGGCGGGAGCCAACGAAAATACGACCATCACGTTCAGCGATCCGGTCACCATTGAAGGGCAGCCTCTCGATAAGGGTACCTATGGGCTGCACATGATTTTGGGGGAGAATCAGTGGACTGTGATCTTCTCGAAGGATTCGAAGGACTGGGGAAGCTTCTCTTACAAGCAAGAAGACGACGCATTGCGAGTAAATGTGAAGCCGGCAACGGCCGAGGGCCACGATGCGCTGGTTTACGATTTTGACGAGGTGAAGCCGGATTCTGCGGTGGTCACCATGCGGTGGGATAGAGTCGCGGTGCCGTTCAAAGTCGAGGTCAAGGTGAACGATCTGGTGACTGCCAGCATTCACCGCCAGTTGCATGGTCTCAACCAGTATTACTGGGAAGGCTGGGACGATGCGGCCGGCTACTTCCTGGCTAACAAGATCAATCTTGACGAAGCGCTGAAGGATGAAGACCAGTCGATCCAGTCGGAGGAGCGCTATGACAATTTGATGAACAAGTCGAAAATTCTTGAGGCTATGGGTCGCCAGCCGGATGCCGAAATGTTCCGCACGAAGGCGCTGAACATGGCCAGCCCACTGCAACTCTATTTTTATGCACGGCAGTTGCAGGCGGACAAGAAACAGGAGCAAGCGCTTGTGGTTTATCGCTCGACCGCCAAGAAATTCCCTGACTATTGGACGACGCATCTGGGCCTGGCTCGCGTTTACAGCGCCCAGGGAGACTTTGACAATGCTGTGAGGGAAGTGAAGATGTCGCTGACGGGAGCGCCGGATTCCAACAAACCCAATTTGGAGAATTATGTGAAGCGCCTGCAGGCTAAGGAGGATATTAACCGGTAAGGTTTCCGGCGTAGGCATGCCGGGCTTCGCACAGGCTGGGACAGCCGAGGCGGCTGTCCCAACATGTTCGGGGACGGCCGCCATGGAACTAGCGGCATTCTGTGACATGATAGGAGGATGAAGAAACAAGCATCCGATCAACAGTTTCATGACCGCCGTTATCAGGAGCGGAAACGGGCCGAAGCGGCGAAGAAAGTTGTGCCAAAGAAAACTGAGCGCGGAGGCGCGAATCAAAGTCCCACGAGTTCCGTCAAGGAAGAAACAAAGGGGTAGGAGCGTGGCAGCACCGATTTCAGATTGCAGATTTTAAAACTTTTTGGACTTGGATTTTCAGTCTGCAATCTTCAATCGAAAATCTGAAATCGCATTTTTACCCTGTGTTGTGCAGGCCGGCGGCGATTCCATTGATGGTGGCGCCAAGGGGATAGTCCAACTCCGAACGTTGTTCTCCCTGCTGTTTGCGGCGCAAGAGTTCCACCTGAATCAGACTCATGGGATCGACGTAGGGGTTGCGCAGGCGGATGGAGCGGGCCAGCACGCGATTGCGGGCCAACAATTCGCGCTGGCCGGTTACGCGGAGAATCATGGTACGCGAGCGCAGGAATTCTTCTTCCAGCATGGAGAACACGCGCTTGCGAAGCGCCGCATTCGTGACCAGTCCGGAATAATCGCGTGCGATTCCGAGATCGGCCTTGGCCATTCCGAGTTCCACGTTACGCAGGAGTTCCGCGAACAACGGAAAGCCGCGCGTAATCTGGCGCAGAAGCTGCTCGTGTCCAGGACCGCTTCTGGCGAATTGTTGAAGAGCGTGGCCGACGCCAAACCAGGCCGGGACGGCGTGGCGGCTCTGCATCCAGCCAAAGACCCAGGGAATGGCGCGCAAGTCTCCAAGGCTGCGGCCCTTGGCGCGACGCGAAGGGCGCGATCCGATCCGAGCAGTCTCTAGTTCGTTGACCGGAGTTGCCTGCTCGAAATATTCCAGCACGTCGGGATTGTCGGCGATTTCATTGCAATAGACGCGGTACGCCTCCTGCGACATTTCTTCAATTGCTTCTTCCCAACGCTGCGGGGGTTGTTCTTGATGGCGCGTCAGGGCCTCCAGGCTCGCAGCGATCATCAGTTCCAAATTCCATTCGGCGAGCACCGGATCGGCGTATTTCCAGTTGAGAACTTCGCCTTGCTCGGTAACGCGAATCTGGCCGGAAAAACATCCTGGCGGCTGCGCGAGGATGGCAGCATGCGTAGGTCCGCCGCCCCGGCCAACCGTTCCGCCGCGGCCATGAAAGAGGCGAAGCTTCACTCCATGTTCCTGGGCCGCCCGATGCAAGTCGCGATGAGCTTTGTAAAGTTCCCACGTGCTGGTGAGCATGCCTCCATCTTTGTTGGAGTCAGAGTAGCCGAGCATGACTTCCTGCCAGCGTCCCCAGGAATCGAGCAGCGGTTGATAGTCGGGATTGCTCCAAAGGCGGCGCATGATAGTTCCGGCAGCGCGAAGTGACTCGATGGATTCGAAAAGAGGGACGGGCATCAAGCCGGGATCGTCCCCCGATGCGGCCACTTGAACCCTCGCCGCCTTCGCGAGGCGGATTACGGCGATCACGTCGTCCTCCGATTCCGCCCCGCTGATGATGTAGTGGCGAATCGAATGGGCGGGATAAGTGTGTTTCAGTTGTGCGATGGCACGGAAAGTTTGGAGCACTTCCTCCGTCTCGGCCGTGCGAGTCTCGGACTGAAGTCCCGGTCCGAGTTCCTTGACGGCGTTCGCGTGAACGCGGGCGTGCTGGCGGATGTCGAGCGTGTACAGGTGGAAGCCGAAGGTGCGCACCTTCCGCAGTAGCGAATCAACGTAGGTTCGTGAAAGTCTTTCTCCGCGGTTGGACTGAAGACTATTTTGCACCAGCAGGAGATCGTCCTCAAACTCTCGAGCATCGAGATAGGACGCGGGAGTGTTTACGGCCTCCCGGCTTTGCTGGAGTTTGTGAAACATGTAGGAAAGAAAGCGGCGATAGCTTTCGGTCGTGTTGTGGGGACCCCAGGCCAGGTGTATGCCTGCAATGGTGCGTTCATAATGTTGCAGTCGTGCAAGCAGTTGTTCCGACACGGCGATTTGCCGCCGCGAAGAACTGAGGCGCTCGCTGAGGGACTCGACATCGTGGAGATATTCACGAAGGATCAGGGCACGCGCCATGGCAAGCGCGCCGCGAATGTGATCAGCCGTAACCAGAGGATTGCCGTCCCGGTCTCCGCCAATCCAGGAGCCGAAATGAACGAGGGTAGGCAAAGTGTTTTCGTCTAGATCGAGGCTGTAGACCTCGCGAAAAGATTCCACAATCTCGGCGTAAATTTTGGGAAGGGCTTCGAACAGGGAGAGCCGGAAGTAGCGCAGGCCCATGCGAATTTCATCGTCGACCGTGGGTTTCGCCATGCGCACTTCGTCGGTCTGCCACAGCGAAGTGACTTCCGCGCGGATGTTATTTTCGCAGTCTTCCGCTTCTTCCGCGGTCAGCGGAAGGCGGTCCAGGCGTTCCAGTTGTTGCGCGATGCGACGTCGCTTCAGCAAGACGGTTTGCCGTGCGACTTCGGTGGGATGTGCGGTGAACACTGGAGTGATTGCGATCTGACCGATCGCTGCCACTGCATCGTCTGCCGAAATTCCAGACTCTTTTATGCGCTGTAGAGTTCCTCGAAACGACCCGGGCAAGGGAGTATGTTCACGGTCGAGTTTCCCAGCGCGGCGGCGGCGCTTGCGGTGGTTGGTCTCGGCCAGATTGGCGAGTTCGAAATATGTGGCGAAGGCTTTCGTTACTTGATGGGCGCGGGTCAGGTCCATGGCAGAGACAATCTCACGGGCTTTAAGCATGAGTGCGGACGAAGAAGATTTTTCGGGGCGGCGACGCGCGGTCTCGCGATGCTTGATCAGTAGTCGCCGCAACTCTTCGACCGATGCGAACAAGTCTTGACCGGACTGCTCGACCAGCACTTCACCGAGGACCGCGCCCAGCGAGCGAACGTCACGCCGCAGGGGAGTATCTTTCGCGGATTTGTCTGAAGGCGCAGTGAGTTCCGCCAGGCGAGCGCGCTGATCGTCGGCTTTCCAGAGCGACTTGCGTCGAGTCGAGGCCATCGGAGGATGTAGGACAGAATAAACGACGCGGCGGGAACGCGGGATGAAAAGAGTGAATGTTGGCAACAGGGATCATCGTAGATTCTGATTTGCGGGAGAAACCTTCAGCCCCGACGGCATTCAGAGGATAGGGATCCTTCGACTGCGTTTTCGTTCGCTTCGCGGACGAAAACTTCGCTCAGGATGACATGAACAGTGGTGCCGCTTTATGGCTGCCCCCTTCACTTGGGGACTTCGAAGCGGTAGCCGATGCCACGCAAGGTCTTCAGGTATTGCGGATGGCGGGGATCGCGTTCGATCTTCTCGCGAAGGCGGCGGATGTAGACGTCGATGGATCGCGGCGTGACAAAGGGAGTTTCCTTCCACACCGCGTCGAGCAGTTGATCACGTGTCAGGACGCGGCCGCGATGGTTCGCCAAATATTCCAGCAGACGGAATTCGCGCACAGTTGTGAGGACGTTACGGCCCTGCACTTGCACAGTCATCGACCCAAGATCAATTTCCAGGTCGCCAAAACGGAGCACATCAACGGTCGCCGATGCCTGGTTCAACCCGCGCAGCACGCTGCGAATGCGGGCTACCAGTTCGCGCGGGCTGAAAGGCTTGGTGATGTAGTCATCGCCGCCGAGCTCCAATCCCTTAACGCGGTCCGCTTCGCAGGTCTTGGCGGTGAGAAAGATGACGGGAGTTGCCGAAAGGGCTGGGGTCTGGCGGATATGGCGGCAAAGTTCAAAGCCGTCGGTTCCGGGCAACATCACATCCAGCAGAAACAAGACTGGCATTTCGCGTAGCGCTTCGGAGACGACCGAGGCCCCGCTGAGGAAACTTTGCACGTCGAATCCGGTGGCACGGAGATTATGCGTAATCAGGCGAGCAATGTCGGCGTCGTCCTCAACCACGAAAATGAGCGAGGGGCGCGCGCCGTGGAGATCGGCGGCACTGGGACGCTCATAAGAATCCGAGGGGAGGTGCATTGTTCCTGGGGACAACGCAGGAAGCACGCGGAACTTCCGGCATCCAGACCCTGACCGAACTGTATGGCGGGAATGTTGCGCGAATGTTTACCGGGTGTTAAAGAATGATGAATTTGCAGAGGAAGTTCTCGGTTCCCAGTTCTCAGTTCTCAGCTGTGGTCACACTGCTTCCCGCAGTCGATCCTGCGCTCACGCCCTTGGAACTCGTTGACTAACGCGCAAACGTTGTTTTTCGATTAACTGAGAACTGAGAACTGAGAACTGAGAACTGAGAACTGAGAACTGAGAACTGAGAACTGAGAACTGAGTACTGCCCTAGTTCGCCGCTTTCTTCTTCGGAACATGCCGCAGGCTACGGCCTTCAATCAGGCTGTAAAGATCTTCGGCAAGGTTCGTGGCATGGTCTCCGGCGCGTTCCAGGGCCTGCGCCATGAGCAGCACATCGAAGCCGGTGGTATCGCCCTGCGCCACGGTTTCTGCGAGATGCTTCTGGAAAAGGGCGTGGCAGATGCGGTCGATTTCTTTATCCATTTGCAGCACGCTGCGAGCGCATTCCAGATCCAGCGTGGAGAAGCCTTTGTGAATCAGGTCCAGCATGTCGCGTAGTTTGGCCGACATTTCCACGAGTTGACGCAGGTCGCCCGCAGCCATCTTCGCCGGACGCGCCTGCGCGCGCAACGCCACACTCATCACCAGGTCGCCAATGCGCTCCAGGTCGGTGGTGGACTTCAGGCTGGAGAGCAACTGGCGGGCCCGCGCTTCATTGACGCGTGTAATCGCGGCAGGCAGGCGCTCGTCGATCTGGCGCTCGATGCGGTCGAGTTCCTGTTCGCAGTCCTTGATGGCCAGGAAAGCCATGCGGGAAGAATTGGAGAGCAGGTCGCGGACGTTGAAGGCGGCATCGCGAGCGATGAGGCAGGCTTTCAGGGCGAGTTGTACCAGATCATCCGCTCGCGGTTTCTCCTCCGACGCGGGCCTGTTGCGAGGCGGGCGAGGAGTCGGCGGCGCCGGCTCGACTTCGTTGTTCCGGGGAAGTGGCACTTTGCGTGGCATGACAGGAGAATAAACGTGCCTGGCAACGACCGAGTTGTGGCCGCAGCCAACCAGCAGTCTAGTCCTAAAATGTGAAAGGATGGTTACAAGATTGCCTGGGTGAGCCCGACCAATTTACATTGGGTGGGCTGCAAGCCAGACGGAGGGCAGTTTCGTGAATCTTGCTGACTATCTGCGCCGCCAGTTCGCTTACGATGAATGGGCGAACCGGGAAGTTTTGCATGCAATACGATCTGCGGGCGGAGCGAACCAGCGATCCCTGCAACTCATGTCCCATATTCTGGCCGCGGAACTGGTCTGGTTGGAGCGGCTGAAACAGCAACCGCAAAGCGTGCCGGTGTGGCCGGAGCCCGACTTGGCGCAGTGTGAGGCGCAAGCGGCCAAGCTGGGTGGACTGTGGATCGAGTTTCTTGATCTGATCACTGCGGGCGACGTATCGCAGTCCATTTCTTACAAGAACAGCAAAGGGGAGGAGTGGACCAGCACGATTGTGGACGTGTTGACTCACGTCGTCATGCATTCTGCCTACCATCGCGGTCAGATCGCCAGCCATATGCGGGCCAGCGGGCAGGCTCCCGCATACACTGACTTCATTCATGGGGTACGGCAGGGGCTGATTAAGTGACCCGCCAAAGACTTTGACCGCAGAGAACGCCGAGAAATGCCGCGGAGATCGCAAAGAAAAGCGGCATTCCTCTCCGATCTCTGCGGTCAGTCTTAGCGACCTTTACGGTTAAGCTTTTGCCGTTGTCGTCCTGGACGACGTAATATCTCAGCGATGAAAAAACTGTCCGTCTTCTTTCTTCTGGTCCTGTGCTCGTTTTTTCTGCTAGCAGCCGATCAACCCAAGATTCCACCTATGCCGGCGGCGGTGTCCAACAATGCGGTCGCTTCGCTGAAAAACGGGATTGAGGTGTATTCGGTGATGGGGGTCGGTCCCAAGAAGACTTGGGACGATATAACCAACAAGATGTACATTCTGCGCTTGGCGTCGGGGAAGTGGACTGAGGGCCGGGCCGTGCCAGGGGTTGCCGGGCGTTTGGGTGCTTCCGGGATGGGCGCCAGGGGGCAAGTTTTTGTTTTCGGTGGATACGTGGTGGACGGGGCGGGAAACGAAATCACGGTCGGCGACGTGAACTCTTACTTGCCGGACGCGCATCGCTGGTACCGCGCAGCGGACATCCCAGTGCCCGTCGACAGCGCCGTGATCGGCATGAATCACGACCGGTACATTTATCTTGTCGGCGGGAGATCGAAGAATGGGCCCGTCAACAATGTGCAAGTCTATGACGCCGAAAAAAACACGTGGAGCCAAGCCACGCCGCTCCCCGGAACGCCGGTCTTCGGTCATGCCGGAGGCCTGGCCGACGACACGATCGTCTACGTCGATGGAGCTAAGAAAAATACGGCAGGCGGCGATCCGTACGTGGCATCAGACGAATGCTGGATAGGTAAGATCGACCGCAAAGATCCGAACAAGGTTGAATGGAGCAAGCTGCCCGCCCATCCGGGGCCGGGGCGCTTCGGTATTGTGGCGGGCGGAGTCGAGAAAGAGCATAGAATTGTGTTCTCCGGCGGGACAACCACGCCGCACAACTTCAAGGGTCTGGGTTATGACGGCAAGCCCGCGGAGATCTCTCCTGTCACGTTTGCGTTTGAACTGCATGGAAACCGGTGGGAGACGATTATGCCGGACACATTTGACGTGCGCACTGACGGCCGCGGAATCGTGTACACGCCTCTTGGGCCGTTGATTCTCGGAGGCATGCTGAAGAATCAGGCGATCTCCGCGCGAGTGTTGGCACTCCCTAAGAAATAGAAACGGCAGCGCCCCATCGGCGCCGCCGTCTTCAGACTTTCGCCTTCCGGCGAGTTATTGCGCGGTACTATTTGTAAAGGTGATATTCAGACCGGTAGTGAAAATCAAGTCATTCTTTTTCGCGCTGGTGGGTGGATTGGTTACGTAGATGTCGCCAAACTGGTTCTGCCAGCCGAACCACTTGCTGATCTTGGTCACCGTGCCTAGATTGAAGGTCCAGCGATACTGGCTGGTGTCCTGCAGATCGGGATAGAAATACATGTTCTGCGCGATCACCGTGCCTTTGCCGATCTTGTGATTCAATTCCTCGCCCAGAGTTAGGGCCACGAATTTGTGGGTCACACCGTAAGACGCAAAGACCGGGGGTACGCTGCCTACGATCAGAGGACCGTTGGAATAAGTTTCGTGCGTGAAGTTGACGCCACCCAGGATGTTCAAGAGCGTCGTCTCCGACTGTACGGCATGGAAACCGAAACCACCGCCGTACACGCCGCGCAGGTCGAGGAACTGTAGAGCATTGGCCATGAAGTCCGCGCCCGCAAAGGCGAACAGCCGCGGTGCGAGGTTGCGGTCGTAGCGGATTCCCCCTTGCTCAATGCTGGCAACGTCGCTGGGGGTGGCCAGGTTGTTCGTGGTTTTGATGGAACTGGCGTAGAGAGTGAGCTTGTCGTTCAGCGTGGGATGGATCGCGTTGAATGCCAGCGCGAGATTTTCGGTCTCGGCGTTTCCACGAGCGACGGAGAAGCC
>Ga0073928_10003437_pt1 | contig 25016 bp, 26 predicted proteins | sample PaiPotPPA55metaG_FD_76969 | JGI IMG/M metagenome (GOLD analysis project Ga0073928, IMG submission 76969) | Iron sulfur acid spring bacterial and archeal communities from Banff, Canada, to study Microbial Dark Matter (Phase II) - Paint Pots PPA... ...
CTTCGCGCATACCGCGCTCATCGATATCGCGCATCGTGAAGATGTGCACGCCCGAATCTTTCACGAGCCGGCGCTCTTTCGCGTCAAGGTCGCGAATCCCTACCAGACAAACGTTGTGCGGTTCGACCATCGGCTTGATGCCGCCTAGTTCCGTCAACGCCGGCGGGCCGTAGCCCATGATGGAAGCCAGCGGCATGCCATGGATGTTGCCCGAGGGTGAAGATTCCGGCGTGTTCATGTCGCCGTGCGCATCGAGCCAAATCATTCCAATGCGCTTCGAGCTTTTGTGAAAGTGCGCTGCGGCGCCGGCAGCCGTGCCGACCGCGATCGAGTGATCGCCGCCGAGCACGAGAGGAATTAAATTTTCGTCGAGGGTCTTTCCAACCATATCCGCCAGACCCTTGCAGGTCTCGGAAATCTCTTCCAAATACTTCGCATTTTTTTCGCCATAGTGCTGCTCCTCTGGTTGCTTCACCTGGACGTTGCCGATATCCTCCACCTGCCTTCCCAGTTGCTTCAGACGTGATTGCAGTCCCGCCACGCGAAGCGCGGACGGGCCCATATCGACGCCGCGGCGGCTCGCGCCCAAGTCCATCGGCACACCGATGATTCGGATCTTATCTGGCATTTCGCGCGTTCTCTTCGTGACCCCTAAGGACGGGAGGGACTGCTAAGGATAGACGCGATACAGCATCCGTGGGAAGGGGATCACTTCGCGGATGTGCTCTGTGCCGCAAATCCAGGCGACCGTGCGTTCCAGGCCCAGCCCAAAGCCGGCGTGGGGTACAGAGCCGTAGCGGCGCAGGTCGAGATACCACTGAAACGACTCTTCGGGCAGGTTGTGCTCGCGAAGGCGCTGAACGAGAGTCTCGTAGCTCGATAGGCGCTCGCCGCCGCCGATAATCTCGCCGTACCCTTCGGGCGCGATCATGTCAAAACTGAGGGATAGTTCGGGGCGAGCCGGATCCGTGGCCATGTAGAACGCCTTCATCGCCGTTGGGTAGCGGTGAATAATCACGGGCTTATCGAATTCCTTCGAGATGACGGTTTCCTCGTCTCCCCCGAAATCATCCCCCCATTTCACCGGATTGCCGGACTTCTGCAGAACTTGAATAGCCTCGTCGTAAGTGACTCGCGGGAATGGCGGGGCAATCTTTTGGAGCTTCGCGACGTCGCGCTCGATCATTCCCAGCTCTCGCGTCCGGTTCTTGGCCACTGATTGGACGACCGCGCTCACTAGCCCTTCGGCGAGTTGAACCATGTCTTCGAGGTGCGCGTAAGAGGCCTCGGGCTCAAGCATCCAAAATTCGGTGAGATGGCGGCGAGTTTTTGATTTTTCAGCGCGGAATGTGGGACCGAATGCGTAGACCTTACCGAGTGCCGCCGCCGTCGCCTCCACGTAGAGCTGGCCCGATTGTGTCAGATACGCTTTCTGGTCGTCGATATAGTTCACTTCAAAGAGGGTCGTGGTGCCTTCGCACGCGGCAGGCGTAAAAATCGGCGCGTCGGTGAGCGTGTAGCCCTGGGCATCCATGTAATTCCGCGCGGCGCGCTCGGCTTCGGCTCGAATACGCAGAATGGCTGCTTGTCGGGGAGTGCGGATCCAGAGATGCCGCTTATCGAGGAGAAAATCGACGCCGTGCTCCTTAAGCTGAATCGGATAGGGTTGCGACTCCGGAACGCGCTGGACAACTTCCGCGGCGCTAATATGCATTTCAAATCCGCCGGGAGCGCGGGGCTCGGCTTGAATCACGCCGGTTACGATGACGCTTGATTCCTGCGTAAGGCCCTTCAGTGCAGCAAAAGCTTCCGCGTGCTCTTTCAGCGAGACGACGCCTTGAATGATCCCCGAGCCGTCACGGAAAATCGGAAACAGAAGTTTCCCCGATTCGCGCAGATTGTAAAGCCAGCCGCGAATGGTCACGGTCCCTCCAGCGTGCTGCCCCGCCTGCTCAATTGTGATGATGGGTGCCGCTGCGTGTGGTTCCTGGCTCATGGAGTCATCGCTCAAGACCGCGTCGCGCGCGGACGCCGGCCTTCGAGTCCTTTTTCGAGTTTATCGAAGGCCGCGCGCATTTCACCGAGCGCCGGATTGTTGGCAGATTGTTCTTTTAGCTCGAGCACGATAGGAAGCGGTTCCTCAACACCTGCGACTGCGCTGAGCACCTTGTCCCAGTCGATCGTTCCGTCGTAGGGAGTTAGATGCTGGTCCTTGTTGCCATGATTATCGTGAATGTGCGTAGTCACGATACGGCTGCGCATTGTCTCGAAGCTTGCTTCGACGCCGTCCTCGATATGTGCGTGGCCTATGTCGAAGCAAAGTCTCAAATCGTGGAGGTGCGTGTCCGTAATAAAATGCTGAATCGTAATCGGAGATGTGAGTTCACCCGGCGTGTTTTCAATCGCAATCGTTACGCCCCGTGCTTTTGCGAACACCGTGAGGTGCTCGAGCGAACTGAAGGCCGCGTCGAGTTTGCGCGGATCGGAAGCTTGCCTGCCGTGCCCGAGGTGCTGAATGAAGTAGCGGAATGGGAGGCGCTCCGCGACCTCGAGAGCGCGCTTGATTTCGTCAACTGCGTCGATCCGCCGGATTCGTTCAGTCTCGGATATGGATATCGAAACGCCGCTGTCGCGCTGCGCCGTAGAACCGCGCTCGGTGGGAGCGTGCAGCGAGTGCAATTCGAGTTGATGTTCGCTTAGCATGTCGGCAAGGCCGCGCACCGCTTCCTGCGAGCGATAATCGAAATGCCCTGCTGCGCAAAACACCTCTACACTCGCCGCGCCAGTCAGGACGATTTCCGCCAGCATCGCCGCTGAAAGCGGCTGGTTAACGTACCGATAGGTGGACACCACTCGTTGCATTACATCCCCACAATGAGTTCAGTGCGAAACAACTATGGTCAATGGAAACTGCTCTGGCGTCAATAGCTTGCGACCGCGCCCTGGCGGCGTGGATCTGCTGCGCCGAGGCGCTCTCCCGTGGCGGAATCAATTCCGATGGCCTCCACTTCACCAATCCAGCGCGGGTTCGGCGCGAAGTGATAGCCACGATCCTTTAGAACTTTGATCAATCCTTCAGTAAGGCCTGGCTCGAACTCAACTTCATCCGGCATCCATTGATTATGGAACCGCGGAGCATTGATTGCGGCTTGGGCATTCAAGTCCAGTCGCATCCAGTTCAATATCGAAAGCAGAGTAGCGGAAATGATCGTTGGTCCACCGGGTGAACCGGTGACGAAGCTGAGTTGACCATCGCGCAGCAAAATCGTCGGCATCATTGAACTGAGCGGTCGCTTGCGGGCGGCCACCGTGTTTGCTTCGGACTGAATCAGTCCGAACATGTTCGGCGAACCGGGGTGGGTGGTGAAATCGTCCATCTCGTTGTTCAGCAGAAATCCATCGACGGAAGTCACTCCCGAGCCAAAGAAATCGTTGATCGTGTAGGTATTCGAGACGGCGTTTCCGGCAGCGTCTACGACGGAGAAATGAGTGGTGTGGCCACCACGGGCCGCTTCGGCCAGTGCCGTGGCTACTGCGGCCTGCGAATATGACGGTTTCACAGCGCTCGCAGTGGGGGCGCAATCAGTGGACGAATTAGAATCGTAAGGGCCAGGATTGCCGGCCGTGACAGTGTGGCTGTCTGACGGCAGCTTTGAATCAATCGTGCGGCGCTCCGCATTCGCGTAGCAAATCGACATAAGTCCGCGCACCGGAACGTTCGCAAAATCCGAGTCGGCAAGATAGGCGGCACGGTCGGCAAACGCGAGGCGCAACGCCTCAATCACCCAATGAACTGACGTGGGATCATCCCAACCTTTGAGTTCGATCGGTGCGAGAATATTCAGCGCTTCGATCGTCGCTACTCCGCCGGAACTTGGTGGCGGGCTCGTAATCAGTTCCCACTTGTGCCCCCGAATGTCGTAGTTGGCGGTCAGCGGTTCACGGAGGGCCGGCTTGTATTGCGCAAGATCGTCGAGCCCGATCAATCCGCCTTCGCGCTGCATCTCGGCTGCGAGATCGTGGGCGGTCTGACCACGGTAGAATTCGTCGGGGCCATTCTTCGCGATGCGGCGCAACGTTGCAGCGAGTTCCGGTTGGCGAAGAATATCCCTCGACGCAAAATACGCGCCGTTCTTCAAGAAGATGCGCAGACTCGCCGGGAATTTCGCGAGGACGGCGCTATCCTCGCGAAACAATTGCGCCAGTCGTTCACCAACTGGAAAGCCATCCGCAAGACGAATCGCTGGCTCCATAACTTCCGCGAGTTTCATCGTCCCATACGATTTCAGGGCGAGCGCGAGCCCGGCAACAGTGCCCGGGACCGCAACAGCTCGGTAGCCCACGAGCGGCGCCTGTGCGTCAAACGTGCCGTCCCCACGCACATACATGTCTCGCGATGCTTTCTTTGGCGCAATTTCGCGATAGTCGACGAAGCTAGTGCGGCCATTTGCGAGCCGCACCAGCATGAACCCTCCGCCACCGATGTTGCCTGCCTCTGGCTCGACAACTGCCAGCGCAAAAGCTACTGCCACGGCCGCATCCACCGCGTTTCCGCCCTTCTTCATCAGTTCGACGCCGGCCTCCGACGCGAGCTTCTCATCACTAACAACCATGGCCTTGGGCGCGCGAACGGGTACCGAAGGCCAGTTGGGATTATTAGAAGAGGCCCAAGCTGCATATTCGCGAGGCGGTGCCGTTTGAGACCGCGCCTGCGCTCCGGTCGTTCCCGTGACTGCAAGAAGCCCAAGCGTGGCGGCAAGCAACGGACTTCTATGAAAGGCGACCATGGCAAACGACTGTATGGAAGCGCACAGACTTCGTCAAGAACAGTGTCGAGGCAGCTCGAAATGAGTGACTTCTGACACGCGCCGTGAATTCAGCTAAGTGGGCTTGAACCGTTGATTAGGCCGATCACAATTGCGGCAGCGATGGCTCCCAAAAGCAATGCAATTCCGATCCAAAATATAATCGGGCGTCTTTTTTTCATTAACCCTGAGGGAGGAGTTGCTTCCGGCGGATCGAGAAGATCCGATCCAATTATCTTTCTTGGGGGGCCAATGCTACGGCTCGCGGACGTCTGGGTATCCGGCTCGTGCGGGTATTCGGTAAACTCGTGCGGCATTTGGCGATGCTAACATAGTGGCTTATCGTCGCCGCAAGTTGAGTTCGGGCGAACAGGGGCAAGGAACGCGATCGCCATCACGGCATAAGGGGCAACACCGTTCCTTCGCGGCTGGGAATCGAAGGGCATTTCGCAACGCCTATTGCCGACTGAGTCAGCTATGGCCGTATAAAGCAGTGCGAACTTTGGCGAGCAGCGCAATCTTTTTGTAGGCCGCTTCGCGGGGAAGGTGTGCGAGCCCCGAAGAAGTTCCCAGATAGGCGCGGCCACCCTGAATTTTGGGCATCAGCTGTTCGATTTGTCGCCCAACGGTGTCCACATCTTCGAGGCGCGCGTTTCGTCCGTCGAGCAATCCCAAGGCAAGTGGCTTGGGCGATCCACTTGAGGTAATTGCGTCGATCAGTCTTGCATTCGCGGCGAAATCCAGGCCCACAACGTCAACAGGTAGCGCCACAAGTTTGTCAAATAGCGGCACACAATCCCGGTAGTAAACGTAGAGCGCAATTTCCGTTTTTCGACCGGCCTCTGCAGCCTTGTCGCGCGCTCGGGCCAGTACCGCGAGCGATTTCTCCAGAATTTCCCAATCCTCCGGATGCTGAATCGACGCTGGCTCGTCAACCTGAATCAACTCCGCGCCGGACTGCGCCAGCACCACGATTTCGGCGGCGATCGCTTCTGCGTACGCCATCGATCGCGCATCAAGATCCGCTCGCACACCTGCCACGCCGTCACTAGTGTTCTCAGAAAATGACAGTTTCGCCAGCGTGTACGGCCCCGTCAACACGGGTTTGATCGACAGTTTTCCAGCTTTGTCTCGCGGAGTAGGAAGATGACCGAGCGCGTTGCGCGCAAACGCAAATTCGTCCAGGACCAATGCCGTTTTGCGAGTGGGCTTGCGAGTTAGAACCGGCTGGCGGTACTGAAAATCCGTGTCCAGGAACCGCAGCGAATCTTTAATTCTTACGTTTTCGAGCTTTCCGGCGATGTGCGAGATTGGATCGCGCCACCGTATCAGCCCGTCCGTCAGCACATCGAGCCCCGCCGTCACTTGTTCGGCAATCGCGGAGCGAATTACCGCATTTTCGGCTTCGCGCACGTCAGCCATGGTGGAGTCCCCGCGATCGTAAGCCTCGATCGTCTGCGCGAGTGTTTGAAATTCCGCGGCGTCACCGGTTCGGGGATAACTGCCGGAACTCGAAAGATACAAGCCGGGGGAGTTTGGAATCATAGGAGAGGTTCGACTCTAGGCGAAAGGCAACATCGCGTCAAGACACGCGGTAGCTCACGCCGAAGTCTGCACTTCGAGCGGTTGGTCGCCGACGTTAAAATATTTGCAATCCGGATGCTGAAACACGAGCGCGCTCACACTTGCTTCCGGATCCATCATCATTCCTTCCGTAAGATGAACGCCGATATCTTCAGGCCGCAGCAGCAACCAGATACCGGCCTGGTCTTCTAGGTTCGGACAGGCGGGGTATCCGAAGCTATATCGCTTGCCCCGGTAGCGCGACGTGAATCGCTGCTGCATGGTCAATTCCGGCGGATCGGGGAATCCCCAGTCTTCGCGTATACGGCGATGCAGCCATTCGGCGCACCCTTCGGCCGTTTCCAGCGCCAGAGACTGCAAACCGTGCGAGAAAAAATAATTCCCAGCGATCTTCGCTTCTTCTGATTTCGCGCGAATGCCCGCACCGGCGGTGACAACGAACACCGCCATGTGATCGCGTCGCCCTTCGCGAGCCGGAAGAATGTAGTCGCTTAAGCAGAGTTTTTCGCCTATCGGCTGACGTTGAAAATGGAACGTATGAACTGGGGAGCTGCCATTTGGCGCAAAGAGTGCAATGGAGTTTCCAGCGCGCTCGGCCTCGAAAAATTGCCACACGGCGGAGATCTTCATGAACTTCGCCGCCTCGCGCTTCACTTCTTCCATGTTGTTGAATAGCTCCAGCGCGCGCGCGTCGCGCTCGGCCAATGCTTTTTCGAAGTCGCCGCGGAACCCTAGGTGCCGCCCGAATAGCATATAGGGATTCACGTAGCTCCAAATTTCGTTTAAGTCCGGCACAGCGCGCGCCTTGCGCTCGAGATATGCGACCTCCGGAATCGGCAAATCAATTCGGACCTGCGGCGAACGCTCGTCGCTCGCGGCCTCCACGATAGGCGCAGGGGCTTCTTCGACCGCAACGGTTTCCGCAAAAGTGTTTTGCTGGAGCGTGGCGTCGCGTTGCGCCGGATCGCTGAGTTGGTTCATCAGACGCAGGCCGGTCATCGCGTCTTTTGCGTAGCAAACGGCCGTGCTGTATTGCGGCGCAATTTTCATGCGCGTGAATTTCTCTGAAAGCGCCGCGCCGCCCACCAGCAGCGGCACCCTGATGCCGGCTTCGCGAAGGTCGGCAGCGGTGGTCACCATTTGTTGTGCGCTTTTCACCAGCAACCCAGACAATCCGATCGCATCGGGTTTGTGTTCGCGGTGCGCACGAATCAATTCTTCCGGTGGCACCTTGATCCCAAGATTGATCACGTCGTATCCATTGTTCTTCAAGATGATTTCGACGAGATTCTTGCCTATATCGTGCACGTCTCCCTTCACGGTCGCCAAAATTACTCGCGCGCGTTTCTCGATGTCGGCCTTCTCCATAAAAGTTTCCAGATGGCTCACGGCGGTCTTCATCGCTTCGGCCGATTGCAGCACTTCCGCAACGATCAACTCGTTGTTGTTGAACAGCCGCCCCACTTCGGCCATCCCTTCCATCAGCGGTCCGTTGATCACATCGAGCGGCACTGCCTTCTCTTTGAGCTTGCGGTTGAGGTCGTCGATCAATCCGTCCTTCGAGCCTTCTAGGATGTAATTAGACAGGCGCTTATCGAGCGGCAAGTCCTCCGCTTTCGCTTTCTTGCGGATGCCGGCGCCGCGAAAATGCGCTGCAATCGCCGCGATGTGTAATTGATTGACGGCGGCTTTCTGCTCTTGTGTCTGCTGCCGCCAATCGGACGGCGCTCCTCGCAAGAGGGAAGCCTGGGGATGGCCTTCGGGTATTTCCGCGGGAGCGCGGTTGTACAGCAGATTCTCCGCAAGCGTTCGCTCGCCCTCGGGGATCGAAGGAAAACGGTCGATTCGCTCCGCATTCACGATAGCAAGATCAAGTCCAGCCTTCGTGCAATAATAAAGAAAAACGGAATTCACCACCTCGCGCGCGCCCGGCGGTAACCCAAACGAAACGTTTGAAATTCCCAGCACGGTCCGTACGTGAGGGATTTTTTGCTTGATCGCGCGAATCCCCTCGATCGTTTCCACGGCGCCTCCGATGTAATTCTCATCGCCAGTGGCGCACGGAAAAACGAGCGGATCGAAAATTATATTTTCCGCGTGTATTCCATATTTCTGCGTGAGCAGGCGGTGTGAACGCTCCGCGATTTCGAGTTTGCGTTCGCGCGTGAACGCCTGCGCTTGCTTGGGGTCCTCATCAATACACCCGACAATCACCGCCGCGCCGTACGATCGCGCCAGCGGGCAAACGCGCTCGAACTTTTCTTCGCCGTCCTCGAGATTGATCGAATTGATGATGCTCTTGCCCTGGCAATAGGTCAGCGCCAAATCGATCGCGCGAGCGTCGGTGGTGTCGATCATCATGGGCACTTTAATTTTGCGAATCAGGTTGTCGTAGAAGGGCGGGATATCCTTAATTTCATCGCGGTCGGTGCTCTGCAGGCAAACATCGACGATGTGCGCCCCGCTTTTCACCTGGCGTCGCGCGATTTCCGTTGCTTCCTCCCACTGCTCGGCGGCCACAAGTTTCTTGAACTCGCGCGAACCGATCACATTCGTCCGCTCGCCCACGATCAGCGGCCGGGTGCTCTCCTCCGCCTCGATTATCTCGATGCCTGAATAGACGGCTCGGTAATTCGGCCCGGGGGCATGGCGCGCTTTCTTGCCCTCAGCCATCTGCGCGATCGCGCGAATATGCTTCTCAGTGGTTCCGCAACAGCCCCCGACCAGATTCAACCATCCGCGATCTATAAAACGCTCGAGCTGTTCGGTGAGCGACGTCGGCGTCTCGCCGTATTCTCCTTCCTCATTCGGCAGCCCGGCATTCGGATAGCAAGAGACAGCCCTGTTTGTTAGCGACTGCAGCGTGCGGACGTGGTCCGTCATGAACTCGGGTCCGGTAGCGCAGTTCAAGCCCAGTGAAATCACGTCCAAATGATCCAGCGAAGCCCAAAGCGCTTCGACGCCTTGTCCCCCGAGCATCGTTCCCATCGCTTCAATCGTCGCCGAAATCATAAGAGGAATCGGCTGGCCCAGTTCGCGGCTCAAATCCTGAATCGCGAGCGCGCCGGCTTTTATGTTGCGCGTGTCCTGGCAGGTCTCGAGCAGCAGTAGATCTGCGCCGCCTTCTATCAGTCCGGCTGCCTGCGTGAAATAGTTTTTACGGAGCTGTTCAAACGTGACGCCGCCCGTCACGCTGATCGCTTTCGTCGTAGGCCCCATCGAGCCAGCCACGAAGCGCGGTTTGCCCGGCTTCGAATACTCGTCTGCGGCCTGGCGGGCAAGCTCCGCCGCGCGCCTGCTGATTTCCTGCGCGCGTTCGCCAAGCCCGTACTCGGCGAGAACCAGCGGCGTGCTGCCGAAGGAGTTCGTCTCGATAATGTCCGAGCCGGCTTCGAGATATTGGCGGTGAATGGAGCTCACCACGTCGGGCCGGCTTACGACCAGGTATTCGTTGCAACCTTCGAGATGCGCTCCGCCAAAATCCGCGGCGGTGAGGTTTCGCTGCTGAAGCATAGTCCCCATCGCGCCATCGAGGATCACGATGCGCTCGCGGAGCAGTTCGCGGAGGGCCAGGCCCTGTTGGATTAGGTTTCTCATGTCAGGGAGACTCCGCGAAGAATGCCGCCCGAGGAGCCAAAGGCGGTCCGCTCGAAGCGATAAAAGGCGCTGCGGACGCCCGAGGAGTCGAAAGAAATGTCAGGTTCTACGCATATCGCGAAGGCGTTTCACTCACCGTCACTGCTCAAAATTTGATTCGCACCGAAACCCACGGCAACCGGGCTTCAACCCCTCAATTATGGCTTACGCGGCCTCGGAAAGAAACTCAACTCTGAAGGACGACGGTACCAATCCGGCAGCAGCTCCGCGCGACAGCAATTCGCGCACGGCTCGACGTCCTTCTTCGCCGTAGTCCAGCGTCCATCGGTTCACGTACATTCCGACAAATTTGTCGGCGAGATCCGGATCCATATCCCGCGCGAATTGCAGCGCGTACTCCAGCGCTGATTCGCGATGTTCGAGCGCGTAAGAAATGCTCTCGCGAATAATACGCGCCACTTGCCGGCCCATGTCCGGTCCGAGTTTACGACGAATTGCATTCGCACCCAAAGGCAGCGGAAGCCGAGTGGTTTCCTGCCACCACTGGCCGAGATCCACCACCTTGTGCAAGCCCACTTGAGAAAAAAGCAACTGCCCTTCGTGAATCAGCACGCCCGCTTCCACTTCTTTTGCCTGCACCGCACCAAGAATCTTGTCGAATGGCATAGTGATGGTTTCCACATTCGGCTCAAACAGCTTCAGCGCCAGGTAAGAAGTCGTCAACTCTCCCGGGATTGCAATTTTGCGCCCCGCCAACTCGGTTTTCTTGATCGGATGAGAAGCGATGACGACCGGACCATAACCTTCGCCAAAGCTCGCCCCGCAATCGAGCAAAACATACTTATCCGCCACAAAGGCGTAGCCGTAAAAACTCACAGCCGTTATGTCATACGTCTCTAGCTTTGCAGCACGATTCAGCGACTCGATATCGGAAAGGATGTGGGTGAATTTCACGCCGGGCAGCCGGACTTTGCCCGTGGCTAGCGCGTAAAACATGAAAGCATCATCGCTGTCCGGCGAATGAGCGAGGCGGAGTTCTGCCGTCTTCGGTGTCGCTGCTTGAGTAGACATATCCGGGTCCGTCCTGGCGCTCACAGGAATCGCTCATTTGCCGCGCCGGGGCTGGGATGACGCAGATGCGAGAGACGTCGTGCCCGCTGCGGTTGTTGCGTTCGTCGGAGTGAGCGCTGCTGCTGGTCGCCGCGCTAGAAACACAGACTACCACACCGCGGCACGTGCGTACAGATGTACCCAATGGGTGTAATTGCGCGCGCGACGATCGCGCTCGACACTTTGTGTCACACCTGCTCTTACTGGACTGTCGAGCGACTGGTTGTCGGAAGTGGCGAGGCATGATGTACCGCGAGAAGCCACTGGCCTTCACGGTATAAAAAAATATTCGTCGCTTGGACCGTAGCCTCATCGAAGCCGTCAGCGAACGCCGTGGTCACGTGTTCGGTGCACGCCACCCAGCCGACATCGCCTTCCACACGGATCCAGATGGCGCCCAGGGCAATCCGCACTCGCTTCGCGTTCGCAAAAATTCGGACCCAGCGGTCGCGCACTTCGTCCCAGCCCAGCAATAGGTCCCACCCGGGCTGCACGCACTGCACCGTGTCGTCGTGTGCCCATACAGCTTCCATCTCCGCAATATCAAGCGACTCAAACGCTGCGTAGAATCGCGTGTTCGCAGCGCGAATGCTTTCTTCGGGAGTTTGTTTCTGCGGTGCGGTTTGAGAGCCCATAGCGGTGTTACAAGGAAAAACAGAAAGCGGGCCGGCACTTCGATCGCTTATAGTTCTAACATCTCGTTGCTGACTGCGAAATACCTTCGGCGCGCTATGACTTCTGCCGGGCGAGTTCCACGCCTCGAACGGCAGCCACCACTAACGCCAACTTGATAATTTCGCCGGGAACGAACGGCTGCGCGCCCTGATGAAACGCGGTGTTCCATCCGAGATGCATCGCGATTGCTAGCCACGCGCATCCGCCGGCGAAGATTACCATCTCCCCGCAAAACAGAGCCCCCGCGAGGAGCGGAGCTGACTCGCTCGCGCCGCGCTCCACGAGCCAGCCCGTGGAAAACGCGGCGATCGGATACGCCAGCAAAAACCCAGCCGTGGGACCAACGAATCGCGCCGCTCCGGGCAGACCGTAGGGTTGAAACACTGGCAAGCCCGCAATTCCCTCAAGTAGATAGAGCCCCAGCGTCAACGCGCCACGCCGGGCGCCCAAAAGCACGGCGACGAGCAACACGCCGAAAGTCTGACCGGTGATTGGCACCGGCGTCCACGGTAGAGGAATCGCGATGTGCGCGCACAGCGCCAGAAGAATGTTCGCGGCCGCGATTCGGACGATGTCCGCAACGAGTCCTTCTTCGGAATAGATCCTATCAGCAAGAACTTTCGTTTGCGCCATTCTTAGCCTCTTAGGGATTTTGCGTCAGCTCTGAACCCGGCTGGCGGGCATTATAACCTGATTCTGCGGGCTTGTAGCCGGCTAGGAAGCCTTTTCACCGGGGATAAGCGGGTCCTCGATTGTTGCGACGGCTCCCTGCTTGTCCGCGCCATGCACTTTTCCTTCGCTGTCGAGGAAAAACGAGCGCCGTCCGTTTTTGGGGTAAGTTTCCGGCGTTGCAGCCAGTTCAAACCCTGAGTTAGCTTCGTCCGCTGCGGGCACGATGCGGTAGCGGAATTGATAGCCGCCCTGGCCGCCGGCAGCGAGATGTTCGTTCACCAGATTTGCCTGGTCGGGCGAAATTTCGTCTCGGGGCGCGGGTCCCATCTGCGCGAGAGATTCAGGTAATTTCCCGAACGAGCGGCGGTAGCCTTGAATCGCTTCTGCAAGACCGCGAATCGTCTCGATGGCAGCCTCTTCTCGCGCCGCTACTTCCTGCCCCGCCCATTCCTTCGAAAGTTGCGGAATGTCGATCAGAACCAGACCGAGCGAGAGTAGCCGCCAGCCGCCGCCTTCTTTCACGAGCCCGAACTCGCTGGCATTGCCGTTCGTTGCCGTGACGGGAATGAACGCCAAATTCTCGTGTACGCGAGACTCGCCGAAATGAAATTCAGCGCTCTGCGCGGCGGCCTGGCAATGAAGAACGATGCGTTTGTGATCGTCCGAGGAAATCAGCGGCTGGCCCGGATCGCTTGTAAGCGACAGTCGTTTCAGGAAGGTTCTTCGCTGGTCGTCCGCTAATCCAAGAAACGCGGTCTTATTTTCGGCGGTGAGATAGTTTGCGAATACCGTTTCGTTAGCCCGGCACGCGGCTACGAGCGCTGACGAAAGTGCTGCAGACGGATCCGATTCGCGAGCATCTTGAGCCGAAACGAATCCTGGCGTCAGGAGCGTGAAAGAAATATAGGCGGCAAGCACCGCCCCTGGAAGCTTGAGCACACTGCTCTTCATTAGGACTGGGATTTCGCCTGCGCGAGGATGGTTGCCAGGTCTCGCGTGAATTGCGAGCGCGGCATCACCTCGTGGCATCCCGCCGCGCGCGCCCGTTCAGCCAGCTCTACTTGCACATGCGAAAGAAACCCCACAAGCGGAATGTCCCTAGCCGCAACTTTCATCCGTTCAATTGCCGAAAGCGGATTATTCCGCGCATTCAAGTCCACGATCACAAGCCTTGGCGCTTCTTTCACAACTGCGGCAAGAAGCGCCTCCCCGGTGGAGCAAGCGCGTAACTCGACGCCGACCAGCCGCGCTGTCTCCTGCATCTTCGCTTGAAATATTAAATCGTCTACTAGGGCCAGTACCTGGGCCATTCGAATTTTTCTCCTCTCTCCGGTTTACCACGCACCGGCGCGTCGCACAAGGCGCCCTTCGACAATCGCTTCGCCGTAAGGTATAAAAATGGAGGGCGTAAACGAACTCGTATTAACCTGACGGAGGATCTCATGGCTGCAACCCCGAGTCCCGAAGCGCTGCCTGGAATCGCCCTTCTCGAGCAAACGCCCATCATCATTGAAAAGATAGTCTGGTCAGCCACCGACGAGCAGTTACATTGGAAACCAGCGATGGATCGCTGGTCGATAGGCGAAGTGCTGGCGCATCTGGGCGATATCGAAATTGTCTTCCGTGATCGTGTCCAGAAAATGCTCGAGCAGAACAATCCCAAGCTAGAATCTCACGATCAAAACGCTGCATACGCAGAGGGAAAATACTCGGGAGGCAAAGCGCGCGAACACTTGAAGCAATTCTGCCATGAGCGCGATCGCAGTCTCTCCATGCTGCGCTATGTTTCGATTGCGATGACAGCGCGCAGTGGCCAGCACTCCGAACTCGGCGCCATCACCGTCGGCCACTTGATGAACGAATGGGCTTTCCACGATCTCGGGCACATTCGCCAGATCTCGGAACTCTATCGCTCGCGTGCGTTTTACCCGAACATCGGCCCGTTCCAGCATTATTACACGGTCAAACCCTAACCATTTCGACGCTCAGGCGGCGCAAATATGGACCCGATTCACCAGCGAATCCTCTCCACATTCGATCAGCTCAATTGCGATTCGCTCGATCTACACACACTCCTCGAATTCGTCGGCGGCAATCCGCCCGAGCAGCGCGAAGCCGTCTTTGACGCGGTCTCGGTGCTTGTGAAGAACGGCCTCCTGGGGGAGGACGGCGGAGGGGACTTCTACCGCCGCACGGAAGACGGGCGGATAGCCGTGGCTGGTCCCCGCGCAATCACCCTCTACACGCGCGAAGGCTGCCATCTCTGTGATGACGCCAAAGCCACGATTTCTCCACTTTTGGCCGAATTCGGAGCAACCCTTCGCGAAGTCGACATTGACGATAACCCACTGCTGCATGAACGCTATACGAACGACGTGCCGGTGGTTTTCGTGGGTCCCGATAGGTTCGCCCGACATCGCTTGGATGTAGCGGTGTTGCGCCGTCGGCTCCAACAATCGAAGTCGTAGCCCGCCTTCGTCATCGGCCATTTCAGGCGCTGGATTCCTCTGTCTTGCCGCCTTCCATCTTTGGGATTCACGGTACCGCTCAAAAAAATATTTGCAGTTCCCAGAAACCTTTTGGCTCTCTCGTGAATCCAACTTCCCAACGTTGTACCTTGTCGGAAGTGTGTCCCAAATCACGCACAGAGGAATCGAAATGAAAGCCGAAGGCCGCCTCACGCATTACCGGAAGACCGTCCTCCAACTGCTTCGCTCAAATGACAGCCATCCCACCGCCGCAGACGTTTTCCGGATTGTGCGCCGCCGGCGTCCAGGCGTAGCTTACGCCACTATCTACAACGCTCTAAATTGGCTTGAGCGGGGCGGCTTGATCGGCAGCCTCAACCTCACCGACGAAGCCACGCGATACGATCCCATCATTGAGCGCCACGACCATTTCGTTTGTACCCGCTGCGGACGTCTGACCGACGTCCAACTCAAGTTACCTCCGGATATTGTGACCCGTGCCGCAAAGAACGCGAAATTTCGCCTCGCGTGGCACCGCACCGAACTATTTGGCCTCTGCGGGGAATGTTCGGTGTCAAGCCCAAAGACATATCGAAACGCACGGTAGGAGAGAGGAAGGCGCCGCTTAGTGCCGTTTCGATGTTTCCTGAACGCCCACGCTTTCGTCCGGCACATCGCCTGGCCGTCCTTTCACGCGGTCGTACACGGTAACGTGACAGGTAGATCCAAGCGCCTCGTTGTAGTACGTAGGCACTCCCAGCGCCGTGCGCAATTCTTCGTTGAATAGCCTTAGGTCTTTCAGCTGCCCGACGCGCACCGGGAATTTTTTCGAGTCATGCGTAATCAGGAATTTCTGATATCCGGCATCCCAGAGGCGTGTGAACTGTCCCTGCATCATGATGCAGGGCATCTCCGTCATTTGAAAATGCCCTTCGGGTGTCTTGCGAAGTTCGGCCCCGCAGAGATGTTTTTCGATGCGCACCACTCCGCCAGAGCTGCGCACCAAAAAGCCTTTGGCTGCCAGCGACTCCACCTGCGCCTGCTCGAACAACACGTCGACGTACCACATGGGCCTTCAGCATAGGGATTCGCCGGGTCTTCTGTAAAGCCAAAAATCCGCTTCGAATGGGGACGGTGGAGCATCAAAAGCATTGGGCGCGACCAAAGACAGTGTGCGGAAGAAGTCCCCGTCTTCGCACCGGACAGGCACGCAATCTGCTAAACTGTCTCGAACTAGCCGAGTAAGGCCCACGTTACCAATACAAGTTAAGTCGCGTAGGTGGGACTTAAAATTGAGCGCCTTGAACAAACCCGCCCTGTCTCACGATAAGCCGCATTCGCACGCCCACACGGGGCAGCACCTCGTCGAGCGTGTCGGCCATACTCCCCTGCTGCGCTTCGGACGCATTGGTGCGCAGTTTCCCAACGTCGAAATTTACGCCAAGGCCGAGTGGTTTAATCCCGGCGGCTCCGTGAAAGATCGCCCCGCCCTCGCCATGATTCGCGACGGCGAGCGAACCGGCAGTCTCCGCCCCGGCAAAATTATTCTCGACGCCACAAGCGGCAACACTGGTATTGCATACGCTATGATCGGCGCCGCGCTCGGCTATCGCGTCAAACTTTGTCTCCCTGCAAGCGCGTCGCCCGAACGCAAGCACATCCTCAAAGCCTACGGTGTCGAACTTGTGATCACTCCGGGCGATGAAGGTTCCGATGGGGCCATTCGCCGCGTCCGCGAAATTCACGCCGCGCAGCCCGACAAATATTTCTATCCGGATCAGTACAGCAACCCGGCAAACCCTGGCGCGCACTACGCAACCACCGCCCCGGAAATCTGGGAGCAGACGCAGGGCCGCATCACGCACTTCGTCGCAGGTCTCGGTACCAGCGGCACGTTCGTCGGCGCCACGCGCCGCCTGAAGGAATTCAACCCGTGCATCCGCTGTATCAGCCTCCAGCCCGATTCCGGTTTTCACGGGCTCGAAGGATTGAAGCACATGGCCACGGCGATCGTTCCGGCGATTTACGATTGCAGTCTCGCCGACGAAGATCTTCCTGCGCGCACCGAAGACGCGCAGCAAATGGTCAAGCGCTTGGCGCGCGAAGAGGGAATTCTCGCCGGCGTCAGTGGAGGAGCCGCGCTCGGGGGCTGCTTCGACGTCGCTCGCCGCCTACCTCCGCAAGAGCACGCAGTAATCGTCACGATATTTCCCGATTCGGGCGAAAAATATCTGAGCGAACGCTTTTGGACCGAGGAATAAGGAAATGAGCAACTTCGCACTAAGAATTCGAGACGATCTGGCTCGCCGAATTCACACGCACGGCGTTGAAACCTACCCGCACGAATGTTGCGGCGCGCTCCTCGGACGCGACGGAGACAGCTCGCGCGAAATTCTCGATCTCCTTCCGCTCGCGAACCGCCGCGATGATTCGCCGCGCAATCGCTTCGAAGTCACGCCGGACGATGTCCGCCTGGCCGAGAAAACAGCGCGCGAAAAAAAGCTCGAGCTCATCGGCTGGTATCACTCGCATCCCGATTGCCCCGCGCGCCCCAGCGAATTCGATCGCGAGCACGCCTGGCCCTGGTACAGCTACATCATTGTAAGCATCGAGGCTAGCGGCCCGCGCGAAATGTTCTCTTGGCGCCTCCGCGACGATCGCTCAGCCTACGATCCGGAGCAAATCGAAACCGCCGCGCGCTCCACCAGTTCATAGAGTCGCTCAAAAAGCGCTGTCATCTGAGTCGATCCCCAAGGATCGGCGAAGGATCTCAGCGTAAAATGCCAGGCGCACTTAGAATCGCGAGCACGAAGCAAGGAGAAGCCAAATGCCAGTGAAGGTCATCATCCCAACGCCGCTGCGCCCCTACGCAGGGAAGCAGGAAAGCGTCGACCTGCAAGCCACCACGGTCGCCGAAGCGCTCTTGGCGCTCACCGCAAAATTCGCGGAATTAAAAAAGCACCTCTTCGCCGACGACGGCCGCCTCCGCAGCTTCGTGAACGTCTACGTAAACGACGAAGACATTCGCTACCTCCAAAAAGATCAAACCAGCGTGAAGGAAGGCGACACAATCAGCATCGTCCCGTCCATCGCCGGCGGCGCACTCTGAAGGAACACCCTGTCATCCTGAGCCGATCCGACTAGGATCGGCGAAGGATCTCAGCGTCAATAGCCCCGCCGCCGTAACCAGGAGAAAAGCAGTCGCATCAGGGAGCTTCAATGGTCACAACGAAGACAGGCAATCCAGCGGCGGCAGACGAGAAGTCCGCCGCCGCTCTCTCCAAAGAAGAAGTCCTGCGCTACAGCCGTCACCTCATCATGCCCGAAGTCGGCATGGAAGGTCAGCTCAAGCTGAAGCAGTCCAAGGTCCTCTGCATCGGTACCGGAGGTCTCGGCGCTCCGCTTGGCCTCTATTTGGCCGCGGCGGGAGTTGGCCGCATCGGCCTCGTCGATTTCGATTCCGTCGACTTCACGAATCTCCAGCGCCAGATTCTTTTCAGCACCAGCGATGTCGGCCGCCCAAAAATCGAAGCCGCCGCCGATCGCCTCCAAGGCCTGAATCCCGAAATCCAGATCGATCGCTTCGAAACGCACCTCACCAGCCAGAACGCGCTCGAAATAATGAAGGACTACGACATCATCGTCGACGGTACCGACAATTTCCCCACTCGCTATCTTGTGAACGATGCCTGCATCCTTCTCGGCAAGCCGAACGTGTACGGCTCGATTTTCCGCTTCGAAGGCCAGATCAGCATCTTCGGAGCACCCGGTGGCCCGTGCTATCGCTGCCTCTATCCCGAACCACCTCCGCCCGGGCTGGTCCCATCGTGTGCGGAAGGCGGAGTTCTCGGAGTTCTTCCAGGAATCGTAGGTGCGATTCAGGCCGCGGAAACTTTGAAATTGATCATCGGAAAGGGCGACTCGCTTATCGGGCGCCTCTTGCTCTTCGACGCCCTCTCCATGCGCTTCCGCGAATTAAAGTTGCGCAAAAATCCGGAGTGCCCCGTCTGCGGCGCGCATCCCACCGTCACCAAGCTAATCGACTACGCCGAGTTCTGCGGCATCCGCGGTGAAGAAGCGCCCGCGCCGCAAACAACAATCCCAGAAATCACCCCGCGCGATTTCAAGGCGCGCCTCGATCGCGGCGACGATCTTTACGTTCTCGACGTCCGCGAGCCCCACGAATACCAGATATGCAATCTCGGAGGCCATCTCATCCCGCTCGGCGATCTTTCGCGCCGCGTAAACGAACTCGACAGCTCCCGCGAAATCGTCGCGCACTGCCGCAGCGGAAAACGCTCCGCCGAAGCCGTCGAGTTCTTGCAAAAAGCCGGCTTCCGCAAAATTTGGAACCTGAAGGGTGGTATCCTCGCCTGGTCGGACGAGGTCGATCCGAATGTCCCGAAGTACTGACCGCCTGTTTAGGCCTGAATTGACTGCGACAGCTTGAATTCGATCGGAGGATCAATGTCCGCCACACGAATCACTTCTCGAAACGATGGTCCCTTGCGCGTGGAAGGGGAATTCGAAATTCTCGATCAGGACGGTAAGCCATTCGGTCTCGCCGGACGAACCGCGCTTTCCCTTTGCCGATGCGGGGCCTCGGAGAACAAGCCCTTTTGCGATGGTAGCCATAAAAGAGTCAACTTCCAGAGCTCAACCCCGGCCCGCGATCTGCCGCCCCCGCAACCCAAGCCCTGAAACGAGATAGGTAGTCTGGCACCTGGAGCGTCACCTTTCTACCCCTAGCCCCGCGGGTTACCTGAGTCCACAAAACCCTCTAGACACCCCGAGATCATTCTTAAGTATCAATGCAGATTGCACTTAGGTAGTACTAAAATGGTGCCCGGAACGGTACACGGGTTGCTGCCCTAATATGTTGGCAAGGGGCGCTCGTTGGGGGATTTTGTGGTTCGTCAGTCCAAATTTTGGGGGTTCGTCCATCGCTTTCGACTGGTCCTTCTCGGGACCATAGCGACCGGTGCGTACCTCACTCTCCTGTGGATTCTGCGCAGCTCTACCTATTTCTCCGATCCGCTCCTGGACACCTACCTCCAAATGGCAGGTAGCCTCATCGCTTTCACATTTGCCGCCAATGCTTTAGTCCGCTTCCGTGGCACTCACGACCGAATCTCTCTAATCCTCGCCTTCGGATTTGTCCTGGCTGGTTTGATCGAAGCAGGAACGAGCATGACCTTTTACCGCGGCATGTTGGTCACCGTAGCTAGCGGAAACCACATTTCTCTCGGCTGGCTCGCGGGCCGCACGCTTCTCGGCATCCTGTTGCTGGCCGCGCTAACCGTGGAACGCCGCATTCCCGTGGCGCGGGATCCTGCAAAAGAAATGGCGGGCGCGACGCTACTTGTCGGCGCGGCCGCGTACCTTACGAGCGTGTTTTACTTCATGATTCCGGATGCGCCGCGGATTCATCCCGGAGCCCTGATTCCCCGGCCGTGGGACCTGGTGCCCGCCGCAATCTATTTGGCGGCGGCGATCGGCTACGGATGGCGCCTACGCCGCGCTGACGCATCGCTTGATCGTGCGTTGTTCGTCGCTGCCGTGCTCAACGTGATTTGCCATGTCACTATCAGCCAGTCGCAGCACGTTCTCGACGCCTCTTTCACTCTGGCGCACGCGCTCATGGTTCTCAGTTACGTTGTCGTTCTCGGCGGAACGCTTCTAGACAACGCGCAGCTCTTCGATCAGGTCAGTCGCATGGCCGCTTCGGACTCGCTCACCGGCCTTGCCAACCACCGCCGCATGCTCGAAGTGCTCGAAACGGAAATCCAGCGTTCGCGGCGCACCGGGCGTAGTTTCGCCGTTTTGTTGTTCGACCTCGATGGTTTGAAGAAAATCAACGACCGCTACGGCCACCTTATTGGAAGTCGTGCCATCAAGCGCCTGGGAATCGCGTTGCGCGGCAGCAGCCGCACGATCGACACACCCGCCCGCTACGGCGGCGACGAATTCGCACTCGTCATGCCCGAATCCAGTGAACAAGAAGCGCACCTCGCTGCTACTCGCATCTGCGATCAGCTAGCGCGAGACGGCCAGGATCCGCAAATCACCGTCAGCGTTGGTCAAGCCGTGTATCCGACGGACGGAACGACCATTGAAAAGATCTTGGGTGCGGCTGACAAGGCGCTCTATCAGATGAAAGGCCGGGGCCAAAAGAAAATGCGCATGGGAAATGTAGCGGCACTGATCTAAAGCTAATCGAATAGGGGGCGGCGGAAAATGCCATTTGGGATGGGGGTCCCAAAGTCGTTCGCGGCTTCGCGTCGCGAGTCGCGCATTCCTATGGAAGTGGGAGTTAGTATCACGGGCAATCGAGCGCTTCCCGGAACGGAAACGACCTTCACGGAAAACGTCAGTCCGCGCGGAGCTCGTGTGTTGAGCACTCGCAAGTGGAAAATAAACGATCGGCTGACCCTCACCACCCTAACCGGCTCGTTCTATTCGATCGCCCGTGTTGCCTATTGCCAGTTGGTGCCAGACGCAGGCTTCGCCGTGGGACTCGAATTTATCGCGCCCACGGGCAATTGGGTCGTCGCGGACCCATCAGCAAATTAACGCCTCTTCAAAGCGCGGCTACACGTGCCGCCAGGTTCCGCAGAACTGTCCTTTTCTCCGCCGGGCAATCTCGATCTTGGTGACCCCGGCCCACAATCGCGCTGCGCGGCCGCACTCGCTTTTTGTCGTGCCGACGTCTCGCGCGCTCTCTTGCATCGCTTCTAATGCACGAATCCCACGTTCGGCTCCGGCGCCGGCCCCGGTCCTTCGGGCAACGGTCCGAACTGCGCCTCGTAACGCGAAACGTTCTCCTGCAAAGCCCGGACCAACCGCTTCGCATGCGTGGGACTCACGATGATGCTCCCCACCAGTTTTCCCTGCGGCAGGGTGGGGAAGAGATAAATAAAATTTAGCGTGAACTCTTCCGCGTTGTGATGGACCACCACCAGATTTGAATATTGGCCAAGCAGTTCCTTTTCGTCGGCCTTGATCTGCACTTGTTGCTGCGATTTCGGTGCCTCAGTCATCACCATTCTCCTTGCCGGCTTTCAATACAAAACTATAGCAGAGCGCTGCGCGGGTCTCGCTGCTTTTTGGAACCTTGTTGATTCGAATGATTGACCTCTCCATGAGTTAAGCGTAGTTTATATGGATAGTTCATCATGGTTAACTCATGGACAGTTTGAAGGCCGGCGCCGGGACTCAGATTCAGAATCCAGCGCACCCAACCACCGACGCCGCCATCGAATCCTCCGCGGCGGCGGAACTTGCCGGACTTCTCACCCACGAAGATGTCGATCGCGCCCAGGATCGCTGGCGGGTTGCGCGCGCCCGAAAATCAAGGACCGCGGGGCGGCTTCGCGTCCTTTGGTTTCTGATTGGACCTGGTGTTCTCGTCTTTCTTGGCGAGAACGACGCGCCCAGCATGCTTTCGTATTCGGCGGACGGCGCGCGCTTCGGCATCGGCTTTTTTCTCCCTTTCATCGTGCTTACCTTTGTCATGGGTTTCATCGTTCAGGAAATGACCGTTCGCCTGGGTGCCGTCACGCACCGGGGGCATGCCGAGCTCATCTTCGACCGCTTCGGACGCTTCTGGGGTTTTTTCTCGATGGGAGATCTGGTGATCGGAAATTTCTTGACCCTTGTGACGGAATTCATCGGAATCCGCGCGGGCCTCGGCTTTTTCGGCATCCGGCCGGGAATTGCAATCGGCGGGTCGCTCGTGATCGTAGTCGCGGCGATTACCACCGGCCGCTATTGGACCTGGGAACGAACCGTAATGGGCCTCGCGATTTTCAATGGCTTGTTTATTCCCGCGGCGATTTTCGCGCATCCGGATTGGTCTGCCGTGGGCCACGCGCTTGTCACCTGGTCGCCTCTGCCCGCCGGCAATCGGTACGAAATTCTCGTGCTCATCCTCGCCACCACGGGCGCCACCGTAACGCCCTGGATGCTTTTCTTTCAGCAGAGCGCGGTCGTGGACAAAGGCATGCAGCCGCGCGATATCAAAGCGGGCCGCTTCGACACCATTCTCGGCGCCTCCTTGGCCGCCGTCTTTGCCATTGCGACAATTCTCGCTACCGTTCCCTTGTTCCATCACGGGATCGACGCTTCCCGGTTTCAAGCGGCGGAGTTCGCGCAAGCTCTCGATCCGTGGATAGGACACCTGGGCGCGGCGCTTTTCGCGCTCGGCATTTTCGAGGCAGGTATTGTGGCGGCCATCGCGATCTCTACATCGTCCGCGTACGCGTTCGGCGAGGTTGTGCAAACCGGCCACAGCCTGAACCGCCCTCTTCGCGACGCCTGGCCGTTTTATCTAACGTTGCTCGGTTCCGCGTGCGCAGCCGCGGGCCTCGTGCTGGTTCCGCGCGCGCCTCTCGAGTTTATCGTCCTGACCGTCAATGTCATCGCGGTTCTCGCCATGCCTCCCGCGCTCGTTTTTCTGCTGATGCTCGTGAACGATCCCGACGTGATGGGCGAGCATGTAAACGGCCGGTGGGCAAATGTCGCGGGAGTAGCCGTTACCGTACTGTTGATTTGTGCGGGACTTATTTTCGGCGCTGCAACCGTTTTCCCCAAGTTGCTGGGCGGTTAGTCTTGTGAGGCGCGAGCGACATTTAGATGGGCGCGATATTTAAATTGGATCGAGGTACAACGTGAACTCAGAACAGGTACATTCCGCCGCCGGCCGCCGAGATCTTCCAAGCGAAGCCGCTGCCGCCGCCGCGCAACCCAATCTGAATGATCCTCGAGTGGTTCTTTCGTTACTCGAGGCCGATCAGGTTGTTGCGGCCAAACGCCAGACGCATTTTGGCCGGCGAGCGTTTTCGTCGCGTGAGCGCATATTGCTTTGGGGACTTCGCATCTACGTCGTCGTCATGCTGGTAATCGTGGCGATCACCGTTATACAAGTGGTTGGCGCAGCGCATTGAGAGCGCTTTTCTCCGCTGGGCAATTCCGAGTTGCCGTGCGAAGATTTCAAACCGCGCGTCGCGCGCGAATCAGGCGTTCGAGGAATGAATTCGAATCAACCTTCGGGATCGCAAAATAGGCCGCTATTGATCGGCATTGGCATGCTGTTCGCGACGGTTGCTATTGCCGGCGGAATGATCGTGTACTCGATGAGCGATTGGAGCGCGCCCGCGAAAGTAAAGAATCTAGAAAATCCTGTTCCCGCCGGCAACGAATCGATTGCTGCGGGAATGTCGATTTACAAAGATCGCTGCGCGAGTTGTCATGGCGGCCTGGGCGATGGGCGAGGCGAAAAAGCCGGAGAGCTTTCGATCGCGCCATCGAATTTCACCGACGCTCACAAAATGAGCGCCTCGACGGACGGCGAACTGTTCTGGAAGATCAGCAAGGGCAGGCGGCCGATGCCCGCTTTTAAGGACAAGCTTAGCGAGCAGGAGCGCTGGCAACTCGTCGACTACATTCGCACCTTTTCCGCGCGGCTTGTCGACGCGCCACTGAACCCGGCTCCGCCCGTGGCGCCCACCGAGAAACCCGCGCCGAAAAAACCATGAAACGCGCGAGTCGCTCGGCGTCAGCTACTTAACCGTCGCCAGCCCTTCCGCGACTTCCTTCAGATCGGGGACGACTGGAATATCGTAGTTCTTGAACCAGCCGACGACCCCGTCCTTGCCCACGATCGCGATGGCCCGTCCGGTGATTCCTTTGTCCGCCATGTAGACGCCGAATTTATCGGAGGCGGCGCCGCGCGGCTGGAAGTCCGCGAGCAGCGGATAATGAATGCCCATCTTTTCGGCGTAAGCTTTGTGCGACCAGACGCTGTCCACGCTGATCCCGACTACTTGCGCGTCGAGCTGCTCGAATTTCCTCATGTCGTTGACGAAGCAGGCGTGCTCGTTGGTGCAGGTGGGGCTCCAGTCGAGCGGGTAAAAAACGAGGACCACTTTTTTCTTTCCCTTGAAGTCCGAGAGCTTGAATTCTTTTTTGTCCTGGTCCATTAAAGTGAAATCCGGAGCCGGACTTCCCACTGAAATTGGCATACTCACTTCCTCCCGATTCGCTCGCGCGATGAATTGTCAGAATTGCGAAACCGACCGTTACGAATCATCCATGATAGCCGAAG
>Ga0073928_10003438_pt1 | contig 25012 bp, 21 predicted proteins | sample PaiPotPPA55metaG_FD_76969 | JGI IMG/M metagenome (GOLD analysis project Ga0073928, IMG submission 76969) | Iron sulfur acid spring bacterial and archeal communities from Banff, Canada, to study Microbial Dark Matter (Phase II) - Paint Pots PPA... ...
CCGAACGGGATCGTCGCCTTGATCAGCCGCGACGGCCAGTTTTCCGCCTGCGCCGTGGCGGCGGCGAGGAAACTCGCGACAATGCAGGTCAATCGGATGGTGTTGGTCAATCGAGGCTCCAGACTTTTTTCAAGGCCAGCGGTGAGAGCGTAGCAAGAACCGTTTTTCTTGCCATCGTCATCCCCGCGTTCGCGACGGCGACAAGGTGTTTACGCCACCAGCGTGAATTGCAGCAACAGGGTGCGCTGGAGCAGAGAGAAATTGTCGTCCGAGACCATGGTCAGCACGGTGTCGCCCTCCGGCGTGAGGTGGGCGTCGATGCCCTCCATGTTGTCGACCTCCCCGAGATTGGCCTCGAAGATCGAGGGACCGTCGACCACCGCGCCCGGCGCCACCGAAGTGAGCGCGATGCGCCGGATCCGGATGCCGATCCCGGAGAGCCACGAAAATTTCCGCTCCAGCACCAGCAGTTCGCCCGAGGCCAGCAGCACCGCGTCGCTGATATCGAATTTATCGGTGCGGCGAACGCTGAACTGCCCCGGCGACGGGCCCCCGACCAGAAAGCCGATGAGATTGCCTTTTGCGTCGAGCCCGCGCTCGGAGATCGCGATCAGCGTGCCGGCGAGCGGCATGCCCTTTGGCACGAATACCAGCGCCTCCAGCCCCTTGTTGAACGGCAGTCTGCTCGCCGCCGGCGGCAGCGGCACCACCTCGCCGCGCGCACGCGTAAAGCCCTTGCTGAAATCGAAGCGCAGCACCCGGTTGACGCGCTCCAGGCCGATGTACACCAGCGAGCCGTCGAGCGCGATCGATTCCGAATCGAACCAGCCGCGCGTGGTGATCGGCTTGCCGTCCGGCCCCAGCATCGGCGCCGCCTCGACATCGGCAAGCCCGTTCATCGCGCGGCCCCGATAGACGATGCTGCCGGTGAACCAGGTTCCCTTGTCGCTGAACGAGATGAAGCGCTCGCCCTTGGCGTCCAGCCGTATTCCCGACAGCCCGCCAAAGCCCGGGAAACCCGAGGTCAGCACCAGCCCACTGCGATATTCCAGCGCGCCGAACCGCACGCGCGCGTGGTCGCCGGGTTCGAATGCGGGGATCGGCCGGGCATTTACCTCGATCGAAACCGGAGCGGCGGTCGAGAATTCGTCCGGCGCAACGGGCTTTGCCGGCGGTTGCGTTGCAAGCTGCGCCCGCGCCATGTCGGACATCGCGATCGTCGAAAACCCTGCCGCCGCGGATGTCAGGAAACGGCGCCGGGAGAGGCCGAGGTGCCTTTCACGCCTCATGGCGAGGAGGCAATCGCTGTCCGCGATGGGTCATCTCATTGCGCTACGAATGCAACCGGCGCCGCGGGCCGGTCCTGGCGGGCGCAGCGCCGCTGGTTTCGCTGAACAGCTCGGCCAGCTTTTCGGTGATCGCGCCGCCGAGTTCCTCGGCATCCACGATGGTGACCGCACGGCGATAGTAGCGCGTGACATCGTGACCGATGCCGATCGCGATCAGCTCGACCGGCGAGCGGGTCTCGATTTCCTCGATGATATGGCGCAGGTGCCGCTCGAGATAATTGCCGGGATTGACCGACAGCGTCGAATCGTCGACCGGCGCACCGTCGGAAATCATCATCAGTATCTTCCGCTGCTCGGCGCGGCCCAGAAGCCGCTTATGCGCCCAGTCCAGCGCCTCCCCGTCGATGTTCTCCTTGAGCAGGCCCTCGCGCATCATCAAGCCCAAATTCTTGCGTGCCCGCCGCCATGGCGCGTCGGCGGATTTGTAGACGATGTGCCGCAGATCGTTGAGGCGGCCGGGATTGGGCGGCTTGCCGGCGGCAAGCCAGGCTTCCCGGGACTGTCCGCCCTTCCAGGCGCGGGTGGTGAAACCGAGAATTTCCACCTTGACGCCGCAGCGCTCGAGCGTGCGCGCCAGAATATCGGCGCAGGTGGCGGCGACCGTGATCGGGCGGCCGCGCATCGAGCCGGAATTGTCCAGCAGCAGCGTCACCACGGTATCGCGGAAGGTCGCTTCCTTCTCGTGCATGAACGACAGCGGATGATAGGGATCGGTCACCACCCGCGACAGCCGCGCGGGGTCGAGGATGCCTTCCTCGAGATCGAATTCCCAGGCGCGATTCTGTTGCGCCATCAGGCGCCGCTGCAAGCGGTTGGCGAGCCGCGCGACGATGCCTTGCAGATGCGCGAGTTGCTTGTCGAGGTAGCTGCGCAGACGCTCCAGCTCGTCATGGTCGCAAAGGTCCTCGGCCGCGATCACCTCGTCGAACTTCGGCGCGAACGCATGATATTCCGGGCCGCGCGGCTCGTTGGTGCTGCGCGAATTCGGCCGCGTCGCCTCGCCCGGCGTCTCGTCGTCGCCAAGTTCGCCGTCGTCGAAAGTGTCCGATGTGGAGGCCTGCGCGCTTTCCATCGCGCTTTCCGACATCTCGTCGCTGGTGGCCTGGGCCTGATCGGCGCTCATCTCCTGCGCGGCGTCGGAGTCGGGCGAGCCCTCGGCGCCGGACTGGTCGTTCTCGCCGTCGCGGTTGTCGTCCTGGTTCTCGTCCTCATCGGCCTCGGCGTTGCGGTCGTCGCCCAGTTCGAGTGCACTCAACAGATCATGCACCGCATCGCCGAATTTCGCCTGATCCTCGGCGAGGCGGTCGAGCCGATCGAGCCGTGCGCCGATCTTGTCTTCCAGGGCCGGCCGCCAGAGGTCGACCATCTTGCGGGCAGCCGCAGGCGGCGCGAGACCGGTCAGCCGCTCGCGCACCAGCATCGCCAGTGCGTCGGACAAGGGCGCATCGGCGCGATCCGTGATCTCGTCGAACTTGCCGCGATGAAAGTGATCGTCGAGCATGGCGGTAAGATTTTTTGCAACCCCCGCCATCCGCCGCGAGCCGAGCGCCTCGACGCGGGCCTGCTCGACGGCCTCGAATACGCCGCGCGCCTGCGGATTGCCCGGCATCAGCTTGCGGTGCACTTTCGGATCGTGGCAGGCGAGTTTCAGCGCGATCGAATCGGCGTGGCCGCGCACGATCGCGGCATCGCGCCTTGTCATCTTGCGCGCCGGCTCCGGCAGCCGCGCCTTGCCCGGCGAGAGACCCGGCCGCTCGGCGGCGAACGTCACTTCAAGCTCCGGTTTTTTCGCGATCGCGCGCAGGCAGGCCGTCACCGCGCGCTTGAACGGCTCGGTCGGCGCTTCCTTCGATCCGGTGCGGAATTTTGTATTCGACGTCGTCATGGCCACCTCACCGCCGTCGTCCCTGCGAAAGCAGGGACCCATAACCATCGGCGGTCATTATTACCGACCCTATCCACCATCATTCCACCGAAACGCCGCGGCGCAGGGTCCCCGCTGTCGAGGGAACGACGCTAGGACAGCGCCACGTTGACCGAGGACTCCGCGAGTTCCGCATTGAAGCAGCGCTGATAGAATTCAGCCACCAGCGGCCGCTCCAGCTCATCGCATTTGTTGAGGAAGGTGACGCGGAACGCAAAACCGATATCGGTGAAAATCTCGGCATTCTCCGCCCAGGTGATCACGGTGCGCGGGCTCATCACCGTCGACAAGTCGCCGTTGGCGAAGGCGTTGCGGGTAAGATCGGCAAGCCGCACCATCTTGTTGACGATGTCGCGGCCTTCCTGGTTGCGGTAGTGACGCGCTTTCGCCAGCACGATCTCGACTTCCTCGTCATGCGCCAGATAATTGAGCGTGGTGACGATCGACCAGCGGTCCATCTGGCCCTGGTTGATCTGCTGGGTGCCGTGATAGAGGCCGGAGGTATCGCCGAGCCCAACCGTATTGGCGGTCGAGAACAGCCGGAATGCCGGATGCGGCTTGATCACCTTGTTCTGGTCGAGCAGCGTCAGGCGGCCGGAGACCTCCAGCACGCGCTGGATCACGAACATCACGTCGGGCCGGCCGGCGTCGTATTCGTCGAACACCAGGGCGATATTGTGCTGCAGGGCCCACGGCAGGATACCATCACGGAACTCAGTGACCTGCATGCCGTCGCGCACGACGATGGAATCCTTGCCGACCAGATCGATACGGCTGATGTGACTGTCGAGGTTGACGCGCACGCACGGCCAATTGAGCCTTGCTGCGACCTGCTCGATATGGGTCGACTTGCCGGTGCCGTGATAGCCAGTGACCATCACCCGGCGGTTCTTGGCGAAGCCGGCGAGGATGGCGAGCGTGGTGGCGCGATCGAAGCGGTAATCCGAATCGACGTCCGGCACATGCGGATCGACTTCGGAATAGGCCGGCACTTCGAGGTCGCTGTCGATGCCGAATACCTGCCGCACCGACACCTTCATATCGGGCAAACCGGCGGGTTCCTGAATTTTGGTCATGGCGGCGGTCGTCATCAATCCTCCGAGGTCCCGGGCGCTCCCGAAACCAGATTTTGCGGTGTGGCTGCGGATGGGTGCTTGGCGGAACCTATCAGAGAGCGACGGTTGGCAGAAGCCCGCGGTCCAATCAAAGTTCCGTTGCGTTATCATCAAGATAGGCATCGGGTCCGGTTTTTGGAAGGCTGCCCTGCGAATCACGCCGTGCTTTCCGGCAGGCCCCGTCTGTCCGGCAGGCCCCGTCTGATGACGGACTCATGGCACTTTCCATCCCCCTCACCGTTTATGTTAGGTCTGCACCCAACCGGATAGTCTCGCCAGCCCAGGAATTTCGTGGTTTCATTGATCGACCCATTGATTGCGTTCGTCTCGGCACATGCGGGACTTGCCTACATCTCCCTGTTTCTGGCTGCCCTGTTGGAGGCGGTTCCGGTCGCCGGCTCGGTGATTCCGGGCTCGACCATCATCTTTGCGCTGAGCGCGCTGGTGCCCGGCGGCGAACTGCGGCTGGAGTGGGTGCTGGCAGCCGCGATCGCCGGCGCGCTGCTCGGCGATGGATCGGCGTTCTGGATCGGGCATCGGACCCAGCGCGAGATCCTCAGCGGCTGGCCGCTGTCAAACTATCCGCGCGTGATCGCGCAGAGCGAAGGCTTCTTCCATCGCTGGGGCACGCTGGCGGTGTTTTTCGCGCGCTTCGTGCCGCCGATCAGAGCCTTCGTGCCGATCACGGCGGGCGCGCTGGGGATGTCGCCACTGACGTTCTACGCCGTCAACATTCCGGCGATCCTGCTATGGGCGCCCGCCCATGTGCTGCCTGGCGTGCTCGCGGTATCGGCATTGCATCGATATGGCGGATTTGCGCCCCATGCCGGGATCGCCAAGCATTACTGGATGCTGTCGGTGATCGGCGGCGCCTTGATCGTCGCGTTGGTGACCTGGGCGATTCGCCGCAGGCACGGCGGAGGCGTGATCGAACCGGCGGAGCGGGTTCGCAGAGATCCCTGAGGGCCCGGGATCCGGCAGGGAGGTTAGCCCGCGCCGCGCACCACCGTCTTCAGGTAATTATACGCCTTGATGATCTCGATCAGGCGGTCCTCGGTGGAGCGGTCGCCGCCATTGGCGTCGGGATGATGCTGCTTCACCAGCGCCTTGTATTTGGCCTTGACCGTCTCAAGCGTCGCGTCGGAGCCGAGCCCCATCACCTGCAGCGCCTTGCGCTCGGCGTTGAAAATCTTCCGCGTTTCGACCTTGGTCTCGCCGGCGGCGCCGCCTGGACCTGGCCGCCAGCGGCCGCGGCCGTTGAGCTCGCTGAACATGCTGAACGGATCGGCGGCGCCTTCAAGATCGGCCTCCGGACTGCCCTTGCCCTTCTTGGAGCTGGTATTGGCACCCATCTTCCAGGTCGGACGATGGCCGGTCAGCGCGTCCTTCTGGTAGCGCGCGACCGCATCCGCATTCATGCCCTGGAAGAAATTATAGGACTGGTTGTATTCGCGGACGTGATTGAGACAGAAGTGCCAATACTCCTTGTCGTTGGCCCGGCCCTTGGGCGCGCGGTGCGGCCCCTTGTTTTTGCACTCCGGCCATTCGCACATCGCGGAGGCTTCGCGCGCCTGCGCCTGCTGTTTCGCGCTCAGCTTGTTGGGCTTGATGCGAATGGAGTCGAAGAATTTGGATGAATCAATCGGCATGGCTGACTATGACAACGCAATGCGAAAAGCTTCAAGTCTTGACATTGCCGAAACCCTCACTCCCGATGCGCCATTGACGAAAGGCGGTCACGGACGTATTGCCGCCGCCATGAGCACCAAAGACGCTATCATAAACAAGTTGCGTGAAGCTTTCGCGCCGGAAAGCCTCGACGTCACGGACGAATCACATCTTCATGAAGGCCATGCTGGCCACAGGCCGGGCGGCGAGACGCACTTCAGGGTGTATATCGTATCTCGCGCCTTCGAAGGGAAGAGCCGAATCGAGCGCCACCGCATGATTAATGCAACGCTGGCGGGGGAACTTGAGGGCGGCGTGCATGCGCTGGCCATCAGGGCACAGGCGCCGGGCGAGGCGAACTGAAGATGACGTTGCTGCCGTCATGCCTCGCGAAAGCGAGGCATCCAGTAATCCGAGGCGTCGCAACTAGAATATTGAGGGCACGGCGTACTGGATCGTCCGCTGGAGCCTGTCATCGGGCGGCGCTTTGCGCCGACCCGTTGGCGGACGATGACGGATTTGTTTGCGACTAAAACGCCTTGCCGGCTCGCCGCGGCTTCTTTTCCTCGACCTCGGTTTCGCGCGGCACGGCCACGATCCGCAGCGCGGTGATGCGGTTGCGCTCACGCCGCAGCACCCGGAAACGGAAGCCGTGAAATGTGAAACTCTGGCCGCGCTCCGGGATCGAGCGGGCCTCGTGGATCACGAGTCCGGCGACCGTGGTGGCTTCCTCGTCGGGAAGATGCCAGTCCATGGCACGATTGAGATCGCGGATCGGCACCGAGCCGTCGACCACCACCGACCCGTCGGGCTGGGCGCGAACGCCGGCCACCACCACGTCGTGCTCGTCGGAAATATCGCCGACGATCTCTTCCAGGATATCCTCCAGCGTCACCATGCCTTCGACTTCGCCGTATTCGTCGACCACCAGCGCGAAGTGGGTCTTGCGCCGGCGGAACGCCTTGAGCTGTTCGGAAACGGAGCGCATCTCCGGCACGAACCACGGCGGCAGCGCGATGGTCGAAACATCGATTTTCGATGTCTCGCCGTCTGCGGCGCGGATCGCGCGCAACAGGTCCTTGGCGTGCAGCACGCCGATGATGTTTTCAGGCTTGTCGCGCCACAGCGGAATCCTGGTGTATTCGGTTGCCAGCACCTCGCGCACCAGTTCCTCCGGCGGCAGATCGGCGTTGATCATCACCATTTCGGTGCGATGGACCATGACGTCGGAGACCTGAAGCTCGCGCAAATCCAGCAGCCCGCCGAACATGTCGCGGTCCTGCTTTTCGACCTTGCCTTCGTGATGGAGCAGATCGACCGCGCCGCGCAGTCGCTCGAACGGCGACAGGATCGGCTGATTGTGGCCGAGATTGACGCCGATCAGCCTCATCAGCGTACGAACGATGGCCTCGACGACGGTGAGCAGCGGCCCCAGCAGAAACACCATGACCTTCATCGGTCGCGCCACCAGCAGCGCCACCCGGTCCGGCGCATTGATGGCGATGGTCTTCGGCAGCACCTCGGCGAAGATCACGACCAGCGCCGTCATGGCGGCGGTGGCGTAAAGCACGCCGACTTCACCGAACCATACCGTAAAAATGCCGGTCGCCAAAGCCGAGGCGCCGATATTGGCGATGTTGTTGCCGAGCAACAGCGCGCCGATCAGCCGCTCGCGCAACGCCGACAGGCTGGAGACGATGGCGGCGTCTTGATTGCCCTGCTTCGACAGCCGCAGCATGCTGGCGCGCGACGCGCCGGTCAACGCGGTCTCGCTCGCCGCGAAAAACGCGGAAACCAGCAGACAGCCAATCACAATGGAGAATGTAATCCAACCCATGACGCGATATTCACTTCATCTATCTGCGACGCGTGATCGCTTCGTAAAACCGGTTTTCGCCTTGCCGGATCATGCTCTGCGCTCCAGCTTGGCTTTCAGGAAATCGCGAACCACCGAAGGTTCGACATCGGGAGCGATCACGGCGCGGCCGACGGCCGCCAGCAGGATGAACGTGAGCCGGCCGCGCCTGACCTTTTTGTCCTGCGCCATCAGCGCCATCAGCGCATCGGCATCCGCCAGGCCTTCCTGGGTAAATCCGGCGATATCCTGCAAGTGGGTCGGCAGACCGACTTCGGCAAGATGACGTTTGACCCGCTCAGCGTCCGATTCGGCGATCATCCCGAGTTGCGCCGACAGTTCCGCCGCCAGCACCATGCCGACGGAAACGCCTTCACCGTGAAACAGCCGGTCGGAAAAGCCGGTTGCGGCTTCGAGCGCGTGACCGAAGGTGTGGCCGAGATTGAGCAGCGCCCGTTCGCCGGTCTCGCGCTCGTCGCGCGCGACGATCGCGGCCTTGGCGCGGCAAGAGGTTGCGATCGCATGCTCGCGAGCGGCGCTGCCTGCGAAGATATCGGCGTGATTGGTCTCGAGCCAGGCGAAAAAGGCTTCGTCGCCGAGCACGCCGTATTTGGCGACTTCGGCATAGCCGGCGCGGAACTGGCGCGGCGACAAGGTATCGAGCACAGCGGTGTCGGCGACCACCAGAACCGGCTGGTGAAACGCGCCGAGCAGATTTTTACCCTGCGGCGAATTGATTCCGGTTTTGCCGCCGACCGAGGAGTCGACCTGCGCCAGCAGCGAGGTCGGCACCTGCACAAAATCGACCCCGCGGCGCAGGATCGCGGCCGCGAAGCCCGCAAGGTCGCCGACCACGCCGCCGCCGAGCGCGATGACCAGATCGTTGCGTTCGATCTTCGCCGCAATCAGCGCCTCGCTGACCTGTTCGAGACCGGCATAGGTCTTCGAGCCCTCGCCTGCTTCGACGATGACGCGCGACGTGGCGATTCCAGCCTGCGCCAGCGAGGCCTCGGTCTTCTCGAGCCAATGCTTTGCGACATTACGGTCGGTGACGACGGCGGTGCGCGCGCCGGGCCGCAGTGCGGCGACGCGCCCGCCCAGCGACTGCAGCACGTCGCGGCCGATGATGATGTCATAGGCGCGATCGCCGAGCGCGACGTCGACGGTGATCGGATCCGAATGTTTAAGCGGCGCGGTCATGGTGTGACGCCCATTCTGTCGTGGGTTTCGGTATGCCCGCCGCCGCACAGCCGGGCGTGCAGGGCCTCGATGCATTCATCGACGATTTTCTCGTGCGGCACGTCGCGCGACCAGATCGTCAAGTCGGCTTGCTGATAGACCGGCTCGCGTTCGCTGATCAGGCGCCCGACGGTCGATTCGGGATCGGCGGTCTGCAGCAGCGGACGATCGGAACGGCGCTTCACCCGGCGCAGGATGATATCGGCATCCGCCTTGAGCCAGATCGAGACGGCCTTGTCGCGGATGCGATCGCGGGTCTCCTTGCGCATGAAGGCCCCACCGCCGGTAGCCAGCACGGCCGGACCGCTGTCGAGAAGCCGTGCGATCACCCGCGCCTCGCCATCTCTAAAATCCGGCTCGCCACGGGATTCGAAAATGTCGGGGATCGACATACCCGCCGCCGCCTCGATTTCGGCATCGGCGTCGAGAAACCGCATCCTCAGTCGCGCCGACAGCCGCCGTCCGATGGTCGATTTGCCGGCCCCCATCATCCCCACCAGCACAACCGACCGCGCGCCCAGTGCCGTGGCGATCTCGGCGTCCTGGGTTGCGCTGGCGTTGGCCGGTGGGGCTTTCTCGGACATGTCCTCGCTCGATGGCCGCGGATGCGGCGTTCCGGGACGACCATACTACCCCCGCCGATACCGTTGCCAGAGAGTCTTGCAACGAAGTGGCGAACATGGTGGTAGTCAAATCGGGCTGTCCCCGATCAATTCGATGGTTAATTCGCCGCCTGAGGCTTCACATGCCCAGCCTGTTCCGCTTTCTGACGGTTATCGCGGTCATCGCCGGGGTCGTCTATGGCGTGATTTTCGCGCTGGCGAATTTCGTTAACCCGAAACCGCGGGAAATGACGGTGACGATCCCGGCGGACAAGTTCCTGAAGAAATAGGCTTCGTCAAGGAATCGGCGCTAAGGTCGGCGAATGCGCGCCAAGCCCCCCGACTCCAACCTGATCAACCTGTTCCTCGACATGCTGGCGGCGGAACAGGGAGCCGGCGACAATACCCTCGATGCCTATCGCCGCGACCTGACGGATTTTTCCGAGTTTCTCGGTTCCAGCGGCCAGGGCTTTACCGGCGCCGAGACGCAGGCACTGCGGGACTATCTCGCCGACCTTGACGCCCGCGGCTTCAAGTCGTCGAGCGTGGCGCGCCGGCTGTCGGCGATGCGGCATCTGTTTCGCTTCCTCCTGAACGAGCGGATTCGCAGCGATGATCCGGCGGCGATCCTGTCCGGGCCGAAGCGCGGCCGCGGCCTGCCGAAAGTGCTGTCGATATCGGATGTCGATCGATTGCTGGTTCACGCAAAGGCGCAGATCGAAGCGCCGGAAGGCTCTGGCCTGCAGCGGCTTCGCGCGATGCGGCTCTATTGCCTGCTTGAGGTGCTCTACGCCACCGGCCTGCGGGTCTCCGAACTGGTGGCGCTGCCGCTGTCCGCATCTCGCCGCGACGCCCGCATGATCGTGGTGCGAGGCAAGGGCGACAAGGAACGGCTGGTGCCACTGAACCAGGCTTCGCGACAGGCGATGGCCGATTATCTCGCGGCGGTAGAAGCACTCAAAACCGAGAAGAAAAAAAACGCCGCAAGCTCGAAATGGCTGTTTCCCTCCTTCGGCGAAAGCGGACATTTGACGCGGCAACATTTTGCCCGCGACCTCAAGGAACTGGCGGCATCCGCTGGCCTGGCACCGCGGCTGGTCAGCCCGCATGTGCTGCGTCACGCGTTCGCGAGCCATCTTCTGCATAACGGCGCCGACTTGCGCATCGTGCAAACGCTGCTCGGCCACACCGATATCTCGACGACGCAGATCTATACCCATGTTGTCGAGGAGCGCCTGAAAAGCCTGGTGCGCGACCTGCATCCGCTGGCGGAGAAGTAGCGAATCGTCGTTCCGGCCAGGATGGCGACGACGCGGTCCTGATCCGCATCTTGACTTCCGCGTGCTGTGCCGTGAAAGAGCCTCATCCCGCCCCTGCCCCTGGTGGACAGTTGGCCCAACGGGGTACCCATCTGGCGTCGGAACGCGCAGTAAGTAATTGAAGATACGCGCTTTCTTCGCGCAACCCGGAAGCCGCTTCGCTCCCGAGCAGCTTCGTCCTTATACTGATTTGATGCCGGATCACATGCGCAGTTATCTCGATTTTGAAAAGCCCGTCGCCGAACTCGACTCCAAGGTCGATGAATTGCGCGCTCTGGCGGCAACCGGCAGCGACATCGGCGATGAAATATCGCGGATCGAGGACAAGGCGGCCCAGGCGCTTCACGATCTCTACGCCAGCCTGACGCCGTGGCAGAAAACCCTGGTGGCGCGCCATCCGCAGCGGCCGCATCTGACCGACTTTATCAACGCGCTGATATCGGAATTCACGCCGCTGGCAGGCGACCGCAAGTTTGGCGAGGACGAGGCGTTGATGGGCGGGTTCGGCCGCTTCCGCGGTGAGAGCATCTGCGTGATCGGTCAGGAGAAAGGCGCCACCACTGACTCCCGCATCAAGCATAATTTCGGCATGGCGCGTCCGGAGGGCTATCGCAAGGCGGTCCGGCTGATGGAGATGGCGGACCGATTCGGCATTGCGGTGCTGTCGATCGTCGATTCCGCCGGCGCCTATCCCGGCATCGGCGCGGAGGAGCGCGGTCAGGCCGAAGCCATTGCGCGCTCGACCGACGCCTGCCTGTCGCTCGGCGTGCCCAATGTCGCGATCATCACCGGAGAGGGGATGTCGGGCGGCGCCATCGCCATCACGACGGCGAACCGGGTGCTGATGTTCGAGCACGCGATCTACAGCGTGATCTCGCCGGAGGCCGCCTCCTCGATCCTGTGGCGCGACGGGACCAAGGCGCAGGAAGCCGCGACCAGCATGAAGATCACCGCGCAGGACATGCTGCGTTTTGGCGTGATCGACCAGATCCTGAAGGAGCCGACCGGAGGCGCGCATCGCGATCCCGCCGCCATGATCGCGGCCACCGGCGATGCCATCGCCCAGACCCTGAACGACCTCCGCAACCTCGACCCCGACGCGATCCGCAAGCAGCGGCGGCAGAAATTCCTCGATATCGGCCGGAAGTTGGGGTGATTCGCCGCCTTTGCGGGATGCTCGGCAAGGCGGCGGCCCCTGCATCGCTTTGTTTGCGCGCGATCTTTTCGAAAAATCCGGTCCCAGCCGCTCCGGATCGTGCTCCGCGCCCCGGCTTTTTCAGAATTCGGCCGTTTTGGCCCCAATTAGGCCCAGACACCGATATTTAACCTCAATTCGCCATCCCAAAGGTGGCGCCTGTCGCAACGCCTCCCATCGGCTTGCGACCAGGGGGGCTTAAGGATAATATTTTATTCAATGGCTTCAGGGCATGGACGCTGTTGTTGGGGTGCGAACATTGCCCGTTGGGTGTGGAGCTCTGTATTGATCTGCCGCTCGCTGGTTCGCGCGCTCATCACATCTGCCGCACTTGCGGCCGGTGTGCTGCTGGCCGGCTGCAACGGCGACGAAATTTCACTCGCCAATAACGCCAAGGCCAACCAGCCCGTCCCGCCAAAGCTTCTTGCCGAGATGGTGGCGAAAGACATGGATCTGCAGTCGCCGATCCTGGTCCGGCTGTTCAAGCAGGAGGCCGAGCTCGAGGTCTGGAAGCAGGATCGCTCGGGTCGCTTCGCGCTATTGAAAACCTATCCGATTTGCCGCTGGTCGGGCGACCTCGGACCCAAGGTCCGCGAGGGCGACCGCCAGGCCCCGGAGGGCTTCTATGCGATCACGCCGGCGCAGATGAACCCGCAGTCGGCGTATTATCTTTCATTCAACACCGGCTATCCGAACGCCTACGACCGGTCGCTCGGACACACCGGCTCGGAGCTGATGGTGCATGGCGACTGCTCGTCACGCGGTTGCTACGCCATGACCGACGAGCAGATCGCCGAGATCTATTCGCTGGGGCGAGAATCCTTCTTCGGCGGCCAAAAGTCGTTCCAGTTTCAGGCCTATCCGTTCCGGATGACGCCGCTCAACATGGCCAAGCATCGCAACAATCCGAACATGCCGTTCTGGAAGATGATCAAGGAAGGCTACGATCATTTCGAGGTGACGCGGCAGGAACCGAAGGTCGATTTCTGCGAAAAGAAATACGTGTTCGATGCGATGAAGCCGGCGGATGCCAAACGGGACCCGGTATTTGACGCCTCGGCAAAATGCCCCGCTTACGTCATCCCGGATGAAGTCGCCGAAGCCGTCCGCGAAAAGCAGGATGCCGATCAGGCTGAGACCACCAAACTGATTGAGCGGGGAACGCCGGTGGCCCGGATCAATACCGGCATCGACGGCGGCATGCACCGGGTGTTCGCGGCCAAGCTGCCCGGCGGCAGTACCGGGCTGTCGGAAGGCGGCCAGGGTCTCGCTTTGCTCACCCTGGATAAAGCGCCCGGCACCATTCCTCCGGGAGTCAATCCTCCGCACGGGCCCGTTACGTCGCCGGATGAACCATTGGCGGCGTCGCTGGCGCCGGCGGCTTCACCAGCGTCCGTGACGCGCGTGGCGTCCGCGGTACCGACTACGCAGAACACGCAATCCCAAAGCACCCAGTCCCAAAATACCCAATCCGAAGGCTTCTTCTCCAGCTTCGCCCGCAAGGTCGGCCTCGGCGGCACCGCCGATACCACCGCCAGCGCCGCGCCGCCGCCTGCTCCGGCCAAGCCGAAGGTCGCCGATGCCAAGCCGCCGCACCGCGAGGCTTCGGTCGCCAAGGGAACGGCGCCGAAGGCCGATACCAAGCAAGCCGCCGCCCGTCCGCCCTTGAAACCAACGGTGACCGAAACCGCGGCGGCCTGGCCTGCGCCCGCTGCCGCAGCACCCAGCGTGGTCGCCGGCGCACAGCCGATCGTTTCGGCGAATTCGTTCGAGAGCCGTTTCTCGGCGGTCAAGTAAGGCAAAATCGCTTCAGCATCGCAGCGTCGTGGCCGGGCGTAGGGATCGGCCGTGCGCGGACTCGTCGGCGCTCCCGGCCCATCCACGTCTTGAAGCGCGTCAAAGAAGGACGTGGCCGCGCCAGGCGCGGGCCTGACGAAATAGCGAGGCTTCAAGATCAGCGATCTGCCCGCGTCGGGCGCCTGGCCCGGCATCTGGATAAGATCTCGTCGATGCAATAGCCTCTCATCCGCTGATACAAAAAGAAAACCGTCAGGGCACCGGCTTCGGCGGCAAGAAAACAGGGAGAACGATCATGTCTGAATCGGAATCGGCCGGATTGCACCGCCGTCGATTTCTGAAAGGGGTGGTCATCGCCGGCGGCGCCACCATCGCGTCTCCCGCAACCGTTCAGGCGCAGGCTCCGGAGAAGCCGACCGGCAACGCGTCACCGCCTACCGCAGCCGCAAGGGCCAACGAGCGCGAGCATCCACCCGAAGCCGACCGACTGACGACGGAAAAGACCGGCTCGGACTTCATGGTCGATGTCTGCAAGACGCTCAATCTCGACTACATGGCCGCCTGCCCGGGCTCGACTTTTCGCGGCCTGCAGGAAAGCTTTATCAACTACGGGCAGAACAAGCGTCCGGAATGGCTGACCTGCATGCACGAGGAGGTGGCGGTTGGCATGGCGCATGGCTATGCCAAGGTCGCCGGCAAGCCCATGGCGGCGATCGTGCACGGAACGGTCGGCACGCAGCATGCGGCGATGGGCATCTATAATGCCTTCTGCGACCGCGTTCCCATTATGATTTTTACGGGTAACGCCGGTGCGCTCGACGAGCGTCGGCCCGGGGTCGAATGGTTCCACAGCGTACAGGACGCCGCGTCAACGGTGCGCGACTTCGTCAAGTGGGACGACTATCCAATGTCGCTGCAGCATTTTGCCGAGTCGGCGGTGCGTGGCTATACGCTGGCCTGCGCGCAGCCGCCGGGGCCGGTATTCATCACCGCGGACACCAAGCTGCAGGAAGAACCGCTTGATGAACGCGAGCAGGGCAAGCTCAGGATTCCGCGCCTGACGACGCCCTCGCAAGCCGCCGGCGATGCGAACTCGTTGCGCGAAGCCGCCAAAATGCTGGTCGCGGCCGAAGCCCCCGTCATCATCGCGGATCGTTATGCGCGCTCGCAGCAGGCGATGGACGATCTCGTCCGGCTTGCCGAGCTTTTGCAGGCTCCGGTGATCGACAACCGCTCGCGCATGAACATGCCGAACACGCATTATCTTTGCCAGTCAGAGCGGGCGGGCGGGTTGATCGCGCAAGCCGACTGCATCCTGTCGCTCGAGCCCGTCGATCTCTACGGCCAGCTCAATGTCATGCGCGACCAGCTGGAGCGCACCGTGAGCCCGAAATCCAGCAAGGGCGTGAAGATCATCAGCATCTCGACCCGCGATTTGCTGGTCCATTCCAATTACCAGGACTTCCAGCGCTACGTAGGTGCCGACATCAATATCTCGGCCGACGCCCAAACGACTTTGCCGTCCCTGATCGAAGCCGTGCAGCGCGAAATATCCCCCGGCGGCAAAGAGTCGATCGGGATGCGCGGCCAGAAGATGCGCGAAGCCTATCATGGCTTCGCGGACCGCGCGCGCGCGGAGGCGGCGCTGGCATGGGACGCGAGTCCGATCTCGTCGGCGCGCATGTATATGGAGCTCTGGCAGCATCTCAAGAAGGAGGATTGGGCGCTGGTCTCCGACAGCGACTTCTCGTCCAATCGGCCGCATCGGCTGTGGCCGCTGGAAAAACACTATCGCTTCATCGGTGGCTCAGGCGGCTATGGCGTAGGCTATCAGCCGGTTGCCGCTCTCGGCGCGGCACTCGCGCATCGCGACGCCGGCGGGCGCGTGGTTGTCAGCATCACTGGCGACGGCGAGTTCAACATGGCGCCGCATACGCTTTGGACTGCCGCGCACCATGGCATTCCCTACCTGACCATCATCCAGAACAATCGCGCCTATCACCAAGAGGTCATGCACGTCCAGCGCATGGCGAACCGGCACAATCGTGGTCTGCGGAACGTGCCGATCGGCACGACGATCGACAATCCGAATATCGACTACGCCAGGATCGCGCAAGGATACGGTGCGGTCGGTATCGGACCGATCAACGATCCAAACGATCTGTCCGAGGCGTTCCGCAAGGGCATTGCCGCCGTCAAGGCTGGCCAGCCCGTCCTGATCGATGTCGTCATGCAACCGCGCTGAGGAGAGCGCCATGAAGCATCTCATTCTCGCGGTGGCCGGCCTGATTTTGGCGGCCGGCCCGGCGTGCGCCCAGGCTTCCGTGCCGGCGGGCGATGTCGAGAGCGGCAAAAAGCTCTACGTACAGGTCGGTTGTTATCAATGCCACGGCTATGCAGGACAGGGCGCACGGATGACCGGGCCGCGCGTCGCGCGAACCGAATTCCCCTTCGAGGGCTTTCTGTATCAGCTTCGCCACCCGGCAAACCAGATGCCGCCATATGAAGCGGCCGTCGTCTCCGATCAGGAAGCGGCGGATCTCTACGCCTATCTGCGGCAGATGCCGGCGCCGCGTGATCCGAACAGCATTCCTCTGCTCAAAGCGGAGCATTGAGGGCGCGCCGACGAGAATGTGGTCAGGCGGCTGCGCGCGGCGGAGCAGGTTGCCTGCACCTCTCTCCGTCAACCCTCACGCATACTTGCCGTGGCAGTGCTTGTATTTCTTGCCTGAGCCGCACGGACAATCCTCATTGCGGCCGACCTTGCCCCAGCTCTCCGGGTTCTTCGGATCGCGGTTGGCGGTAGCGGCGGGCACCAGCGAGGCGTTGGCGAACGCCATCTCGTCCTCGCCGGTATTCGGATTGAGCTTGTGCGCTTCCATCACAGGCAATGCCGGCTGCTGATCCTCCGGCGGCACGATTTCAACGCGCATCAATTGCGCCGTCACCGCCTCGCGCAGATGCGCGGTCATCGCCTCATACAGGCCGAACGCTTCCGACTTGTATTCCTGCAGCGGATCGCGCTGGCCATAACCGCGCAAGCCGATCACCTGGCGCAGATGATCGAGCATCACCAGATGCTCGCGCCACAGATGATCCAGCGTCTGCAGCAGGATGGTCTTCTCGACGTAGCGCATCACCTCGGGGCCCCATTGCGCCACCTTGGCCGCCATGTGCTCGTCGACGCGCTGCTCGATCCGCGTCAACAGTTCCTCGTCGGCGATGCCCTCTTCCTTGGCCCATTCGTCGACCGGCAGATCGATATCGAGCACGCGCTTCAATTCTTCCCTCAGGCCGACGACATCCCACTGCTCGGCATAGGCGTGTTCCGGCACATGCTTGGCGACGACGTCGTCGACGAAGTCGCGGCGCATGTCGGCGACCATTTCGGCCACGCTGTCGCTCTTCATCAGATCGACGCGCTGATCGAAGATCACCTTGCGCTGGTCGTTCTGGACGTTGTCGAATTTCAAAAGGTTCTTGCGGATGTCGAAGTTGCGGGCCTCGACCTTCTGCTGGGCCTTTTCCAGCGCCTTGTTGATCCAGGGATGGATGATGGCCTCGCCTTCCTTGAGGCCGAGCCGCGTCAGCATGCTGTCGAGCCGGTCGGAGCCAAAGATCCGCATCAGATCGTCTTCCAGCGACAGGAAGAATTTCGAGCGGCCGGGATCGCCCTGGCGACCGGAGCGGCCGCGCAGCTGGTTGTCGATGCGCCGGGATTCATGGCGCTCGGATCCGATGATGTAGAGCCCGCCCGGCCGGGTCACGGTCTTGGCCGGCTTCGACCCCTTGGCCGGCTCGATCTCGACGGTTTCCTCCGCTTTCAGCACGATCTCGCGGAAACGTTCGACATCGGCCTTGATGCGTTCGATCTTCGCCGCCCGCTCGGCCTCGTCGGTGATCTCGGCGGCCTCATGAAGGAGGCGCATTTCCAGCGAGCCACCGAGCTTGATGTCGGTACCGCGACCGGCCATGTTGGTCGCGATCGTGATCGCGCCGGGCACGCCGGCTTCCGCCACGATATAGGCTTCCTGTTCGTGGAAGCGTGCGTTCAGCACCGCAAACAGCTTGGCCGGCTTGCCCGCGCGGGCCGCGGCATACAGCTTTTCCATCGCCTTTTCGTGGCCAAAATCGATCTGCTTGTAACCGTGCTTCTTGAGATATTCGGCCAGCACCTCGGATTTTTCGATCGAAGCGGTGCCGACCAGCACCGGCTGCAGCCGCGCATTGGCGCGCTCGACCTCGGCCATGATCGCCGCGTGCTTCTCTTCCTGGGTGCGATAGACCTCATCGTCTTCGTCGAGGCGCGCCACCGCGACGTTGGTCGGGATTTCCACGACCTCGAGCTTGTAGATGTCGAACAGTTCGTCGGCTTCGGTCAACGCCGTTCCGGTCATGCCGGCGAGCTTTTCGTACATCCGGAAATAGTTCTGGAACGTGATCGAGGCCAGCGTCTGGTTTTCCGGCTGAACCTGCACGTGCTCCTTGGCTTCCAGCGCCTGGTGCAGGCCTTCGGAATAGCGGCGGCCCTGCATCATGCGACCGGTGAATTCGTCGATGATGATGACTTCGTCATCGCGGACGATGTAGTCCTTGTCGCGGGTGAACAGCGAGTGCGCGCGCAGCGCCTGGTTGATGTGGTGAACGACCGAGACGTTCTCGACGTCGTAGAGTGAATCGCCCTTGAGCAGGCCGGCGTCGCGCAGCAGCGTTTCGATCTTTTCCATGCCGGCTTCGGTCAGCGTCACCGTGCGCTGCTTCTCGTCGACGTCATAATCGGTCTTGTCGAGTCTGGGAAAGAAGGTGTCGATGGTGTTGTAGAACTCCGAACGATCGTCGAGCGGTCCGGAAATGATCAGCGGCGTGCGCGCCTCGTCGATCAGGATCGAGTCGACTTCGTCGACGATGGCGTAGAAGTGTCCGCGCTGGACCATGTCCTCGAGCCGGTACTTCATGTTGTCGCGCAGATAGTCGAAGCCGTATTCGTTGTTGGTGCCGTAGGTGATGTCGCGCGCGTAGGCCTCCTTGCGCTCGGCGTCGTCCAGCCCGTGGACGATGACGCCGGTGGTCATGCCGAGGAAGCCGTAGATCTGGCCCATCCACTCGGAGTCGCGCCGGGCGAGATAGTCGTTAACCGTGACGACGTGGACACCCTTGCCGGCCAGCGCGTTGAGGTAGACCGCAAGCGTAGCGACCAGCGTCTTGCCTTCGCCGGTCTTCATCTCGGCGATATCGCCTTCGTGCAGCACCATGCCGCCGATCAGCTGCACGTCGAAATGCCGCTGGCCGAGCGTGCGCTTGGCCGCCTCGCGGACGGTGGCGAAGGCCGGAACCAGAATATCGTCCAGCGTCACGCCGTCCGCGAGCTGCTTGCGGAATTCGCCGGTGCGCGCCTTCAGCGCTTCGTCCGAAAGCGCCGATATCTCCGGCTCCAGCGCGTTGATGGCATCGACCCGGGCCTGATAGCCCTTGATCCGCCGATCATTGGCGGAACCGAAAAACTTGCGGGCGAGCGCGCCGATCATGCCAAAATCCTGTACTTGCGGTCGGCAAAGCCGCCGTGACGTGGTCCACCCGGTTGCCGATCAACTCATCGTGACGCATTGCGGGTGGGCCCCCAGCCGGGGATCATCCGCCAAATGAGTGGGAATTCAGCAATCCATGGTTCAAAGGCCACAAACGCAGCGAAATACGCTCTATCGCCATTGACTTAGGTTTTGCAGAGATATGGCTGGGCCAGAGCCTTGTCAACGGCGGCCAGACCGCCAGTTTGTAGCCCCTTGAAGCAGTTCGGCAAGCTGATGCCCGTTTGTTTCCGAAGTTCGTTTCGCAGGGTGCCGCTATGGATCACCAACTTCCGGAAACGGGGCCTCGACCTGTCAGGGAATTCATCATTTTGACAGACTTTTCGCGTTGCCAAGCCCACATGATTGGGCGAGTGTCGCGCCGCCCCGAAACAGCCCTACTGCCCCAAACCGCCACCCGGCTTTGAAGATAAGGATTTTCCATGACCACGTCGTCATCCGAAATGAAATTCGGCACGCGCGCCCGCCTCGCCTTTGCGACCACCGGCTGTCTCGCGATGGTTTTGCTCGCCAGCCTGCCGGCGCGGGCCGAAGAAAACAACCCCGTGCTCGCCAAGGTGAACGGCGCTGAAATTCGCCAGAGCGACGTCACGCTTGCCGAGGAGGAACTTGGGCCCAGCCTTGCCCAGATGGACCCTGCGACCAAGAAGGAAAACGTATTGGCGTTCCTGATCGACATGAAGATTGTCGCCAAGGCCGCCGAAGCCAAGAAAATCGAGGACCGCGACGACTTCAAGGCGCGCCTCGCCTTCACCCGCAACCGGCTCCTGATGGACAATCTGCTGTCGGTCGAAGGCAAGGCCGCGACCACCGATGAAGCCATGAAGAAGGTCTATGACGACGCCTCCAAGCAGATCCAGGGCGAGCAGGAAGTTCATGCCCGGCATATCCTGGTCGAGACCGAAGACGAGGCCAAGGCGATCGAGGCCGAACTCAAGAAGGGCGCCGATTTCGCCGAACTAGCCAAGACGAAATCCAAGGATCCCGGGGCGTCCGACGGCGGCGATCTCGGCTTCTTCACCAAAGATCAGATGGTGCCGGAATTCTCCGCTGTCGCCTTCGCGCTCGAGCCGGGCAAGATCTCCGATCCGGTGAAATCGCAGTTCGGCTGGCACATCATCAAGGTCGAAGAGAAGCGCAACCGCAAGGCCCCCGACTTCGAACAGGTCAAGGGCCAGATCGAGACCTATGTGGCGCGCAAGGCGCAAGCCGATTACGTGGCGAAGCTGCGCGAAACCGCGAAGGTCGAGCGCATGGGCCAGCCGAACGAGGCGGCGGCGAAGACCGATGCCAAGCCCGACGCCAAGCCCGCCGATTCCAAGATGGCGCCCGCGAAGAAGTAAGACCTATCACCCTTCCCTGGAGGGCGAGGGTCGACGCGAATGAAATGAGCGGCGGAGTGGGGTGAGACTGTCACCCCACCCCGTTTCGCATCTTGCTTCGCGCGATGCGAACCGACCCTGCCCCTCCAGGGGAGGTTAAAGCGGACATGAGGCCGGGCCTCTCCCACACGATCGATTGAGGTGATACAGAGCGCTTCCTTGCCTCGAAGCCGGAAGCCCTCATGTCCTCCTCGATTTCCCCGCTCGCCCCGACCAACGTCCCCGACATGCCCGCGATTGCCGGCGTGAAGCTTGCGACCGCAGCCGCGGGCATCCGCTACAAGGGCCGCACCGACGTGCTGCTCGCGGTGATGGACCAGGGGACGACGGTGGCCGGCGTCTTCACCCTGTCGAAATGCCCGTCGGCGCCGGTGGAATGGTGCCGTGCCAAGCTCGGCCGCAGCAAATCTTCCAGGGGAGGGCTTGCCCGCGCGCTGGTGGTGAATTCCGGCAACGCCAATGCCTTCACCGGCAAGAGCGGGCGGCAGGCCACCGCGCTGACCGCGGCGATCGCCGCCAAGGCGCTCGGCTGCCACCCCCATGAGGTGTTTCTCGCCTCCACCGGCGTGATCGGCGAGCCGCTCGATGCCACGAAATTCGACGGCGTGCTCGGCAGCCTGGCGGCGCAAGCCGCACCCGGCGAATGGATGGGCGCGGCGCGCGCGATCATGACCACCGATACGTTTCCGAAAGTGGCTACCGCTACCGTGAAACTCGGCAAGGCCAGGGTCACGATCAACGGCATGGCCAAGGGCGCCGGCATGATCGCGCCCGACATGGCGACCATGCTGGCCTTCGTGTTCACCGACGCGCCGATCGCGGCCGGCGCGCTGCAGTCGCTCTTGAAGGCCGGCGTCGACGACACCTTCAATGCCGTCACCGTCGACGGCGACACCTCGACCTCGGATACGTTGCTCGCTTTCGCCACCGGCTCGGCCGCCGCGGCCGGCGCGCCCAGGATCAGCCGCGCCGGCGACCCGCGCCTGAAGGCGTTCACCAAGGCGTTCCGCGCCGTGCTGGCTGATCTTGCCGAACAGGTGGCGCGCGACGGCGAAGGCGCGCGCAAGCTGGTCGAGATCATCGTCGAGGGCGCGGTGTCGAAAAAATCGGCGCGCAGGATCGCGATGTCGGTGGCGAATTCGCCGCTGGTGAAAACCGCGATCGCCGGCGAGGACGCCAATTGGGGCCGCGTGGTGATGGCGGTCGGCAAGGCCGGCGAACCCGCCGACCGCGACAGGCTGTCGATCTCGTTCAACGGCATCCGCGTCGCCAAAAGCGGCGCGCGCGATCCGTCCTATGACGAGGCGGAAGTATCCAGCGCAATGAAAAATCCGAAGATCCAGATCAGAATCGCGCTGGGCCTCGGCAAAGGCCGCGACCGCGTGCTGACCTGCGACCTCACCAAGGAATATGTCGCGATCAACGGCGACTACCGGTCGTGAACGTCACGACCGGCTGACGCCGTCTGCCCGGCCCTCAATTCGTGATATGGGCGGTCTGGATCGAGTGGTTGAACATGGCCTGCAGCGCGGTGTTGATTTCGTCGGGCGTGTTGCCCTCGTAGTAGTAGCTGCCCCCCGCATCGGGCGGCGACGCGCAGTCCTGAAGGCTCTTCTTAATATTCGGGATATTGTTGTTGGCGGCGTCGTCTTCGTCGTTGGCAAAGGAAGCGTTCACCGGATTGATCGGCTGGTAGGGAACGTTAAGCACGGCAATCATGATGCCGCGGTTCTTGAGGGTCGCGCAGATGGTGCTGGCGAAGACGGAATTGGTCGGGTTACTTAGCACGGTCGCATGGTTGCTGCCGGACCAGCCGCCGAAGGGAACGCCCTTCATTTGCGGATCTTGTGCGCCGTCGGTGACGAGGAAGACGTAAGGCAGCGTGTTGGTTGGCGAACTGCCGTTGCCGACGGGGCCGACTCCGTTGTTCATCTGCTTGTTGATGGTGTGCAGCGCAACGTCGATATGCGTGCCGCCGGAGCCGAGGACTGAATTCGTATTCGTATCAAGCTCCTGGGCCAGGTTATTGGCCGCGGTGGTCATGGGGCCCCCCATGAAGCTGTTGGTCAGCGGAGCATAATTCGGATCGGCATCCTCGATGAAGGGGTAGAGCCCGACCCGGAATTGATTGTTAACCACCTGCTTGGAGTTGGCCAATTGCAACAACTGATTCACGGCCATGCCTACCGCGTCGAGGCGCAGTTGAATGCAGGCGTCGGTGCCAGGGGTCGGGCAGGAAGTAACGGGTGGTAGCGCGCTGTATAGCGAATTGGGCAGGCCGGAAACCATCGTGGACGGTAGCTGCATGGACTTACCCAGAGTACTCGGAAAATTCTGGTTCAGGTTTTTATAGGGATACTTTCCTGGCGGATTTTGCAGCACGAGGAGATTATTGAACCCGCTCTGGCTCACGCGCGAGATCGCATAACCCAGGCAATAGTTGTTGGTCGGGTATCCCTGAGTGCCGGAGTCGGTGCAGGGGCCATTTTGCTGTGAAAAATGGCAGGCCAGGGTGCAGCCAGTGGGATATTGCCTGAAGTTATCCGGGTTGGCCCACTGCATCCGCTGGGCTTCACCTGGCGGCGACCCGGGGGGGGATTGGATGTCGACGGCAGGCCCATCGAACCCGACACGTCCAGCGTCAGGTAGAAATCGAGATACAGCGGCATCGTAGCGCTCGCCTTTGAAACGCCCGACACCGTCAATTTTGAAAACCCGACCGCTTGCATGAAGGTGACCGGTACGTCGGCACTGAAATTGACGGTCGCCGTCAGCTTTGGACCGGCTTTCATGACGACCGCGCTACGCGACCCATTCTTGTAGTTGTTGGCGTTGAGGTTGCCGAGGTTGCCGTCGTAAATGTTCTTTGCATCGGTCTCGGCGGTCGCGACCTCGCCGTCGCTTGTCATCGCCGACGCCGCCAACCAGCCTGACGAGTTCTGAGAGATCGACGCCACGGCCGCCGCATCCGCCGCCGATTGCAGCTTGGCCTTGATTCTCGTCGCTTCCGAGTAGTCGATCGCGCACCCGATCGCTGATATCAGCGGAAGGCATGCGAACGCAAAGATCACGGCAACGTTGCCGCGCCGATCCCAGCGGAAACGGTTGATCAAGCGGAAAAAGGGTTGCATGGGTGATGCCTGTGCCGGTTAAATCCAGCCGAATTTAGCGGCAACCGATTAAAGTCCGCTTATTGCGGTCGGCGAATTGCCGGCCTAATAGAGTTAACAAATTCTTTCGGACGGTTCGGAGAACCGCCGGAATCCTCTCCCCCACCGCCTTTGTTCCGTATGGCTGATATCAAACTGACCCTCGTGGTCGCCTGCGCCCTGGTTGACGCCGACAAGCGCGTGCTGATCGCGCAACGGCCGCCAGGCAAGACGCTCGCGGGCCTGTGGGAATTTCCCGGCGGCAAGCTGGAGCCCGGCGAGCGGCCGGAGGCGACGCTGATCCGCGAACTGCACGAGGAAATCGGCATCACCGTGCAGGAGGCCTGCCTTGCGCCGCTCACCTTTGCCAGCCACGCCTATGATGATTTCCACCTGCTGATGCCGCTCTACATCTGCCGGCGCTGGGAAGGCGACGTGATCGCACGGGAGGGCCAGAAGTTCGCCTGGGTCCGCGCCAACAAATTGCGCGACTACAAGATGCCGCCGGCCGACATTCCGCTGATCCCGCATCTGATCGATCTCTTGATGTGAGGGCGTGTTCCCCGGATGCTGCGCACCGCCATCAGCGCGTTCACGCGCGTCTTCGACGCGCTACGGCTTGCGGCGTGGTGTGCTGCTGATCCGGGGTCCATGCTTCGCGACCGGGCTCCATGGGTCCCGGCCCTGCGGAGCAGCGTGAAGAACGCTGCACCGCGTCCGGGACACGATCAATCGCGCTTCCGCCCCTTCACCGCCTCCGCGAGTCCCGTCTTCGCCGACCCCGGCTTTAACGGCTGCTGCTGGCTTTGATGCGGCGCCCAGCCCGACAGCCA
>Ga0073928_10003441_pt1 | contig 24994 bp, 25 predicted proteins | sample PaiPotPPA55metaG_FD_76969 | JGI IMG/M metagenome (GOLD analysis project Ga0073928, IMG submission 76969) | Iron sulfur acid spring bacterial and archeal communities from Banff, Canada, to study Microbial Dark Matter (Phase II) - Paint Pots PPA... ...
CCCGGAAACCATAACCCCAGCCGGCAGTTGCTCGCTCGCCGTTCGCAACCGGACGGCCTGTGGTTATGGATTCCGGGCTCCGCTCGCACTCGGACGGCGCGAAGCGCCGATCCGAGCGCTCGCGGCCCCGGAATGACGGCCAGAGTAATTTGTGATGCAGTACGGCTAACCCACCATATCCACTCGAGCGGAGTCCTAGCCGCCCTCGCGGGCGAGGGCGGCTAGTCGCTGCACCATGCCGGATTGCGGGTCGCTCAGCGGATCCAGCACCGTGAAATGATTGGCGCCGGCGATCTCCTCATAACGCGTTCGCGCGCGGGCCTTTGCCCATGTCTCCACAACGACCCGGCTTTGGCGCAGGAATTCGCTCGATTCCAGCGCGCCGACCACGGCATCGAACGTCTGCCCCTCGGGCGGCGGCCAGAACAGCGGCGACACCGCGCGCATGGCGGTCTCCTTGAGACGGAGATCCTCGGCCATGGCGGTCTGCTGCAGCGGGGCGAGATCGAAAAGTCCGGAGATCGAGCAGGCCGCGGGGACAAGCGACGCGGGCGCCTTGGGATAGAGCGCCTGCCAGTCGGTCGCGACCATCGCCGCAGCCAGATGACCGCCGGCCGAGTGCCCGTAGACCATGATGCGCCGTTCGAGACGCAACCACAGGAACAGGCAGGCATGCCGGATCTGCTCGATGATCTCGGCAATGGTCACCTGGGGGCAGAGATCGTAACCGGCAACCGCGACCGCCACCCCGTGGGCATTGAGCCCGCGTGCCATCTGGCTGAACAGCGAGGGATCAAGCGAGCGCCAGTAGCCGCCGTGCACGAACAGCGCGAGCGGGACGCCGGCGGCGGTTCCTGCGGCATTCGATCCGGAGCTGGGGAAGAAAAGGTCGATCGCCTGGCGGAGCGTCGAGCCGTAGCTCAGCCCCAGCTCGGCGCGCCGCTCCTTCATGGCCTCGGCGCGATAATCCTCCGCCTCGCGGGCCCAGCGCGCGAAGATCTCCGCATGCTCCGGCACCCGGGCGCGGTTGTTGTATTCGGCCTCATAGTCCATCGGCATAGCTGTAGCATCTCGCATCGATGGCGAGGATACGAGGCTTTGCTTTTTATTGAAGCCGGATTTATCTCGGGGCCATGCGGGTGAACGGCAAATCGATGCGCACGATCTGGCTCGAGCCCGACGGCTGGTCCGTGGGCATCATCGACCAGACCAGGCTGCCGCACCAATTCGTCACCACGCGCCTCGCAGCGCTCGCAGACGTCGTGACCGCCATCCGCTCGATGCAGGTGCGGGGCGCGCCGTTGATCGGAGCGGCGGCAGCCTATGGCATATGCCTGGCGCTGCGCGGCGATTCATCGGACGAGGCGCTGGAGCGCGCCTATGGCGCCCTGCTGGCAGCGCGCCCGACGGCGATCAATCTCAAATGGGCGCTCGATGAGATGCTCGCAGCCGTGCGCAACCGTCCGCGCGAGCAACGCGTCGCTCACGCCTATCGACGCGCGGCGGAGATCTGCGACGAGGACGTTGCGATCAATCGCGCCATCGGAGCCCACGGGGCGAGGCTGATCGGCGGCATCGCCGCTGCAAAGCAGGCGGGGGAGCCCGTCCAGGTGCTCACCCATTGCAATGCGGGCTGGCTGGCCACCGTCGATTTCGGCACGGCGCTCGCCCCGATCTATGTCGCGCACGATGACGGCGTGCCTCTCCATGTGTGGGTGGACGAGACCCGGCCGCGCAATCAGGGCGCTTCGCTCACGGCCTGGGAGCTCGGCCAGCACGGCGTCGCCCACACGGTGATCGCGGACAATGCCGGCGGACACCTGATGCAGCACGGGATGGTGGACCTCATCATCGTGGGCACCGATCGCGTGACCGCGGCGGGCGACGTCTGCAACAAGATCGGGACATACCTCAAAGCGCTCGCGGCAAAGGACAACGATGTGCCGTTCTATATCGGCGCACCCTCTCCGAGCATCGATTTCACGCTCTCGGACGGCGGCGCAATCCCGATCGAGCAGCGCGGCGGGGATGAGGTCGCGACCATGACGGGACAGACCGCGGACGGCCGCATCGAGAGCGTGCGAATCGTGCCGGGAGGCACGCAGGTTGCGAATTACGCCTTCGATGTCACCCCGGCGCGATTGGTGAGCGGCCTGATCACCGAACGCGGCGTCGTGGCGCCAAACCAAGCTGCTCTCGCCCGGGCCTTTCCGCAACGCGCGGCTGCCGCGGCAGCGGCCGGAGAAGCCAGGGCGGGCTGATGCTCCGTCAGACCTTCAGAGATCCTGCGTGCGCCGTTTCATGGCGTCGTCCCAGACCTTGCCGCGGTCGCGGTCGAACACCAGAGCCGGATCTTCCGGTATGGTGAACCAGAAGCCCTGATCGAGCTCGCCCTCCAGCTGGCCGGCTCCCCATCCCGAATAGCCGAAGGCGATCAGGGTCTTTGCCGGACCCTGATGATTGGCGATGTCGTGCAGGATTTCTCGACTGTTGGTCATGGCCACACGTCCATCGATCTGCATGGTCTCCGGGCGGCGATAGTCGGTGCTGTGGAGCACAAAGCCGAGCTCGGGCTGCACCGGACCGCCGGCAAAGACCCGCACGCTGCCCGTCACCGATGCATCCTTCTCGCCCGTTGCCTCGAGCAGAGCCGCCAGTGACCGCTCCTCCATCGGCCGATTGACGGCAATCCCGAGCGCGCCCCTCTGGTCGTGCCTGACCATCAATATCACGGCCTGATAGAACCGCGGGTCGCTGATGGAAGGCGAAGCGACCAGAAGCTGGCCCGCCAGCGAGGGGCGCGAAGGCGTTTCCGCCGGCGCCGGCAGTGCAGCACGCAGGAGCGTGGGCGCCACCATGATCGCGGCCAGCAGCAGGCCAAAGCGCCTGATCCGAAGCCAAGGCATGGAATGCCTCCGTCGAGTCGATAATGCGGCTACGCATATATCTTACACCGGGTTTCGGTTACGTTGCAGCGGAATGGCGGTGATGCAACGCAAAGCACTCCTGCTGGCATCCCTGGCGCTCCTCGCGAGCAGCACCACGAGCCGGGCGGCGACCGATATCGCATTCGGCATCACCAGCAGCACCGCTTTCAGCCTGCCCCACTACATCGCAACCGAAAAAAAGTACTACGATTCCGAAAATCTGGCGATGGACACGATCGTCGCCGGCGCCGCGGCAGGAGTGCTCAAGCAGCTCGCCGCGGGCTCGCTCAATATCGCGCAGGCTGCGACCGATCAGTCGCTGCGCGCCATCCTGCACGGGGCGCCGATCCGGATCGTTGCGGGGGCAGCCTCCAACGCGCCCTTCCGCATGCTTGCCGCCAAGACCATCACGGGCTGGAGCGATCTTAGGGGCAAGACCATAAGCGTCGGCGGCCTGACCGACGTGACGCTCTATTTCGTGCGCGTGATGGCAAGGAAGAACGGCCTCGCCGACCACGATTACGATCTGGTCTACGGCGGCGGCACGCCCAGCCGGTTCGCCCAGCTCGCGTCGGGAGCGGCGGCTGCGGCCATTCTCACCAATCCCGTCGACTTCACCGCGCTGGAGCAAGGGTTTGTCGATCTCGGCAGCGTGCAACAGTACCTGCCGCACTGGGCACAGAACAATATCCTCGTCGATACCCGCTGGGCGCAGTCGAACCGCGCAGCCGTCCTCGCGTTCCTGCGCGCGCATATCAGAGCGACCATATATCTCTACGACAGCAGGAATCGCGACGAGGTCATTGGCATCCTCGCCAAGCACACGCATGCAACGCCGCAGATCGCAGCCGCGACCTACGACCTCTACATCCGCCAGCAGGTCATTGCGCGCGAGGCTTCGCTCTACACGGATGGCATCAGGGCCAATCTCGATGCCCTGGTCGAGATGGGCGAGCTGAAAGAGGCTCCCCCGCTATCGGAATTCATCGATGCGAGCTTCCTCGCAGAGGCATCGCGATAAGGGCGCTAGCATGCATATGAGCGGCATCAGGACCTGGACAACGACCTGCGGCGGAGGAATGCCGGTGTTTGTCGCGGCCCCGCGGTCGGACGCGAGGACGCCGGTAGTCATCGTCATGCATGAGCGCTACGGATTGGTGCGCCACACGCGCGATCTGGCAGAGCGTTTTGCGCGCGACGGATTTCTTGCGCTCGCGCCGGATTTTTACTTTCAGCACCCCGATCAGGACGCGCTCCACCGCGGCGAAGCCGGCTATGACATGAGCGATCCGGAGGCGCTCATGCGCCTTGAGGCCGCGATCGAGGCGCTCGCGAAGATGCCGCAAACGGATGCGCGGCGTATGGCCGTGATGGGGGTCTGTCAGACCGCCCGCCATCCCCTCGTTCTTGCGGCCTCACGGCCGATGGCCGCGGCGCTCATCTGGTATGGCGCGGCGCAGCCACGGGAATGGGCGGTCAACAGCAAATATCCGCGCGCGCTCGAGGAGATCATCGCGGCAGTCGATTGTCCCGTGCTCGGCATGTTCGGCGAGACCGATCACCTCATTGCGATCGATGACGTGCGGCGCTTTCGCGACCGCCTGGAACGGCACGGCAAGACGTTTCGCATCCATGTCTATCGCGACGCGCCGCACGGATGGCTCAACGACACCATGCCGGGACGCTATCGGCCCGCACCGGCCGAGGCAGCCTGGGCGGAGCAGCTCGCATTCCTGCACGAGGTACTCGCGCCGGGTTACGATCGCTCCGTCCGCCGGCAACGTTATGCATGCGAGGCAGCGGGCGATTACGATTTCAGCCGCAATGTTCGGCAGGAGTAGAGCATGTCCAGCGAAAGTGGGAACCGGTTTTGCGAAACGGACATGCTCAAACAAGAGGATGGAGCGGGATGACGATTGAGGAAACGACATCCCGCTCTAGAGGCACACGCAGCAGCAGGAGGAAGACATGACGGCTATCCCCGACAAATATCTCGATCTGCTGGAGAGGAAGAAGGCGTTTGCCGCGCTCGCGACGACGATGGCGGACGGATCGCCCCAGGTCACCCCGGTGTGGTTCGACTACAAGGACGGCATCGTTCGGGTGAATACCGCCAAGGGCCGGGTGAAGGCGCGCAACCTGAAACAGGGCGCTGCGGTCGCGCTCGCAGTCGTCGATCCGGACAATCCCTATCGCTATATCCAGATCCGCGGGCGGGTCCGGCGCTGCACCGAGGAGGGCGCGGGTGCGCACATTGATTCGCTCTCCAAGAAGTATCTCGGCAAGGACAAATATCCCCATGCCGCACCCGGAGAGGTGCGGCTGATGTGCGAGATCGAGCCCGCCTCCGCCTCCGGAATGGGGTGAGCATTAGACTGATCAGAGTTTTGCCACGCCAGGCCGGCGTGGCGAGGTGGAAAAGCCTTATCAGCTCAACCGAGCGGGAAAATGCTTTAGTGCCCGGCGACGTCGGCGGGACGTTCGCCCGCGCGCTCGCGCACCACGCTGCCTGCCGAGAGCAGGAACCAGCGCAAGCGTCGTTGCGCGTCCCGATCCTGCCTTGTTTGTACAACAAACTCCTTGCGCGCCGCTTAACAATCCTTCAACTCGTTACACATGCGTAGATCTCGCCATAGGCTCCTGGTGCAAGACACCCTCGACTACCTGCGACGGGAGTATCGCGCCGTAGCCCGTGCTCCCGTGGCCTTTGGCAGCGTTCTGGTGGTGGCGGGGCTGATCTCATGTGCCGCCATATGGAGCTATCGAGGGGAAGCAGATCTGCTGCGTCAGCGGCTCGCGGAGTACCGGGAAAAGCTCCACGGCGCCTCGGCGGATGAAGCAAAGACGGCACTTGATGCGCTCGCCGACGAAGTAAGCGCGCTACAAGCGCAGTTGCAGCCGCGCCGAGTAAACTCCCAGCAACGACAGATCATCACCGAGAAATCCAAGGTCCCGAGCGGGGCGCAATATGCCGTGACAATCGTGTACGAGGGCGGATGTTGGGATTGTCCGCAATACGCGGCTGACCTCGATGACGCATTTCGCAGCATTCCGGGATGGCTGGTAAACCATCGCGTGATGATGGGTTTGACGGAGCGGCCGCCGCAAGGACTCGCGGTCGTGGTCGGCGATCCGGCGCGACCGTCTCCGCAGGAATCCCTGGTGTTGCAGGCGCTGAGGGCGGCAGGAATCGGCTTCGACGTGCAAGCCGCTCGATCGAGCCGCGAGCAGGGGCCGCAACTGCTGCTTGCCGCCAAAACCGTGCAATGAACGTATGACCGAAACGGCTATCGCCGGAGGCTTCCGGCGCACGCTGGTTCTCGGCGGAGCACGGTCAGGAAAGAGCCGCTACGCCGAAATGCTGATCACTGCCCTGCCCCCTCCCTGGATATATGTCGCCACCGCCGAACCGCGGGATGCCGAGATGGCCCAGCGCATCGCCAGGCATCGTGCCGAGCGTGACAAGCGCTGGGAAATCGTCGAGGTACCCCATGCTTTGCCGCAGGCGATAGCGAGCACAGCGCAGACAAGCCCGCTTCTGATCGACTGCCTGACGCTTTGGCTCAGCAATCGCATGCTCGCCAATGCGGACATCGCCGGCGAGACCGGTGAGCTTGAGGCGGCGCTCGATCGGCGCCCCGGGCCGATTGTGCTTGTGTCCAATGAGGTTGGCTCCGGCATCGTCCCCGACAACGCTCTTGCGCGGCGTTTTCGCGACCTGCAAGGTCAGCTCAATCAGCGCCTTGCCGCGCGCGTGGAGCGCGTCGTCCTTCTCGTAGCCGGACTGCCGCTCATCGTGAAGGGAGCCCTATGACGAGGACCATCAATGACACCGAAGGCGAGCGCCATCGCGCAAAAATGACGAAGCGCAAGGCGGTCCAGGATGCCGAGGTGGCGGAAAAGAAGATCGAGAAGGGTCTTCTGATTGTGCATACCGGCACTGGCAAGGGAAAATCCACCGCTGCATTCGGCCTTGCGCTTCGCATGCTCGGGCGCGGAAAGCGCATCGGTGTGGTGCAGTTCATCAAGGGAGCCTGGCACAGCGCCGAACGCGATGCGCTCACCCGCTTTGGCGACCAGGTGTCCTGGCACACCATGGGCGAGGGCTTCACCTGGGAGACCCAGGATCTCAAGCGCGATATCGCGGCCGCCGAGCGCGCCTGGGCGAAGGCGAGCGAGCTCATGGCCGACCCGACAATCAATCTGCTCATCCTGGACGAGCTCAACATCGCGCTGCGTTATGATTACCTCGATCTCTCCGCAGTCGTCGTCGCGCTCGCCGCGCGCCGGTCCGATCTGCATGTCGTCGTCACTGGCCGCAACGCCAAGCCGGAGCTCATTGCCGCGGCCGATCTCGTCACCGAAATGACCCTGGTGAAGCACCATTTTGCCGCCGGCGTGAAGGCGCAGCCCGGCATCGAGTTCTGAGTTGTCTGCCCGCGCAATCATGTTCCAGGGCTGCGCGTCCGACGTCGGCAAGTCGCTGATTGTTGCCGGCCTGGCGCGTGCATTCACGTTGCGCGGCCTCAGGGTGCGGCCGTTCAAGCCGCAGAACATGTCCAACAATGCAGCAGTGACGGTCGATGGCGGCGAGATCGGACGCGCCCAGGCGCTGCAGGCGCGCGCGGCGCGCACGTCCCCTGCGATAGATATGAATCCCGTGCTCTTGAAACCGCAAAGCGAGATCGGGGCACAGGTCGTGGTGCAAGGCCGCGTGCACGCCACGGCGAAAGCCGCCGAATATCAGGCCATGAAGCCGACCCTGCTGCCGCGCGTCCTCGACAGCTTCGCGCGTCTGCGCCTCGACGCCGATCTCGTGCTGGTCGAGGGCGCGGGGAGCGCATCGGAAACAAACCTGCGGACAAACGACATTGCCAATATGGGATTTGCACGTGCGGCGCACGTGCCGGTCGTGCTGATCGGCGACATCGAGCGGGGCGGCGTCATTGCGAGCATGGTCGGCACCAAGGCGGTGATAGCGCCCGAGGATGCCGCGCTGATCCGCGGCTTTCTGATAAACAAGTTCCGCGGCGATCCCGCGCTGTTCGCGGACGGCATCGACACCATTGCCCGCCTCACCGGATGGCAGGCGCTCGGGCTCATTCCATTCTTTCGGGATGCGCAATTGCTGCCGCCGGAAGATGCGCTCGCGCTCGAGCGGCCGCGACCTGAAAAAAAACAGGCCCGTTTTCGCATCGCGGTGCCGATCCTGCCGCACATCGCAAATTTCGACGACCTTGATCCATTGGATGCCGAGCCCTGGGTGAACATTGTCCGCATCCGACCGGGCGAGGCGCTCCCCGGCGATGCCAGGCTCGTGATCCTTCCGGGATCGAAGGCCACGGTTGCAGACCTTGCCGCGCTTCGAAGCGCCGGCTTCCATATCGACATCGCCGCGCATCTACGCCGCGGCGGCCGCGTGTTGGGCCTGTGCGGCGGCTATCAGATGTTGGGGCGCGTCATCGACGATCCGGAGGGCATCGAAGGACCTCCCGGACCGGTCGAGGGACTCGGATTGCTCGATGTCGAGACCACGCTGACCGGGGAGAAAACCCTGGAGCCTGTCTGCGGCAAGACCGGCGCGGGCGCGCCGTTCTCGGGTTACGAGATGCACGTGGGAGTGACCCAGGGGCCGGATTGCTCGCGGCCCTTTGCACATCGTGCGGACGGCTCACCGGAGGGCGCAGTCTCGGCCGATGGACGCGTGTTTGGCACGTATATCCATGGCTTGTTTGCCGATGATCAACAGCGCTCTGCATGGCTCGCGCGGCTCGATGCCGGCGCGTCGGCGATCGCATTCGATGCACTGATCGAGGATACGCTCGACCGTCTGGCCGCGCATCTCGCAGCCAACGTCGATCTCGATCGGATCCTCAGCCTATCGCGGTAGCAAGCAGCGCCAGTGCAGCAATACCTGCGATCAGTATCGCGTCAGCACGGAGATAAAGGGAAAGCGCGGATCGAATGTCCGCCGCCGTTGCGCAGTGCCGACCGTTTCCCATGAAAGCATCCGCAATCTCGATGCCGCCATAGGTGCGGGGACCCGCCAGCGCGAGATCGAGCGCGCCAGCCATTGCTGCCTCGGGATAGCCCGCATTCGGCGAGCGGTGGTATCGGGCGTCGCGCACCATCGCGCGCCATGCATTCCCGCCAGATGCGCCGGGTGTCACGGCGGCGGCAGCCACGATCAAGAGAGCGGAAAGGCGCGACGCCGGGAGATTGGCCAGATCATCGACACGCGCCGCGGCCCAGCCGAAAGCGTCATGGCGCGGGGTGCGATGGCCGATCATGCTGTCGGCGGTATTGATCGCCTTGTAGGCGGCGCCTCCGGCGAGCCCGGCGGCAGCCAGCCAAACCGCGGGAGCCACCACTGCATCGGAAAAGTTTTCGGCCAAGCTTTCGATCGCAGCACGCGCAATGCCCGCTGCATCGAGCGATTCGGGGTCGCGCCCGACAATGTGCGACACCGTCAGGCGCGCAGCGATGAGCCCTTCCGTTTCAAGCGCCATGGCGACGCGCTCGACATGCTCATACAGGCTGCGCTGGGCAAAAAGCGTGCTCGCAGCAATCGCAGCGATCGCCATGCCGAGAGGCAACGCAAGACACACCCGCTCGAGAATGTAGGCGATGACCGCGACGGTTCCGATGATGACAAGGAGCGTGATCGCTCCTGCGGCTCGCCGCCTGGGAGCGTCCATGTCCTCCCGGTTCAAGCTGCCATCCAGCGCGCTGATCAACCGGCCCATCCATGTCACGGGATGTCCGATTGTGCGCACCAGCCAGTCGGGATAACCGAACGTGGCCTCGATCAGCAGTGCGAGCAGGATGAGGGTTATGGCATGACTCCAGAGACGGGCTCAGCTCCGCTGCGACATGGCGGCGATCTCACTGAAGCGCGGCGACAGTTTCCCGACGCGCCGAAACCGTTCATCGATCTATCGACCGGCATCAACCCTCACCCCTACCCTATCGCGCAACTGTCGTCTGAGCTGTTTGCGCGTCTGCCGCAATCGGTCGAGCTCGAGACGCTTATCGCCGCCGCTGCGAGATCCTATGGCGCGCCCTCCCGCGACCACGTTCTGGCAGCGCCGGGTACGCAGATTCTGCTTCCGCTGGTGGCGTCCCTCATACCGCCGGGGAGGGCTGCGATTCTTGCGCCCACTTACGCGGAGCATGCCCGGGTGGCAGCACTGGTCGGACATGGCGTGAAAGCAGTCCATGAAATCAACGAGCTTGCCCAGGCAAATCTTGCAATCGTCGTGAACCCCAACAATCCCGACGGACGGCTCTGCTCAAGAAGCGACCTGCTTGCCGTGGCCGATGAGCTGCGATCATGCAGCGGTCAGCTCATTGTCGACGAAGCATTCATGGATGTCGCCCCGGACGGAACCAGCCTGGCGCCCGAGGTCGACCGCGGCAGCATTGTGGTACTGCGCTCGTTCGGCAAGTTCTTTGGGCTCGCCGGGCTGCGGCTTGGATTTGCGCTTGCCGCCCCGGAGCTGATCGCGCGCCTTGCCGCGTGGCTTGGGCCGTGGGCTGTATCGGGCGCGGCCATTTCTATCGGTCGAGCGGGTCTGAGCGATGCCGCCTGGAGGCAGGCGGCGCGCGTCTCTCTTGCTCAGGATGCGCAGCGGCTCGATCGAACGCTGTCGAATTGCGGCCTTGAGGTTGTCGGTGGCACCTCGTTATTCCGGCTCGCCCGCACACCGGCGGCAGACGCGCTGTTCCAGCATCTGGGCAATTGCGGCATCTGGGTGCGCCGCTTCGTCGAGCAACCCACGTGGCTGCGGTTCGGGCTGCCAGACTCTGAGGAAGCTTGGACGCGTCTGTCCACGGCACTGGAAGCGTTTTCGCAATGAGCGCTTGCTCCAGACGTTCGTCATGGCCGGGACGGGAACCCCGCTGCGCTTGCGCAGCGGCGACCCGGTTGTCCCGGCCATCCACGTCTTGCACTGTCGCGAAGCTATGAAAGGCGTGGAGGCCCACGACCAGCGCGGCATGACGGCGCGTCCTTACTCTGCGGCTACCTCGGTTGGCTGCGGCTTTGTCTCCAGCCCCGCCGCTACCGCGTCATCGACGCGCTCGAGCCAGATGAATTCCAGCTCTCGCCGCGCCTCCTCCGGAATGTCCTCAAAATCCTTGCGATTGCGCGCGGGCAACATCACCCGCTTGATGCCGGCGCGATGCGCTGCGACGACTTTCTCCTTGATGCCGCCTACCGGAAGCACGAGCCCGCGGAGGCTGATCTCTCCGGTCATGGCGGTGTCGTGGCGCACCGTCCGTTCGCTCATCAGCGAGACCAGCGCCATGAACATCGCGACCCCGGCGCTTGGCCCGTCCTTCGGGATTGCGCCGGCCGGCACATGCACGTGAATATCGCTTTTCTCAAACCGGCTGGCGTCGATGCCGAATGAGGCAGCGCGGTTTTTCACGATGCTAAGCGCGGCCTGCGCGCTTTCCCGCATCACCTCGCCGAGCTGCCCGGTGAGGATCAGCCTGCCGTTCCCCGGAATGCGGGTCGCCTCGATGAACAAGATGTCGCCCCCAACCGGCGTCCACGCGAGACCGGTCGCCACCCCAGGCACGCTGGTGCGCATTGCGAGCTCGCTCTCGAATTGCGGTGGACCGAGAATCGCGCCGAGATCGCCGCTCGCGATGCGAATCGGTCCGCGCTCCCCTTCCGCAAGCCGGACCGCGACATGTCGTAGGGCTTTTCCGATCTCGCGCTCGAGATTTCGCACTCCGGACTCCCGGGTGTAGAGCGCAATGATGTCGCGGATCGCGTCGTCCGAAATCTCCACCTGGCCAGGCGGGATCCCGTTCGCTTCCAGCTGCCGGCGCACCAGATAGCGCCGCGCGATCTGCAGCTTCTCGTCAGCCGTATAGCCGGCAAGCGTTATGATCTCCATCCGGTCGCGCAACGGTCCCGGAATGGTGTCGAGCACATTCGCCGTGGTGATGAAGACCACACGGCTGAGATCAAAGGGAACACCGAGATAGTTGTCGCGAAACGTGCTGTTCTGCTCGGGGTCGAGCACTTCCAGCAGGGCCGAGCTGGGATCCCCCTGGATGCCGGCCCCGAGCTTGTCGATCTCGTCGAGCATCATGACGCAATCGCGCGTGCCGGCCTTGCGAATAGCCTGGATGACGTTGCCGGGGAGCGCGCCAATGTAGGTGCGCCGGTGCCCCCGTATCTCAGCCTCGTCATGGACGCCGCCGAGGCTCACGCGCACGAATTTGCGGTTCATCGCCCGCGCAATCGATTGCCCCAATGATGTCTTGCCGACTCCCGGAGGACCGACGAAGCACAGGATCGGCGCCTTGCCTTGCGGCGCGAGCTTGCGCACGGCCAGATACTCGACAATGCGCCGCTTGATCTTCTCCAGGCCGTAATGATCCTCGTCGAGGATCCTGCGCGCCTCGGCGATGTCGATTGGAGTCGGCTCGGGAAGCTTCCACGGCAGCTCGATGAGCCAATCAAGATAAGTGCGCACCATCCCGTATTCGGCGGCCGCCTCGGGCATGCGCTCGAGCCGTCGCAGCTCCTTGCGTGCCTGTTGCTCGACCTCCTCCGGCATACCGGCATTGGTGATCGCGGTGCTGAGCTCGGCGATTTCCGCTGATTTGCCCTCGTCGCCCTCCCCGAGCTGGCGCTGGATCGCCGCCATCTGCTCCCGCAACAGGACTTCACGTTGCCGCTTGTCCAGTGCCGCCTTCGTTTGCTGACCGATCTCGTTAGAGAGCCGCAGGACCTCGATGCGATGCGCCAGCATGCGCGAGACCTTCTCCATGCGGGCCGAGAGGTCGATGGTCTCGAGGATCTCCTGCTTCTCCTCCGGAGAAACATCCATGTAGGTAGTGGCAAGATCCGCGAGCGCTGCCGGGGAGGTGACGCCCTGGATCGCTTCCGCCAGCTCGGGCGGAGCCTGCGGCAAAAGCTGAACGGCTTCGACGGTCTGCTGCTTCAAATGAATAAATCGTGCTTCGATCTCGGACGACCGCGGGTCCGGCTCCGGGATTCGCAAAATGCGAGCGACAAAAAAAGGCCAACCGTTCAGAAACTCCGTCACCTGAAAGCGCTGGTCGCCCTGACAGACGAGGTGATGGGCGCCGTCCGGCGTAGTCACGTAACGCACGATGTTGGCCACCGTGCCCATGCGATGCATATCGATCGGCGTTGGATCGGCAACGTCGCCAGCACGTTGCATGAGGATACCGACCTGCCGCTGGTCACGTACTGCTTGTTGTGCCGCCGCAATCGATCGCGGCCGACCGACGGTGATCGGCAGCACGATTCCGGGAAACAGCACAATGCCACGAACTGGAACGATGACCAGCGCATCGGGAGGCAGCGGGGGCAGCGCTGCGCTCCGCTGGTTCGAGCTCTCCTGCGACGAGTCGAGGAACTGAGTGTCAGCCAAGGAAAGCTCCGGGCTTCTCCAATGTGATCAGCAGGCAACCGTTGCAGGCTGAGCGCCGTACCGCGCTATAGCGGCCGGCCGGAAGTCGTACGCGGCGCTCGAACCGGCCCTGCGGCAGCTCGAGGCGATGAATGATTGCGGTGCGCAGCTCGTTCGGAAGGGTGCGGACTCCGACGACAACGAGGTGATCATCCTCAAGCACCGCTTCAACGTGATCGGGATCGACGCCAGGCAACGCGATGAGGACGAGAACCTCACTCTCGGTTTCCAGCATATCGAGCGGGGGCTCCCACGAGGGCAGCCCGGGACTCGGGCTCGAAGGCCTGAACAGCTCCCGGTTCAATCGCTCGGCGCGAGCCAGCATCTCGCAAGCCTGCGACCACATCCAATCGCGCGGAAACCTCTGTTCCATTTCTGTCACCTGCCCGTGCAAGCGCATTTGAGGGCTCAATCGAGCAAATTCAATAGCCGCAAATTGAGCCCGCTGAGCGCATCATCGCGTTTCTGGGCGCTGCGGTGCAAGACATGTCGGCTAGCTGCCGAGCCAATGATTGAGAAAGGCGGCGAGCCAAGCATGCCCCGCCGGATCATACACGGGGCGATCGGCGAAGTGTGCCGCCCGGGGCCTTGCGTTCGGCAGCAGCATGCGGTCGTGTCCGCGGGTGGTCCACCTGCACATCATCGCGTGGGTCACATCGGGATGGAATTGCAGCGCGAAGGCCGAGCCGCCATAGCAGAACGCCTGCACCGGAAACGAGTCGCCTTCCGCCAACAAGTCGGCGCCAAGCGGCAGGTCGAAGCCCTCGCGGTGCCACTGATAGACCTGCTCCGGCCAAGGATCGCAGACGCTGCGTCCGATATCGGTGGGCCGGATGGGATAATAGCCGACCTCGGCATGGCCATCGGGGTGCTTGTAGACCCGACTGCCGAGATGATGGGCCAGCATCTGCGCCCCTAGGCAGATCCCGAGAAAGGGCTTGTTCTCCCGCAGGGGGACCGCGAGCCAGTCGATTTCACGGCGGATGAAATCATCGGTGTCATTCGCGCTCATCGGGCCGCCGAAGATGATGGCGCCGGCATGCTCCCGCATGGTCTCGGGCAGGCGGGCGGCGAACCGCGGGCGGCGGATATCCAGTGCGTAGCCGCGTTTGCGCAGCGCATGGCCTACTCGACCTGGGGTCGAGGTTTCCTGATGCATCACGATGAGAATGGGATCCGGCATGCGTGCTCGGTCAAGGTTTCACCGAGTGCAGTGGAACGCGCGGTGCCCGATTGCAAGGTTCAGCGTCGCAAACCCGCCATACCCTTCTGGGGGCTTTCATGCATTGCGCACATTTTGCGTGGCTTGAATCAACTTGAGCAGAGCCGCGCGCGGCAGAATGCGCGCGAGCACCGGCGCCGCTTTGCTTGCCCAGCCGGGCACGACGATCCGGCGCCCTTGCTTGAGCCCCTCATAGGCGTCTCTCGCAACGGCCTCCGCGGGCACCGAAAGGAAGGCAGGAATCCGAAAGCCGTCCATACCCGCACGGCTCTGGAACTCGGTTGGTACCGGCCCCGGGCAGAGCGCGGTGACGCGCACGCCTCGGGGCTTGAGCTCCTGGTGAAGCGCCTCGCTGAACGAGAGCACGTAAGCTTTCGTCGCGTAGTAGACCGCCATGCCCGGCCCCGGCATGAAGCCCGCGACCGACGCCACATTGAGGAGGCCGCCCTTGCGACGTTCGATGCTCTCCAGGAAGGCCAGCGAGAGCTCGGTGAGGGCGCGGACATTAACGTCGATCATGGCGAGCTGCCGCTGTCGGTCGAGCTTATCGGCCGGGCCCATCAGGCCAAACCCCGCATTGTTGACCACGATCTCGGGTTCAAGCCCGCGTTGTCCGAGGGCTTCGCTGATATCGCGAGCGGTATCGATGCGTCCCACATCGAGGCGGAGCACCGTCGGCCGGGTTGCGGCTTTGGCCGCGATGGCATCAGCGACACTGTTCAGGGCCTGCTCCCGTCGTGCGATGAGCACAAGCTCGTGGCCGTGGGCGGCAAACTCGTGCGCGAGCGCAGCGCCGATTCCCGAGGAGGCGCCGGTGATCACCACGACTGGACGGCGTTCTGCGGTCACGGCTTGCTGCTCCCGCGCTCGTTTGCCACGCGCTGGCCAAGCTCGATGCGCTCGCGCGAAGAGATGCCCAGAAGATCGGCCGCGCGCCAGATGAGATTGCTCTCGAACTCGGTTACCCTACCGTCCGCGTAGACGATTTCCCACATCATCTCGACCATGCGCCGGCGTCCATCCTCATCCAGGGAGCGGTTCAGCAGCCTGGTAAAATGATAGAGGTCGACGGCTTCATGCTCGGCCTGCGTCGCCTCCGCAAGCAATGTATTTGTTTGCGTTTCATCAAGATCGAACCGGCGCTTTATGACATCATGCAATGCTGCTCGCTCGAGATCCGAGATGTTGCCGTCAATTTCCGCAGCATGCACCAGCAGCGCAGCAGCCGCCAGTCGGTAATCGTTCGGCTCGAAATGCGCAGGATGCTTGTCGCCCTGCGAGACGTCGGCGAGCAATTTGCGAAAACTTTCAAACATCGGCCAATCCTGGGTAGCCCCTGTCAAATGAAAACCGGTTCGCGAAGCAGATCAGGTTAGCACGCCGTTCGAGAGCGAAAAGGGCAATGGCCGACAGCAGAACTTGGATGGCCGTCTTCGTAAGCGGCGCTTGCTCCTTTATTGAATCGCTTTGCCCTTGCGCAAGCTGGCCTCGAGCAGCTCGAGATTGTTCCTGATATAGGGATTGCCGGGGTCCTGCGCCTGCGCCTGGAGCAGGGTCTCGCGGGCCCGGCGATAGTCGCCCCGCAGCATGTAGGAGTAGCCGATATTGTTGAGGAGCTCGGGGGTGGCACCGGCGATTTTCATCGCCTGGGTATAGGCGCGGTCGGCGAGATCGAACCGGCGCAGCCGATCGTATGAAGCGGCAAGCCCGACCCAGGACTCGAGATCGCGGGGGTGCAGCTCGACCGCCTTGCGGAAGTGTCGCTCGGCCTGGCCGAAATCCGCGGCACGGAAATATTTCTTGCCGAGGCTGAGGTCGTCATTGGGGTCTTTGCCGAGCAGCCCCTTGGGGACGGCATCCTGTTGGAAGTCGTCTGGAGGAGGAGGTCGAACGCTGCCGGTCGGGGTCGGGTCGGCTTCGGCAGACGAGGCAAGCGGCTGCGGGCTCTCCGCCTTGGAATGGAACAGGTCGCCGAGCTTGACCGACGTCTCGCAGCCGGTGAGGGTCAACAGGCAGGCGGCCGTCGCAACCAAGACCCGACCCGCAGCTGTTGCCATGGCGCATTTCTCTCGGCGACCAGGCTGTCGCGAGCCCGCCGTGGCCTATCCACGCACGCAACGCTCCGGTACGGCCCAGCAGCAACCGGCGAGATTGAAGCTACGGGAGGGTGGTTAAGATTTTCTCGCTGTTGCGGCGGCGAGGCGCTTGCGGCCGCGCAGCTTCCCGTCAGGGAATCTCGCGTGGGATCAGTATCTTCCGGCAAAAATGCTCGCCGCCTCAATCAGTAGTGGCCGTTACAAACAAAATATCCAAAGGATCGAGTAACCTTACGAAAATTCACTCTCATCGCAGCGATCTGCCGCGCCGGACAAGGCCTAGCGCACCTCTTCCCTGACCCTGTTGGTTTCCGGCGCGTCCGCGTGCATCGACGTCCACGCCGCAAGCCGCGCCGCGTTGCGCCCGGCGGTCCAGCCGCCGACAAAGCATTCGGCGAGGTTTCCGCCCGACATGTAGAGATGGCCGAATACGCCGCCAAGCTCGCCGGCCGCGAACAGGCGGGGGATGGGCTCGCCGAAAGCATTGAGGATGCGCTGCTCGGCGTCATGCACCGGGCCGCCATGGGTATTGGAGCACACCGGCCAAACCTCGGCGCAGTAGTAGGGAGGCGTGGCGATTTTCAACATGGACGTCGGCGGCCGTCCATGCATGGCGTCTTCGCCTGCTTCGCACGCAGCATTCCATTGGGCGATAGTCGCCGCAAGAGCCTCCTCGCGGACGTTCATGGCGGCCGCGAGCTCGAAATGCGAGCTGCACTTGCGCAGGATGCGGCTTTCCAGCTCACGCAGCGTTTTCTCGCTCCAGGAAAACTTGAAACGGCGATCGTTGAAGGTCGGCGAGGCGATGGGGTAGGCGCCGCGTCCTGGCTCGTCCATGATCATGTAGGATGGAATGCGCGGATAGGTCATGGATTGACCATCGAAGATCGCCATCGCGCGCCAGGTCGTGTCCTGAGTGTAAGGCTGGTACTCGTTCATGTATCGGCGGCCGAGCCGGTCGACGATGATCCATGGCATCTTGACGTCGGGCCGCGGACTCTCCCCGGGAATCCAGTCCGGCAGCCGTTTCGGCCGGATCCCGAAGGGATAAGCGGGATCGGGGTGCTTGAAACCGTAAACGCCGTGGTAGTGCCACATGTGCCAGAGCGCCGCCCCGACCGCCTGCGCCATCAGGATCCCATCTCCGGTGTTGCCCATATAGGCGGCATTGAGCACCGGCTTTTCCTGCCAGTACTGTCTCTGCATCTCGACGTTTGCTTCGAAGCCGCCGCACGCGAGCACCACAGCGCGGCGCGCCTTGATGGAGAGCAGCCGGCCATTCCGCTGCGCCATGATACCGCATATTTCGCCTTGCGCGCCGGTGACCAGCCGTGTCGCAGAGGTCGCGAGCTCAACCCGCAGCCCGCGCGAGGAAATATTGTCCTGAAGTACCTTGAAGAGGCGCACGCCCGCCGCGCGATGGATCGGCACATAGCTCGAAACGAAAGGATAGGTCTGCTCGGCGTCGAATCCGGGCACATGGTCGATGCTGACGTAACCGAAGGTCTTCGTGCCGGGGAAGGGATAATTGCCGTCGGCTTGCCGCCGGTTGACCGTTGCCCCACAGACGCGTGCGAGCATGCCGAAATAAGCGGGGATATCGGCCATCCCCGCGGCCAGGGCCCGCAGCACGGAATCGGGCGTCGTGCCGGCGCTGGTGGCTTGCAGATGACGGAAGCCTTCCTCCGCGTCCTCAACGATGCGGACGTTGCCTCCCGAGGTGATGGAGATGCCGCCAGGATCCGGCATCTTCTCGATGAGGAGCACGTCGGCACCGCCATCATGCGCTTCGATCGCGGCGACAGCGCCGGCATAGCCATATCCCACGACCACAACGTCGGCTGTATCGTCCCAATGCTCGTGCGCTTCGCTGGATGCCGGCGTATGCCTGCTCATTCGCGAATTCACCTCTACCCCCAGCGACCCGCTCAAGTCGCAAGCGCCGGCTGCGCGGCGCTCACAGTGAAGCGCTGGTCCAGCACATCGTTCAATCGAAGGGAAGCCGGCACGCTGCCGAGCCTTTGCTGGAGCGCCATGGCCGCTGCCAGCCCCTCCATGTCGACCTCACAGTCGAAATGGAGATCGGGAAGCTCGCGCTCGATGGACTGCATCATGGTGCTGCGGGGGATACGGAAATACTGAGCGCCGAAATCGCCCCATTCCTCGCGGTGCTCAGCAGCGTAACGATAGCTCCGGCGGCATCCGGAAAGAACACCGCGGATGAGCTCGGGCTCGTGCAGAAGCAAGTCGTTGTTTGCAACCATGATGGTCCATTGCATGCGCGGAGCGAAATCGCAGCGGTTGACGCCGAGCCAGACGTTGAAATAGCCAGCTTCCTCGCCGATGCTGACGTGCGGCTCTGAGATCATGGCACCGTCGAGATCGTCCTCGGCCAACAAGGTGAGAACCTGCGGATAGCGCTGCCCCAGACCTATGATCGTGACGTCGGCGCCGGGATCAAGGCCCTGATGGCGCAACAGCTCGCGCATGTACCAATCGCTGCAGCTCCCTTGGCTCAGGACCCCGAGCCGCGCCCGCTTGAGGTCCGCAAACGTGGAAAACTGCTTGCGCGCGACGAAATAAAGCACTGCGCCGCGGCGCACACCGCTGCCGACGATCTTGAAGCGAGCGCCATTTGCCATGGCTGTCAGCCCTGGGGGCGTGCCGAGCTCACCGATAAGCAGTCTTCCGGCGTCAAGCTCGGCAGCGATCTCCGGGCCGCCGAAAACGACGCGCAGGTCGAGATCGATCCCTTCGTCGCGAAAGAAACCCCTTTCGATGCCCAGTCGCAGCTGGAGACCACATCGATCCGTTGGTATGCCATAGGTGAGGGATTTCGGCACCGAGGAAGCCTCTTCGAAAATCGACGGCCGCTGTCTCACGCCTAAAAAACCGGCAGGAAGCTCATAATGTCGCGGACAACGCGCTTGCAAGTGTCCAGATTCTTCTTGGAATATAGCTGGAACCGGAGGGAACAACCATGCTCTCATCGACACCACTGACACGTCGCAAGTTCATGCACACTGCGAGCGGCACGGCTGCTGTCCTTGCAGGGACGGGCCTGGCGAGCCCAGCGATCGCCCAGGCAGTGAAGGTTCGCTACACCCTTTCGTGGCTGCCGACCGGGCAATATGCCTTTCTGTATTGCGCCCGGCAGCTCGGATATTTCAAGCAGCGCGGCATCGACCTCGATATCGCGCGCGGCTACGGCTCAATGGCCGCCATTCAGGCGGTGTCCACCGGGCAGTTCGAGATGGGCGGCGCCCAGACCGGCGCAAACCTGCTCTCCATCATGAAGGGTCTCGATCTGCGGCTTCTCGGCACCCAGGGTTATGACGCCACCTTGGGAGTCGTCGCTCTCGAAAACGGACCGGTGAAGACACCGAAGGATCTCGAGGGCAGGAAGATCGGCGTTTCGGCGGCAGGCGGCGACACGCCGTTCCTGCCGGCGTACTGCCGCCTCGTGGGCGTGGACTTCAGCAAGGTCACCGTCGTCCAGCTCGACAGCAAGATCCTCGAGCAGTCCGCGATGTCCGGCGTCGTCGACGCCATCATAGTGACCGGATTGAGCTCGATCCCCAATTTCGTCTCGGAAGACGTTCCGATCAAAATGATGCCTTTCTCGCAAGCAGGGCTCCAGTTCTACTGGGTCAACACGATCACCAGCAGCAGCTTCCTCGTGAAGAACAAGGAGCTTGTCGACAACGTGCAGATGGGCATCCTGGAAGGGATGAAGTTCATGCTTCTCAACCCGCAGGAAGCGATGGAGCGCCATCTCAAGGAGCACGAGGAGCTTGCGCTCGGTAAGAATGGGAGACTCTATGTCGAGCTTGGTCTAGGCATGACGCGCGCCATCATGGCCGCGCCCGAATCGATGGAGCATGGGCTGGGCTATACCGACCTGGGCAAGATCGATGAGCAGGCGAAGGTGGTGAAGCAGTATGCGGCGGGACCCAACGACCGTGCGCCGGCGAAGGCGGAAACATTCTGCAGCAACAATGCGCTCGGGAAAGTGACATTGACGCCTGCGGAATGGGCCGAGGTACGATCGAGCACGCAGAAGTACATGAAGCTTCTCGGCAAAGCGTAGCACACGGCGCATGCAGGCGGAGATCAGCTGCCACCGGGTCCGCAAGGTTTTCGGCAAAGGAGCGACTGCGTTCGAGGCTGTGACCGCCGCAACGCTCTCGGTGGAGAAAGGTGAATTCGTCTGCCTTCTCGGCCCGAGCGGGTGCGGGAAGAGCACGCTGTTGATGATGATTGCCGGCCTCGAAGCGGTGACGGAGGGAACGATCCTCGCCGGCGGCACGCCCATGATTGAGCCGCGCGCAGAAATCGGGATCGTGTTCCAGGATCCGACGTTGCTGCCCTGGAAGACGACCCTGCAGAATGTTCTGTTTCCGATCGAGATGATGGGCAGGAGTCGCTCGGCCTATGTTGGCCGTGCGATGGAGCTCCTGCGGCTCGTGCACCTCGATGACGCAATCCACAAGCGCCCGCGGGAGCTCTCCGGCGGGATGCGCCAGCGGGTATCGCTCTGCCGCGCGCTCATCGCCGATCCCAGCGTTCTGCTGATGGACGAGCCGTTCAGCGCCCTGGACGCGATCACCCGGGACGACATGAACATCGTGCTGCTCGAGCTGTGGGAACGCTATCGCAAAACGGTGCTCTTCGTGACCCACAGCATCCGCGAGGCAGTGCTGCTCGCCGATCGCGTGCTCGTCATGGGACGCAGCCCCTCGCAGATCATCGCTGAGATAAAGGTGCCGTTTCCCCGCCCGCGCGATTTTGCCATCGGCGAAACGGCGCAGTTCAATGAATTATGCGCGGCATTGCGCAGAGAGATCGAGATCGCGCGCGGGAGCGAAGCCGCGACGAGGCACTGACGATGGTCGAGGAACGCGCACCCGCCATACCTTCCGTCCGCAGCGTCGAGCTGAGCGGCCTGTGGTCGCTATTGGCGCTCTCCCAAGGGGCGCTGGTCCTGCCGGTGGCGACCGCCTTCGCCTTTCTCATCGCGTGGCAGGCGATTGCGGTTTACGGACATATCTCGCCCACCATCCTGCCGCCGCCGACCATGGTGCTGGAGCAGCTGGTCGATAATTTCTGGCTCGTCCTGAAGCATACCATCCCGACCACGTACGAGATGCTGCTGGCCTTTGCCATCTCCATCCCGCTCGGCATCGCGCTCGCGGGACTGATGGTCTACTCGAAGCTCGCCTACCAGGCGCTCTATCCCAACATCGTGTTCTTCCAGCTGATTCCGAAAATAGCTTTAGCGCCGTTGTTCATCGTGTGGCTGGGGATCGGCACTTCGTCGCGGGTCACTTTCTCGATCTTTATCTCCTTCTTCCCCATCCTCGTTGCCACGGCCGCCGGACTGCAGTCGGTGGAGACGACCATGTTGCGGCTTTGCCGTTCCTTGCGGATGTCGCAATGGCAGATTCTCATACGAGTGCGGTTTCCGACTTCACCCCCGTTCATTTTCAGCGGCATGAAGGTTGCGGTGACGCTCGCGATCATCGGCATCGTGGTTGGCGAGTTCATCGCCTCGCAGCAAGGTCTCGGCTATCTCATTCTTTTTGCTTCGTCGCGCCAGCAGACGGACCTCGCGCTCGCCTGCATCGCGGTCCTCTGCGTTGTCGGTCTCGCGCTCTATGGCTGTGTTGTGGCTTGCGAAAAGCTGGTGATGCGCTGGTACGACACCCGGTAGCGCCGTTTCCGCGGGAGTAAATCTGGAGCGCTGGGCAAAGGCGCGCTCATCCAAATATTCCGCCCGTCCGCTGCTACTCTGCGACCGGGATTCCGACGAAGATCGAGTCGTCCTCTCGCCGAACGACATACGTGCGCAGATCAATCGTGCAGGGTGCAGCGACGGCCCTGCCCGTCTTGATCTCGAAACGTCCGCTGTGCAGGGGACATTCAATAATGGCACCCTCGACGAAGCCCTCGCTTAACGACGCGTACGCGTGGGTGCACACATCGTCGATGGCATAGAATTCGCCTTCGATATTGAAGACAGCGATCTCCCATTCACCGAGCGTGACACGCAGCCCCTCGCCCTCCCGAATCTCGGAGGTCGCAGCAACACGGTGAAAACGATACCCCGGCTCGCTCATCCGGCAACCTTATCCGCCCCCTGCGGCTCGCCCGCTTGCCCAGCGACTGCCGTGCCGCGCGGGAATGGGCGGCCACAACGCTTTGAGCCGTTCGTCGGACTGCTTTATCGATAATCATTGACTCAAAGCGGCTTGGGGGCGCAAGCCTGCCGCGGAGGCACGCCACATTGCGATCGAGCCTCGATAATGCCGCACACCGCAGGGGCGGGCGCCGATGACCTATTTTCCCGATAGCACGAATCCGCGCAGCTTCCCGTTTTGGCGTGTTCATCCAGTTCGATTAAACTTAATTGGACTGTCCCTAGAAAACGACGCGCATCGGAGAAGCTGGCAATGAGTCCAAATCGCAGGGATCTAATTAAATCTTCAATCGCGATAACTTTTATAGCCGTGTCGAAGACTGCTTCGGCGCAGCAGCCGAAAAAGGTTGGTGTTGTAAGCACCATCGGGCTCCAAAACACTGATGAAGAGTGGCTTTGCTTAGTAAAAGGTCTCAACTACGGCGGATACCAATTGACTGGGGGTGGTCCCCTCAAGCACGTAGACCTTCGGGATCCCAAGGGAGTTGACGCAAAGTATGGGGGCAGCCACGGTACAAATGACCTAGAGACTGCAATCAAAGCCTACGGCAATGTAGATGTGATCGGTGCCGTCGGTGGCGTGATTTCCCGCGTCGCAGCTTCAAACGCGCTCACCAGTATTCCATACGTTTACCTCAGTGGCATGGCCCCGTCCGATCCGTCTACATCCCCCTCAACCCCCCTGCCGAGCTCGGTCGCGGGCAAATACTGTGGCATTATTCTGAATATTCCTGCGCTATATGCTAAAGCGCGAACTGCGCTAGTGGGAAGCAGCAAGGCTGGAGACGTCTGGCTCGTTCAAAACTACAATTCGGGAATGACCAAAGACGAGACCGCGGCGTGGCAAACAGTTGCAGGAACGACTAGAGATTTTAGATTTTTCGATTCAGGCTCTAGTTCCAGCTCCATTGACAACGATGAAATGAGCTTTCCGGCTGAAGTGGCTAAACTCAAAACTAAAATGGGGATGAACGTGACGGGGGTGATCGTCAGCCCTGATGCGTTCTTTCGTTGGAAACACGCTTCATTCACCAGCGCAATGACGGATCAAACTTTGGGCTTGAGTGTCCCGATCTGCTATCCATTTAAAGATTATTTACTACGCAATACAGCAGGGGATCAGCTATTGAACGGGGGCGCAGTACTGAGCATGCCGATTACCTCTACGACCACCGATGATCAGGTGAAGGCAACGGCTTATTGCCAGTTTGGGATGCTCTTGGCCCTGATGCTTGATGATCCTACTGTGCTGAGAACATCACAGAAATGGGACGGTGCGTGGCTTGCGGCTTGAGACCGGCTTTTAACCCCGGCTCCACTGTCGGGGAACGTCTCTCTTCAAGTTCCGACCCCGCGCGGTCGGCGGGCTTTTTCATTCGCTATAACTTGTCTGCGGGCCAATTCCAGCGCCAGTGCTGGCAATTGATCATTTTGGCCTTCGGCAAAGCGGAATGCGAGCACAACGTTATCGCCTTCGATATAGCCTGCCTCCTTCAGGCCCTGAACAAGTGCGCGCAGACCCTCCGAGAACGTTGTAATAGGACTAAGAAATCCGACCACCGGCATCGCAGATTGTTGGGCGCGTGCAGCGGTTGGCGACAAAAGTGCTGTACCACCAACTACGTAGCGTGATGAACTCGCGCCGTTTCAGTTGACCGAATTGCATTCGCTGCTCTTGGCCAGGATTCCGCGACAGCATAGCCGATCGTCGAGGATCAAGTCAGGGGCTCGCTGCGCTGCGGCATTTCGATCCGGCCTATGTCGGCTTGGGTCATAAGCACCGGCCCTTATCGGCCCCGAGCCCGAGCCTATGTCTGCACCACTCCCGAAAGCTACCGTAATTCAGCGGATCAGGCATCCGACTCACCATGCCGTCCTCACTTAACTCAAGGAGGATGACCATGGAGAGTGAGAACTCGATCCTACCCCCACCGAAGCGCACGCCGCGGAGCAAGGGGAAGCTGATTGGGGCGAAACCGCCGCTGTTGGCAAGGCACGTCTGGTCCATTCGGACGAAGCTTCAAATCGAAAGGCGAGCCCGCGAGTTGGCAATGTTCAATCTCGCCATTGATAGCAAGCTGCGAGGCTGC
>Ga0073928_10003444_pt1 | contig 24981 bp, 22 predicted proteins | sample PaiPotPPA55metaG_FD_76969 | JGI IMG/M metagenome (GOLD analysis project Ga0073928, IMG submission 76969) | Iron sulfur acid spring bacterial and archeal communities from Banff, Canada, to study Microbial Dark Matter (Phase II) - Paint Pots PPA... ...
AAAAAGTCCAGGGACCGGGCGCCGTGCCTATCACGCTCGAAGTGAACGGCAAGCCGTTGAAGCTGGAAGTCGAGCCGCGCGTGACCCTGCTCGAAGCCCTGCGCAACCATGCGAGCTTCACCGGCGCCAAGGAAGTCTGCGACCGCGCGACTTGCGGCGCGTGCACCGTCCTGCTGGACGATTTGCCCATTTACTCCTGCTCGAAACTCGCCATCGAGGCCCAGGGCCACGCCATCACGACCGTCGAAGGGCTGGCCAGCAACGGCAAGCTCAGTCCGGTGCAGCAGGCCTTTGTCGACGAGGACGCCTCGATGTGCGGCTATTGCACGCCCGGATTCGTCATGAGCGTCACGGCCCTTCTGCGAAAAAATCCGCGCCCGACTCCAGAAGAAGTCCGGCACGCGTGCGCGGGCAATCTCTGCCGTTGCGGCACTTACCCGCGCGTGATGCAAGCCGCGCTCAAGGCCGCGGGCGTGTCCGTCAGCAGCAACACCGAGGTGATTTCATATGCCAGGCTGGCCTGAAGACAGAAAATTCATCGGCTCGCACGCCAAGCGCGTGGATGCGCCCGTAAAAGTATCGGGCGCGGCCAAGTACGCTTCCGATGTGCAGCCCGAAGGCTGGCTTTACGGGATGATCCTGCGCTCGAAATGGGCGAAGGCGAAGATCACGCGCATCAATCTGGACAAGGCCGCAAAGATTCCCGGCATCAAAGCGGCGATACTTTTGCGCGAAGGAGAGCGCACGGTGCGCTACTACGGCGAGGAACTGGCGGCCGTCGCGGGCACGACCAAACAAGCCTGCCTTGATGCGCTGCGTGTAATCGAGGTCGAAGCCAAGCCCCTGCCGTTCGTCGTGCGCGAGGAGGACGCCAGGGAGGAATCGTCACCCCGCGTTTGGGATGACCATCCGAATTTGTCCGAGCCGCACGTGAACGAAAAAGGCGAAGTGGACAAGGCCTTCGCCGAATGTGCCACCGTGGTCGAGGGATTTTACACCACTCCCGTTCAGCTTCATCACCCACTCGAACCCCACGGCAACACGATTTCCTGCACCGACGAAGGCATCACCGCGTGGGCCTCGACGCAGGGCATCAGCAGCGTGCAGGATTCCTTGTCGTCCAACCTCAACGTGCCGCAAAGCAAGGTGCGGGTGCTCACCGAATATATGGGCGGCGGCTTCGGCGCGAAATTCGGCGCGGGCGTCGAAGGGGCCCTGGCCGCGCGATTGTCGCAGAGCGCCAAAGCGCCCGTAAAAATAATGCTGACGCGCTTCGATGAAGCGCTGGCGGTGGGCAATCGGCCTTCGAGTTTTCAAAAGATAAAGCTTGGCGCCGCTGCGGATGGCAAACTGCTCGCCTTCGAATTGGAGTCCTACGGCACCGCTGGCCTCGGCAGCGCCGGTTCGAGCGAGGGCGGCGGCGGCGGGGCCGGTTTTCCCGCCCCTTACATTTATCGCGTGCCGAATATCCGCGTGAAGCAGTCCGGCGTGACCATCAACGCCGGCTCGGCCCGCGCGTTTCGCGCGCCCGGCCATCCGACCGCGTCGTTCGGCATGGAATCCATCATGGACGACCTGGCGGCGAAAATGAACATGGACCCGGTCGAACTGCGGCTGAAAAATGATCCCTCCGAGGTTCGCCGCAAGGAATACCAACTGGGTGCCGAGCGGTTCGGTTGGAAGGAGAAATTCAGGAAACCCGGCAGCGCTCCCGGCCCGGTCAAGACGGGCGTAGGCTGCGCGGGAGCAACGTGGGGCGGCGGCGGACACGGCACGCAGGCCGAGGCGCAAATCGGCCCGGACGGCAGCGTGGAAATTCGGTGCGGAACGCAGGATCTCGGGACCGGCACCCGCACGGTCATCGCTTTGATCGCGGCGGATTTGCTCGGCTTGAAGCCGGAGCAAATCGTGGTGCGCATCGGGGACACGCGTTTTCCTCCATCGGGCGGCAGCGGCGGCAGCACCACTTGCGCGTCCGTTTCGCCGGCAATCTACGATGTCTGCACCAAGGCGCTCGAGGAGTTGCAAAAGCAAAGCGGGGTTCCGGACGCCCGTGGAGCAAATTGGATGCCCGCGTGCAAGAAACTCGGCGTGAACCCGCTGCTCGTGTCTGGCCGCTGGCAAACCGGCCTGTCGTCTTCGGGCGCTGGCGGCGTGCAGTTCGCGGAGGTTGAGGTGGACATCGAGACTGGTTTCGTCAAAGCCAGGAAGATTACCTGCGTGCAGGACGGCGGCCTAATCGTCAGCAAGCTCACGTGCGAAAGCCAAATCAACGGCGGCATCCTCATGGGGCTGGGCTACGCGCTTTATGAAGAGCGCATCATGGACCGAAGCACGGGAGTCGTGCTCAATCCCAATTTCGAAACCTACAAGCTCGTCGCCCTGGCGGACATTCCGGAAATCGACATCCTGCTCCTGGACATGCCGGAGCGCGGCGTCATCGGCATCGGCGAGCCGGTGACGATTCCCACCGCCGCCGCCGTGGCGAACGCGGTCGCCAACGCGCTGGGCACGCGCGTCACCAGCTTGCCGATCACGCCGGCGAAGGTGCTCTCGGCGCTCAGCAAAGCCGGAGGCCCGGTCGTTCTGTGAAAATCGTATGAACGCATTCCAATACACCACTGCCGCTTCGCCTGCCGGCGCCCGTGAGTTGGTGGGCGACGATGGCCTTTACCTGGGCGGGGGCATCGATGTGCTTGGCCGCGTCAAGGAGTACCTCGACGAGCCAAAAATCCTCGTCAACATCAAGTTGCTTCCGGGCCTGGACAAAATCGAACCCGGCACGGCGGCCTGGTTGATCGGGGCCAACGTGACGGTTTCGCAAATCGAGGAACACCCCGGGCTGAAGAGCGCTTTCCCGGCGTTGCAGCAAGCCGCGGCGGAAGTCGGCTCGAAGCAGATCCGCAATGTCGCGACCGTGGGCGGAAATCTCGCCCAACATTCGCGCTGCTGGTATTACCGGCATCGCGATGTGCATTGTCTGAAGAAGGGCGGCGATACCTGTTATGCCCGGAACGGCGAAAACAAATATCACAGCCTCTTCACCGGCAACCCCTGCATCAGCCCGGTGGTTTCGAATCTCGCGGTGGCGCTCGCGGCGCTGGACGCCACCGTCATCGTGCAGCGCGGGGATAATTCGCTGCGGATGAGCCTCGCCGAGTTTTATGCCAAAGCCTGGGACAACCCGACCGCGCATCATTCGCTCGAACACGGTGATTTGATTTCGAAAATCGAAGTGCCGGTCCGTCCCTGGCGGAGCGCGTATATTCAAGTCAGCGAGAAATCGATGTTCGATTGGGCGCTCGTCAGTTGCGCCGCTTCGGCCAAAGTGGAGAATGGCGTCATCCGCCAGGCCCGCGTGGTCCTCGGCGCCATTTCCAACGTGCCGCATCAGGTCCAGGCCGCCAATGATTTCCTGGAAGGCAAGAGCCTCGACGAAGCATCAGCGGCGAAAGCCGCCGACCTCATCATCGAGAAGGCTCAGGTCCATTCCCAGAACGGCTACAAAGTGCCGCTGGCGCGCGCGTTGATCAAACGGGCGTTGTTGCAGTTGGGTTGATTCGTTTCGAAGTCGCAAAGGGATTCGGACAAACACGATTATGAAGCCGGCGGACGTTTGCAAAAACATCAGGACCAAAAAGATGTTCATCCCGGCGCTGGCCGAGGAAACTTTCTCGCCTCAGAATGAAGAGACCGGCCATTCCTGCCACTGCTGGTGCAATTGCACGCTGACGGAAACCGGCCCCGATGACCGGCCCGTCGGCATTCGGGTCTGCACGCCTTCGCGCTCCTGCTTCCAGGAATAAATCGAGCAGCACTCTAGTCTTTGTCAGGTGGACCGTCCTCGGCCAAAATCATAATGGTCAGGAAGGCTCGAAAGACGTAAGCTACCATCCTGGAATATTTTGGGCGCAAAGAAGCATGAGCACTACGATTCAGCCGGACGAAGCGGCAGCTTCCAAGCGGCGTTCCGCGGCGGTTAAAGCGCCGAAGGCGCCTCTGGACTTGACCGCTCGCCCGTCGCCGGCCACCCGCCGCCAGCGCTTCCTGGACGCCTGCCACGGGCGCGCCGTGGATTATCCGCCGGTGTGGCTGATGCGGCAGGCGGGACGCGCCCTACCCGAGTATCGCGCGCTCAAGGAAAAACATTCGTTCCTCGAGTTGGTCCGGACGCCGGACCTCGCCGCCGAAGTCACCTTGCAGCCGATACGCCGGTTTGATTTCGACGCGGCCATTCTTTTCAGCGACATCCTGGTCGTCGCCGAAGGCCTCGGCCAGCCCTACCATTTTCGCGACGAAGGCGGCATCGAATTGGAGTTCACCCTCGATTCCCCCGCGGACATCGATCGATTGAAAGTCGAAGCGGTGACCGAACGGTTGCAGTACGTCGCCAAGGCATTGCCGCTGGTCAAGTCGGCGCTCGGAAGCAAAACTGCCCTCATCGGCTTCGCCGGGTCGCCGTGGACCCTGGCCAATTACATGATCCAGGGCGGCGGCGTGAAGGAATACACGAAGACCAAGGCGCTTTTTTATTCCGATCCCGGGACGTTCGCCCGCCTGCTCGAAAAATTAACCGCGGCGGTCACCGGCTTCTTGCAACTTCAAATCGATGCGGGCGTCGATGCCGTGCAGATTTTCGACAGCCTCGGCGGCGTTTTGTCCGAGAGCAATTTCGTGCCTGCCTCGGCCCGCTGGATAAAGCAAATCGTCGGCTCGTTGAAGGGCCAGGTGCCGGTAATCGTTTTCGCAAAAGGCGTGCACGGCAATTGGGACGACCTCGCCGGCACCGGGGCACAGGTGCTGGGCGTGGATTGGAACGCGCGGCTGGCCGATGTGCGGGAAAAGCTGCCCGCCAACATCGGCGTCCAAGGCAACCTGGACCCTTTCCTCTTGTGTACGACGCCGGAAGTCGTGGCGGCGGAAACGAGCCGCATCTTGCGCGAGATGGCGGGCAAGCCGGGCTATATTTTCAACCTGGGCCACGGCGTCCCGCCGGAGGCCAAACTGGAAAACATCGCCAGCCTCGTGCGCGCGGTGAGGAGTTCGCCATGAACACTGCCTCAGTTACGCCGGGAAATACGAGCGGGAGCGCGGCATTTATGCCGCTTCTACGTTCGAGTTTTCAGAATCGCTGGATATCGCGAAGCCATCGGAACCGTCGGCCCGTAAAGCGGCATGAATGCCGCGCTCCGTCCGCCGTCACTGAGGCATTACCGCCATGAGCCTGTTGAAAGTCGATCTTGAGTTGGTGAAGAAATACAACGTGGCCGGCCCGCGCTATACGTCTTATCCACCCGCCACGCAGTTCAACGGTGACATTGCGCCCGAAGCCTTGATCGAAAAAATCCGCGCCAACAACCAGACGCCCGGCGACCTTTCGCTCTATTTCCACCTGCCTTTCTGCCAGACCCTGTGTTGGTTTTGCGGCTGCACCACGGTCATCACCACGGATCAAAAAAAGAGCGGCGATTATTTGGAGTATCTCCAACGCGAGATGGACTTCATGAAGCCGCTGCTCAACCCGAACCGGAAGGCCGTGCAACTTCATTTCGGCGGCGGCACGCCCACGTTCCTCCTGCCGGAGGAGATTCGGCGACTGGGTGAGATGATCCGCGCGCGCTTCGCCTTCGCGGCGGACATCGAAGCGGGCGTGGAAGTGGACCCGCGGCGCCTCACGCGCGATCATCTCGTCGCGTTGCGCGAAGCCGGTTTCAATCGCGCCTCCATGGGCGTGCAGGACAATGATCCCGTCGTGCAAAAAGCCGTCCACCGCATCCAGCCCTTCGAGATGACGCGGCAGGTCGTCGCGTGGCTGCGCGAGACCGGCTTTCATTCGATCAACATCGATTTGATTTACGGGCTGCCCTACCAGACGCCGGAATCCTTCGCCAGGACGCTGGACGAAATACTTTCGCTCGCGCCGGATCGATTTGCCGTGTTCAACTACGCGCACGTGCCGTGGCTGAAGCCGGCGCAGAAGATTTTCGAAGCCGACGCGCTGCCGTCGCCGGAAATCAAGCTGGAGCTGCTCAAGTTGACGATCGAAAAACTCACCGCCGAGGGATATGTCTATATCGGAATGGATCATTTCGCGCGGGCGGGCGATGAGCTGGCCCTGGCCCAGCGTCAAAAAACGTTGCAGCGAAACTTCCAGGGTTACAGCACGCGCGGCGGGGCCGATATTTACGCCTTCGGGATGTCTGCCATTTCGCAGGCCGGCGGCTGCTACTGGCAAAACCACAAGGAGCTGCCGGAATATTGCGCGGCGCTGGACGCCGGCAAGCTGCCGCTGCACCGGGGCTACATCATGACGGAGGAGGACCACATCCGCGGCACGACGATCATGCGGCTGATGTGCGATCTGAGCCTCGATTACGCGGGCATGTCCGCGCTTTTGGACCTGGACTTCGCGGAACATTTTGCCCCGGAGATCAACTCTTTGGACGACATGGAGGGGGACGGGCTGCTTGTGAAAACGCCGCAGGGTCTGGTCGTCACGGACCTGGGCCGGCTGTTGATTCGCAACATCGCCATGCGCTTCGACGCTTACGCGGCGACGCGAAAGGAGAATCGGTTTTCGCGGACGATATGAAATCGGTTGCGGTCATCGGCGCCGGCATCACGGGATTGACGGCGGCGTTCTATTTGCAGCGCAAAGGCGTCCCGGTCGTGGTCTATGAAGCGGCCAGCCGCGCGGGCGGAGTCATTCAGTCGCTGCGCGCGGAGGGGTATCTTGCCGAGTTTGGACCGAACACGATCCTGGAAACATCGCCGAAAATCTCACAGCTCGTGCGCGACGCTGGCCTGGAGCCGCGGCGGTTGGAGCCAGATGCGCGCGCCCAGGCCCGTTATGTCGTCCGTTACCGGCGGCCGATCGCCATGCCGGGATCGCCGCTGGGATTTTTCACGACCAGCCTTTTTGGCTGGCGCGCAAAGCTTGCCGCGCTGCGCGAGCCTTTTGTTCCGCCGCGCCGCGACGGGAAGGAAGAGAGCATCGCCGAATTCGTTCGACGCCGGCTAAGCCAGGAGTTTCTGGCGCAGGCCATCGACGCGCTTGTCGCCGGCGTGTACGCAGGCGATCCGGAGAAGCTTTCCGTCACCCAGGCCTTCCCGAAACTCAGCCAGCTCGAAGCGCGGTACGGCTCGCTTATCAAGGGGCAGATTTTCGGAGCGCGCGAGCGCAAACAACGCGGCGAAACCTCCAAGGACCGCGCCCCGAAATTTTCCTTCGACGAAGGCCTGCAGGTGTTGCCCGACGCTTTGCGCGCGCAACTCGGCAGCGCCGTGCGCCTGAACACCGCCGTCAGCGGCCTCACGCGGACTGCGAGCGGCTGGCAGTTGAGCCTGCGCGAGCGCGGTGAGGAAACGCAGGCCGAACACGACGCGGTGATTTACGCCGGCACGGCTTTTGGTTTGGCGGCGTTGAAAATCCATGCGCCCACACCGCCGGACTTCGAAAAATTCGCCGAGATTCGTTACCCGCCCGTGGCGAGTATCGTGCTCGGGTTTCGCCGCGAGGATGTCGCTCACCCTTGCGAAGGCTTCGGCATGTTGATCCCCAAAATCGAGGGCTTCAAAATCCTGGGCACGATTTTCTCGTCGTCGCTGTTCCCGAACCGCGCGCCGGCCGGGCATGTCGCGCTGACCAGCTATGTGGGCGGGGAGCGGTATCCGGAGCTGGCGGCGCTGCCGCCGGACGAATTGGTGGCGCTCGTGTGCGAGGATTTGCGCGCGCTGCTGGGCGTGAAGGGCCAGCCGACGTTTCGGCACACTTTCCTTTATCCCCACGCCATCCCGCAATACAACGTCGGCTATGGCCGCTACCGCGAATTGATGACCGCCGCCGAGAGTCAGGCGCCGGGTCTGTTCCTCGCCGGTCACTATCGCGACGGCGTTTCGCTCGGCGATTCGATTGTCTCCGGCTGCAACGCGGCGGAGCGAGCCGCAACATTGTTCAGCGCGGACGCGGCTCGGCGCGCCGAAGCCGAGGTCGCCGCATGAGCAAAGGCGTATTGCTGGTCAATCTGGGTTCGCCGGACTCGCCCTCCGTTCCCGACGTGCGCCGCTATCTGCGCGAATTTCTCATGGACCCGCGGGTATTGGACACAAACTGGCTGGCGCGGTTTTGCGTCGTTCACTTCGCCATTTTGCCCTCGCGCCCGCGGCAAACGGCTGAGGCCTACCAGAAAATCTGGCTGGCGGAAGGCTCGCCGCTGGTGGTCACCAGCCGCAAAGTGCAAGCCGCGCTGCGCCAGCGAGTAAGCGTGCCGCTGGAATTGGCGATGCGCTACCAAAACCCGTCCATCCCGGACGCGCTGGGCCGCCTGGCGCAACTCGGCGTCGACGATGTCTTGCTGATCTCCTTGTTCCCGCACTATGCGATGTCGAGTTTCGAAAGCGCTGTGGAGCGTGTCAAAGAAATTGCAGGCCGCGTCGCGCCGCAGATGCGTTTCCAGGTGCAGCCGCCTTATTTCGATCAGCCGGATTACATCGCGGCGCTCGCCGCCAGCGCTCGCGTGTATCTCGAACAGGGGTACGACCATCTGCTGTTCAGCTTCCACGGCCTGCCGGAACGGCACCTGCGCAAATCCGACCCGACAGGATGCCATTGCCTGACCGCCGCGAATTGTTGCGAAGGATCACATCCCGCTCACGCCACCTGTTATCGCGCTCAATGTTTCAAGACGGTCTCGGCTTTCGTGAAACAAGCGGACGTGCCACGAGAAAAATATTCCATTGCTTTCCAATCGCGCCTTGGCCGGGATCCGTGGTTGAAGCCGTACACCGACCTCGAACTGCCCAAGCTGGCGTCCGCCGGAGTGAAAAAACTCCTGGTGATGTGTCCGTCCTTTGTGTCGGATTGCCTGGAAACACTGGAGGAAATCGGCATCCGCGGGCGCGAGACTTTCCTCGGCGCGGGCGGCCGCGAGTGCCAGCTTGTCCCTTGCCTGAACGAGCATCCTCTTTGGCTCGCGGCCTTGCAGAAAATGATTGGCCGGTTTACGGTGTCGCCCGAAAACCGCGGAGTCCCGCGGGACGCCGCAGAACCGGCAGGTCACGGAGCCGTGGTTTGAATTGGGCGAGGGCACGTCTAGATCGTATGTGTTAGCATGGGTGGAACAGGCAACTTGCCTGTTCCGCCGGGCGGCTCGCCCGGCGGAATGGGGATGACGCAGCAGAAGCAAGCCAACTTGCCAATCCGGCAGGCTGTCTCCGTTCCCCTCGGCGGGTCGCCCGCGCCACCCATGCTAAACACATCCTCCAGATCCGATGATTGGCAATCGTAAATTATGAAAAAATGGATTCGACGGATGCTTTACGCCGGTGTTCCGGTCGCGCTTTTGCTGCAACTGACCAATCCCGCCCATGTGAAACCTCAAGTGGTTCCCGGGCACGATGTGTTCGCCGCCAGCGCGGCCCCGCCCGAGGTGGTCACCTTGTTCCACAATGCCTGCTACGATTGCCACTCCAGCGAAACTGAATGGCCATGGTACAGTTATGTCGCGCCCGTCTCGTGGTTCGTCGTCGGCCACATCAACGACGCGCGTCGCGCGCTGAATTTCTCCGAGTGGCCGCACGACGATCCACAACGCGCGCGCAAAAAATGGAGCCACGTCAGCGACGAATTGGAATCAGGCGGTATGCCGCTGACGAGTTACACTTTGATGCACGCCAAGGCGCGGCTGGACGGCCCACAGCGCCAGCAACTCATCAAATGGGCCAAAGACGAGGCGCAGCGGCTCGCCGCGGGAAAGTAGTGCTCGACCGGAAATTGTTGGCGTTTGTTAGTGCTTCCTTCTCTTGAACTCGGCCAAGCGAGTATAAAAATGGTGTGAGCCGAAGAAGTCCAGGCATAACATGTCAAAAGCATCTCCATTTACCTCGACGTTGTCTTTCTTCAGATTTTCCCGAAGAAAATCCCGCATCAGCGCGCTTCCTCGGCTACAGGCTTCGGTATCCTTGTTGTTGAACGCTTCGGGATGAATTGCCTCCAACAAATCATAAAGCATGGACCGGTACGAATCAGAGAGACAAATGAGGCCACGCGCCGGGTTCATACCCGGAGTGCTGGCGAAATAAGTATCTGCGCATTGTTCGCAATAGTGTTGCTGCCGTATCTCCGGCTTGTCGCCGGAACCAGTAGCCTGGAGCGTATTCGTGAGGTGAACCGTAGCCTCACTCTGTTGACACATTTGGCACAGCATCACGTTTACGACCCAAGTCTGACCCGCTGCCGTCGGTCGCAAGTCCGGCAATGCAACAGTGTAAATCGGATTTCATACCCTGTCCAAAACCAAAAAGTGCAACTGGGCGATATTAGGCTGCGTCACGCGCCAACATACGTGCCACTGCGCACTCCGCATGAATCCGGGCCGTATCCAGGAACGGAATCCCCCTGCCGGCGGCATCCTTGAGAATCAACGGCAATTCCGTTCCGCCCAGAATCAGTCCGTCGATCCCTTCCCTCGCCTTGAGCTGGTCCACTATCGCGAGCAACCGCTCCCGCGTTTCCGGCAGGAAGACGCCATAGATCAGTTCGCTCAAATACTTGTCGTGAATTTCGTGCTGATCCTCCAGGTCCGGCACGACCACCGCAATGCCCCGCCTCGAAAAAATATCCGGATAGAACCGCGCCTGCATCGTGAAGCGCGTGCCCAAAAGCCCGACCTTTTTCAACCCGAGCGCCTTCGCGGCGTCACAAGTTGCATCCGCGATGCTGATCATCGGTATCGGCGATTGCCGCTGAATTTCGTCGAAGACGATGTGCGGCGTATTCGCGGCCAGCAACCCGAAATCCGCCCCCGCCCGGGCCAGCTTCCCAATCTCGCCCAGCAGATAATCGGCGACCGAAGGCAGATGATTGGCTTCGATCAAATGCCGCATCTGCTGCATGTTGATGCTGTTGATGATGATCGCCGGAAAACTTCCGTCGCGTTTCCGTTCGCGATACGAGGTGACGATCAACCGATAATATTCGATGGTCGACTCCGGCGCGATGCCTCCAATGATTCCAAGGGTTTTCATGCTCTATGCCTTGCGCTCCGCAATTGTGCAACTTCGTCGGGCTCGACGCAGCAATTGGCCCAGCGATATCCTACTCTAAGTCGGCGCGGATTCGCCGTCATCCTGCTGCCGCGTCAAATCATTGTCGATGCGAAAAGCGTGGTTTGATTCGTTTGATGAAACTCGCACTCGCCGCAATGCCGGTTCAACACAGGATCGGGCGGCGACTTGCTGGACAACAAGGCAGCGGCTTCCTCGTCCAAAGAGTGGGTCTTGACCTTCATCGCGGTTTGTCCGTCCCCATGAACGATTTTTCCAGCAACCTCGTCATCTGTCGGAACAGGAACATTCCCATAAGGCACGACATTGAGTTGAACGGCTCGCTTTCCGGTTCTGCCCGTTTTACTTCGCTGCTGGCCGATTATGGAAAACGCTCGATTTTCGCCGCCAATCGGCCCTATTGACCGCATAGTTGCAGCGCCGATTTGAAAATGTGGACGGATCGAACCGGCGCGGCCGGAGGGACCGGGGTTTTGTGTTTCGATAAAGGAACTGGCAGTTGTATATCAAAGGTTGTATCATCACATCATGAGATTATCAACCTTCACCGCTTGTTTGGCGGTCATTGGAACCATCGGTTGCAGAAAGGAAGACCCCAGTCAGAAGGCTTTGTCTGGCCGACGGATGGCAGAAGCACAGGTTCTATCATTGGCGACGACCATCCTGCCGCCGGGGCCAACAAGTTCTCAATATCATGTCAGTTTCAAAGAGGGCATTTGGGAGGTTTCGTGTGAGTCAAATCATATTTGGAAAGGCGTCACGGTTCACGATGCTGATGGGAAGATCGAGCAGGTTAATCGACCTTGAAACACGAACGATTTGCCGTCTGACCCTTGCTGGACGCGAACGCACCGATTGCGCCTTGGTTTCAATCCAGAGCCATTGGTGGCGCGGTCGAAAAGGGGTCGGAACGTGGTTTGTTAAATAAGCGCATTCTTAGAGCGATTCCAAAGTAGTCTGCCCGGCGCGCGTCAGTGAGGGTCGCCGTATTTCTTTCGAAACTTTCTATTGACAATTCGGAATCGACGTATAGTCTGTTCCGAGATGCCCCAACTGGGGTTTTCCGCGGTTCTTTGATATATATGGGTATCATTCCTGAGCCGGGCCGCTGCGAACGCCCAGGTGGCAGAGTTCAGTGCCGTTCGCGGAAAGCCGCCGTCCGGTGCCTTTTTTCTCTGCGGCTGTCGCGCCTGCTACCCCGAAGGGTTCGGGGCCGCGATTAATTCGGCCCCCCCGATTGCTGACGGATTGCGGAGGACTGCAAGCCTCGGTGCCGAATCAAGCCGGATCAAACCGGGTCAAGGTTAGTCAAGGCTAACAGAGCCATTAAATCTGCGCCCATCTGCGTGATCCGTGGTCAAGAACTCGTTTTGACGCTCTTCGCGCGGACTTTCCCGGCTTTGGGCTTTGGACTTTGGACACCCTCGTCGTTTTCTAACGGTTTCCTAACGGTTTGTTGTTGATTGACACAGCAAAATTGCTAAGGATTCCGCATATTTTTCCGCAAAAAGATCGATCTTTAACGATAAAATCAGGGGGTTGACGGTTTGAAAGTGAGTTTGACGCAATGTTTATAGGGTTCCTGACGGGTTGACGGTCTGTACGGGGGTAATGGGGGGTGGCGGGGCATCGTCCTCGTCCTCGTCCTCGGTTTTCATCGGGGGGTGCCTCCCTTTCCCTCATAATCCTAATCCTAATCTTAATCGTAATCCTCCTCGACCTCGTTTTCGGTATTTACATCGACCTTGGACATCGGATTTCGGCCTTCGGGTTTCGGATTTCCAGTTCACTGGCTACCGCCTGATACCGGTAAATACCGCCAAATACCGCTTAATACCGCCATAGATTTTTTTTGTAGGACGGTACCTCCCTGACTGGAACTATGCCCGATTCGGGCCCAATCAGGGTCAATCAAACCGGATCAAACCGGATCAAACCAAATCAGCCGGAAATCAGACACCGGTGCCGCCGGACGGCCCCAGACTCCATGCTCGACATGCGCCGAATCATGGAGAAGAATTATGAGCATGAGGAGAAATGAATTCCCGTTTATGTTGCGCCGCCTGACAGTCGGCGCGTTCGTATGCGTCTTCGGCATCATGGCGATTCGCGCCACGGCAGACGATACGGCGCCACTGACGGCCCGGGTCGTCCGCTTGACCGGCGTAGTCCGCTATTCAATGAACGGCTCAACCTGGAAGATGCTCAAAAAGGGCGCCATCCTCAATCCGGGCGCGCTGATTCAAACCGCGAAGGAAAAGTCCTCGGTGGACGTCGAGCTCGGCGAGTCCGATGAAAATACGGGCAATGGCCGGGCGTCCTGGGAAGCGCCGCGCGTCAACCTCGTCCGGCTGTTCGAGGATTCTGCATTGGAAATCCGGAAAGTCGCCGCGAAGGGCACCGGCGCCCAGCGTGTCGAGGAGACCGAACTTTATCTGCGGGCAGGCCAAATCCTGGGCGCGGTCAAGCGATTGCCCACGGGTTCTCACTACGAGGTCCTCCTCGCGAACGGCGCCGCAGGCGTTCAGCCTGGTGTTCCTGAAGAGACCGGCACCGTCTATGTGTTCAAATCGACGGGAGCGTTGACGGTATTATACGGAACGATGCTCCTGGCCAAAGCGGAAACGGAAGTCCATACCCAAGTCGTCGCAGCCGGGCAGCAGTTGGATCCCGCCACGGGCGTGGTCGTCCAACTGGCGCCGGATGCGCCCGAGCGAAAGCTCTGGCCGCCTTGAGCCGGAGCGCGGGTCTGCGACCCGCAGCAGCTTCGCTCGGACAGAGACGTCTTAACGAACTTGCGAGCTCTCGAGTTCGGACATGCTGCGGCTCACAGAGCCGCGCTCCTCAGGAGGGTGGGTCTGCGACCCGCAGCAGCGTCATCAGGCAGGGTCCGTCCAAGGCAAGCCGCAGGGTCCCCCTTGCCAACATGCTGCGGCTCACCCGCCGTCGCTTTGCTTCGGCGCAACGAGCAGAGCCGCGGGATTCCTCGGCCAACGTTATGGTTTTCTCTTTGCCGCAAAATGATTTTCCCTTAGCCTGACGAAGTGGCGCATAACGAGAGAAAAGAACGGCGCTCCGGTCCGGGCAAATGCCGCACGGCGCGGTGGCGGGCGTTGGCACTGGTGACGCTGGCAGGAGTCGCTTCCTTTGCGACGTCGATGCTGGCGGCTCCCGGACCTACGAATAACGATGCCAGGACGGTCGCGTTGGCGGCCCAGGAAAAAGAAGAGTGCATCAAAAACCTGAAAACCATTTACGCAGCCGTCCAGGCTTACGAAGTGGACCACAAGGACCTGCCCAATTGGCTTTCGGACCTGGTGCCGCAATATCTGCCGGACGCCAACGTGCTGGTGTGCCCGGTTTGCCGACGGACCGGCAAGATCGAGGAAGAGCACCTCGGCGACCCGAAAATATCGAGTTCCTATCTCTTCGAGTTTTGCCCGGTCTATGTGGACACGGGAAACCGGAATGGACCGGTCCGTACACGGCGGGAGTGGAAGCGCCGGCAGATGGGTTTGCTCGGCTCGGTCGTGCCCATCGTGCGGTGCCGCCACCACGACCCGGTGCTGAATCTGGCGTTCGACGGCCAGATCTACGAAAGTCCCACGTTTTGGGAATATTTGTTTACGAACCGGGTGAGCGCGGCCGAATTGACGGCAGCGCGGCTATTCGCCGGCGACGTTCCGCCAAGGCCTCCGCCCGCTTCGCGTTTTCCGCCGCGCGACGCCGGCGCCGCGCCGGGCCTGCTCGACTTGACGCGATATTACAATGCCACGCTCACCGAATCCTGGCTGGGCAAGACGAACGCGAACCTGGCGATACTGCCAAAGGGCCTGCAGACCTTCGCGGGCGTGCAGTTCGATGTGCGCGGAATCGTGCAGACCAGCAGCCAACTGCTGACCGACAAAAGATACCCCGTGCAGGTCAGAGGCATGAGCGTGCATCAGAAATGCAGGCATCTGCATTTTCTTCAGGGCGTGTGCTTTGCGACTCCGGCCGAGGCGGGAGACCAGGTCGCCTCGTATTTCCTGCATTTCGCCGGCAATCCGGCGCGAGTGGAAATTCCGATAGTTTATGATCGCGACGTGCGCGATTGGATGGCGTCGCCGGACGAACCTCCCGCGCCGCGCGAGTTGAACGTGGCTTGGAGCAGCGACGTCGCCGCTGCCAAGACCACGGGAGGTCCACTGCGACTCTTCATGACTACCTGGACGAACCTCGTGCCCGAGACGGAGATCGAGAGCATCGACTTCGTTTCGAGCATGTCCATGCCCGCGCCGTTTTTGATTGCGATTTCCGCCGATTAACATGCGCATGGTTTCATTCGCTTTCAATCCGAACCCAGCTTTGCGAAAGGCGGTGTCCAAATGGGCTGCTCTGGGTTTCCTGATTTCGGCTTCGAGCGCATCCGCGGAAACCCTGCGCATCACGGCCTGGGACTTGGGGGCACAACGTAACAACGCGACGCCCGGCGAAGCGAACATCGAGGACTCAGCGACCGCTCTTGGCAAATTAAATCCAGACGTCATTCTCCTGCGCCGGGTCCAGGATTGGCAAACGTGCGCCCAACTGGTCCAGGCCCTCAAACCGGCGAACTACAACATTTTGGTTTGTTCCGCTTTTCGCCGGGCGCAGGGCGCGCCGGTCGGCTCCGAACAGGTCGCGATTCTGGCCAAGACCAAGGCCTATTTCTGCTGGTCGGAACCTTGGAAGAGCGAGCAAGCAATTCCGGGAGGATTCGCTTTCGCGGCGATTCAGTTTGGAAAACGGAAAATCGCCTTCTTCTCGATCCAACTCGACAACAAAATGTTTTCGGCGCTTGGCGGAGTTCCATCCTCGGCTGCAGGCGCTGTGCAACCCGTTTACGTCCAGCAATGGCAGGCCGAAATGGATTCGCTTCGCAACTGGACGACCAACCAAATCGAAGCCGTCGTGGTTGCGGGCACGTTCGACGACAAGCCCGAAGCAGCAGACGGCGCTAGCGCGGACAGAACCCGCCTCTTGTTGGAAGCGAGATTGGCCGACCAGTTTTTGGGTGCGCCGCTAGACGCGATATCGACGCAGTACGGGCCAAAGCGAGAGGAGGACCTCGCCAAGGCCTATTTTGTGGCGCGCCTCGCGCCCAATTCACGAACACTGCCCGGCGTCGTCCTCGATCGCGTTCCCGCAACCTGCGAGCTGGATTTGAACCCGGCAAACGCGGCCGCAAGCACCCCGACCCGGCCAGATACGCTTTCCGAAACCTCAAGCCCGGCGGTCGACCCGATCACTCGTGCGTCCCTTACGTCCAATGCCGGTCCGATCAGCCCGCAGAATCCTAGACCCTCCATCGTTGCCACCGCTCCACGCCTGACGTGGCTGGGTGTAACGCTCGGCATTCTTATCGCCGGTGTTACGGCTGCATGGCTTTTTGCAAAGCGCAGAATTGGCGCGACGCCGGCCACGAGCGCCGCGGGAACGCAACGCCCGGAAACGGGCAAAGCCATGGTGTCCGCCGAAACGGTCGTCATCATGGCCCGGCCCGGAACTGGCTCGGCCACCGATCCGGTTGCGACCTCGGCTCTGCCCCGCAGCCCTATCCATGTGGAGGCGCCTGCTGTGACCCAGACCCAATCGGGTCATTGGCGGCAGCGGGCACTGGCGGCAGAGTTGGAGGCCAAACGCGCGACCGCCGTGATGCGCACGGGGCTGATCCCGCTTTGGGGCCAGTGGTTGAAGGAAAAGCTGGTGCGCCGGCTCATGGCGGACAGGGCGGAACTGTTGGAAGCGCAACACGCCGCGACTCTCAAGGCGATGGCCGTTGATGAGCGATTGGCGAAGGTGGAACTCCAGATTCAGCGCCAGAACCAAATGTACGAACGGCGCATCGAGGAGCTCACGCGGGAATTGCTCGTCGCCAAGGAAGGACAGCGCGAATTAATCCGCGCGCAAATCGATCGAGTCAAAGCCGAAATGGATGCCGCGCGAGCCCGCGTGCTGGCGCAGTCCAAAGAAAAAGAAGGGCTTTGAAGACGCGACGCGAAATTCGAGACTTCAACGTGGCTATGCTCTCGCTCTTCGCGAATCCAAGTCGGCGAATTACTGCACCGCTTCGGTGGCGAGGCCGACTTTCGTAATGTCGGCCTGCTGTAGCGCGTCGAGGACGCTGATGACCCGCTGGTAATCCACATCGGACGCGCCACGCACGACGACGGTGGCCTCGGGATCCTTGGCTTTGAGCGCCACCAGAGTAGGTTTGAGCGCGGGAAGCTCCACCGCCTTGTCGTTGAGCGTGATGCGCCCGCTGGATTCGACAGTAAGGCGATTGATTTTGGGAGGCGGCGAAGGCGGCTTATCTTTCTTGGGCGAGGGCAGCTTCATTTCCAGATCATTCGACAATTGGGGAGTCGTGATGATGAAAATCACCAGGAGCACGAAGGCGAGATCCAGCAACGGCGTGATGTTCAGCTCGTTGAGGGAACCGTGGTGGCCTTTCGAGAATTTCTTCACTGGCTGCTCAGGTTGATCACGGGCTCGGTGCGCAGGCTTTCGACGTCGAAGCGCACATTGAACTTCTGGGGAAAGCCCTTGGGCGGCGGACGGCTGATGGCCTTGGTCTGCGCCACGGCTTCCCGGACGGTGTCATCCCAACGTTTGTTTCCGGAACCGCTCAGCCAGCGGTAATCCTTGATCTCGCCGGAAGAATCCACAGACATTTCGACTTCGGCGACGAAGCTATCGTCCGCCATGTCCTCGGGGCGGTTCCAACGCGAGCGGAGCGAGTGTTCGACGAGTGCCTTGTAGACTCCGTTTGCGTCGGAAATCGTTTGCACGTCTTTGGCGCCGTCGTGGAACTCGAACGACGGCAGGCTCACGGCAGCGGGAGCGGCCACGACCGATTCCGCGGGCGGCGGCGGCGGGGCGGTGGTGGGCGGGGGTTCCACGCGTTGCGGGGCCATGGCCATTTTGGGCGCCATCGGCGCCTTCGGAGGCTCGATCTTGGGTTCCGGCGGTTTCTCCTTGGGCGGTTCGGGCTTCTTTTCCTTGGGCACCATCGTGACGGCCAGTTGCTTGAGCTTCTTACCGATCAACCCTTCACGCGCGGCAAAGAAGAAGACCACCAGGATGAGAATGGTATGGAAAATGGCGGAGACGATCAGGTTGATCTTCGAGGAGTTCCGTTTCTTGCGCGCTTGAATCATAATTGCTCCTTTTTAGCAGCACCGTCGGCGAATGGCTCGGTGGCCAGGTTGACTTTTCCCACGTTCGCTTGTTGCAGGATGTCCATGACGCTGACGATGTACTGGTATTTCGTGCGGGAAGAGCCGCGAACGACCACGTTGAGGTCCGGATCTTCCAACCGCAATGCCACGAGTTTCTCGTGCAAACTGGCGTAATCCACTTCGTCTTTGTTCAAGAACAGATGGCCGTTGCTCTCGACCGTGACGTAGTTGACTTTGGATTTCGGGTCCTTGAGACGCTTGGCGGCGGAGGGCAAATCAACTTCGAGGTCATTGACGATGGGCGTGGTCGTAATGATGAAAATGACGAGCAGCACGAAGGCCAGATCGAGCAGTGGCGTAATGTTGAGTTCCGCCAGCGCGTGGTGATTGCTTTGGGAACATTTTTTCATGGCCGCGGTGAGTGAACGTCAGGACCCAAACGACGGCAGTGTAAAAGAAGGCTCTCTCGACTCCGGCCGGAGCACTTCCCTGAGTTCCTCGGCCAGGGAACGGCTATCCACATATTTGTGTTCCAGGGCCGTGGCATATTCACTGGCAAAAGCATCGAGCTCCTGCGTGATAAAACGGATTGTAGTGACCATGTAATTATAGGCGAACATGGAGGGGATGGCGACGAGCAGGCCCGTGACCGTGGCGATCAGGGCGCCGGCGACGCCAGGGGCCATCGCCGTGAGGCTCGCGGACTGGGCGCGCGCGATGCCGGAAAACGTTTCCATGACGCCCCAGACTGTGCCGAGCAACCCGATGAACGGTCCGCCAGCCACCGCCGTGGAAAGGACGATCATCCCTTTCTCGAGCGCCATCGCCTGGGCGCTGGCCGCGCGTTCGAGGGAAACGCGCACCTGCTCGAACGATCCCTGGCTCATCTTCGTGGTGATTTGGCGCGCCAGAATGTCGGTCTCGGCGCCGGTTGCCGTGGGGCCTGGAGCCACGCTTTTGACGCGCACGACCTGGACGGGATTGTTCTTCAGATGGTATTCCGTTTCCTGGGCGCCGGTGTAATATAGCTCGTAAGCCGGGGCGCCGTCGAACTCCTCGCCGCGGCGCGCCAACTCCAGAGGGTCGCGGGTTTCCCGGTAGGCCGCAAAAAATTTCTTCGCCATTTTGCGCGCAAGAAACAACTGGCGCGACTTGGAAATAATGACCGTCCAACTGAAAATGGAAACGATGATCAGGGCGCAAATGGTAGCTTTGCCCTCGATAGTCGCTTTCTCGAAGGCGAAGCGCAGCGCTCCGCTGGCAAAGAAGGGAGAGAATACGATTTGGTGCATAGCGTTCGTTTGACTTTGCCAAACTACTATAGTGCAGTGCCGACGGGGAGAGCGGTTGTGTTACAAAATGGTTACATTTCGATCTGGACATCAGACCTGGGGCCAAAGGAATGGCAACCGCGCAACGGAAAGGAGGCAGTCAAGCTGGCGAAGCGGCACTACATTTTTGATATCGAGCCGATGCCCTTTGACGAGGCGAACATCTGGACGCTTACGACGCGAGCAAGGCCAATTCGCAAAACGGGTCCGTATCCCCAAGCACCACTTCTGTTTCAAGGACGTCCTCGCCGCGACTGACTTCGGCGGCGGATTCGACTTCTCCGAAATCTATTGCTTCCGCCGGATCGCTTACCCAGCAACGGCGGCCAGCGTAGTACAGACCGATTTGACGATGACGCAGCAAAACCTTCATGGGGTGCAAGCCTATCGTTTGACGCGAAAAAATGGCTATGGGGTCGAATCCCCATTTCGTTCGCCAAAAGAAAAGCTTCATTGCGACATGGACCAATGCCCGGAAAGCGATTGCCACGTGTTTCCATTTTTGAGATGAACTGGTCTGGGCGGGCAAAATCCGTTTGTCACACAAGCGTAACATTCCTGCCGTCTGGTCGTAACGCGCCCGCATGATGTTTGGATGTTGGATCATTCGCCATGAATAGAGCACTTAGCTTGATTGTCGGAGCCGTTCTCACGCTGAGCAGCGCCAGCCGCAGCTCCGCGCAGATGCTCATCAACGGCGCCGGAGCGACTTTTCCTTATCCGATCTACTCCAAATGGTTCGACGAATATGCGCGCGTAGATCCCTCCGTCCGTTTTAATTATCAATCCATCGGCTCGGGCGGCGGCCAGAAACAAATCCTGGCGCAGACCGTGGATTTTGGCGCGTCGGACGGCCCGATGACCGATGCCAATCTGGCCAAGGCCCCGGGCAAAATTTTGCACATTCCCACGGTCGCAGGGGCGGTCGTCATCACGTATAACCTGCCCGGCAACCTGAAGCTCACGCTCGACGGGCCCACGGTGGCGGACATATTTCTTGGCAAGATCACGCGATGGGACGACAAGCGAATTGCGGCGCTGAATCCACAAATGATCCTGCCCAATTCGGATCTGGTCGTGGTGCACCGTTCCGACGGAAGCGGGACGAGCTACATTTTCACCGATTACCTGTGCAGCGTGAGCAAAGAATGGGAGTCGCAGGTGGGGCGCAATACTTCCGTCAAATGGCCCAGCGGCCTTGGGGCCAAAGGAAACGAAGGCGTGGCCGGCCAGGTCAAGCAATTGCACGGAACCGTCGGTTATGTCGAGTTGGCCTATGCCCACCAAAACGACCTGCCCTACGCGAATATGAAAAACGCCGCCGGCCACCCCATCGAAGCTTCGCTCGACTCGGTGACCGAGGCGATGGCGACGGCGAAGATCCCGGATGATTTCCGCTTCTCGATGGTGAACGCGCCCGGTGGGAAGGCCTACCCCATCGCCGGCGCGACGTGGCTGCTGGTTTACGAGCATCAAAAGGACCCGGCCAAAGGCAAGAAGCTGGTCGAATTCCTGAATTGGGCCCTCACCACCGGGGAAGGGATGGCGCCCGCGTTGGATTACGTGCCGCTGCCGGACGACTTGAAGCGACGCGTCATCGACCGCATCAAAACCATCACTTATTGAACAACGCCCTTGCCACTGTCAAACCCGCGCCACGGGCGATCGCGAGCCTGGTCCGTCGCCCCTTCGGCGATGAAGCTTTCGAATGGCTCACCTTTTTGGCGGCCCTTGCGGTCTTCGTCCTAATCCTCCTGATCGGTTATGAACTGGCACAGGGTTCGCTTCTCACGTTGCGCAAATTCGGCTGGCGATTTCTCACAAGTTCCGATTGGGACCCGGTCAATGAGCAGTTCGGCGCGCTCCCGTTCATGTTCGGGACGCTGGTTTCTTCGGTTATCGCGCTCGTCATCGCGGTTCCGCTCAGCATCGCCACCGCGGTGTTTCTGACGGAACTGGCGCCGCGTTGGCTGCAACAGACGCTGAGCCTTTTCATCGAATTGCTGGCCGCCGTCCCGAGCGTCATCCTGGGGCTTTGGGGCATCTTCGTCATGGTCCCGTGGCTCGCCGACCATGTCTTTCCCAAATTGAAGCAATCGCTCGGATTCCTGCCCATTTTCCAGGGACCCATCTACGGCGTCAGCATGCTTGCCGGGGGCATCATCATCGCCATCATGATTCTGCCCATCATTACTTCCGTGTCTCGCGAAATTCTGCGTTCGGTGCCCGGTTTGCAACGGGAGGCCGCTTATGCCCTGGGCGCGACGCGATGGGAAGTCACCCGCATCGCTGTTTTGAGTTACGCAAAGAAAGGCATTTGCGGCGCGGTCATCCTGGGCTTGGGCCGCGCGCTGGGCGAGACCATGGCCGTCACGATGGTCATTGGCAATCGCCCCGAAATCGCAAAATCCCTCTTCGCTCCCGGCTATACCCTCGCCAGCGTCGTCGCCAACGAGTTCACCGAGGCTACCACCGACACGTATCTGAGCGCCCTGTTCGAAATCGGGCTGGTGCTCCTGGGCGTGACCGTGGTGGTCAACGCGCTGGCGCAGCTCTTGTTGAAGGCCATGGAGGGGCCGCTGGCTACGCGGCAGCATTGAGTCATGAATACGGCCTACCATCGCTGGCGCAAGCTCAAGAACATGCTGGTGCAAGTCCTCACCTGCGTTTGTGCGCTGCTCGTCATCCTGCCGCTGGGGCTGATTTTCTATCATCTGGTCAAATCGGGCCTTGGCTCGGTGAATATGGCGTTTTTCACTCAACTGCCCAAACCTGTGGGCGAAGCCGGCGGCGGCATGGCCAACGCCATCGTGGGCACTGGCGAACTGCTCGGACTCGCCGCCCTCATCGGCGTTCCCGTGGGCGCGCTGGGAGGCATTTTCCTCTCCGAGTACGGCGCGTCGCGTCTCAATTGGTGGATTCGTCTCGGCGCGGACGTTTTGAACGGCGTGCCGTCGATCATCTGGGGCATGGTGGTCTATGCTTTGGTGGTGATGCCCATGCACGGGTTTTCGGCCTGGGCGGGCGGCATCGTGCTGGGGATGATGATGGTGCCGCTCATCATGCGGACGACCGAGGAAGTCTTGTTGTTGGTGCCGCACGGTTATCGCGAGGCGGCCCTGGCGCTGGGCATCGCCCAATGGCGCACCATCGTCCAGATCGTCGTGCGCACCGCCCTCAAAGGAATCATCACCGGCATCCTGCTCGCGCTGGCTCGGGTGGCGGGCGAGACGGCGCCGCTCTTGTTCACGGCGTTTGGCAACCGGTTCTGGAACCATCGCTTGTCCGATCCCATCGCCGCCCTCCCTTTGCAGGTATTCAACTATGCCATTTCGCCTTACGAAGATTGGCATCGGCAGGCCTGGGCCGGAGCGTTGGTGCTGTTGCTTTTCATTGCCATCATCAACGCCGGTGTGCGTATCCTCACGCGGGATCGGTTCCTTCAGCGCACTTGAGAAACCGTCCATCGCATGACGACCGAGCAAAGAAATCCACTTCCGGCGCTCCTGCCGCAGCCCAAGACGCTGCGCGAAGGCCATGCCTCTGCCTCACAATCGTTGCCTGCGCCTGGCGTCTCCGCGATCAGCGCGCGCGATCTCTCGGTTTACTTCGGCAGCGCGCACGTCCTCAAACGCGTTTGCCTCGACGCTCCCGCGCAGGCGGTCACCGCCATCATCGGGCCCAGCGGTTGCGGCAAATCGACCTTTCTGCGGGCAATCAACCGCTTGCACGATCTGGTTCCCGCGGCCCGCATCGAAGGCCAAATTCTTCTCTTCGGCGCCGACATTTGTCACAAGTCGGTCGAACCCGCCTTGGTCCGCCGCCGTGTCGGCATGGTGTTCCAGAAGTCCAATCCTTTTCCGACGATGTCCATTGCCGACAATGTCACCGTCGGCTTGCGGTTGAACGGGATGAGGAGCCGGGCGGCGCTGGCGGAGCGCATGGAGCAGGCGCTCGTCATGGCGGCATTGTGGGACGAAGTCAAAGACCGCCTGAATGCCGCTGCCACCAGCCTGTCCGGCGGCCAGCAGCAGCGCCTGTGCATCGCGCGCGCCCTGGCGGTCCAACCGGAGGTGCTGCTGATGGACGAACCCGCCTCCGCCCTGGATCCGCTGGCGACGGGAAAAATCGAGGACCTGATTTTCGAGTTGAAGAAAAACTATACAATCATTATAGTGACTCATAACATGCAGCAGGCGGCGAGGGTGTCGGATTACACGGCGTTTTTTTATCTGGGTGAATTGGTCGAATACGGCGCGACCGCAAAGATCTTTACCCAGCCGGCGAAAAAACAGACGGAAGATTACGTAACGGGACGGTTCGGTTGAGGCCCTTCGAAATATGATGCATTTCGAAATAGAACTGGCGCTGCTTCGGGAGAGACTCCTGATGATGGCCAGCCATGCGGAGACCGCGGTCAAGCGGGCCATCGAGGCGCTCACCGAGCGGGACTACGACCTGGCGCTGCAAGTGCGCGCCGACGACGAAGTCATCGATCGCTTCGAAGTCGAGGTGGACGAATTGGCCATCAATCTTCTGGCCAAGGCGCCGCTGGCAAACGATCTCCGGCTCATCGCCGTGACCATGAAGATTTCTCAAAATCTCGAGCGCATCGGGGATGAAGCGACCAAGATCGCCAACCGGGCGCGCGACCTGAGCCAGGAGGCCCCATTGAAGCTGGTCGTGGAAATCCCGCCGCTCGTCAACCTGGCCCTGCAGATGCTCAAAGCCGCGCTGGACGCCTTCGTCAACCAGGACCCGGCCGCCGCGCGCGCGCTCATCCCGCAGGACAAGCAGGTGGACCTCCTGAACAAACAGATACAGCATCAACTCGCCAGCCACATGGTCAAAAATCCCGACGCCATCTCCCGCGCCCTGAATTTGATGGTCGTCTCGAAAAGCCTCGAGCGCATTGCCGACCACGCCAAGAACATCGCCGAGGAAGTCGTTTACCTATGCGAAGCCCGCGACATCCGCCACCGCGGCGGCGGCACGCTCGTCTCGCCGTAAACCAAAGCGTACGCTCGCAAAGACCCACTCTTAGGCTGGAGCATGGTCTTTTTCTCGACATTTTGCGGCGGTTCCCACTAACGCCGCGGCTTTGGCCCGGTGGATAGCTCATCCGAAAATGTATTTAGCCGTTTCAACGGCTTTTGCCCAAGGTACGCCCTTAAAACGGGTCTATCCTTCGTGCGTCTTATGCTTCGCATTTGTCGCATTCCTTCCGCTCCCTAAACCCTTGGGGAAGGGCCGGGACACTGCCAGCGGCGGTCCGCCGTTGCTGCACAGGCCAAAGGCGAGGACGCACTGGCCGGTCGAGACGCCTTTGAAGATCATCGGGAGAATGCTTCCACAGAAAGACCGCCGCGACAAGCAGGCCAGAA
>Ga0073928_10003445_pt1 | contig 24970 bp, 19 predicted proteins | sample PaiPotPPA55metaG_FD_76969 | JGI IMG/M metagenome (GOLD analysis project Ga0073928, IMG submission 76969) | Iron sulfur acid spring bacterial and archeal communities from Banff, Canada, to study Microbial Dark Matter (Phase II) - Paint Pots PPA... ...
TCTACATGGAAGGGCCCGACCAGTACCGCGGCTGGTTCCAGAGTTCCTTGCTTGTGGCGATGGGCGTCAAGGGGCACGCGCCGTATCGGCAGGTAGTCACGCACGGCTGGACGCTCGACGAAAAGGGCCAGCCGATGTCGAAGTCGCTCGGCAACGCGATGGAGCCAAACGAAATTGTCGCGAAGTGGGGCGCCGATTTGCTGCGCGTTTGGGTGGCGTCGCAGGACTACACAACCGACGTCCGCCTCTCCGAGCCCATGATGCAGCAGCTTGCAGAAGCCTACCGGAAGATTCGCAACACGTTCCGCTTCGCGCTCTCCAATCTTTTCGATTTCGATCCCGCGCGTGATTCCGTTCCCGATTCGGAGCTTTGGGAAATGGATGCGTGGATGCTCCGCCGCACCGGCGCTTTGATTCGCGAATGCCGCGAATGGTACGACAATTTCGATTTCCATCGCGTCTATCATAGATTGCACGATTTTTGCAGCGTCGATTTGAGCGCGTTCTATTTCGACGTGCTGAAGGACCGCTTCTACACTTTCGCGCCGAATAATCGGGGCCGCCGCTCGGCGCAGACGGCGGCGTACCGCATCGCGAGTGCGCTCTTGCGACTCATCGCGCCCACCCTGGTCTTCACGTCGGAGGAAGTCTGGAAATTTCTCCCGCACCTCGCCGGAGAGCCAGAGAGCGTTCACATGGCGCTGTTTCCCGGCGCAGAAGAATTTGAGCGATCACTGGACGAGGGCCGCGCGAAAAACTGGGATCGCCTCCTCGCCGTTCGCGAGGAAGTCTTGAAAGCCCTTGAGCCACTGCGAGTTGCGAAGACTATTTCGGCGAATCTCGAAGCGCGCGTGACGCTTAGTGCCTCGGGAGAGCTGAGAACGCTACTTCAGAAATATCTCGCCTACCTGCCGGCACTTTTCATCGTTTCGCAAGTCGAATTAGCGAGCGGGAATGGCAACGGGACACCCCTCTCGGGAATCGAAGGATTGCAGGTTCGCGCCGAGCGCGCCCATGGAAAGAAATGCCAACGCTGCTGGAATTACTCGATTCACGTGGGCGAGAACACCGATTACCCCACTTTTTGCGAACGTTGCGTCGCGTCGCTCGGAGAAATCGAACGCGACGGCGGTATACTCACGGGAGGCACAAAATCCTGATGTCTGACCCTGCTTCCCGGAACGGCTGGTATTCGCTGGCCTTCGTCGCGCTGGGCGCCTTGGTGGCCGACCAGGTGAGCAAGTACGTTGTCGAGAAGTCGCTCACCGTCACCAGCGGCGCAAACCACAGCCACGAGATCGTCCCGGGACTCTTAAATCTCGTGCGCACCAGCAATCCTGGCGTTGCGTTTGGACTCGGTGCGGACTCCACGGCGCCCTGGATGGGGCCGGTGCTGATTCTTTTCTCGGTGGCCGTGATTGGGCTCCTCGTTTGGCTGCTCGTGACGAATCGCGCGGGGGGCGCGCTCGGCCAGTGGGGGCTGGCGTTGATTCTCGGCGGAGCGGCAGGCAACGTTCTCGACCGCGTCCTGCGCCGCAGCGTCACCGACTTCATCGACCTTCACGTCGGCGAACATCACTGGTACACGTTCAACCTGGCCGACTCCGCAATCGTTCTCGGCGCTGCGCTGGTTGTACTCGAGCTTTTCCGCGACTGGCGGCACCCAAGCCAGGAACGCGCCTAGCGGCCAGCAAGCATGCATCCAGTCCTCTTTCATTTCGGTTCTATCACCGTTTATACCTACGGCGTCCTTATCGCGACGGGCGTCGTCGTCGCATTGTTGTATGCCCGTCGCCAGGCTCCGCGCGCGGGCCTGGACCCGGAAAAAATCTGGAACGTGGGCATCTATTCGATCCTGATGGCGTTGCTTCTTGCGAAGGTTTGGCTGGTCTTCAGCGATTGGAACTATTACGTGGCCCACCCGCGCGATATCTTGAGCATCGCGACGTTCCAATCCGGTGGGACTTTCTATGGCGGTGTTTTGGGCGCCTTCTTGACGTTTCTTCTCTACGCTCACTTCCAGAAGATGCCGCTTCTCCCCATGCTCGATACCTTTTCGGCCGCACTGCCGCTCGGGCACGCCATCGGACGCCTGGGATGTTTCGCCGCCGGCTGCTGCTACGGCAAGCCAACGGCGATGCCGTGGGGCGTGACGTTCACGAATCCCACGGCAGCGCAAATCGCGGGCACTCCACTGGACGTTCACCTCCATCCGACGCAGCTCTACGAATCCGGCGCCGAATTCGTGAATTTTGCGATTCTCGTTTGGCTGGGCAAGCGCCAGCGCTTCAAGGGGCAGATGTTCGGCGCCTATTGCTTGCTGTACGGCGCCGAGCGAGGCACCATCGAATTCTTCCGCGGCGATCCGGGTCGTACGATGCTGTTCCACAACTCGGTGTCGCTGATGCAGCTCGCGAGCGTTGCGATGATCCTCGTCGGCTCATTCCTCTGGTATCGCGGCCTCCGCGGCGCCTCGCCAATCCAACCCGCCACCGTTCCCGCCCACCGCTAGCGGCCCGTCGCAGATCGAACAAGAGCGACCAGCGACAGCACGGATACCGGAGTCGAAAAGAAACCCTTGACTCTGGACTATACTCTAGAGTGTACATTTCAAGCATAGGAGGCAGCCCGTGCACATTGGGAACGTTGCAAAGAAGAGCGGCGTCAGTGTTGATGCGATTCGGTTCTACGAGCGCAACGCATTGCTTCCCCAACCGTCCCGAACACAGGGTGGCTTCCGCCTGTATGCCGAAAGTGACATCGAGACGCTGGCTTTCATCCGTCGCGCCCAGGGTTTGGGATTCAAACTCAGCGAAATCCGAAGCCTCTTGAGTCTGCGACGAAGCCGCGTGCAGCCGTGTGCACCGGTGCGCCGCAGATTGCAAGCAAAGCTGGCTGATGTTCGGCGAAAGCTTGCCGACCTTGCGAGGCTCGAGCGCGAGCTCCGTTTGGCCTTACGTAGTTGCGACCGGGAATTGCGCAAACAATCTGCTCATTGCCCGATCTTGAGGGAAAAAATCCGCGGAAACCTGAGAGTGCCAAGTGAAAGTTGAGGTCTTATATGTCCCGGACTGTCCGTCTAGCGCCGCCGCAGTGAAACTGGTCAAAGATGTTTTGAATACCGAGCAAATCGCGGCGCAGGTCCACGAAGTGCTTGTTAAGGACGCAAGGATGGCGGACGAACTCCAATTTCCCGGTTCCCCCACGATTCGAATCGACGGATGTGACGTTGCAGGAGGGCCGGAGACGGGAGCCTTCGCACTGAGTTGCCGTCTGTATCCGGAATCGAAACAGATCGGCCTTCCCCTCGCTGATAGGGTTCGCCGAGCTGTGGTGGAAGCCCGCGAACGGGGTCGACCGTGAAACAGGGGACGGGAATTTCGGCGTCGCTAGCCGCGATCTTGAGCTCTGTCGCGACGATCAGTTGTTGCCTGCCCATAGGTTTCGCTGCAGCTCTCGGCGCTGGCGCCGCAAGCGCCTTCTTCACTGCGCTGCGTCCGTGGCTTCTGGGGCTCTCGATTGGGCTGCTTGGCCTGGGATTCTGGCAACAACATCGCGCGAAACAATGCCCCGTACGGGGCCGATTGGTTGGTACGGTACTGCTTTGGGCGGCATTGATCGTGGTTTTGGGAATGATTCTTTTTCCTCAGCAGATCGCCGGGTTGATTGCTGACAAGTTTTACGGGAGCGCGAGATGAGCATGAAGCGAGCAATCGCTCTGATATTTGTAGCAGTTCTTGCGCTGCTGGCGATCGCTTACCTCTGGATTCCAGGTTCGGTGCCGGCGGGCCAGAAGCCTCTCCTTGCGCTGTCCAGTGCAAATTTCAGCGAATTCGAGAAAGCATTCGACCGTGAACCCGATGTTCCCAGGTTGCTTGTGTTGGTGTCTCCCACCTGACCAACATGTCTGCGGGGGGCCTCCGCAGCTGAGCACTTCTTGGAGCGGCATCCGGACCAAAAGGTGCGGGTACTCGTTGTCTGGGAGCCGATCCTTCCGACTGACTGGGGCCCGCCGAGCGGTAGCACGCTAGCGCGAATCTCTGACGCCAGAGTGGAACAGTTTTGGGATCCGAAGCATGCTGTCGCGAGTGCGTTGAATGGGATTGCCAAGCAGAAACCTCCTCAACCTGAGCCCACCTGCTGTTTCGACAAAGGATTTTATTGGGACGATCTGATCCTCTATCCACCGGCCTTGCACTGGCAGGACCCTCCCGTCTCCTCGTTCTGGAACGGCCCGGTTTTTCGGGCGATTCCTGATCTCGAAAAGTCGTTGGACTCGCAGCACTGAGGGTACCGGAAGACCAGGGCCGCCTGGGAATCCGAACGACGCAACATGCACTCGTTAGGATCGGTGGTTTAGAAAATGTCGGTACGGGAGCGGGTCATTGAAATGCCCATGCGATGTTGCTACGGTGGATTCGTGAATGTCTCGAGTCTTTCCAATCGCAACGGGGACGACGCCTTGCGCCAAGGCCGGCGATGAAAACCGCTGCTGAACAGTTCGAGTTTGCCGTCGCCGCCGAGCACGCTGGCATGCGCCTCGACCGTTTTCTCGCCGCGCAACTCCCAGACTTGAGCCGCACACGCATTCAATTATTGATGGACGAAGGCCGCGTGCGAGTAAACGGCGCGGCGCTGAAGCCGTCCTATCGGGTGGAGCTGGACGAGATGGTGGCCGTCGAGATTCCGCCAACACTTCCCCCGGGCGTGGAGCCCGAAGCGATCCCTCTCGATGTTCTCTACGAAGATGAAGACATCGCCGTAATCAACAAACCCGCGAACATGATCGTTCATCCCGGGACGGGCGCCGACGCCGGGACGATGGTTGCGGCGTTGCTGCATCGCTTCGGCGTTGTTAATGGACTCTCCACCGTCGGCGGGCCTTTGCGGCCGGGAATCGTCCACCGCCTCGACAAGGGGACATCTGGAGCGCTAGTGATTGCGCGCACCGATGCCGCGCACAAAACGCTCGTGGACGAGTTTCGTGACCGGGAAGTGGAGAAAATCTACGTCGCGTTGCTGCACGGCAAAGTGAAGGGCGAAGCGGGACGAATCGATATGCCCATCGCGCGCGACTTGCGCAACCGGTCTCGAATGACGGCGCGACGCCGCGAAGGCCGCGAAGCGCGCACTGACTGGCGCGTGCGGCTACGACTGGGGGCATTCACTTTTGTGGAGGCGAATTTGCACACAGGGCGAACCCACCAAATTCGCGTGCATTTCTCGACCCTCGGGTGCCCCGTGGTGGGCGACACGCTGTATGGCGCGCCGCGCGAAGAGCGCGTTGGCGCGGCGGTGTTGCCGCCGCTCGAAAGAAATTTTCTTCATGCCGCGCGGGTGGGTTTTGTGCATCCTACTACCGGCAAGCACGTTGAGTTTCGCGCGCCGTTGCCGCAGGAGCTGCAGAGCTATCTGCGAGACTTGGGGCACGCGACCGGAACGGCTTCGGCTGCGGTTGACGCTGCCTTAAAGGAGTTCCTATAATTGCCTTCGTGAAGCTCGGGCGTGTGGTTCTCGCTTCCGCTGTGTTTCTGGGGATTTCGGGGACTTGCGCGCGCGCGCAGCAAATCGCGCCCCCGCCTCCGCCCGGCCAGCCCCAGCAAGGCCAGCAAAATCCGAATTCGCCCGCGCAGCAGAAAGAGCCGCCTAAAATCGTATCGACCACCGGCCTTGTCCACTTGGTGGCCACCGTCATGGATCGGCATCACAACTTCATCACCGACCTGGACCAAAGCGATTTCAAAGTGTCGGAAGATGGAACGCCGCAGGAGATTCGTTTTTTCGGGCGCGACACGGACCTCCCGCTTCGCATCGGCCTTCTGCTCGACACGTCGAACAGCATTCGTCCGCGGCTCGAGTTCGAGCAGGATGCCGCGATCGATTTTCTGAGCAGCGTCCTTCGCCGCAACAAAGATCAGGCGTTTCTGATGACGTTCGATAACGAGCCGGAAGTGATCCAGGATTACACCGGCGACGTTTCGGAGCTGACCAACGCGATTCGCAAGCAGCGCGCCGGCGGGGGAACGGCGCTGAACGACGCGATTTACAGGGCGTCGGAAAAACTTATCAATCCGCCCTCTCCGGCGGGACAGAGTGCGGAAGTTCGCCGCGTCCTTGTTGTCATCAGCGACGGTGACGACAATCTGAGCGATCACGCACTCAGTGAGGCGCTGGAAGGCGCGATGCGCGCCGAGGTGTCGATTTACGCCATTAGCACGAACACGGATTGGATTGCGATCGATAATCCCGACAAGCCGAGCAAATATCACCTCGATCCGGGAGACAAGGTTCTTCAACAGTTCGCGGATGCCAGCGGAGGGCGCGTCTTTTTTCCCTACAAGGTGGATGATCTGGCGCAATCGTTCGTCGATATAGGAACGGAATTGCGCAGCCAGTACTTCATCGCGTATTCGCCCACGAATCCGCTGTCGAACGGACAATACCGAAAAATCGAAGTCGATGCCGGCCGCAAGGGCCTGATCGTTCGTACCAAGAAGGGCTACTACGCAACCGCTCCCGCCTCATCGTCCCCGTCCAGCAAGTAAGAGACAGCCAAGGCGATCGAAACGAAAAAGCCAAAAGTGGACCTTAGATTCCCACGCCCGCCCGCGGCCTGTCGCGGCGAACGGCTCCCGTGTTTTGCATCGGTTCCGATTCGCACTCGATCGCGATGGTAGTCACCGGCTGATCCGGCGCTTCTTTCGGCAGACCGAGGAAGCGCATGCGAAAGCGCTCTTGCTCGAATCTCACCGGCTGGTTTGTGGCGAAGAGCCGCGCGGACTTCACGCCGGTTGTGAGTCCTCCGAGGGCGATGGTGTCGCCCGGCCAGAAGTAAACGTGCATGTAAAGCGTGTTCCCTTTGCGCGTGAAGCCCGCGAAATTCGAGCTGTCCACCTGGCAAACATCCGCCGCGTAGATCGCCGCAGAATTCCGCGACATCCATTTCCCCACGTCCGTCATGATCCGCACCGAGTCGTCGGGAATCGAGCCGTCGGGTCGCGGCCCAATGTTCAGCAGGTAGTTTCCGCCGCCGTGCGAACACTCGATTAAGTTGCGCACCACGGTTTTCGGGCTTTTCCAGTTGTCGTCGGCTCGCTGGAATCCCCAACTGTCGTTCATGGTCATGCAGCTTTCCCATGCGCGCCCGCTCTTGGCGGCGACGATCTCCTGCTCGGGAGTCGAAAAGTCGCCGGGGATGCCGTTGCGATTGTTTACGATGATGTCCGGCTGCAGCTCGAACACCATTTTGTTCATGCGCGCCGAGTCCCATCCTTTGGCGTCGAGCGGCCAATCGACGTCGTACCACAGCACATCCACTTTGCCGTAGTTCGTCATGATTTCGCGCACGAGTCCGTGCGTGTACTCGACGAAGCGCTTCCGCGCGTCTTCGTCCGTCGCACAGCGAGCCCCGTCCGGATGGTGCCAATCCATCAGAGAGTAGTAGAAACCGAATCGCAACCCCTCGGCACGCGCTGCTTCGACGTATTCGCGGAGCAGGTCGCGACCCGCCGCCTGCTTTGCGGCGCAGTAGTTCGTCAGCTTCGTATCGAAGTTGCAGAAGCCTTCGTGGTGCTTGCTCGTCATGACCATGTACTTCTGGCCAGCCTGCTTTGCGAGTCTGGCCCACGCGCGCGCCGCATTCGGCGTGGGATTGAACTGTTTCGCGAGCTGCTCGTATTCGTGCACCGGAATGCCTTCATCTTCCATCGCCCATTCGTGGCGCCCGAGCATGCTGTACAGACCAAAGTGGATGAACATTCCGAACCGCGCTTCGTGCCACCATTGCATTCGCCGAGCTCGGTCTGCTTTGACTGCGTCGGATTCCTGCGGTTCGGCATTCTGCGGTTGGGCAGTGCCTGCCATCATTGCTTTCGGATTTGCCGCCAGTGTGGCGAGAGACATTCCTGTTCCAACCAGCCAGTCGCGTCGCGTGATTCGGTTGCGTTCCATTCACTCACCTCTCATGGTTCGAATTGGAGTGTCATCAAATTGGACTATCGGAGATACATCGCGCGGGCGGCGGCGTCAAGCGCGAACGCAAACCAGGGCGATGTGATTTTGGGAGTGCAGCGAACTTTCGATGAGCGAAGGGATGGAGGCGCGCACAGGAGTCCCCGAGGGCTTGTTGCTACCTTGGCGCGTAGTAGCCTTTGCGCGCGAGCACGCGCATGTCGGGTCGATTGACGTCGACCTTGATCTTCCGGAACGTGCCGTCGTGCTTGTTGTTCGTGGGGTAGTACCCGATCACATACTGAGACCGGAGCTCTTCTGAGATCTGGTCGAAGGCTTTTTCGAGTGACTTTTGGCTGCGAACTTCCACCTCGCGTCCGCCCGTGTCTTCAGCCATTTTTCGCGCAACGCTTGCGCCGCTGTAACCCACACCGAGACTCATATAAAACGGCTCGTCAGAAAGCCGAAGAACATGTATGACGGCGTCGGACCGCTGTGCCGCCTCGATCGACTGCTGCAGGGTCAACTTGCTGCCCGTGTCTTCTGCGTCGGTAAGCAGGATGATCGCTTTGCGGCCGGCTTCGCTGGCAAACTGATCGTGGCATGCCAGGTAAACAGCGTCGTAGAGGTCCGTGCCGCCGTTGCTTCCGGTTGGAACCGTGCTCGGCGTCACCACGCCGCCACTCGAAACCGCGTTGATCTGCGTGCGACGAATCGCGCGTTCGAGAACGGAGGGATCTTCCGTAAAATCAGCCAGAAGGTTTATGTCGAAGTCGAAGCTGATGATCATGGCTTCGTCTTTCTTGCGCATGATTTGATGCACGAAACGCGATGCGGTGTCCTGCTCGGCGTCCAAAATATTCTGCATGCTGCCGCTGGTGTCGATCAAGATTCCCAGCGTGATCGGCATGTCCGATTCTTTGGCGAAGTAGGCAACTTTCTGTTCCTGGCCGTCTTCCAAAACCTTGAAGTCATCTTTTCCCAGATCGGAAATAATGCCGTTATGCTTGTCGCGCACCGTAACGAAAACGTTGACGAGACTGGTCTGAACTTTTAGAGTTTGTGACGATTGCGGCGGTTGCTCCTGCGGAGGCTTCGGAGGTTCCTGTTGCGATTGGGCGCTTCCGGCCGGCCGCATAGGGCCCGCGGTGGATTGCTGTGGGGCGGCAGACACTCGCGGAGTGAAGGCGTTGAGAGCAGCATAGCTCGCGAGGCCCAAAGTAAGTATGCTTGCCGCAACGGCGGTCAATCGCATTGTATAATTCTCCTGGGAGCTGGTTCCGAAAGATACGATGCGCGAGATGGCGCTGTGGATGTTCCACCGGTTAAAACGAAATGCAGCGGCTGGAAAGCACGCGCCGAGAGGCAGCCAAAGGTCAACATGACGCGAATCTTCCTTGCACTAGGAGCGCTCCTGCTTCTGGGAATTCCCGCAGGCGCGCAGTCCGCGAGTCCTGAGCATGCCACTCCGGGTGCGCCAGCGCAACAAAAGCCCGCGCCGCCCCCTCAAACAGAGACGCGGACGAGGATCGTATCGCGCACGGAACTCGTCATCGTTCCTGTAACGGTGAAGGACGGCCGCGGGCAGCTCGTGCCCGACCTCGAGCAGAACGAATTCCGCGTCTTTGAGGATGGCGTGGAGCAACAGATCATCCTTTTCGATTCGAATCCGTTTCCTCTTTCGGCCGTGATACTCATCGACAACAATCTCGCAACAAAGCAAGCCGACCAAGTGCAGAAGAGCCTGGTTTCGATCTCGGCGGGGTTCGGCCCCAATGACGAAGCGGCTGTGGTGACCTACGAGGAGTATCAGGAAACCGTGGCAGATTTTTCGAAGGACAACGACGATCTGTTCACGAAGCTCAAGCGGCTTCAGATCGGCTCGCACTCGAACGCCATCGTGGCTGACCCGACGACGGCGGGTCCCATCATCAACGGACAGCCGCTGCCGAACGGGCAGGGAGTGCCGGTTCACGGCTCCGCGCGCCCCGCGAACAATACCGCGCTCGATGACGCAATCTTCGCCGCCGGACAGATGCTGAAAGGCCGCGGCCGCGACCGGCGCAAGATTATTTTCCTGGTTTCCGACGGAACCAATTCGCGCCACAATTCGCACACGTACGAAGAAACGCTGCGGTCGCTTCTCATCGGGGATATTTCGGTGTATTCGATTTCCGTGACGCACTCGATTCCCGGCAAGTCGCTTCTGGAGCACGGACTAGGGCAAACCGACCGATACGCGGTGAAGACCGGCGGCGACTCATTCTTCGCAGGCAAGGAAGAAGACCTCGACCGCCTGTACTCGGAAGTGACGGAAGAGGCGCGCAACCAGTACACGCTCACATTCTCTCCGCACGGAGCCGACAAAACGCATGACTACCACACGATCGAAGTGCGCGTGCGGCGGCCGGGCCTGAACATATCCGCGCGCGAGGGCTACTACCAGAGCGCGCTCGGCGTGGCGCGCTGAAATCGGGCGAGGAAAAGTTTCGCGAAAGCAATCGCCGCAAAAGTTTTTCTTCTTGACTTCACTCGTCCGCACATTTATAGATGGACGAAGCGAGTCAAGCGCGTTTCGAAATTTGCGGCGCGATTTTCTCGCGGGAAAAGCTTCACTGTAGTTCATGCGCGAAGCCGATTGAGGTTTGAGTCAGGCTCAAGCCTTTCCGGAAAACGGGGCGCCCCAAAGGCGCCTCGTTTTTTTTGCGGTAGAAGTCTTGCCGCAATTTAAGAGAGAGAGCCTCCCGCTTTCCTTGTCGGCCGAATTGCAATCAAACGTTCGTGCGCGGGGCAGAGCGGCTTGTAATCGCAGGTGGCGCAACCATAGGTTGGATTCGGAGCGAACTGTCTCGCGCGAATCAGGTCGGCCACCTCGTTGATTTTCTGCTTTGTGGCGGCGAGCGCCTTCGCGTCGCGAGTGGTTGCCACGGCCTCGTTCGTCGTCAAGTTATAGAAGACCAATCGGGCAGGTTCTATCCCCAGAACTTCTCGCGCCGCAAGCGCGTAGATGCTGAGTTGAATATCGTCGGCCGCTTTTTTCGATTCTTTCGGCTTGCCGGTCTTATAGTCGACGATCTCGAATTCCTTTTTCCCGATGCGATTCACCTGATCGATTCGGCCCATGACGACGATTCCGTCTTCCAGCGGAAGCTCGAACTTCTTCTCCTGATGCACGACTTCCGGGGGAGCTTCCATATAGGTGCGATAGAAAACCTCGAGCTGTTCGCGGCCGGTCTTGCGGTATTCATCCTCATCGTAATCGTCGGAAAACCCTGCCGATGACCATTCGCGATCGTAGATCTCCAACAAAGCTTCCAGAGAAATACTCCGGCGGTCGCGCATCTCACGGACGAATTCCTGAATCGTCGCATGCATCACCCTGCCGAAAGTGGCTTGCGCGTGGGGGCCGCCTCGAATATTCCACAGATACTGAAACTGGTATTTCATGGGGCAGGACTGGTAGGTGCTGATCGCCGAAGAGCTCAGTTGGAGTGGCTCAGGTTTCGGTGGGTGGTACGCCTTGGCCCACAGCGCGACCCGAGAATATGCGCGAGTATCTTCGCGCAGCACGTCGAAAAGGCTGAGCGTCTCCGCGGCCATCGGCGTCGGGCCGGCCGTTTCCTCGTCGGGCGGAACCACGACTTTCGGCGCAAGCTGATGCGAGTCAAACTGTTTTACCTTGGCGTCTTCGAGGAAGTCATCCAGGAACTGCGAATGCCGCTTTCTCTTGTTGACCACCGTCGAGAGCGTGAGGCGCTGGCGGGCGCGCGTAAGAGCGACATAGAAAAGACGCCGCTCCTCCTGGATGTGAAAATCACCTTCGGGTTTTTCCTCTTTCATCAGCTCCGGAGGAAACTCGAAGACCGGCGATCTGGCAAAAGAAGGGAAGTCCGCCCTCGAAAGGCGCAGCACGAAAACGTGGGGAAACTCGAGACCCTTGGCTCCATGGACGGTCATAAGCTCGACTGCGTCCTCGGAAGGATGATCTTCGAGAGTGATGTCGCCGCGGGCTTCATTGAAGTAAAAAAGATATTCGAGGAAATCACGCAGGCGATTGGCGCCGCTGTTTTTCTTTTCCCAGTCGCGCACGAAGGCCGCGAACCGGTCGAGATAATAGCGATCTTCGTCCGACGAGAGAGGCGCCAGCTCGAGCGCGACGATCAATTCATCGAGCAGTTCGCTCGCGCTCTTGCGGCGCGCGCTTTGGCGAAGGCGCTGCAATAGTCCCGTCAGTTCCCTGAGGCGCGGGAACTGCGATTGGGCGTCGGGCGATTCGATTTCGTCGGAGAGCGGGCGCCGGTGATTTTTGTCGGCGCGTTCCGCGAGCCGCACCAGGTCGCGCGGTTCGAGCCCCCAGTGCGGCGCCGCCAAGATGCGGGCGCAGGCCACGTTGTCTCCGGGCTGGCCGATCACGCGAAGCCAGGCGAGCAGATCGCGGACGAGCGTACTCGACAAGATCGAGAGTCTTCGGATTACGAACGGAATGTTGCGTCGCTGCAGCGCGCCCAGGAGCACATCTCGATGGATATGCTTTCGGTAGAGCACGGCCACGCTGCTCCAGCGTTCTCCCGCGTGGTGCAGACGGTCGATTTCGGATGCTACCCAGTGCGCTTCCTCATGAGGGCCGCCGAATTCGACGACGCGAATTTTTTCTCCCTCGCGATTCTGGGTCGTGAGCTTGTTCTCGGGAAGCAGCGGCGACTGCTCGTTGTTGCGGATGACGGCGTCAGCGACGTTGAGGATGCGTTTTGTCGAGCGATAGTTTTGCGAAAGGCTCACTACAAATTTGGGCGACGCGGAACCAAGCGTTGGCGCGCGCACGCCGCAGAACCGCTTCAGGAAAATCGTGAAGCTTCCATACGACGCGCCGCGGAAGCGGTAGATCGCCTGGTTGTGGTCGCCGACGGCCATGATGTTGCGACGATCGCCGGCGAGAAGCCAAAGCAGCTCGAGCTGAGCGACGTTGGTGTCCTGAAACTCGTCGACGAGGATGTAGCGATACTGGCTGCGAATTTGCGCGAGGAGCGCGGCGTCGGTTCCTAGGAGCTCGACGGCATCGGCAAGCTGCGCGCCAAACGTGGTGAGACTGCGCTCGCGCAATAGTTGCTCGCTGACGCAGAAGGCCCGCGCGAGCTCTTCCTGCTTTTCGACTTCTTCCCGCGCGATGGTGAGCGCGTCCGGTTCGAGTGAATGTTTGCCCGCTTCGAACCTGGCGCGCAGCTTCTCCACGTAGCAGCGGTAGTCGCCGGACGTCACCAGCTCGTCCTGGCAGCGCGAGAAGAAAGTGACGAAGTCGGCGAGGAACTCGCTGGGTTCCTGGAGGCGCTTGAAATGCTTCAATTCGAGGCGGCTAATGTTCCGGCGCAACAGGATCTTGTGATCGAGTTCATCGAGCGGCTCAATTTCGGTGTTGGCGGCGCGGAGAATTTTCTCGAGGCAGAACTTGTGGAAGGTGCTGAGCCACACGTTTTCGGCGCGTTCGCCAATCGATTTCACAACCCGATATTTCATTTCGTTGGCGGCTTTGTCGGTGAACGTCAGGGCAAGGATGTTTTCGCCCTCGAGATTGGGGTCGGATTCGAGAAGATGGCTGATGCGCTCGGTGATGACGCGGGTCTTTCCCGTGCCAGCGCCGGCGACGACGAGCAGCGGGCCTTCGCCATGCTCGACAGCGGCGCGCTGTTCGGGGTTAAGCGGGAAGCCGGTGCCTGAGTCGGGCGCGTTGGAGGCTGAGGCCATCAAAGTGAGGTGAACGAGCATTGTACCAGAGTTTGGAAGGGGCGAATGTAAGGCGAAGATTTTTGCGAAAAAGGAGTCTTCTGAAATCCGGGCGATTAGGAAGGATCGCGGTTGTTTGTTTCCAGTGAGTTAGAGCGAATTCTCATTCTTGTATTTGGCGATCAGAAACTGTTACGGACGTTCTAATCGCCCAACGACTTGCGATTAGAACGGTGAAAAACACACCCGACGAGCACGCCAAAAACGCGACTTTATCAGTCTAGAAGGCGTGGGTGCCGTGGGTGATTGCAGCGCCAGCGCGGAGAGCGGCCGAGATAGCGACGACTTCCGATATCTCCTGATCCGAGCAGCCGGCCTCGCGCGCCTTTTTTGCATGAATCTCGATGCAATACGGACATTGCGTGGTGAAGGCGACAGCGAGCGCCATCAGTTCCTTGTATTTCACCGGGATGGCACCGGCGGCCATCGCGGCCTTATCGAACGCCCAGAAGGCCTTCAGGGCGTCTGGTGCATTGGCCTCAATCGTCTTGAGCTTGCCTAGGCCCTTCATGTCGTACATGGCACACCTCCTTGGATGGGGGAGCCTATCATAGTGCTCGCGTACACCGCCGCAGAAAAGCTGTCCACCGGAATCTCACCGCTCAGACGCAGACTATGCAGGGAAGTCAGACGAACCCTACGTTCTTCGGGAACTGGTATGGGGAGGGTCAGGGCGCGGTGGTGGAGGATTGCAGGCCTTTGCGCTCCAGAGGTTTCCAAACCATATCGCCGCGCATGTACTGCCAGAGGCCCTGGAGCCGCCAGAACATGTGGAGCTGACGATAGGGAAAATGTTCGAGAAAGCAGTAGCTGACCAAGCGGGCGATGTCCTGCCAATCGTTGTACCGTTTGTAGGTGATTTCTTCCTGCAGGACGGCTCCCATCGAAATCACAGTGGCGAAGGCATATCCAAAAATCATGAACTGAATGAAAAACTCGCGGCTCAGAATGCCCAAAGCGGCCGCGAGAATGATCGTGAGAATCCCGCCTATTTCTATTACCGGAGCGAATAGCTCGAAAATCCAAAGGTAAGGCAGAGCGAGCCATCCGACGCGGCCGTAGCGCGGCCGGAAGAGCATGTCGCGGTTGGGCAGGAGCGTATCCAGGAGGCCTTTTTGCCAGCGGGCGCGCTGCCGGCCGAGTGACTTCAAATCCGACGGCGCTTCCGTCCAGCAAACGGGATCGGGTACGAACTTGATCCGGTACTCGACCTTCTTCTCGAGAAGATGCCTGTGCAACCGCGTCACCAGATCGAAGTCCTCGCCGATAGCTTTCGCGCGATAGCCGCCAACGGCTCGGACGAGATCGGTGCGAAACAGGCCGAACGCGCCGGAGATAATCATCATCATGTTGCCCTGGGCCCAGGCTTCGCGTCCGATCAGAAATGCCCGCAAGTATTCGATCACCTGAATGACCTCGATGCTCTTTCGCGGAAGGCGGACACGCGCGAGGTGTCCGCCCTGAATTTCGGAGCCGTTCAAAATGCGGATGATGCCGCCGACTCCTACAACGTGTTCGGGATCCGCCAGTACGGGAATCATGATTCGCAGAAGAGCATCGCGTTCGAGGACGGAATCGGCGTCGACGACGCAGACGTAGGGAGACGTGGCCGCATTCAAACCGGCATTCACGGCATCGGCCTTGCTGCCGCCGGCTTCTTTGTCGACGACGAGAAGACGCGGGTCGGCGTCGCTGCGGTAGAGCCCACGAACCTCCGCGCTGGGTACCTCGGGAACGTACACGACGCGGACCGGCCGCAACTTGAATTCGTCCTGCAACTCTTCGAGGGTGCGATCCTTTGAGCCATCATTGATGACGATGATTTCGAGCTCCGGATAATCGAGCTCGAGAAGATTCCGTATCGAAATGCGAATGGACTTTTCTTCGTTATGAGCGGGAGCGAGCAGAGTGATCGGCGGCGCGAGCGGGGATTCGGTGATCCAGCGGAGCCGGTAGCTGCCCACCCGGCGCTGGTGGGCGGCGCTGGTCTTCAAGGCGATGATCAAAGCGATGAGGTACGCCAGATTGCACGCGAGGTAGTAGCAAAACAGGGCGTGGTTCGCGAAATCCAGGACGTGAATCATTTGGGCGCCGGTGTCTCGACGGTTTCGATCGCCTCGGCGACCTGAGCCTCCGGGAACTTGCCCACTCGCAGAATGGTGAGGAGTTCGTGAAGTTCGATACTCGGAAGCGAGGGCGCTCTGCGTATCTCCGCATCGAGCGTGTCGCGCAAGCCCGCATTCTCGAGCGCCGCCAGGAACGCGTGAAGTCCGTAACGGTCGTGCGTTTTTGCGACTCGCACGAAGATGGAATCCAGCTCCGACTTAAAATCCACCAAGCCTTCGGCGGCGCGCATGCGCACCAAGCGGTTGGAATCGGTAAGAGCCTTCAGCAGGTGGGGCACGGCTTTGGGATCGTAGAGGTTCCCCATTGCTACCACCGCCCTCAGGCGCACGAACCAGACGGTGTCGCGCGAGAGTTCGGCCAGAACGTCCAAAGCATGACCCGGTTGAGCGTTGGACATCGCTCGTGCGGCAGCGGCGCGCAGTTCGGGCAAGTCGTCATCGGCAAGGCCGATCAGGTCCTCACCCAAAGACGAACTCGCCACTTCTCCTAGAACGCGCCCAAGGACTTCCCGCAGCTTGGGCGGGGCGTGCTGCAAATAAGGCAGCAAAATCTGTGGTTTTTCGCGGCAGCAATTGATCAGGGCGTTTTGAAGCGGAAGGGCGGGTACATTCAATCCCGATTCGGCCACCCAGTGTAGGATTTCTTCGGCGGCCTCCGGAGATCCCAGCCTGCCAAGGCCGCGCAGGGCCGCATTGCGAGCTTCGAGATCGCGGTCCCGCAAGGCTTCGGAGAGCGCGGGAATGCCTTCGGGCGCCCGGGTTCGCCCAAGCGCCACGAGCGCGCTACGCCGCCGCCATCCCTTCAGCGTTCGAGCTTCAAAGATTCGCTTTTCAATCAAGCCGGCCGTGCGCAGGAAATGCAGCAGACGCGCGGACTGGTCGGCGGGGGCCGTCTCAAAAGCGTCCAGCGCCATATCTTCAATGATGCGGCGATCGAAGGGGTTCGTTCGCCAAGTCTCGAACGGGATTTCGCCGGAGATCAGGGCGTCCCATTGCTGGCGGAGTTCGAAGACGCGGCGATCGCGCCGCCTGAAGAAGCGTTTGCGATAGGTTCTGCGAAGCAGGATGAACGCCAACAACACGAAATCGGCCGCAATCGCCCCAATGATCGCCTTGAACACAAGGACGGAGGGCGCAAACTTATGCAAGAAATCAGAATCGGATGCCATAGGTAAATCCAAAGCTCGTCTCTGCGCGGTTCTGCGTTCTCTGCTGCAACGCCGCATAGCCGGTCACGTCCTGGCGCGGTGTGAACCGGAAGCGCAGCCCGCCGCCGTACGTCTGCGAAGCGAAGCTGCCGATCTGATCCACTTGCGCGAAATCCTCCGTGCCGACGGCGTAGAAAACATTTCCCGAAAGCTCTCGTTGAGACCAACGCGCGAGCGGAAACGCAAGCCGAGTCGAGCCGGAGGGCCGCCAGTCGACGCCGGTATCAGAGAAATGGCTGCGCGCCTGGGTGAGTCCGAAGGTCCAGGTCCAATCCCGCGGAAGGTAGACGATAGCCGTTTCATTCACGGCCAGAATTCTCGCCGTGGTGTACCAATACCAGTGCTGGCCGTAAGCTAGTTCAATGCCCCGAACGGGCTGGTTCTCGCTGATCTTGAAGCCGTGATCGAGTTCGAAGAACGCTTCCGTCTCAGGTATCACTCCGTTATCGTGTCCCGTTGCTCCGCCAATCGTGAGCGCGCCCCATTTCGGCTGGCTCCTGGTGACACTGCCGACGAAGTTTCCGGCGTTCATGCCGCCTCGTTGGTAGAGACTCACAGCGGCGCTGGTCGTCCAGCGTCGAGTCCAGTGGGAAACCAGGCTCACCCACTGGTCATGGTTCGCGGGCGCGAAGGAAAAGAGATCGTTGTCGAAGCCAAAACGCAGTTCCTGCTTTCCCTCGCCTCGAAGCGACGATAGACCCGAGCGCGCGTCCTGGCTGCCGGGGTCGAGTACAAGGGCTCTCTGAAATTCGAGGCGGGCATCGCTTTCGTCTCCGCTGGCGCGAAATATCTGCGCGCGCGTGGCCCGCAGGTCGGCCCGCTTGGGATCGATCTCGACAGCGCGATCCGCGGCTTTAAGCGCCTCCTGCATGCGGCCCTGCTGCATGTAAACGGTAGCCAGGCCCATCCAGTTGTCGGGATCTTCTCTCTCGATTTTCAGGACCGCGTCGTACTCGTGCTCGGCCTCTGGGAGCCTGCCGGCCCAGGTGAGAACTCGAGCGCGCCATGCGCGGATATCCACGTCTCCGGGCGAACGGGCGAGCTCCTGATCGATAATGCGGAGGGCGTCAGCCCAATCGCGAGCGTCGGTGTCCTTGCGGACCTGCGCCTGCCAAGTTTCTTCGGTTTGCTGTGCCGCGGCGGCCGACGCCAGGAACATTCCGAGCATGAGGAGAACGAGCATTCGGGGCGAGACTCGACGAAGGCATCTCTCACGCCGAAAGAGCGGCCCCCAGATAGGATTTGCGCGGACCATTCCAACGACAATGAGTGCACGAAATGGGCCATGAATATTAGAAGGTCCTAACGTTGCGGCGGCGGTAACTGCCGAGCAATCTGTGACAAGTTGAAATGACAACGACGGCGGAGATGCCAGTCCGGAACATACGTATCAGATTGATACGTTTTGGTACGCGGACTTCCGCACGTGAGAATCCACGCCTGGACGGTTAGAACTGCGCAGTTTCAGTTTCAATGTGAATCGCGCGAGTCCGCGTTGTCTCTTTCGTTTTTTCAGGTGTGAGTACGATTGTTATCTTCCTTTCCAAAGGACTACCGTTTTTCCATGGCGTCGAAAAAAACGAGCGCGAGCCTTCTTGGCCTGGCGGCGGTAGCTGCGCTCAGCTGGGCATTCTTTCACCGGAGTGATGACCAGAAAATTAAGAATCTTCGCGCGGCCGAGGTGCCCGTCTTGCCGCTTCAGCGCCTGCTTGCGGATCCGGCGGCAACGTTTCCCGAATCGTTTCCATTGCAAGTCGCGGTTTTTTGGTCGAAGCCGGACGAGGGCATGCTCGGACTCGTGCACGCGCTGCGCGAAATGGGGATTCCGTTTTTCGTTACGCGCGACTTGGCTCAGGCGCTGCGGCATTCTCTCGTGATCGTGTATCCGTCGGCCGACGGGCGCACATTCACCGACGAGCAAGCCGCGAAACTGAGTCGCCACGTAACCAACGGCGGCAGCTTGCTATCGTTTAACGTTTCCACTGCAGCCCTGCGGCCGCTATTCGGGTTTCGCGAAATGGTTCCTTCGCGGCGCCGCCATCGCGTTCTTTTCGACGCAAGTACCGATCCCATCGAGCGGGACTTCAATCGCCCGGAGGAACGAGAAGTACAACTGGGAAATGCGAAGTATGACGAAATCTTCTGGACCAACGGCTACACATCGGACGGCACGTCCGAAACGCTGGCGCACTTCGACGATGGAACCGCCGCGGCTCTGCGCAAGAAAACGGGTGAAGGAACGGCTTATGTCTTTGGCCTAAGCCTTCAAGACGTGGTGCTGCGAAGTCAGGTAGATCGCGATTACGAGGCTCAGCGCCACTACGTAAACGCTTTTGAGCCGGGCGCTGACGTTTGGATGCTTATGCTGCGCGCGTGGTACGAATCCAGGCAGGCAGACGCGGTGCGCCTCGGGACTATTCCCGACGGGAAAAACTCGGTGTTGCTGCTCTCGCACGACGTGGATTGGGAGAACTCGTTTGCGCCGGCGCTGGAGTTCGCGGCCATGGAAGAGAAGCATCACGCCAAAAGTACGTTCTTTATTCAGACGAAGTATGTGAGCGATGCCAACAGCGCGGCGTTCTTTTTCGGCAAGGATCTTGACGATCTGCGGAAGGTGTACTCTTTGGGATTTTCAATCGGCAGCCACTCCGTCATCCACTCGCGCGCGTTCAACAAATTCGAATTAGGCACGGGAACCGAGACGCTCGCGACGTATAACCCGCGTGGCACCGGCTTCGAATCAGCGACGGGTGCAACGGTTTTTGGCGAGGTTCGCGTGAGCAAGGAACTTCTCGACGGCCAATTGCCCGGCCAGCAGACAGTGTTTTTCCGTTCCGGGCATCTTCGCGTTCCTCCCACGATGCCCGAGGCGCTTCAGCGCTGCGGGTACCTCTTTGATTCGTCGTTCACCGCTCCTGACGTGCTCACCAACTTTCCGTATGCGCTGCCTCTGGGGCTGGGATTTGAAGAGGACAGCGGCCTCTTCGAGTTTCCGCTGACGTTTGAAGATGAGGAGTCTCCGCGACTCGATCAGCGTGTGGCCAGCGCGCTGGGAGTGATTCGCGCGAACGCCGAAAACGGGGCCATCAGCGTCATACTGATTCACAGCAACGACGCGACGTACAAGCTGAAGGCGGAAGAAGACCTGCTCGACCACCTGCCTGACGGAGTGACTGCTACCGATATCGTCAGCTTTGCCCGTTTTTGGCGCGGGCGCGACCGAGCGAAATGGACGATTACGGCTGGGAAAGCAGCACCCGACGTTCGCTTAAGCGTCACGGCGGAGGAACCCGTCGAGGGACTCACGTTCGAATTCCGGCGCCGTGTGAAAAGCGTTGGGGGCGAGGCTACGTTGGCGGCAAGTGGTCACCAGATCGTGCTGGGCCCGCTGAAAGCGGGAGAAAGCCTCTCCCTCGACATTCACTACGGCGAATAACCCCGAACGGAAACGCCCGAGACATTTATTTAATGTGGCTATTTCAGCCCGCAAGTGGGAAGGTCATTGGGAAAAGTCGTCTCTCCCAAATCTTGTGCGTGAGAGGAACGCGCAATGAAATTATGCAGACTCTTGGTCGTCTTCGGTTTGATTGGCGTGTCGCTTGTTTTCTTGACTGAAAGAGTGCGGGCATGGAAGGGGACAGCTAATCCTCAACAGGTGGCGTCCGACAAACGAGATGGGCAACACGATTTTGACTTCCTCGTCGGCTCCTGGAAATTCCACCTGAAACGACTCGCGCACCGGTTATCCGGCTCCAACGAATGGGTGGAATTCGACGGGACTACCGTCTGCCGCAAGGTCCTGGACGGTCGTGGGGAAGTAGAGGAAATGAGCGTCGATAGCGCGGAGAAGCACGTACATATTCAGGGTTTGGCGCTGCGTCTTTACAACCCGCAATCCCATCAGTGGAGCATTTACTGGGCAAACGCCGCCGATGGAGTCCTCGAGCAGAATCCCATGGTCGGGCAGTTCAGCGATGGGCGAGGCGAATTCTACAACCAACAAATCTATGAGGGCAGAGCGGTGTATGCCCGATTCGTCTGGTCAGGCGTCACGACGAATTCGCCGCACTTCGAGCAGGCGTTTTCCGCCGATGGCGGGAAGACGTGGGAAACGAACTGGATAACCGACCAAACGAGAGAAAAGCCGTAGGGCTTAAGGCAGGGATCTTGATATGTCGACTTGCGAAGTCAGTGGCAGTGAACGCGAATCCAGGAATCTAGTCAGCCGAATCTCCGATACAATGCGATTTGCTTCTCCAAGTCGCATTGGAGGATTGGGAGAGACTTCTACTTTTCGGACGTGCGTCTCACGGCGCAATTTCCCTTCTTAACCTGATAAGCACATCGACGCCGGGCGCGGCATTCGCGGGGCAGCTTGTTACCACCCAGCGCCCCGGCGCGGCAAATTCCTGGACCAGCACCACCAGCGCCGCAGGTTTGTCGTGCTTCACTCGCGCGAAGAATTTTCCCTGGCTGTCCGAGTACACCACGGCACCACCTTGCAACTGAATGGCGGCACCTTCCACCGGCTCGCCGTGCTCGTCGACGACCGAGCCGCCGATCACGAACTTGCCGCCGGCCCTATGGCTGTAACTATTCATGGCCGCTCCAGCCAGCGGCCCCTGGACATAGCTGGACGCATAAGTGGTGTACTGTACGTGCATCATGGGATCGATGTTGGTTTGAAAGTTGAGCGCGGTGTCATGAATGCGCAAGGACACCTGCACGGTGGTGGTCTGCTGAAAGCCCTTGCCGCTGACCGGAAAGAAAAGCACGGAGTGATCGAGGCTGACACTGATTTTGTTGCCGAGATAACCACCGCCGAAGGCATAGGAAGTTTGTCCTTGAAGTTGATTTACGATGCCGGAAACAGCCCAGCGGCGAAAGTGTTCCTGGACCACGTGGACGAGAAGGATCCGGTGATTGGATTCGTAGAAATTGGATCGCACGGTGATGGACCCGATCCGAAGGCTCGCTCCAGCCGATGCGCCAGTAGTTTTCAACAGCCGGTACTGACCGTCGAGCAGGGACGCCTGCACGGTGATGCGGCCAAGCGCTGCGAAGGCACTCACGCTATTTGCAGTCAGGTGGTCTGTTAGGAAAAAATCATTGTGAGTCGCCGAGAAACTGAGGCTGCGAAGCGGCTGGTAGTCCGCTTCGCCAGTGAAGTATTTTTGATTTTGAAGCAGACCCGCGCTTCCTGCCAGATGCAGCGAGTGGCTGCGATAAGAAAGACCCTGTATGGCGGTGTGTTTGCCGCCGTCAATCACGGCGAGGGACGAAAGAAGCAGACCGTTATCAAAATGGCGCTGGAGGAAGAAGCCGGCGCCGATGTGCTGAGCCTTGGCGGTGACCATGAAGGGAGTGGCATATCCGATGCCAGTCGAACCCAAGAACACGGCGAAACTCGTGTGCCGCGTATTGCGTTGCACGAACAGCCCGCGCGTGCTGACGCCGAGACCGGCGCCGTCAAAGGAATAGCCGAAATCTCTATCACCGGCAGTGATTTCTAGGCCGTGAAGCTTGAAAGTATCGGAGGCCCCAAAGACAAAATGGCCGTTAGCGAATCCGGCCGAAGCACTGAGAGTGCTCTCTGGAAAGAAGGCAGTGATTTCACCGCCGGTTCCACCGAGCAGGGTGCTGCGGCCACCAGATAGCTGAAGAACCTGAGCGCTGGCGGGAACGCCTAGCAGCAAAACGCACAGGCAAACACGGAGCATCAATCGTCCCTGATGCCCGCTGCCGCGCGCACTTTCTTCCGACAGTCTCTTTGTTTTTCACAACTGTAGACGGTGTGCGCCAGCTGCACACGGACTAACATACCCTCGGCGGTGTGACCCACCACCATAGACGAGAGGAGCGCGACCGAGCAAGAAGGAGCCGAACACTTCAATTGGTATCCAAAAGTGTGCGTGCCTTTGGGCGAGATGCGGGCGCTCCCTTCTTCCAGCTTGAGCTCGACGGTCGGATCAAGGGGTCGATTGGTTGCGTGCCCCAGGGTATCCAAGCTGAAGCTGCGGGCCTCGACAGTGACCGCGAGGGAGGTCAATCCATTATTGGTGATGGAAAACTCACCGCGGCACTTTTTGCCGCATTCAACGATGATGGGTGAGAGAGTTTGGGCTGAAACGGCCAGTCCGAAGAACGAGAACTGCAGGAGTAGCAGGGACAAGACTCTCTTCATATTGCGCATTCCCTCAGTGCAAAAGACAAGTGTGGATACGTCTCAACCAGCGCGCACTTGGCACCGCGCCACGAATCTATGTGGCCTGAGCGCTGATCGTGATGGTCCCCGCGTAACTGGTTACCGGAAAGTCCGTAGGACTCGTTAGCGAGAGCAGGATGCTGTCTGAGTGGCTCCCCTGGGCCGTAACGCCGATCCCACCGAAGATCTGCGGGCAAATAGCGCCTGGGTTCCCCGCCGCCACGTTGACGTTGGCTAGCGTGCAAGCAGCGGCGGCGCCGCCATTGATCGAAGCGAACACATCGCTGCTGGGAATATTCAGGGTGCCGTCCGTCAAAGCAGCCGCGATGCTCGAGAAGTAGGCGACCGTGAAGACGTTTCCGCCACCGACGGCGAGGTTCCAGCTGGTTACGACGGCGATCGGAGCCGAGGCAGTGGCGTTTCTAGAATTCGTCCGAGTAAAGACGATGCTGCTCGGCGTTGCCGTTACCGTCAGGGAGCTCGCAACCGCGAAGGTCATTGCTACCGCGGCCGCGTTGCTGGTCGTCTGCGCCTGCGACTGAGCCACGGACATGAGGCTCAGCGTGAGTGCGCCGATAACTGAGGTTACTTTTCTAAAGAATTTCAAGGTAAACGCTCCGAAATTCCGTCCTTGTCGCAGTGCGCGACCCGAAGTGGCGGCGCTTTATCTAATGCAGGCATGGTGGGGCAATCTGCGCAACACTGCGTGGGCTGCGCCCAGATGCTGAACCGACTATGAACTCGGATAGTGACGGTTACAATAGTACTAATGATTATTTATTGTGAAACACTAACGTGATGCAGAATGGCACAATCGAGCGGCTCGTTAGATGCCGGCGTCGGCGCGTCGCGTTACTGGACAAATGTCGCCCACTCGGCTCTTCTGAACGCGGCTACGCCGCGGTCCCGATCTCAAACGGCGAGGCCGGGTGCGCAGGCCATGTTGCGAAGGATCTCGTCGACTGCCGCTAACGCGAAATCGATTTCGTCGTCCCTATTGTAGAAGTGCGGCGACATTCTCACGCCGGCCCCTGGCCGCCAGTCCACCAGAATGTCGCGCTTGAGCAACTCCGCGCACACTTCCTTCGAATTGGGCATGTCCACCGCGACGGTGCCGCCGCGGCGCTCTGGGTTGCGTGGTGCCCTGATGCGCCAACCGCGCTGCTCCGCCAGCGAGACGATTCGCGCCGTGAGGCGCTTCGATTTTTCGCGCACTTGATTCATGTCGAGTTCGCGGAGAATTTTCAGTCCCGGCATCGCGGCGTACAGAGCAGGGACGTTCGGCGTGCCATTGAGGAACCGGTAAGGCCCTTGTGCGTAACGCGTCGCGCCGATTTCGAAGCCAAACGGATTTTCGTGCGCGAGCCAGCCTGTGAACTTCGGCTCCAGCTCTCGAGCAAGGTCGGGGCGCACGTAAAGGTAGGCGGTTCCGGGCCCGCCGCACAGCCATTTCAATACGCCTCCACACGCGAAATCCACGTTCAGCGCTTGCACGTTCACCGGAACGCCTGAGCCAAGCGACTGAAACGTATCCAGAATCACGTGCGCGCCCACGCGGTGCGCCTTCTCGCAGATCGCCTCGGCATCATTGATGTAGGAACTGCGGAAGATCACGTGCGACACCGGAACGAGCAGCGTCGTTTCATCGATCGCGTCGAGGAGGCGTTCGGTGGGAACTTCGATGCCGTCGTCGGTCTTCACCA
>Ga0073928_10003446_pt1 | contig 24969 bp, 19 predicted proteins | sample PaiPotPPA55metaG_FD_76969 | JGI IMG/M metagenome (GOLD analysis project Ga0073928, IMG submission 76969) | Iron sulfur acid spring bacterial and archeal communities from Banff, Canada, to study Microbial Dark Matter (Phase II) - Paint Pots PPA... ...
AACGCTCGTTGATTGCGTCATCACCGCGACCATAGGCTTCTGCAATTTGCTCCCAGGTGCAATCATCGTCCAGTTCCGGAAGGATGATTGCCAAGCCGGAAACCTCGGCTTTCCTCCGCAATGAATCAAAATGGAAATCACGGATTTGCGCCATTGTGCGAAACTGCGCCCAGAAGCACTTTTGCATGGCCGCGACGTCTTCCGCGCTACGCGTGGCGTTCGCTTTTGCGAGCGCTCGGTCGAACCTTGCCTTCCAGTCTGGATCGTACTGCGGATTCAATACGGGCATCGATAATCTCCCTTGAGTAACTGTGGCGTTCCACACGGGAACGTATGTGCAAAACGCGCTGCTCTAGACTTTCGATCGTTCTAAAACATAAGTTGCCTTTGCGCGCTCCACATCATCGGCGTCGCTTGGATATGCAAGCGAAATAAAACAGTTGTATCCAAAGACATCCTGCCTTGCGTCCGCCACGAGTGGCTCCAGACACCAAATCACGTGGCGAGCGGCGAACAACCGGCGCATGCACGCAAAATCTTGCACGTTAAGATTGGAAACTGGCAGCGCATCGTGCACACCATCACCAATCTCTAAGATTTGAACGTCCCTAAAGGGTCGAGCGCGCCCGCGGATCTCGAGCCGGTGATCGAAATCAAGTTCAATCCCGTCGGCTTGCATGGCCCAGCCCTGCATAAACTCGGCAAGCTGCGGCGTCACAGCCATAAACCGATCGCGGGTCGGCGTCGTCAATGTCAGCCACCATAATGGCTCGGCGCGCCGTGGACCCGCCCGCTTCTTAGCGCCCGAGTATCTCGGGATCTCTTCGCCACGGCGCAGCGGATTTGCCGGCGCACCACCCATCGAGTATGACCGAATTCCGTCGAGTTCCCCAGTATCCGTAAAGCTGAATGAGACGTTCACTGTCTCGCCAGTGAGTTCTGAGTAGGGGTGCGAATCGGTCATGGCCGTATAAACGTCGATATCATGCGGGCCAGGACCGCGCGAATGGTCGCGGTGCATTGAGTAATTGAAGCCCGCGCGATCTAACATTGACTTGAATTGCTCGTAATCGCTCGTGCGACGTAGCATCTCGAATGATGCATCCGAGAGCATCTCATCGATCGCGCCCGAGTCCGTTGTGAGTCTAAGGCGTTCCTGAAGCTCACTGCCCAAGTCGAGGCACATTGGATCCGCGATTGCCGCGCCGTAGGAAAGGCCTCGCTCAAGCCCCTTAATTATGGAATCGAGGTAGAGCGTCCATGTGCGATCCTTGGTGGATGCTCGAAGCTGCGCAATGTGCTGTGGATCAGACAATCCTTTCGGGCGCTTACCGAGATCTTTCAACCAAACCGCAAGCCGCGCTTTTTCAATCATGGGTACTTTTCTCCGGCGGCAGCAAGCTAGCAGCGCGCAACGCTGCAAGGGTTCGCGATACAGGCACCCGACGAACGCGCAGTTCCGCGCGAAGCCGCGCTTCATCCGACTGTTCTATGGTTTCGGCGCGGACGAGCTCTTCGAGTTCGTGAAGAGCAGCGCTGGCTGACAACTGAGCGGCATACTCTACAAGAGTTTCGAGCAAGCGGCGAGCATCAGCGAGAGGAATACGTACTTGACCGCTGAGCCAACGTTTCAGTGTTGATCTGGAATAGTCAGAATGGAGGCACAGCGCGTAGATCGAGGGAAGCCGGCACTCTTTCATCAGCGCCTGGAATGTGCTTGCGTATTTGCGGGAGCATTCCAACGAGAGTCTATCAACGGCAGGCACACGGAGGCGTGCGTGCGCAGCTGAATCCGATTCGGGTGGGAACGGCCTCATTACAGATCAGCCCCCGGAACGGGCAAGCCCACGCTTGAAAATCGCAATGTCTTGCAAGAACTCGGCCGTCCGTAAATGCTCCGCTCTGTCTGCTGGGTCGCGGGGGCGTCCGGACTCGTCGTGAACATTTTGAAACCTTTATTTGGCCTAGGCCGACCGTGACCGATGAGGCTCAAGCCGGGGGAATTTTGAAGATATCTATTGCTAACTTTATCTAACCGTGCTTGAATAGTAATCTATCTTCATGTTACAGTCAAGGGGGCGCCCGCACGCCCTGGAGATCAAATGGCCGATTCCATTCTTGTTCGGTTTGATGACCAGCTTGCCAAGCGGCTGCGCGAGCGGACCCGACAAGAACAAAAAAGCATAACGGCCTTCATCAGCGACGCCGTTCTAAAGCAGCTTGATCTCCTCGACGGCGTCAAGAAGATAGAAGATACGGCTAGGCAGCGGACGAGCCAGGAGCTCCAGCAGCTGGCGAATCGACTCGCGGAAGCCAACCGCTCACTCAAGGAGCAAAAGGACCCGTGGAGTGTCTTGGCTGCCATTATAGACTGCGTTGAGATAATGTCCGCTGACGAGCAAGCCGAGCTCGACCATGTGACGTGGGAGCAGTTCCGCTATTCGAAGACCAATGACGGCGCCGACGACGCGGCGGCTCGCCGCGTGTTTGCCGCCGAGCGCGACGAAATCGCGCAGCGGGATTGGACTTGGTACCTCCGCACCTGTGAAACTGAAGACGAAGCAAAGGCGCTTTGGCTTCGGCAGCGGCGTCGCTACGGAATCCCAGTTCCGACCGAAAAAGAAACGTAGTACCGCCGCACCCTGATGCGCGCGCCGAAGATAGGCGCTGCCTTCTCCGCCTTTTGACCGGGCTAGTAATGGCCTAATTTTTGCCCGTCGCCGCCATTGCGGCGCAAGGGACGCTTCGCTCTACGCCCTTGGCGCCGTCGCGCCGCCTGGCTCTGTACCGGCTCATCACGAGTCCGGCCACAAGGCCAGGAGGGGCATATGAACCGCAACATTCTCAGCGCGCTTATTCCGTCCGCGGATACGACGTCGCGTTCGCAAATCGGTGGCACGCTCGATCTCTTCGGCGAATCCATACTAACGTTTGTTGCCGCCGCCGGCGCAACAATTCATCCGCTTCATCGCGGTCAGCGTTTCGACGAAGCATCGCCCGCACTTAAGCGATTAGGTGTCGACGTCGACGCTTGGCCCACCCCGCCTGCAGGCCTTTTCGTAGTAGAAGAGCGCTGCGTCTATTTGCGCAGTAAATCTGCGATGACAGTCGCTCATGAGTTTGCACATGCTCTTGACTGCGCTCTTGGCCGCGGCGTTTATCGCTCGTCGACTGACCCGGAAATCCGCGCCGCTTTTCGCAATGCAACAGCGTACGTAACGCCATACGCCGCTACTGCGACCGACGAATACTTTGCTGAGTGCGTACGGGCGTACGTCGAAGCCAACGACCCTGGCTCGTTTTGGCCGCGGGTGACTCGTGAGCGTCTTCGTCGCGTCGATCCTGCGATGGCGTCGATTGTTGCTGGCATCTTCGCGCAACGGTCGCCATGAGCGTTACGCTGGCGCAGGTGCGCGACGCATTGCCGTGCATGCTTATCACTTCTCCACCTTCGCTGGTTGCCTGCGTCGTTTGGTCTTCAGCCATCATATGCGCGCGGCGCCTCACTTCAAGGGCGCTGCAAGTCTCGTGATACTCGACCCTTTCCGTTAGTCACCGCTGCGGCATTAGTGGCCTCCATCAAAACGACGGCGGTCAACCGCCAGAAAGATGGAGAGACATGAATAAGATCACGATTCACGGCAACATCGTTCGTGCCGAGGTCAAAACATCCGAAAACGGCACCCGCTATTTCAAGTCGACCGTCGCCTCAGATCGCAACACCAAGACCGACGCCGCCACCGACTTCTTCCCGGTAGTTGCTTTCGGTGACTGGATAGACGACTTGTCGGACATCGCGAAAGGTGATTTCGTGAAAGTCCAAGGCACCGTTCGCCTATCGACCTTCGGCGATGATAGGCGCCTCGCGGTCGAGATCGTTGCCAAGAAGATTTCGCGGCCGGTGAAGGAGCAGGCCGCGTAAGCGGCATGCCCCTAATCGGGAACGAAACTACGGCAGAAGATCAATGCAGCTAATTGGCCCCTTAGCCGCGATCGTGATGAGCGAGATGCGGGCTTGCGCGGCTGTCGCGAGAGGAGAAAGGCGCGCGACATAGAGTGCATGAGCAAGGCGATCCATACCCGCTCCAACGAGTGGCGCAGCGGTACGGAGACATGCGCGAAGTGCCACCGCATTAGTTTTTCCGCCATGTAAGATTAGATTGCGTTGGCGATACAGCCGTCGGAACGATGAAGATGCGTACTGTTGCACGTCTGCAAGAACGGACGCTGGGTTCGAGAGTAGGTGCCGCATTCGTAGGCAGGCTGCTTTATCGGACCAAGTGTCAAGGACCAAATTCTCATTATTGACGATGGCTTCGGCTAGTACTTTTGCACGTGTCCGATTGTCTGTTGTGCCGGCGAGGCGCGCTGTGAGAGTGGCATCTTTGCTTACTGCGTATGAAAGCTTTGTCAGTTCCGCCCTCGGCCAAGAGCACGCAACCAATGTCGCGAGACGGTCGGCGGCGCCACCTCGGTCGCTGGGCTCGCTCAAGAGCGCTTCAATTGCCGCCCATCCTGCAGCGATGCCCGCAATGGGTGAGCTCGATTGGAGTGGCGCGAGAAGTTCAAACGCAGCGTCAAGCTCCGTTTCAGGTCGATCGGATGCGTAGACAAGATTTTCACGCACAAGCGCGCGAACGTTGACCCCACGCGAATGCTGCAAAATCGGAAAGGAACTTTTCTCCCCGGCAACCCAAGCCTGCCGCAAGTACACGATTTCGCCAGCCGCAGCAACGCGTGCGCGCGCAATAAGGTTTTCCAAAATTTCGACCGCGGCATCCGCTGCAGCACGCGCGTCGCGCGCAATTATTTGCTGCAACATTCCACCCTGCTGACGTACGACCGCCGTCGAAAAACCGTTGCCACAGAGCCAGGAAGAAACGTCAGGCGCTTCGAGCCACCCTTTTGGCCGACCAAATCGTGGATGAGGAATGTATTCGAAAGCGACCATAACGTCAAACGTGCGCGGTTGCGCTATAGCGAACTCATGTAGCTCGCGCACAATCTCGGAAAGTGGGCGCCGCGGTACTTGATGGAACAATCTATACGTAAGCCACCGGTGGAGGTACTCTGCATTGTATCCAAGGTCAAGGGCATGGCACGCTATAGCACGCGCGGTGCGTTCGGGATTCGGTCGGGTCGCAGGGTTCACGATCGCCTCAGCCCAGCGAGCAAGATAGCGTCCTTGAATCTCTTGCGTAATCTGCTCAAGCGCATGGTAATCAAGGCTTTTGGGCCGAAGTTTTGGTTGAAGAGCCTGTTGCAGGGCTTTGAGGTTATGCCGATCACCAACGCCGACATCGTCAGGTGCTGCCCTCATTGTGGTTCCGACAAGGGAACCAAGGGACTCCTCGCTCAGGACGCCTGAGCGAACGGCTTCGCTGCCTTCCAGAATCTCTTGCAGTGCCAATACGAGACCTGGATTCCATAATGCCCTGTGCCAGAGCGAGTCAGAAGCCAAGAAATCAAGCAAGCGCACGGCCGTTAGGTCCGGCCAATCGTTGACGACGTCGACCAAGGCTGGTACTATCTCTCTAGAGCTTCGGCTCAAAGTCTACAAGCCGCAAGTCCCTCGTTACGAGGCGCACGCGGCTTTTTCCATTTCGTGGGGGCTTTTCTGTAGGCTCGCCCCGAGCCTTTGGCCAGGACCCCCTGGCAGCCAGCCGCCACCGGCGAAGCCAGGCTAAACTCAGCCTACTTGCCGTTGATCGGGAACTTGCCTTTATCACGGCAACGCAGTATACGTCTCGGTTGCCGGATCGAGCACGCCGAGAACGACAACATCTGTCTTGACGCCCTCTGGCGCTCGTACAAATGCGATCGCCGTTGCATGGTCGCGTCCTGCTCCCAATGCGCGCCAAACGGCCGCATTTAGGGCATCCTCAAGATGCTCCGTCTCTGATTCACTTTGCGACGTGCCGTGCGAGCTGTGCGAACCGCCGCTGTTCGCCGTTGACGAGCTGCCGTGGGAGCGAGTCGTACTTTCCGTCTTTCCTCGCCGCAGCACAACCGATTGACCGATTAGCTCACGCGCTAAATCGCGCGTCGCTTTGTCGTCAACCTCGAAGAAGAACGTATTCGCAAAGTTTGCGATGATAGCGTTGGCCGCGTCGCGGTCGCCACCAAGTTGCTTTGTCAGCGCGCTAATGCTGGTGATGCCAACCGTTGCGCAGAAGTTCGATTCTCGAACGATGTTCCACGCTTGCACATGCCCTGGCGCCGCATAATTCGTGTACTCATCGCATAGCAGAATAACGGGATCTAGAAAACCAACGCGCTCGGACGCAGTGCGGTCACGCGCCACTTGTACGATGCGCCGGAACACCATGCGCACGACCGTGGCGACCGCGCGGGGATGTTCTGCTTCATCGACCTCGACGAGAATAACGTGCCCCTTCTCAAGCAATCCGAGGTCGATGCCATCCGGATCACAGAACGCTTCACGAAGTGGGCCTCGCGCAAACGGCTGAAGCTGCGGAAGGACGGACTGACGAAGCTCCTCACCCAGTTTTGCGTCTCTCGTCATGAGGGGAAGAACACGCTCCTTCACCTCATGTAGCAGCTCGTTGAGCGCGCCTGCGCGCTGCGGGTTCGATTCCTGAAGCTCGGACGCATGCTTGAATCCGTACGCGAACACAGCATCCAAACGTCGGCCGTCTAGCGAGATGAGTTTCAATATCGTGGGTAGACCGCGCGCTACGTGGAAGTCATAAGCCTCACCGCCCGGTGTTACGTTGCCTTCTTTATCAACGTCAGCCGGAACGTCAATAGTTGCCGGCGCAAGCGCCTGTGCGATCTCGATGAAGCCTTCGACGAATGCCGACGGGCCATGACGCCAAAAATCGGAATGCGAATTCCCAAGGCCGTCTTGGATCGCGTCGCCAATCGACTCATGCGTCATTCCAGCCGTGATGTCAATGTGTTCGCGATCGGCGCCAATCCCGACCACATGAATTTGATTAGGCTCGCGGAACGCGCGCGCTATCGCAAGACAATCTTGCGTGGCACGCCGTTTCGTAACAAACACCAGCGCTCCAGCGCGAGGCGAGGAGCCCAACCCCCAATAGAGGTCGGGATAGATCTTTGAGCGCGTTTTCGAGGAGCCCGGCGCCCCGATTGCAATGGTTCCGCGCCTTGCGCTTTGCTCGCCGTAAAGCAAGACCTCTCCACAGAGCGGCGCACCTGTCAGGAGATTGCGTTCGTGAAATATGCCGCGCGCCGTTCCGCCGCAAAGAACAAGTTCACCGGTCAATGCTCGCTGCCGCGAATTGTTTCGGCTCGCGACCCTAACCGCCGCCGTCGACGTTGCTAATACGTTGACAATTGCCTGCACTGCGCTCACCGCTCCCGTTCCCAAAGCGAACGCGGCTGCACCACAGATGACGAACGTCGATGCGAAATCGAAGGACGGCATCGAGCTCTCAAGCCAAGAAGTCATCTGCGGAACCTGAGCTGAAGCGACGAGCGCAATTCCCAGGCCGAAGCGCAGTGAGCCGGTTGTTACGCGTGGCACCGAGATACCGAAGCCGCGCAGAAGCAGATTTACCGCCGTCAGAATGTTTGCAAAGACCAAGACGACGCCCCATAGCCAGAGCACTGTTGCAGCGTCGTATCCGTGGCCGCCGTGGAACATTGACGTTACCGCGGCTATTGCATAGCGAAGCGTAAACAACCCGGCGATGATCGCCCCGGCAGGGTCAATGAACTGCAGAACAAGTGCGAGAGCCTTCGATTGGCACTCTTGTACAAGCACGGACGCGGTCATTGGTGGCTCCTATCGAACACACGTGCAGCATGAAACCCAGCGTTGTAGCCAAGGTACTGGCCATAGACAATGCCGTTGTGATAGCTGCCCCATACAGCGGCGCAGCAACTGGTGACGCCGAGTGCAAAAGCAAAACTTAGTGATGCGAGGGGCGTTGCAGAACGCCGACGTGTGAGTTCGCGAATCGACGTTTCCGCGGACCGCAGCGCTCGCGTGGCGTCCGCTTCGACCTGACGCACAGCGCTCGCAACGGCGCTTGCTAACTGCGGGTCCTTCGCGATGCTCGCGCCAGCTGCACCCGCGAGTTGCGCAATATGCGCATCTGCAAGCACTGGCGATCGGCTATCACGCGAGGTGGCTTGCTCAATGCGCTGCGCTGCACTCGCTGCAGCCTGCTGCAGTGCCAACGTGCATTGTTGCACGTCGCTGCACGCACGCCGGACTTCCGTCAGCAACAACCATAGCGGGTCGTCATCGGGGACGCCGGACTTCTCCGCCGCGCGACGCGCTGCAAGTTCGTTGGTAGATGACAGTGATGCGAGGTATACCTCGCGCGGCGTTAGGCGAGACGTTCTCGTCATGATGCTGGACGCCGCTGCGGAATCGCACCGGCCAGGTCAAGCGACGAACCGCGAAACGCCTCGGCAACCGACGCGAGATACATCTTGACGCGCGCTGCGCCGAGGCGCCCGAGGCGCGACACACCGGCTGCGCCCGCCGCATCGATAAACCTCATTTGGTCGGCATCGAACTGCGCAAGAAGCCGCGGCGCTAGGGACGGCAAGTACAGCGTCTCTGCACCGACACTCTCTGCCAGTTGACCCGTCGTTCCATAGCGGCGGCCGCCGTTATCCTCTTGAACGCCGTCATAGATCACGAAGTCATCAGCAGCGCCGAAACGACCGTTCTTCACGACGATCGTGCGCGCTTTCGTGCCCGCAAACGCCCGGATCGTGACCTGGGCGGTGACGGTTTCGGCGATCATCACGCCGATCGGATTGATGACGACAAATTCGCGGCCGGCCTCGGCAACGGCATCGACCAGCGCAGCGACGTTATCTTCGCCGAACGTCCGAAGCAGGTCGTCGATGCGGCCGCCAGGCACATCCACGAGAACGTCGTCGACGTCCTCGCGATGACAGTCATCAAGCCACGAAGAGCTGCTGCACGTACCGTTCAGGTCGAATGTTCTTATCCCGTCATCGTAAATTGCGAAAGTGCCAGTCGCGGAATCGAGGTCCCACGCGCACACCCGTCGTCCGTACTGCGGGAGTAAGTCGTAAAGAAGTTTTGCAAGGTATGTTTTCCCAACGCCGCCTTTGGGGGCGGTGGTAAAGATGGCGCGCCGCGGCTTCACAGTTTCAGCCCCTTAGCGCCAAACGGCGCGCTATTCGTTTTGGCAGTGGGCGCGGATCGTTTCGTCGGTCCGGTCGACGGTGCCGTCAGCGACGCGTCGGAGTGCTTACGGACGGCGCCGCCCCGACGCTTTGCTTTTGGAATGCAGATCGCACGCAGCAGATCGGCGCTTACTCGTTCGCCTGCGGAGGAGAGTTCACGTGCTATGGCGCGCCAGGAGTGCCCACGCGCGTGCAGCGCCAGAAGACGCTCGCGCACAGCAACCAGCCGCGCGCGCTTGTCGCTGAAGCGACCCTGCGGAGCTAGGACTTCAAGCCGCTCCAGAATCGCTTCGAGTTGTGATTCAGTCATGCGATAGATGCTAGCAGAGCTGAATTTTCCATGCGTTCCATATACTGCACGCAAGGCGAGCCAAAGCGGCTCACTCTCCGTGCACTAAGTGGAACACACGCTGAAGGCACTTCATGATAGAGTCATTGGCACCTCAACATGCCCGAAAGATAAGGATGCAGGATGGTGTCCAAGGACATACGCTCCACAACACCCGAGAATACTGGTACAAGGCACGGCGGTCGTGTCGTGCTTTCCCTCGACGTAGAGCCCCATGTGCGCGATGCGCTGCGCGATCGCGCAGCGGCCGCCGGCGTTTCGATGGCCGAATACCTTGCCAACGCTCTCGCGCAACCGGAGCGCTCATACCTCACCAGCGCCGTGGACGTCGCGCAACCATTTGCGCAGATATCGTATTACCTCGCGCAGGCTGCGCAGAAGCTTCGTAGCAGCAATCCTAACGCTGCCGCGGTCGAGATCGATCTTGCGCGGCGAATTGTCGGTGAGGCGATGATTGCGCAACGTCGGCAACACTCGGCAGAGTATAGCGCGCAAAACACTCGGCGCCTCGGAGGTTGGAACGGGTAGTGATCGGCAAACTTTGCGCCGCGCCGGCCGGCGGCGGAGCATGTGGACTGATCGAATATCTCGTCGGCTACGCAATCGCCGAAAAGGGCGCTACCCGAGAAGAGATCACGGACGCGCTTGATGCAGTCTATATCGAAGCGGAGGCACGCCTTGATCTTGGCGCTGACGTATTGTGGAGCCCGACCGCCGGCGGCGGGATTAGGCCATCGTCGATTCTCGTTCGCAACTGTGCGTCTTTCTCGACGGCCAGCTTGGAAATCGATGCAGATGCAGCACGTAATCCGGGAATTCGCGCAAGCGCGATGCACTTCGTTTGGTCATGGAATACGCGCGAAAGCGGCTCGCTCACGGACGAGCAGGCTCAGGCGTACGTCGAAAAAATCCTTGCAAAATTGAACCTCGGACATCATCGCTCCATGGCGGTTGTCCATCGAGATACAATCGTTTACGAACGGGAACTTGATGGTTCCGTTCGGCTAGACGAACAAGGCAATCCGCTAGCACGGGAAGGCAACCTACACGTGCACTGCGCAGTCGGCGCGGTCGATCCAAGGCTTGGCTTAGCATACGATCGCACGGGCCTGCACCGCCGTATGGCATGGGCTGAGCGGGAAGTCGAACTCGAATGCGGTCTTGAGCACGATCGCGGGCTCGCCGTGGTGCAAGATACCGGTCTCGAAACCGCGCACGTGCGCTGGGCGGATAAACACGAACTCGCTGCTTGGCGCGCGCAACGACGGGAGGAGCGATTAGTCCGGCAAGAGCGACGCTCGTTTGAAGGTTATCGCCAACGCGACGTTACGTTCGATCGCTATGTAGACGCAACGATAGCGCCGCGCCTCGAGATAGCACTCGACTTAGCGCGGCAACGGGGCCGAATGCCCGACTGGGCGTCCTTGCATGCCGTGGCGGCACGCTACGGCTGCGACCTCGACAAAGACCGGAACGGTCAGGTACTCGTGCGTGATGTCGGCACGAGCGAGATTCGTCTGTCGCATGAGCAGCAACAGCGTGACCTGCGTACGGCCCTAAGAGAACAGGACTTGGACAGTGGTGACATCGACGAACGCGTCGCTGAGCTCCGCGCCGAACATACAGCGTTGGAAACGCTTGAACGGAACCAGAAACGTGAAACCGGCGAGCCTGTGCCTCTGTCAGCCGCGCTGCAAAACGAACTCGTCGCGCTCGGTCCCTACCAAAGCCTTGACGATGCGGAGCGCGCGATCGCCGCACACGTTGCCCTACATCCCGAAACGGTGCTTCGGGACGTAACAGCACAAAGTAGCACCTTTATGCGCGAAGATGTCGACCTTTGGCTCGCGTCGCGCATCTCCGATCCGAATGAGATTGAGCGACTCGGCGATCTCGTGGTACGTCATGTTTCCGTGCGCCTGCTCTCGGCGGACACGACTCAGCCACTCATGACAACGACCGACATTCTGGAGATCGAAGACCACCTCGCGCTCAACGCGGCCGTGCTGTCGTCAACGCCCTCGGGGATCGCGCGGCCCGACATCGACACCGCAATCACTACATATGAGGCGCAAGAGTCAGCTAGGAGAACCGAGCCGTTCCGTCTATCCGCGGAGCAATGCGAAGCGTTGCGAATGCTTTCCCGCGGTTCCCTAGTCGCCATCGACGGGCTGCCCGGTGTTGGTAAGACGACCATCATGGGCGCGATTCGTGTGTTAGGCGAGCTCACGCATCGAGATGTCGTGGGCCTGACCCTGTCGCAAGCCGCGGCTGAACGCCTCGAATCCGAAGCCGGGTTTCGCTGCGTCAACACAGCGAGGGCGAGGATTCTCGAGGAAGGCCATACACCAGTCATTCCTCGCAACGGTATTGTGGTCGTCGACGAAGCTGCGATGATCGACTCACGTGCAAACGGGCGCATTATCGAACTCGCTCGGCAACGTGGCAGTGTCGTCCTTCAAATCGGCGACCAACGGCAACTGCAGCCAATCGACTTCGGAGCATCTTTTCGAATCGTTCGCGACGTGGCGCGCAAGGCGGGCACGTATTGCGAACTGCGGGAGATTCAGCGCCAGCGCAATGCATGGCACCGCGATGCTGTGACGAGATTGGCCGACGCCATTGGGGAGCGAGACGAATTGAAGCGTCGTATGCTCGTTCGTGAAGCGCTTCAGATTCTTCAGAACAACGGCGCGATCGTATGGCCGAACGATCGCAATGAGGCGATCGATGCGGCGGTGCTACGATCGGCAGCGCACCGAGAGGCCGGATGCGACACGCTAATGATGGCTTCCGACAAAGACACGGTGCGGCATCTCTCCGAGCAAGACCGGCACCAGCGCGGTTTAAGCGGTAAGGGTCAGCGCTATACGACTGATGGCGGTACACGTGAGTTTGGCGTCGGTGACCGGCTGATGTTCCTCGAAAATAGCTTTGGGAAGCGCGGCTTCGGCGTGCGCAACGGTGACCACGGCAGGGTGCTCCAAGCCTCGCCGGACCGCATTGTTGTCCAGCTCGATGGCGCCAAAGGTGGAACCGTGTCGTTCTCGCCACGCGCATACAAATCGTTCGATTATGCGAATGCGTGTACGGTTCACAAAGCGCAGGGCGCGAGTGTCGACGCCGCGGTCTGTATTATTGACCGTAGCGCGTCTGCGGAATTGCTCTTCGTTTCGGCAAGCCGATCAAAACGCCAAGTCGACATTTTCGTGCCACGAACTGCATTCCGCGATCTAGATGACATGGCGGAACACGTGGCCGAGCACCTTTCGTTAAAGACGACCACGCGCACGTACGAAGAGATTTTGGATCGGACCGGCGGCAAGCAAACAATGCGCGTTCGCAACATCGAGGCCCAGCGCGAAGCGGCTCCTTTGCGTCGGCTCTATGAAGCGGACGTCGTCGAGCCGCTGCGCGTGATTCAATCCGAGCGCATAGACCGGATCCGTGAGACGTATGGTCTGCGAAATGAACAGATTCCGAAGGCCACGCTCTCCGTTGAAGAGCGACTGGACTCAAGTCGGCAAGCATTGAGGCAGCTGCGACGCGAGATCGCGGCAGTGTATCGTCATTTGAAGCCGCAGCCGTTCGGACAATGGCTCCAAGAGCGCGACGAAGTGCGGCAACGAACGCGGCCGACGAGCGATCGCCATTACGAACTGCACCAACAGCGTTACGAGCAAAATCAAGCGCTCGATCGCGCCGCCATGCGACGAGGCGAATTCACTCAGGCCGAGGAGGCATCCCAACGCACCGGCCTTCGCCGCGAGAGATGAGGCGAGTGAGAAATTCGAGGCTAGATGGCGTATAGCGTCGGCGCTGCTACGCTGGCGCCTCGATGTCGAAGCCCTGTTCGACAGGCTCATCGGGTTCGCCCATTGTGCGCTCGAAATGCTCGACCTCCCATGAGACCTCTTCGGAGCATCGCTCTGGCCGCGGCGCTGCGATCGCCTTGCCGAGCCACGGCTCCCGAAAAACCGGGAAAGCCAAAGATGCGCCTAGTGATCGGTACTCGGTGATGTACTTGTTTCCTAGAATATCTTTTGCGCGAATTCGAATCTTCTGGCAGTAGCTTTCTTGCGTTGAAGGCAGCACGTAGAACTCAGTTAGCATTATGTCCTCGCCGGGGTCGAGCTTCTGACGAAACGGGTTGTGGAAATTCCCGGCGGGGTCGCGACCCGTAACAAGAACATACGATGCGGTTGCGCCAGAGTTAGATAAATGCAACACGTATCGAGCGCCGCTTCCATCTAGTTCCATTCGAGCAGTGATTCGAGGTGCCAAGCTGCGCGCCCGATCCAGGTCCGCCTTTTGCATGTACTCAAGTTGCTGATGCCCAAGATCTAACGCCTCCTGCGTTTGGCGGCTTGCCTTCGCCGTTTCTGCGAGCTGCTGATTCGCGAGTTTTAGTTCCGCGTTTGCGGCGTCAAGAGTCTCCTTCGCAAGTCCGGTCTGTCGCGCCGTGAGGCGCAGGGTTCGAATGGCAACAAAGAGTGTGATGACCGCCACGATCGCCGCAACGATCGCCGCGATTCCGGCTGTAACCGCCCAGGGGTCCGTCCTGAGATTGTCGACGATGACATGCATGTGCGGGGAATTCAACCCTCACTTTCCCTGCGGCCTCCCTACCCCCGTACCATATGGACAGCGCTTTAGCGATCTGGACAAATCCCGGAAACTACGGGATTTTTCGCTTCGCCCCTGAAGGCATCAGCCCACGCGAATCGAGGTGTTTCGTGGCTATTTCGCCGGAAAGCGGTCTCCCTATCGCGGTACCGCAAGACGTGCTGCAGTTGATTCTTCGCATCTTTGCAGGTTGCAACGACGAAGTCAGCGGTACGCTCGCGCGGATCCCGATGACGCGTGAGGACGCGCTTGACCAAATGCTCATCAGTTTTCTTGACCGACAAGGGCCACAGGCCGCGCCAACCTCGGGATGGGTTGTCGATGTTGAAACCCATTTTTTGGGCGGCGGTCATCACTATGGCACTTGGGAAATCGCTGATATAGGCGTCCTGCTCGTACTGCGCCGGGGCCATCACGTGTGTTGGAGTAAGGTCGCAATACTGCAATCAAAAAGACTCTTTCCGCTTGGTGCAACGCACGATGAATCGGCTGAACGTGCGCGATTTCGTTGGGGATTCGGGCGCCTGCATGAATTGTACGAACCCTTGGCGGCGACGCGTACATTTGAGACTACGGAGCAATCGCGGTACGAGTCACTGGACGTGTCTGGCGCGCAGTCTGAACGAATTGAAGTCTATCAAGGCGAGTTTACCGTCCCCGTGCATTACTTGCTTTATAATCCGGTAGCGATTCCATGGACGCGCTCGGTCCCCGGTTCGCCAGCGGCGTTGCCGCAAAATACGGTGGGATGCAGAGTCGTTCGCGCGCAGCAAGTACGTTCGCTGAGAAACAACGCAATAACGAAACCCTCGTACGCGGATATTGCGTCACTTGCGGCTCCGTCTCCACACGCGCCATTCCACGCCGGTTGGCGGCTTGAAGACTTCATCGTAACATTATTGCTTGGGTGCCACGAAGGCAAGGTGTTGACGGCTTCGCTCGATAACGCGATGGAGTTGTTATTTTATCGACGAACGGGCCCGATAGCCGCTGCGTTTGCCGTAAATATCGAGATGGTTGGTTAGCGACGGGCGAGCCGCTGTTAGCGGCTACGTCAAGACGCGGATTGATTGATCTGTCGCTCTAGCGACGTAAGCTGCTCAAAAATATCATCAATCGTGAGAATATCGCCGAAGAGCATCGGGAGCATCTGCTCGTAATCTACAACAACGGCATCAAGGCGGAACGACGGCGGCAATAGGCGTAAAGTGCCCGGCATCGCGAGATCGTATCTTGCGCGGTTAGACGCGAAGAATACGCTCTTGAATCGCGCGACGGCGGCTAGCAAATCCGTGTTTTTTATTGCCGACTCACCGATGTCCGAGCGCCCAAGACGCGTGAGGTCGTAGTAGTGACGAGAATACCGATCGGGAAATGGGAGCGTTTCATCGCGGTGAGCGATCTCGTGCAGTATCGTTGCTTTTTCCCAAAACGTGCGGTGTGGATCGAGGACGTGGACGTTTACCGAGCCGGTTACGGTCGAAATCGCCTCGGTCACATAAGGCTTTATCGCAATGTCGCGAGCCGGCCAAGCATCAGCATGGCCGAACTCGATGACAACATCGGGCCGTATATAGCCCAGCATGCCATGCTGTCCGGTCGGATAGCTGAACCGAAGGCCACCCGCATTATCCACGTCAAGATCCCAACCATCGCGTAACTCTCCTGCGATTCGGTCGCAAAGCGCAGGCATAAGACGATCAATTGCATACGCTCGCACTGTGTCGCGAATTTGATCGACGCGGCATCTCGCTTCCTTACCGGAAAGCGCTTCGTAGAAATATGCGTCGTCCGGAAATCCGAGAGTTGCGCGCCTTATCGAAATATCGATGTCTTCGGAGAAGCGCTGGATGGCATTGAATCCTTTTGAAAGCGACGTCCCGCCCTTGAACGTGAACGGGCCGAACTCCGCAGACAACGCGAAGACCTGCTCCAACGTCCAAACGACCCAAAGATCCTTTTCGACGACGAGTTCACTGATTCCAAGGGCTGTCGCTGCGACGGTGATGTAGTTCGACCGTTCAGCAACAGTCATGCGGACAAGTTCTCGGAACTTCACTCTGATACGATCCGACGAAGGTGTCCTTGCATCCACACCGGAGCATCGCCAATATGTTTGCGTAGCGCTGCGCGGTCCACATTGCTGATGACCTTACGAAGCGTCTTGATGGTGTCTTCATTCACGCGTTGACGCCCCAGCGCGCTCAAGGCTTCTATAACAAGCGGCACGATACGCTCGCGCGCACGGAAGCGACGCGCGGAGGCGTGTTTCAGTCGAATTGGAAGCTTGCCGATCCAGATAGTTCGCGTCGGACCCGCGGTCTTGTATTCGGTCTTCGCCAGCACTTGCTCGGAGAGATGTAGTACGTTCAGGGCCAGAGCGCCACTTGGGATGACTGGCATACCGATGTCGCGCTCCACGGCGGCGGCGACCTCCTCACTTGGCGGGCCCATGAGACCAAGCTCGCGATGCACGATGGGGAGGCTAAAGAGCCCGCGACTGAGTCGCTGGAGCGTTCCCGCGCGTACCATACGCGAAGTTACCTGGTCAACCAGCGCGCGGGAAGCCTCCGGCACGCGGTTCATGACATCCCTGGTCGTGAAAACGCGCTCAGGCAGGCGCTGGATAGCCTCGCGTACGACATCGGACGCAGAGGCAATAGAGTTTGGCATTGTCAGAAAATATAGCAGTTTTTCTGACAAGCTGCACGGCCGGGTTAGTCAGAAAACCCGATGATTTTTCTGACAGTATAGGCGGAGCACGTGCCGAGGCCTACTTACTCTGGCGACCAGACCCTCGCTCGTGCACAATATCGCGCCATCGAACGGGGCTGCTTGCACGAACGAGGAACCATAAGCCAACGGCCGGTCGAGCGCGGCGAACTCCGTGCGCCAATGTACCGGGTTGCTTTTCGTTTGGGACGGGTGAATGAGCCGACTCGAAGATCTAAGGGAGAACGCGACGGTTCGAGGCATCCTGCCTAACGGGCTTGTCACGGTTATCAGCGGCAAGTGGCACGGATCCGCTGCCCTAGAGCTCACGTACAAGACCGCGGAAGGCAAGCTCGCCAACGAGCTGTTGTACCGTGACGACGAGCCGCGCTTTGAGGTTGTTGAGGAGGGGCGGCCGTGGAGCTTCGACGGCGACGGCGAGCTCTTTCGGCTCGTAGCTGAAGCGCAGCGAATTCGCTTAGCCCACCTTTTCGATCCCGTCTTGGCTGTTCACACGTCGGACGTCGAGCCGCTACCACACCAAATTACGGCTGTGTACGAATCGATGTTGAGCCGGCAGCCTCTGCGCTTTTTGCTGGCGGACGACCCGGGCGCCGGCAAGACGATTATGACGGGGCTCTTCATTAAAGAGCTGATCGCGCGTGGCGACCTGCAACGCTGCCTCATCGTCTGCCCTGGCAGTCTCGCCGAACAATGGCAAGACGAGCTGTATCATCGCTTCCACCTCCCGTTTGAAATCCTCACGAACGACAAGCTCGACGCGGCCCGAACCGGAAATTGGTTCCTCGAAAACAATCTTATCATCGCGCGACTGGACAAGTTGTCCCGCGATGAGGATGTCCAAGCGAAGCTTCAGGCGCCGGATTGCCGTTGGGACCTCATCGTATGCGATGAAGCGCACAAGATGTCCGCGACGTTTTTCGGTGGCGAAGTCAAATATACGAAACGTTACAAACTTGGGCAGCTTCTCTCAACGCTGACCCGCCATTTTTTGCTCCTAACGGCAACGCCGCACAATGGCAAAGAGGAAGACTTCCAGCTCTTCATGGCGCTACTCGACGGCGATCGTTTCGAAGGCCGCTTCCGCGATGGCGTCCATACAGTTGACGTCTCGGACCTCATGCGCCGCATGGTTAAGGAGCAGCTGCTGACGTTCGATGCAACGCCGCTGTTCCCAGAGAGAATCGCCGAGACGGTCCCGTACAAGCTTTCGGATCGCGAAGCCCAACTCTACGCGCGGGTAACCGAATATGTTCGAGAAGAATTCGATCGTGCACGAGCGCTCGAAAACGATAAACGCGCGGGAACCGTGGGCTTTGCCCTCACGATTCTTCAGCGTCGTCTGGCATCATCACCCGAAGCCATCTACCAGTCATTACGGCGCCGGCACGAGCGCCTTGAAAAGCGACTTCGAGAACTCGAACTGCTGCAGCGGGGCGGCCAGGTCAACGTTACGCTTTCCTTCGAGGCCAAGCCACTCGATGATGATGATATTGAAGACCTCGACGAGGCTCCCGATAACGAAGTCGAAGCAGCTGAGGAACAAATACTCGACCAAGCGACGGCTGCTCGGACCAGCTCCGAACTGCGAATGGAGATCGCGACTTTAAAAGAGCTTGAGGCCCTTGCGGATGCAGTTCGGCGCAGCGGCGAAGATAAGAAATGGACCGAACTTGCAACGCTGCTCTCTCATATCTTCTCAGCGCATACGCCAAGCGACGGAGCTTACGCTCACGGCCTGAAGCCTTCGCCTTCACAAAAACTCGTCATCTTTACCGAGCATCGAGATACCTTAAATTACCTAAAGGATAAGATCTCGCGGCTTCTTGGTCGTCCCGAAGCAGTTGTCATAATTCACGGTGGCATGGGCCGAGACGAGCGTTCCAAAGCTCAAGAGGCGTTCAAATTCGATCCCGAAGTGCAGGTTCTCGTTGCTACGGACGCCGCCGGCGAAGGTATCAACTTGCAGCGCGCGCACCTAATGGTGAATTATGACCTTCCCTTGAATCCGAATCGACTTGAACAGCGGTTCGGACGCATTCACCGCATCGGCCAAACGGAAGTTTGTCGTCTTTGGAATCTGGTGGCGGATGAAACTCGTGAAGGCGATGTCTATCGCACGCTGCTCGATAAACTGGAGAGCGCTCGCGAATCGCTCGGCGGACAAGTCTTTGACGTTTTAGGCAAGCTGCAGTTTGACGGAAAACCACTTCGTGAGTTGTTGATCGAGGCGATCCGCTATGGCGAGAAGCCCGAGGTTCGCGCGTACCTCACGAAGACCATCGAAAACGCCCTCGACAAATCGGCCCTTCAAGATCTAATGGAAGAGCGCGTTTTGGCCCACGATTCGATGGACGCGAGCCGCGTTCACCGTGTGCGGGAAGAAATGGAGCGCGCCGAGGCTCGACGCCTGCAACCACATTACATCGAATCGTTCTTTCTGGAGGGCTTCAAGCGCCTCGGCGGCACCGCGAAACAACGAGAGCCGCGGCGTTACGAAATTACCCATGTGCCTGCCTCAATCCGTAACCGAGACAGACTTATTGGGATTGGCGAGTCGGTGTTGCCTCGATACGAGCGCATCGCCTTCGACAAAGCCCTTCTGTCACCGCAGGGAGAGGCGATGGCCGCGTTCGTGTGTCCTGGTCATCCGCTCCTGGACTCCACCATCGACCTAATATTGGAACGCCATCGTGATCTTCTGCGGCGCGGCGCGGTGCTTGTGGATGAGCGCGATTCAAGCGTAAGCCCGAAGATGCTGTTTTTTATCGAGCATGCGCTCCAGGATGCGGAAATAACGCGCTCCGGCGAGCGCCGAACGATTTCAAAGCAGATGTTGTACGTCGAGATAGACGAGCAAGGCGAAGCGCATCACGTTCACTACGCACCGTACCTGGACTACCGTCATCTTCGCGAGGGTGAACCTTCAGTCGAAGAAATTCTTTCTCGGCCGGAGTGCGCTTGGTTACAACGGGGACTCGAACAACAAGCTCTCAATTATGCGATAGAGCACGTTGTCCCAGAACACGCGGCGGAGGTACGCAGCCGCAAACTTCGGCTCTTGGACAAGACAGAAGCGGCCGTTAAAGAGCGCCTCACCAAGGAGATCAGCTACTGGGACCATCGCGCAGAGGACCTAAAACTGCAGGAGCAAGCGGCGAAATCCCATTCGCGCCTTAATTCCGGCGAGGCTCGAAAACGCGCCGATGAGCTGCAAGCCCGACTCGCTCGCCGTCTCGACGAGATCAAACGAGAGCGGCAAATATCGCCATTACCTCCAAATGTATTGGGTGGTGTGCTCGTCATTCCGGCAGGATTGATCGCGAAAATGCGCGGCGTATCGCCCATCGTTGATGGCAAAGCTGAGATAGATCGACTTGCGGTGGCTGCGCGCGCACGCGAAATCGTTATGCACATGGAGCGTGAGCTTGGTTTTGACCCAATTGATCGCGAGAACGATAAGCTCGGTTATGACATTGAGAGTCGGATGCTCTCGACCGGGCGATTACGATTTATTGAGGTCAAGGGCCGTGCGTCCGGCGCTGAAACTGTGACGGTCACGAAGAACGAGATTCTGTATTCCTTGAATAAACCCGCGGACTTCATTTTAGCCATAGTTGAGTTCAGTGCGGATGGTAGCCATAAACTGCATTACATCCGGCAGCCTTTCCACCGCGAACCCGATTTTGGCGTAACCAGTGTAAACTACGATTTTCAGGATCTTCTTCGGCTGGCGAGTGCTCCAGCATAAATACTAGTACGATAAATATGAATGTATTACAGCAACAGGATCTTACGTCGCACAACACCGCTTCATCGCGTGAACCTACTGCACCATCGCTACATGATGAAACGCTCGCTAGGCGCGCTAAGGATGGGTGCTCGGCATCGTTCGACGCACTGCTGCAGCGCTATAAAATTAGACTAAAGGCTCACGCACGTCGTTATTTTATCCGAGCCGGCGCCGACTATGACGACTTGGTGCAGGAAGCAATGATCGGCTTTTTCAAGGCTGTGCGCGACTTCAACCTTGAACGCGGAGCATTTCCTGCGTTCGTGGAGCTTTGCGTCAAGCGACAAGTCATTACTTTCATCAAAACCATGACGAGGCACAAACATCATATCTCGAACAACGCGCTTTCGCTCGATGCGCCTCGAAGCGCCTACAACATGGAACCGTTAAGCGCAGCTATTTCTGGCGTTGAACCGGATTTCACGCAACGTTTGGCCCACACTGCATTCATAGAGCGCCTAGCAACCCGCTGTTCGAAAATTGAGCGCCATGTTCTTGCAATGTACACCACCGGATACACATACGAGGAGATCGGCATTGCATTAGGCGTCGGATACAAATCTGTTGATTGCACCATCTGGCGGATTAAGGTAAAAGCAAAAAAGATACTGGCGGAACTCGATCCCGACGTCAGAAGCGACATCCTGTAGGCTATGATGCTAGACTATTCAATTGCAGCCCCAAAGAAACTGATAGAAGTTGCTCTGCCGCTGAGCGTCATTAATGACGCTTCTGTCAGGGAGTCGTACATATATCGCGGCAACCCTTCGGCGCTTCATAAATGGTGGGCGCAACGACCCATGGCGGCGGCGCGTGCAGTGCTTTTCGCTCAGCTTGTTAATGACCCGTCGGAGTCGCCAAGGAATTTTCCGACAGAAGCTTCACAGCATGCCGAAAGGCAACGTTTGTTTAGGCTTATAGAAGAACTCGTGAAGTGGGAAAACACATGTGATGCTTCTGTCATTGCAGCGGCGCGCGCAGAAATTCTCGAGTCGTGGCGTTCAACGTGCGCAGCGAACGCTGCTAATGCGCCAACTCCGGACATGTTTGCTGGTGACCAGCTACCGATTTTTCTCGACCCATTCTCTGGTGGCGGTACGCTGCCCTTAGAGGCTCAGCGGTTGGGTTTTCGGAGCTACGCGTACGATTTAAATCCTGTGGCGGCGTTGATTACTAAGGTCATGATTGAATTGCTGCCACGATTCAAGGATGTGCAAAGCATACGGCCTGCTATTAGGAACGCGCTTTTTACAAAAGAACTTACTGGCGCAGGCGCTATCGCGGCGGACCTTTCGCACTATGGTAGCGCGGTGCAGCGAAATGCTTCCGAGCGACTTCGCGATCTTTTCCCGAAAGTTCTCATATCAAGCGACATAGCTCGGGGCCGCCCCGAGTTAAAAAAAATGGTCGGGCGCGAGGCTGAGGTTATTGCTTGGCTTTGGGCTCGCACGGTTCCAACCCCCAATCCCGCATTTAGGGGCGTCAACGTGCCGCTCGCGTCAACCTTTGTCCTCTCGTCAAAGCCGGGGAAGGAGGTATACGTCGAGCCGGTCATTGGATCGCGCGAATACGAGTTTTTAGTAAAAACCGGCAAGCCGCCCGAGCGAGCAAAAATCGGCACACGAGCGAGCGGCGCGCCGCAGAGCACCTTCGCGTGCCTGATGTCCGGGGTGCCGCTTCCGTTTGAGTACATTAGGCAGCAAGCAAAGGCGGGTCACATGGGCGCACGCTTGATGGCGACAGTTATTAAGACCGAGCAGGGCAGATTTTATCTATCACCCACACCGGAAATGGAGCGGATTGCAAAGGACGCTTGCGCGCCGAATGTGGTGGACACAGACCTACCCGCGAAGGCGCTTGGATTTCGTATACAAGAGTATGGCATGCGTAAGTGGAGCGCGCTCTACACGCAACGGCAATTGTGCGCGCTGACCGCCATTTCGGATGAGATTCGCAGCTGCCATGCCTCAATCGTACAGGACGCGATCGCTGCCGGTATGCTCGACGACGGGGTTGCAGCTCCGGACGGTGGGCAGGGTGCGCGTGCGTATGCCGATCTACTCGTAACGCTGCTTGCGTTTGCGGCGGATAAAACGGCAGAGTACAACTGCACCATTGTGCCATGGTTTTCAAAAGAAGATCGCCCGAAGGGGTTGTTTGCTCGTCAAGCTATCCCGATGGTCTGGGACTACGCAGAGGTTAATCCGTTCTCCAGTATTGGCGGATCGTTCAGCGCGTCGATCGAGATTGTCTCCGGTTCCCTATCCGGTTGCTATGCCGACGCAAGGGCAGGGCATGTTTCACAGTCGGATGCTATGGAGCTAGAGCGCGGCCAGACGGCCGTAATATCGACGGATCCGCCATATTACGATAACATCGGCTATTCGGATTTGTCGGATTTCTTCTACGTATGGCTACGGCGCACGTTACGTGATGTATTTCCGGATTCTTTCGCAACCATGGTTACTCCGAAAGAAAAGGAATTGATCGCTACACCATTTAGACATCGCAATAAAGGTGACGCCGAACGCTTTTTTCTTGAAGGTATGATGAGCGCAGTCAAGCGCATGGTCTCCCGAGCGCACCCCGCATACCCTATAACTCTTTATTACGCTTTTCGGCAGTCGGAGATTAAGAGCTCCGGAATTGCGTCAACCGGATGGGAAACATTCCTGGCAGCCCTCATCGGTGCCGGCCTATCAATTACAGGTACGTGGCCGATTCGAACTGAGCGTGGAGCGCGCTCCGTCGCTAAAAACGCCAATGCCCTCGCATCGAGCATCGTTCTGGTCTGTCGGCCCCGGAAAAGCGATGCGCTTGAAGTGACCCGGCGCGAATTCATCTCGTTATTGCGTTCGGATCTCCCGTCCGCCGTTCGCGAGCTTCAATCTGGAAATGTAGCCCCTGTGGACCTTGCTCAGGCAGCGATTGGTCCAGGCATGGCGATCTATACGCGATTTTCGCGTGTATTGGACGCTGACGGCCACCCACTCACTGTGCGTGCTGCACTTGCCCTCATAAACGAAGTGCTGGACGAGGCTCTTGCCGAGCAGGAAGGCGACTTCGACGCGGCAAGCCGCTTTGCGATCGCATGGTTTGAGCAAAGCGGCTTTGAAGAGGGTGACACCGGCGTCGCCGATGTCCTAGCGCGCGCAAAGAATACTGCCCTTAACACCTTAGTTCGGGCAAACGTAGCTATCATCCAAGGAAATAAAATCCGTTTACTAAAGCCCAGCGAGCTGAAAGTTGACGGTGGGCGAAGCCGCACTGTTTGGGAAATAACGCATCACCTCTTGCGCGCTCTCAGCGAAGGCGGCGAAGGCGCTGCCGCGTTGCTCGTCGCGTCTATCGGTAGCGATGCCGAGGTGGCGCGTGAACTGGCGTATCGCTTGTACACAATTGCGGAACGGAAGAAACGCGCATTGGATGCATTATCGTATAACGCATTAGTCCAAAGCTGGCCCGAAATAGTGCGCTTAGCGCGCAAGGGGCACCAGGATAATGACCAAACTATGATGTTCGGGGATCAATAGCCGATGGCGATCACTAATCACGAGCGAGTCGGCAAAGCACTTGATTTCCTGAAGGACGCCCTTCGGCCGTACGTTGAGCGAGAGATGAGGTCGCGCTACGGTAGTAGCTGGGCAAATGAAATTAAGGCGATGCTCAACGACACACGATTGGGCAGCGCCGGCGGGGGTGCACCCACCGATGTCGCGGCGCTTCTGGTGATCATGGATCGTGCGTGGGGAGAAGTTTTTCGCAACACACTCGGTAAGGCAGAACGCAGCCTTGTAAACGAGATCATCGACGTGAGAAATAGATGGGCACATCAAGAGGCTTTCTCAAGTGATGATGCTGATCGCGCACTTGATTCAATCGCTAGGCTTCTCACCGCGATCTCTGCGGCGGAAGCCGCGGAAGTAGACAAAATGAAAGCGGAACTGCGTCGAGTCATTTTCGACGAGCAGCTCCGGCGCGAAAAACGAAAGAGCAGCGCTGCTGCGATTGAGAGCCAACCATCATCAAATCTGAAACCCTGGCGGGAGGTCGTGAATCCGCATCATGACGTCGCTAGCGGCCGATACCAGCAGGCTGAATTCGCTGCTGATCTTTGGCAAGTGCATCTCGGAGAAGGTAGTGACGAGTACCGCGACCCGGTCGAATTTTTCCGTCGCACGTATCTAACCGAGAGTCTGAAACATTTACTAAGCGGAGCGATTCGTCGCCTTTCCGGTGACGGCGGCGATCCAGTAGTGCAATTGCAAACCAACTTTGGCGGCGGCAAGACGCACTCCATGCTGGC
>Ga0073928_10003449_pt1 | contig 24950 bp, 19 predicted proteins | sample PaiPotPPA55metaG_FD_76969 | JGI IMG/M metagenome (GOLD analysis project Ga0073928, IMG submission 76969) | Iron sulfur acid spring bacterial and archeal communities from Banff, Canada, to study Microbial Dark Matter (Phase II) - Paint Pots PPA... ...
CATCGACTTCTGGTGCTGCCTGGTCTTCTACGGCCTGCTGGCGAGGCTGAAATGGTTCCGCCGCCACTGAAAGCAACCACAGATAAACACAGATGCACACAGATAAGACCCCATGATTTTATCTGTGTTCATCTGTGTCCATCCGTGGTTACTATTTCCTGCCAGCGAGTCTTTTCCGTACGGCAGTTCTGGCAGAGCCTCGCCGCCGTCCTGCTGGGCAACGCCGTCTACTTCAGCCTGGATCGCTACCTGCCGCCCGCCTGAAATGGTTCCGCCGCCCCTGAACGGCAACCACAGATAAACACAGATGGACACAGATAAGACCCCATGATTTTATCTGTGTTCATCGGTGTCCATCTGTGGTTACTATTTCCTGCTCCCCTCCTGCCGCAACCCCAGGTTCCGCATCAGCCTGTATAAATAATTCGGATGCACGCCCAGCAGCTTGGCCGCCGTCGGGTGATCGTTCCTGGCTTGCTGAAACGCCCGCGCAATAGCCTCGCGCTTAGCCTGGTCTACCGCGTCCTGCAACGCCGGCGCGCGAATCACATCCGCCGGCCGCGCAATCTCGCGAATGCTCTCCGGCAAATCCTCCAGTTGAATGATATCACTCGACCCCAGCACTACCGCCCGCTCCATCGCGTTCTCCAGCTCGCGGATATTGCCGGGCCAATCGTAGTGCAACATATACGCCTCCGCTTCCGGCGAAATGCCGCTGATGCGCCGCCCGCACTGCACCCCGAACTTCGCCGCAAAATGCATCGACAGGATCGGGATGTCCGACTGCCGCTCGCGCAACGGCGGCGTTCGCAACGTGACCACATTGAGCCGGTAATAAAGATCCTGCCGGAACCTCCCCGCGCGCACCTCTTCCTCCAGGTTCCGATTCGTGGCCGCGATCAGCCGTATGTCCAGCTTGATCGGCTGCGTGCCGCCCACCCGCTCCATTTGCCGCTCCTGCAACACGCGCAGCAGCTTGGCCTGCAACTGCAGGGGCATCTCGCCGATCTCGTCCAGAAACACCGTCCCCCCCCCGGCCACCTCCAGCCGGCCCTTCTTTTGCGCGAACGCCCCCGTGAAGGCGCCTTTCTCGTGCCCGAAAAGCTCGCTCTCCAGCAGCGCCTCCGCCAGCGCCGCGCAATTCACTGCCATGAACGGCTGCCCGGCGCGCGCACTGTTGGAATGGATGGCCCGCGCCACCAGTTCCTTGCCCGTGCCCGTCTCGCCCGCGATCAGCACCGTGGAATTCGTCTGCGACGCGCGCAGGATGTTGCGCTGCAGGTCGCGCAATCGCGCGCTTTCTCCGATCATGTGATGGTCGGGGTGCAGCTCCGATTCCAGCCGCTCGTTCTCCGCCTCCAGCCACTCCACGTGGAACGCGTTCTCCAGCGCCATCGACGCAATCTGCACAATCGACATCAGCAATTGCAGGTGCGCTTCCCGAAACGCCGCGCCCTCCAGATACACCACCCCGCACATCTCGTCGCGGATCAATAGCGGCGCCAGCAGCAACGCGATGGGCGTGCCCAGCGGGCCGCAGGCGGACACCGTCTCAACGTTCTCCACAATCAGCCCGCACCGTTCCTGCATCACCCGCTTCACGAAGTTCCGGTCGATGGCTAGCGGCCGGTGTGGCGCCGCCTCCGGCCGTACCGAAAGCGACGAGGGTTCGCTTAAATCTTGCTCGTAGAGCAGGATCGCCCCGCTGGTCGCCGGTATGACTTCCAGGATGAATTCCAGCAACTGCCGCTCGAGTACGTTGCGCGCCGGCAATCGGCGCATCTTGTACAGCGCCTGAAACGAGTGCAGCATGATGCTGACCCGCAACAGCGCCTGCAAGTCCGCCGAGTTCTCCATGACCGTCTGGAGTTGCCCCGGACGAATTGCGACCTCGATCGTGCTGATCTCCCCGCTGGTTTGCTCCCAAACAGTCTCCTCGTGCGTCAGAAAACGGAAGCGGCTCCGGCCGATCCGTATGCCGTCCCCATGCGCCAGCGCCTGCTCCGTGACCCGCGCGTCATTCACCAGCGTGCCGTTGAAACTGCCCAGATCCCGAATGACGAAACCGTCTGCCTGCCGCTCGATCACGCAGTGCTCGCGCGAAGCCGACCGGTCGTTCAACGCCAGTTGGTTCCGCGCGTCGCGCCCGATCGCAAATGAGTCCACCGTGATCGGATGACTGGCGCCTTCCTCCGTCCCGGCCAAGACCAGTAGCTGGGGAAACATCCGTTTATTGTTCACCTTTTCCGTACCACATTCTCCTGACGATTCTAACCCGTTGACGGATGCCTGAAACCACCGCTGCCTCCCTCCGAGCTGCGCACTCACCTTTTGGTTACACCCCTTCACCAGATGGTTCTCCACAAACCGCCGGCCGGTCGCCTCCCACAGTGATTCTGAAACACTTGCGCAAGTCTCCGCGGTCCTACGATTTGGCAGCAGCCTTGCCTTACGATTCGTGATCAACCTTACCCCCAATAAGGAGCCGCCGGATCTGGAGCGTGAGCAACTGGTCCGGCGGCTGAACCTTCTTCGGGGTGGCAAAGAACGAACGAGATGAAGACGCCACAACCTATCACGATTGCTGATCAACTGGCGGCTTTGCAACGCATCGGGATGCGCGCTGCCACCGTGCGCGGGCATGATCTCGGAGACTGGCAGCTCAGCGAAGATTGCGCCCACGCAATCTGCCTTCGATGCCATGCCGCACTGCGCGTTTACCGGGTCGCGCTCCAGCCCGTAATCGACGGGCCTGCCCTGGAGTACGCCTGCGCGGTTTGCGAATGGGCCGCCTGACAACGGAAGGTCATTGTATCTCCGGTCGTCTGATATAATGAGGCTGAAGTAATTAATCAGTTCGGAGTAGCGATTTATGGCCAATGTTGTTTCGGCCCTGACCGCCCGCACCCAGTTTGGGCAAATCCTCCGACGGGCTACCAAAAAAACGAGCGCTTCCTGGTCGGGCGCCGGGGCGAGCCCAGCGTGGTAATCATGAGCATGAAGGACTATACGGACACATTTGCTCCTGCCCCTCGGGAACTACGCGCCATGCAGGCCACGGCCAAGCGTACGGGCGCCAATAAGCTCAGTCCCGGCCAGATCAACCGGATTGTGACGGCAGATCGAAAAGAGCAGAAACCTTCATCCGCTAAGCGCCGCGGCAAATAATCCGCCTCGTTTTTAGATACCAATCTTCTGGTGTCTGCCAACATCAACGATCAGGGCCTGGAAGATCTGGTCGTTCTCTTTGGGATTGAACAAAAAAGTCCAACTCTGCATCTCTGAACCGATTCTCAAGGAGTCTGCGCAAGTGCTCCTGTACCCCCGGCTAAAGTTCATCGCCAGGGAAGTCGCCCGTTTCCTGGTGCGAATGCGAACCGTCAGCCTTCTGGTTGCTTCTACAACCACTGTCTCAGCATCGCCCGACGATCCTGACAACCGTTTCCTGGAGTGCGCAGAAGCCGCTGGCGCCGATTTCCTCGTCACGGGCAACAAGCGGCACTTCCCCAAACACTGGAAGACCACACAGGTAGTCAATGCCAGGGAGCTGCTAGGGATCATCGGGTCAAGCTTCTTAGAGTAGAAAGCGTGTTGCGCCGCCGGCCGCCAACCACCGCAGTCATCGGCGTGAATCTGCGGGCATCGGCGGTTTCATTTGCGCTTCACAGCCAATACTGCCACTGATCGAACGCCAGCACATACGCTGCCAGCGCCGCGTTCGTCACCGCGTGCGCCAAAATGCAATCCGCCAGGCTGCGCGTCCGCACCATCCACCAGTTATACGCCACCCCCGCGACCAGCCCCACTTCCCAATACGGCCCGTGCTCCGCCGCGAACATCACTGCCACCACCCAAAACGACAGCGCCGTGTACTGCCCCAGCGGCACCTCCGTGAAATTCGCGCGGATCAGCCACCTCATCAACCATCCGCGCCAGAACAACTCCTCCAGCACCGGCACCAGCACCGCGCTCTCCACTACCCGGATGGTAATGAAGTAGACGTTCGCCTTAAGCTGCGCCGGCAGCGAGCTCACCGCCGGCCCCGTAATGAAATTGTGAAACAGCCACGACTCCCTATACCCCGGCCACAGCACGTCCGGCCCGATCCACACGGCGAACATCGCCAACCCCAACACAATCGATCCCGCCGCAAACGACAGGCCCCAGGGAATCACCCGCCGCGAATACACCACCATCGCCACAGCCACCAGCATCAGCCGCAGCGTCGCATACAATTCGGGCGCAATCGGCACTGCGCGCCGCACCGCCAGCATCACGGCGAAAACTATAAATGGAGCGACATACGCCAGCGTCGGCTCGTGCCGGCCACCAGCGTTACTGCCAGTATCGTTCGCCCGCTGCGAGATTAGCCTTGACGACATCCGTATTCAATTCGACGCCCAGCCCGGGCTTCCCCGGCACCGCCGCCGCGTCAGACCCATAGCATGCCGCATTCTAACATCGGCTATCATCTTGATTGTGGCACTGAAATTCACAACCTCCTACCTCGAAGATTCCCTGGCCGTCTTCCGCGCCTATAAGAAGATGGGCGAAGGCGCCATGGCCCAGGCGACCGACGAGCAGCTATTCACCACCCTCGATCCGGAAGCCAACTCCATCGCCATCATCGTCAAGCACATTGTGGGCAACATGCGCTCCCGGTGGGTCGACTTCCTCACCAGCGACGGCGAAAAATCCGACCGCCATCGCGACACCGAGTTTGAAAACCCGCCCGCCACCCGCCAGGAGCTGCTGGACCTCTGGGAGCGCGGCTGGGGCTACGTGTTCACCGCGCTCGAGCCGCTTTCCGACGCCGACCTCGCCCGCACCGTCACCATCCGCGGCGAAGCCCATTCCGTCATGCAAGCCATCAATCGCCAACTGGCCCACTATTCCTGCCACATCGGCCAGATCGTTTTACTGGCCAAGCACTTCCAGGGTAGCCAGTGGCGCTCGCTGACTGTCCCCCGCGGCAAATCGGCGGAGTTCAACCAAAAGGTCCTGTCCGGGGAAGCCAGCCAGCGTTAGCCCTTGCCGGTCCGTCCCCGCAGGAAGCCATTGGTACTAGAACTACTACACGCCCCCAACCTCCCCACCCACCACCGACGAGTGATATTCTAGAACAACTCTGTGTGGTCTCAATGCAAACAAAATCGGCAATCCTTCTAATCGTTCCTTTCCTTGCGCTGTCCGCCTTTGCACAGGCGCCGGCTTCTCCTTCGGATCAAGCTCAATCCCCACCGTCGGATCAGGCCCAACCCTCGCAGCCCGGTCCGGTGCAATCCATACCGGCTACCACACCCCCGCCTCATGAAGAGCTCAGGGACTACGTCGGCCACTTCCTGATCTACGCCGGCGGCGCCGAGATCGACACGCCCGCCTTAGGCCTTTCGGAGCAAGGTTTCCACCTGCAGGCTGGCATGCGCTGGTCGCGCCACATCAGCTTGGGCATCGACTTCAGTCACGTTACCGGCAATAACACCATCGGCCTGGGATTGGCGACCACCGCCCTCCAGAACGAAGTCAACCCGCTATTAGCCAACTTGAAGGCGACGGGTATTATTCCCCAAAACTATGTCGCCGCATTGCCTCTGTCTTCCACCACTTCGACGCTTACCGCCGGTCCGGAATTCCCCTACCGCCGCTGGAACCGCATCACGCCCTACATCCGGCCCTCCATCGGATTCATCTTCGAAAACGCTACCGCCTTGCCCCCCGACTTCGTCACCAAGCTCCTGGTTAAATCCATCGCCCCCACAGGCATGGAAAGCCAGATTACCGAGTTCTACGGCGTCGGCGGCGGCTGCGGTTTCAACCTCACCAAGCACTTCAGCCTGGTCGTCCAGGGAGACGTCGTGCACTATCACCTGTTCCCCTCGCTCCTGCGCAATGGCACCAACGCCTTCCGCATCTCCGTCGGCCCCGGCGTCCAGTTCGGCAAGAACGTCACCACGAAGTGGGGCATCCCGGTACTCCACCCCGAATAACCAGACTAATTCACACACGCCGGCGGATCCTTCGTGCAGTACACATAAACCGATCCGCCTTGCATAACCTGGCCCATCGTACGCTCGAGTTCCGCTTCGGGTTCCGTCGTGCCCAGCAACGCACCGCTGGGCGCCAGGATAGCCGTTGCCAGCGGATTCGCCGACTGCATCGCCCCGTCGAACATGTGCAGCACCTGGAAGGCCGGCGTTGCGCCCGCCAGCCCCACCCGAAACAGCGTGCCGTCGTTGCTGGCGCCCCCCAACGATGCCGCGCCGTAGATCGTCGTCCCCTCAGCCACCACGGCCGCAATTGGATTGGCGCCGTCTTTCGTCCCAGCAAAAGCGTGCAGCACGGCAAACTTGCCGTCTGCCGTCACCGAAAACAACGTACCGAAGCTCGAGCCGCCGCCATTCCGCGCTGTGCCGTACAGGGCACCCTCGCTAACCGCCAGTGCGGCGTACGGATTGGCGCCATCCGACTCTCCCGTGAACGCGTGCAGCACCGTCACAACCGGCGTGCCCCCGCCCGTCTTTAACGAGAAGACCACCCCCGCGTCGTCCGCGCCGCCATTGACGGTGGTCCCGTAAAGCAATCCGCCCGGCCCGCTCACCAAGCCGGCATATGGGTTCGCCCCATCTTTACCGCTGAACGAATGGAGCACTTTTTCGCCCCAGGTCCCGACGACCGCGTCCGCCGGCGGCGTCAACGCGAAGATCGTACCGCACCCTGCTTTGCATTTCCCGCCCCCGCCGTTAGCCGTTGTCCCATACAACTCGCCGTGCTCGCCGAGCCACAATCCCGCATGCGGCGCCGCCCCGTCCGCTCCGCCCGCGAAGCTATAGATCACCGCTTCCTTCCAAGCCCGACTCTTGCCGCTCGGCGGCGTCAATTGGAATACCGTGCCCGCACCGGCGCTCCCGCCTTTGACGGTCGTGCCGTAAAGCACGCCACCCGCACCCACAACCAGAGAGCCCGCCGGATTTGCGCCGTCCGCCTTCCCGCCCGCAAAACTGTAAATCACCGATTCGGTCCACTTCCAACTCCCGGCTACCGGCGTCAACTGATACACCGTGCCGTTGTTCGAGGTGCCGCCCTCGAGCGTCGTCCCATAGGCCACTCCGTTCGGACCCAACACCAGCGCCGCGCGCGGACTGCTGCCGCTTATCGCCTCCGAGAAGACGTGAATCGTCTCGAACGCGGACGGCGCCGCTCCCGCTGCACCGCACAGAACCAGAACGCCAAGCATGGCAGTCACTATGTCTTTACCAAATCGAACCATACGGGAATTGTGCACCCGTCCCAGACGATTGTCAAACGCCGGCCCCGCTCCAAAGCGATGTTACAAGGCCTTGTAACATACCCCTGATCTCTGGTCTCCATGCAATTCTCCTAATCGATTCAAATACATAGCTGTACAGAAACGCTACAAGCTTAGTACGGCCCCAGTCCATTGTCCGCCGGGCCGATTCCGGTGAAACTGCACCCATGACATCCGAGCCGACAAAAGTGCTTGGCGGTCAGAACCGCAAACTTCAAAACAGGACAACAAACGCATGATTTACTTAAAGACGCAAACCAAGAAGACGATGCTTTACGTAGCGTCCGCGACGCTACTGCTCGCGGCTACAGCCGCCGCTCAAACGGCGCCACCCTGCAACACGGGCTACCAGCCCGGAACGGCCGGTGTCTGCGGTACCATTTGGACAACCTACAACACTGAGGCTGGCGTGGGAGGTGAGACCGACGCCCACTGGGACCTCTTCACGCAGCCCATCCCGTCCAATCCCAGCACCGCCACGCAGAAGAAATTGATAGAAGATCCTTGCGCCGCCTCGGTCAAGGAGTTTACCCCAGCCTACGTGGACGTACCCGACGGCCAGTCTCCCGGCGCGGTCGTGTTTGGTTATTGGCGGCCTGACGGCGTCAGCAACCCAAACTCCGACTGGATCAGCCCCCTGAACGAAGTGAACGAAAACGGTGGCCTCTACATCTATAAGCAGACCTGGACCGTGCCCTCCACCTCCCCTGCCACCATCACGATCACCGGCCGCATTCTCTCCGACAACGAAACCTACTCTATGTATGGCCTCGGCTCCAAGGGCTGCCAGCACTTGGCCGGCTACAAGTACAATGGCACCAACTTTAGTGGCACGTCCGTCAACGGCCCCTCCGACTTCTATGCTCCGTGGACGCCGTTCGCTACCAGTCCCTTCACCGTCACCCCGGGCTCGCCCGCGACTCTCTACGTCATCGTTCGTAATCGCGGCTACGGCGGCTTGGACTCCAACCAAACACCGACCGGCGTGCGCATCGAGTTCGGCCGCTTCCCCTCACCTAACCTGGGCCAATCTGCCTCCGCCGATTTCAACGGCGACGGCCAGCCTGACATCGCCGTCGTCGACAGCGACACCAACAAAGTCGCCGTCTTCCTGAACACAAAGGGGTAATTCCCGAAGTCTACTGAGTATGCCGTGGGTTCCGGCCCCAGCTTCGTGGCCGCCGCCGACCTCAACGGCGATGGTACGCCCGATCTGGTTGTAGCCAATGCCCATTCCGGCACTGTCTCCGTCCTCCTGAACACCAAGGGCACCTTCGGCAAAGCCGTCAGCTACCCAGCCGGACCCAATCCGTCGGCAGTGGCGGTCGCCGACTTCAACGGCGATGGCATCCTGGATCTAGCCGTCGCCAACGCCGGCACAGGCGCTATCTCCATCCTCTATGGCAGTGGCGGAGGCATATTCCAGGCGCCTCAGACTCTGGCGTACGGCGACCCCAACGAGTCCTCGCCTTCGGCGATCGCAGTGGCCGATTTCAATGATGATGGCTTTCTGGATCTTGCGGTGACCGACAGCGGGAACGGTACGGTCACCATTCTGTTTGGCTCCAATGGGGTTTCGGGCCTGCCGCCTGCCGTTCTTTCTTTTGGTGCGATCGAACCGAACTCCATCGTCGCCGCCGACATCAACGGCGATGGCATCCCGGACTTGGCTGTGGCCGACTCGGCTACTGGCAACATCTTTGTAGTCCTCGGTACCGGCGGCGGTATGTTCGGTACCGCAGCGGCTTATCCGGCTGGCGCTGCGCCGCAGTCCTTGACTTTTTTTGGTCCGTCCACTGTCAGAGCCGGTGCATTAATCGTGTCTAACCCGGCCTCCAACATGATCACCGCTTTGCCGGTCCAGAGCAACGGCACCCTGCTAGGTCCGATAGGCTACGCCGCGGGCAGCATTCCCGTCTCCGTGGTTCCCTTCGTCACTGCTGCGGGCGTCAGCGCGGCCGTGGTCGACAACGGTTCCGCCTCCATCATGGTAATTCCCGAACTCTAGAGCGATTCGTTCGAATGGGGCGGCGAAAGCCGCCCCTTAAAGAAATGTCACAAGGTCCTGTAACATGGCCATGATCCTGGTTCCGATGTAATTTTGTCAATCGATTCAATCACATAGCTGTACAGCAACGCTACAAGCTTAGTACGGTCCCAGTCCATTGTCCGCCGGGCGGATTCCGGCGAAACTGCTCCCATGACATCCGGGCAGACTGAAGCTGCTTGGCGGTCAGAACCAAAATTTAGAAAAGGACACAAACGCATGATTACCTTAAAGACGCAAACCAAGAAGACGATGCTTTACGTAGCTTCCGCGACGCTGTTGCTCACCGCCACAGCCGCCGCTCAATCGGCGCCGCCCTGCAACACCGGCTACAAGTCGGGAACCGGGACCTGCGGCACCATTTGGACGACCTATAACACCGAGGCCGGTGCGCCTGGAGAGAGGGACGCCTATTGGCAACTCTATACTCAGGCTATCCCCTCCAATCCCAGCACCGCCGCGCAGAAGAAAGTGATAGAAGACCCCTGCTCTGCCTCAGCCAAGGAATTTACCCACGCCTACGTGGATATCCCCGACGGCCAGTCCCCCGGAGCGGTGGTCTACGGTTATTGGCTCCCCGATGGCTCCAGCTATCCCAACTCCGACTGGATCAGCCCCATAAACGAAGTGAACGACAACGGCGGCCTCTACATTTATAAGCAGACCTGGACCGTGCCGACCACCTCCGGTACTTCCATCCCCATCATGGGCCGGCTGCTTTCCGACAATGAAACCTACTCCATCTACGGCGTCGGCAACACGGCCAAGGGATGCCAGCACCTTTACGGGTACAAGTACAACGGCACCAGCTTCAGCGGCACGTCCGTTAACGGCCCCTCCGATTTCTATTCCCCCTGGACGAAATTCACGGGAGCGAATCTCGCCGTCACACCCGGTTCACCTGCCACCATTTACGTCATCGTCCGTAACCGCGGCGTACACGGCATCGATTCCAACCCAACCCCCACCGGCCTGCGCCTGGAGTTCGGCAGTTTCCCGAGCCTCAACCTCGGCCAAGGCACCTCCGTTACCCTGAGCGGCACCCTGACTGATCTCGCCGTGGTCGATAGCGGCAGCAACAAAGTCGCGGTTTACTTGAACGAAAATGGCCAGTTCCCCAAGGCCACTGAATATATCGTCGGCGTCAACCCCAGCTTCGTGGCAGCCGCCGATCTCAACGGCGATGGCGCCACCGACTTGGCCGTCGCCAACGCCGCCTCCGGCACCGTCTCCGTCCTCCTGAACACCAAGGGCACATTCGGCAAGGCGCTGAGCTTCCCGGCCGGAGCCAACCCCGCCGCCATCGCCATAGCCGACCTGAATGGCGACGGCATCCCCGATATGGCTATCGCCAACGCCGGCACCGGCAACATCTCCATCCTGCTTGGCACGGGCGGTGGCAAATTCGGCGCCCCTACCACCGTCTCCGTCGGCGACCCCAACGAAGTCTCCCCCTCGGCAATCGCCGTGGCAGACCTCAACGGCGACGGTATCCCCGACCTGGCCCTGACCGATTCCGGTTCCGGCACAATCATCGTCCTCTTAGGCGCTGGCGACGGTAAATGGATGCTTCCCATGACGTTTGCCACCGAGGCCGTCCAACCCAACTCCATCGTAGTCGCTGACTTCAACGGGGACGGCATCCCCGATCTGGCCTTCGCCGATGCGGCCACCGGCAGCGTCTACGTCGACCTCGGCGTCGGCGGCGGCGCCTTCGGTTCCGCCCAGGCTTATCCGGCCGGCGCTGCCCCGCAGGGCTTGGCTTTGAATGAGGTGGGCGGAACATTCCTGGCCGTGGCCAACCCCGCATCCAACATGGTCACCGCCCTGACGGTCAATAGCAGCGGCACCCTGGGAGCGCCGCTGGGTTTCGCCGCGGGCAGCATCCCCGTCTCCGTGGTCCCCTTCGTCACTGCGAGCGGCCCCAGCGTGGCCGCGGTCGACAATGGCTCCAGCTCCATCATGGTGATTCCCGGACTATAGTGCAGTTCGATCCGCGGGGGGCGAAGCTTCATCGCCCCTCGCCCCCTCGCCCCTTCGCCCGCTCGCCTCACCGCCGCCCCCTGCCCCCTGCCGAAGGCCTGTTACCATCGAAGCATGCCCGCGCGCAATCCGGTCCACTGGAAATTCGGCGCGTTCGAGCTCGACCCCGCCAAGCGCGCGCTCCTCAAGCATGGCCGCAAGCTCAAACTCCAGGAGCAGCCCTTCCAGATTCTGTCCGCCCTCCTCGATCGCAACGGCGAAGTGGTCACCCGCGACGAGCTCCGCCAACTCCTGTGGCCCGCCGACACCTTTGTCGATTTTGATAACAGTCTTAGTATCGCGGTCCGCAAGCTCCGCCAGACGCTCAACGACGAAGTCGCCAAGCCCCGCTACATCGAGACTCTGCCGCGTGTCGGCTATCGTTTCATCGCGCCCATCGAAATCGCGCAGCCCGCTTCCGAGGCGCCGCCCAGCCCAACTGCCGCTGCCGCTCCAGAACGCGCGATCGAGCCCACCGCGCCGGACGCTGGCCCCCCCCGGCGCCGGACCCGCCGCTGGGCTTGGGGATTGATCCCGGGCGCCATCGTCCTGGCGCTCGTCCTCTGGATTCCCGTCTCTCAGCACAACCGCGCCGCCAACGCCTCCATCGCACTCCGCCCCGCTGTCGCCATCCTCGGCTTCCGCAACCTCACCGCCCGCCCCGACCGAAACTGGGAATCCACCGCCCTCGCCGAGTGGCTCTCCACCGATCTCGAAGACGGCGGACGCCTCCGTACCATCCCCGGCGAAAGCGTCGCGCACACCAAAAGCGATCTGGCCCTGCCCGACGTGGATGGCTTCTCCTCCTCCACACTCGCCAAGATCCGCAGAAACACGGGCGCGGATTACGTCGTCGCCGGATCCTTCTTCGACACGGCTGCCGCGACCGGTGGCAACGTCCGCCTCGACCTGCGCATGCAAGACACCCGCAGCGGCCAAACCGTGCTGGCCGTCTCGCGCACCACTAGTCCCGACGATCTCCCCGGCTTGACCAAACTGGCCGGCATGGCCATCCGCCAAAAGCTAGGTGTGGCGCTCGCCGCCGCCCCACCCCAGCGCGCCGACGCCTCTGTCCCGCCGTATTTCGAGGGACTCGACAAGCTGCGCCATTTCCATGCCCGCGGCGCCCGCGATCTGCTCGAACAAGCCGTCGCGGCCGACCCCAAAAACGCCCTCGCCCACCACGCCCTCTCCCAAGCCTGGGCCGCCCTCGGTTACGCCGAAATAGCTAAGCGCGAAGCCCACCAGGCCTGGGATCTCTCCGGCAACCTACCCAGCGCCGAGCGCCTCTCCATCGAGGCCGGCTACCGCACCGCCTCCGCCGAATGGGATCAAGCCATCCGCATTTATCGCCAGCTCCGCGATCTGTTTCCCGACGACGAAGATTACGGCCTGCGCCTTGCGCACGCTCAGATCCTGGCCGGCCAGCCCAAGGATGCCCAGGCCACTCTCGATCGGCTCCGCCAATTGCCCCCCCCCGCCGCCGATGATGCCGCCATCCAGCTTGTGCAATCCGAGGCCGCCGGCAAGCTCGGCGAATTCGAGCAGGCGCGCGCCTTCGCTGCCGGCGCCGCCGCCGCCGCTGAATCGCGAGGCGCGCACATCCTTTTAGCCCAGGCCCGCGCCCTCGAGTGCCGCAACCTCATCCAGCTCAGCCGCCTCGAACAAGCCGCCGCTACTTGCCAGAGCGCTCAGCAGATCTACACCCGCGCGGGCGACCGCGCCGGCACCGCCAGTGCCACCGGCTATCTCGCCTCCACGCGCTTCATGCTGGGCGATCTCGACGCCGCCCACACCCTCTACGCCCAGGCCCTCAATATCAACCGCGAGATCGGCAGCGAAGGCACCGCCGCCTGGGAGCGCAACGGCCTCGCCAATATCCTCTGGCAGGAAGGCGATCTGGCGGCCGCCCGCCGCCAATATCAGGAATCCCTCCGCGTCGCCCGCCTGGTCTCCAGCCGCTTCGACGAAGCCGACGCCCTCGGCAACATCGGCTTCACCTGGATGCTCGAAGGCAACCTTCCCCAGGCCCGCGACCTGTTCCATCAGGCCCTTGCCTTATTCCAGGAAATGTCCGATAAAGCCGGCGTCGCCAGTGTGTCGAATAATCTCGGCCACACCATGTATTTCGCCGGAGAATTGCCGGATGCCGCCGCCGCCCTCGCCAAAGCCCTGGCCGCAGCGCGCGAAATCGGCTACAAGCTGGACGCTGCCGACGCCCTCGCCTGGATGGGCCGCGTCAGCCTCGCCCAAGCCCGCTTCGACGATGCCCGCCGCCAATTCGACGAGTCCGTGAAACTCGCCAATGAAACCGGCAACCCCGTGTTCGTCGCACAATGCCGTCTCGCCGCCGCCGCGCTGCCGCTGGCTACTGGCCGCCCCGCCGAGGCGGAAGCCGCCGCCCGCGATTCGCTCGCTCTCTTCGATCGCCAGAATCGCCGGCGCCAGGGTCTGGAAGCGCGCATGCTGCTGGCTGAGGCTCTGCTCGCGCAAGGCAAAACCGCCGCCGCGCGCGAAGCGCTGGATCAAGCCGCGCCCTTGGCCAACTCCAGCCAGCAGCTCACCGCACGCCTGGAATTCGACATCGTCGCCAGGCGCAACCTCGAAGCCGCCATCGCCACCGCCGCCCAGCGCGGCTTGGTCGCCTATCAGCTCCCAGCCCGCCTTGCCCTCGCCGAACTCCAACTCGAGCACGGCAACCGCACCGCCCCCCGCACCCTCGAAATACTCGAACACGACGCCCGCTCCCGCGGATTCGAAGCCATCGCCCGTCAAGCCGCCGCTGCACGCAGCAAACCCGTGGCGCATGCACTCGCTATGCCTTCTATCCTGCGCGAGGTGGAGAACCATCCGGGTAAGTTGGTATCCGTGTGCGCCGTTTTCGTACTTTTAATTGTTTCAATTCGCTGACATAACCACTTCACTGATACTCGCGCTAGCCGAAACTGTCTTTTCGTATCGCTTAGTACTTATAGAGTTGATCGGCGTCCATCGGTGTGTATCGGCGGTTCCAGTCGTAGATCTGTGTTTATCTGTGTCCATCTGTGGTTCCAACTCGTCGGCCTAGCATGCGTATGTCCAATGCGCGGTTCCTGCCTGGCCTCCGCCGTGGAGTGAGTACTAGAACCTGAATCCCAGGAATACGGAGAATTCTGTTGCGCTTCCCAAATGTAAGCGGGGTACAATGCAGCCTGAGGAGGGTTTTATGCACCACAAGACGTTGCTTACGATAATGCTTCTCGGGCTGGCCCTGATTGCCATGCCCGCATCTGTGATGGCTGCTACCCCGCCGTCTTTGGTTGGTTCGTGGCAGTTCACCTTGACACCCACTACGCCGACTCCGCCCACCATCGCCATCCCGGCGCTGGCGACGTTCACGTCAGATGGGACAATGATTGAAACCGACGGTTCCGAGCTTGCGCCTAAGCCGGCCCCTTCGAGCGGCGCTACGCCGACGTACAGTAGTCCTGGTCATGGCATCTGGCAACTCGGTCCTTCCATGACCTTCTTCTACGTGCAGTATTACAGCATTGTCGCCAATCAGAACGGCACGCTCAACTCCAGTGCCGATACGACGATGACAGTGACTCTGGACAGCACGGGAACGATCTTCTCGGGGAACTTCGTCACTAGCTACCTCAGTCCGTCCGGCAAGGTGATCAGAACTGTTTCGGGGATGGCTAGTGGCACTCAAATTCCGCATCCATTACTGCCTTAGGAGACTACTAAAATGACGAACAAAACACTACTCACCATCACAATACTCGGCTTGACTGCACTCTGCGCGCTGCCTGCTTCCGTGAACGCTGCCACTTCGCCGTTAGTTGGCTCCTGGCAGTTCGCATTAACCCCGAGCACTGCGCCGAACCCAGCCGCCGCAATCCCAGGTTTAGCGACCTTTGTGTCGGATGGGACCATAGTCGAGACAGACGGCCTCGAGATAGCCGTCAAACCGCCAAGTTCCACCGGCGCCGCCACCTACTCCAGTCCCGGTCACGGCGTCTGGCAGTTAGGCCCGTCGCTGACTTTTTACTACGTGCAGTACTATAGCATCGTCGCCAACAAGAACGGCACGTTAGCCGCCACAAACAATACGACGATGAATTTGACTCTGAATAGCACGGGAACTTCCTTCACCGGCAGCTATACCACCGAACTGACTAGTCCGTCGGGGACGGTGCTCAAGACCACGACCGGCACAGTAAGCGGCACGTTGATCCCACACCCCGCTTTGCCGTAACCGACCCGACCAACCGACTCGCGCCTACCGCCGCGACTACCGAGCCGCGACCGTAAGGGAGCGGTCTTCACCTTTCTCCGCATAGCGGTGTTACCATCAGCCTGCTATGCGGAGTTTCTATGTTTTCCTGTTGTCTGCCACCATCCTGAGCGCGCAAGTCGACTTCGGCGCCCTTAAGGAATTGAAGTACCGCAACATCGGTCCATTCCGCGGCGGGCGCGCGGTAGCCGTCGCCGGCGTCACCTCGCAACCCCACACCTACTTCTTTGGCGCCACTGGTGGCGGCATCTGGAAGACTACGGATGACGGCGCAACGTGGCAGTCCGTCTCTGATAGCCAGTTGCATTCCGGTTCGGTCGGCGCGCTGGCTGTCTCCGAGTCCGACCCCAACGTCATCTACGCGGGCATGGGCGAGGCTTGCGTGCGCGGTAATGCCTCCAATGGCGACGGTGTCTACAAGTCAGTCGATAGCGGCAAGACCTGGAAGCACATGGGCCTCGCCGACACTTTCCATATTGGGCGAATCGCTGTCAATCCGCGCAATCCCGACATAGTCTTCGTCGCGGCGCTGGGTCACTTATTCGGACCCAATGAAGAGCGCGGCGTGTTCCGGTCCAAGGACGGCGGCAAGACCTGGCAGAAGGTACTCTATCGCGACCCCGACACGGGCGCAGTCGACCTTTCCATGGATCCGAATAATCCTTACCTGATTTACGCCTCTCTCTGGCAGGTTCGCCGCAAGCCATGGACCTTCGAAAGCGGAGGCAAAGGCAGCGGCCTGTTCCAATCTACCGACGGCGGCGACACCTGGACCGAGATCACTCACAACGAAGGCCTGCCCACCGGTACGATAGGGCGCATTGGTGTAGCTATCTCGCCGGCCAATTCCGAGCGAGTCTGGGCCCTCGTCGAGGCCGCCGAGGGCGGCGTCTATCGCAGCGACGACGGTGGCAAAAAATGGCACAAGACGAACTCCGATAATACCCTCCGCCAGCGCGCCTGGTACTATTCGCATATCTACGCCGATACCAAGAGCGCCGACACTCTCTACGTGCTGAATACTTCGATGTGGAGGTCGATTGACGGCGGCACCAAGTTCGCTCTCATGCGTGCGCCCCACGGCGACCGCCACGCTCTCTGGATCTCACCCAACGATCCCGACCGCATGATGGAATCCGACGATGGCGGCGCCACCATCACCGTCAATGGCGGCAAAACCTGGTCCACCCAGAACAATCAACCCACCGCGCAGTTCTACCGCGTCGCGCTTGATCAGGATTATCCCTACCACGTCTACGGCGCGCAGCAGGATAACACTACCGTGCGTATCGCCAGCCGCAACGATGGCCGCGATATCGGCGAGCGCGACTGGTATCCCGTGGGCGGCGGCGAAAGCGGATGGATCGCACCCGACCCCCAGAATTCGCAAATCGTTTACGCCGGCTCCTACGATGGCTATCTTACGCGCCTCGATCATTCCACCGGCCAAATGCGCAACGTGACTGTCTGGCCCGATATACCCATCGGGTACGGCGCGGAAGGTATGAAATACCGATTTCAATGGAATTTTCCCTTGCTGTTTTCCCCGCACGATGGGCACAAGCTATATGCCGGCGGCAACGTACTCTTCGAAACTAGAGACGAAGGTCATAGCTGGACGGCTATCAGTACTGACCTGACCCGTAACGATCCGTCCAAGCAGGGACCGGCCGGCGGCGAAATCACCAAGGATAATAGCGGCGCCGAGTACTACGACACTATCTTCACCATAGCCGAATCGCCGCGCGTACCCGGCATGATCTGGGCCGGCTCGGATGACGGATTGGTGCATCTTACTCGCGATGGCGGCAAGAACTGGATCAACGCCACTCCCAAAGAGCTGCCCGAATGGAGCCTGATTAACTCCATCGAAGCTTCGCCGCACGATTCCGAAACCGCCTATGTTGCCGCAACCATGTATAAGTGGGACGATTTCCGGCCCTATCTGTTCGCCACCCACAACGGCGGCCAGACCTGGACCGCTATCAATCACGGCTTGCCCCCGCATTCCTTCACGCGCGTGGTGCGCGAAGATCCGAGCCGCAAGGGAGTGCTGGTCGCTGGTACGGAAACCGGGATATTCATCTCCTATAACGACGGCGCCGATTGGCAGTCACTGCAGCTCAATCTGCCGCTCGTGCCGATCACCGATCTTACGTTCCATCCGCGCGACCAGGAACTGGTGGTCGCAACGCAAGGCCGCGCGTTCTGGATTCTGGATGATGTGCCGCTTCTCTATCAATTGACGCCGGCGGCACTCGACGAGCGGGCGCATCTGTACCAGCCGAAGGATGTCTATCGCAGCCAGCGCGGCGAGTTCGAAGCTCCAACCGGGCGCACCGGCGGCCAAAATCCGCCTGGAGGCGCGGCGATCTACTATTCGTTCCACACCAAACCCAAAGGCGAAGTCACGATCGAAATTCTGGACGCCGATGGCAAGCCGGTAAAGAAGCTTTCCAGCATCGAGAAGAAAGAAGACGAACCTGCCGATCCGGAAGCCGAGCAATTTGGCCCCCCACGCGGACCTCGCAAACTGCCCACCGAAACCGGATTGAACCGCTTCGTGTGGAATTTGCGCTACGAAGACGCTACTAAATTCCCCGGTATGATTATGTGGGCCGGTGAAGCCACAGGTCCGCTGGTTGCGCCGGGCAAGTATACCGCGAAGCTGACAGTCGATGGCCACACTCAAACGCAGACCTTTACCGTCCGCGCCGATCCGCGCCTGAAGTCCACGCCCGAAGATTATGCCGCGCAGCTCGCGCTGGCCTTGCAGATCCGCGACAAACTCAGTACCGTCAACGAGGCCGTCATCCGTATCCGTGCGGCGAAGAAAGAGTTGGAGCGTTATGAAAAGGAAGGCAGTGTGAAGGACTCCGCCAAAGCTCTCGACAAGAAACTCACTGACATCGAGGAAGCGCTCTATCAGACCAGGCTAAAGGCCGGCGAGGACGTACTGAATTTCCCCATCAAGCTGAATAATAAACTGGCAGCGCTCAAGTCAGCGGTAGAAGAAGGCGACAACGCGCCCGCGCGCCAGCAGCAGCAGGTCTACGAAGACTTAGCCACGCGCTCCAACGCCGAGCTGGCGAAACTAAAGACTCTGCTTGACACTGACCTCGCCGCCTTCAACAAGCAAGTGCGCGAAGCGAACATCCCGGCCATCGAAGTAAAGTCGGCCGCGCAATAAAAAGTCGCCTGAAGTGCGTGGCGCACGCCCGTGGCGTGCCGTGTCCCGACTCTTCAGGACACTTGAATTATTCGAAAGCAAGCGCCCGCGGAAGCGCAGGCGCTATGCTGGAGCCCAATGCCACTTGGTTTTTTCATGAAGTGTTTCCGGCATAAATCGTGGGGCGGGCAATCTTGGTGTGGGAGGGTGCCGGGGCGCAATCCCCGGCAGCACTCGACCCGATCAACTTGTGCAGAATTCCCAGCAGTGGAAAACTAAGTGGCATTGATGCTGGAGCCTGCCCCACAGCAGATGACGCAACAACCCGCTGGAAGATAGAGCTAAGTCCATTCGCGTTCATCCGCGTTCATTCGCGTTCATTCGCGGCTATTCCGCAACCTTCAACACGAGCTTCCCGAAGTTCTCCCCGCTGAAGAGCTTGAGCAGCGTTTCGGGAAACTTCTCCAGCCCCTCGACCACATCCTCGCGCGCCTTGAGCTTGCCCGCCATCGCCCAACCGGCTAGCGCCTGCATGCCCTCCGGATAGCGATCGGCGTAATGGAACACCACGAAGCCTTGCATCAGCGCACCATTTACCAGCAGTGACATGTAATTGCGCGGCCCGCGTATCGCGCCCAGATTGTTGTACTGCGAGATTGCGCCGCAGATGATGACTCGCGCCTTCAATGCCAGCAAAGTCAGCGCGGCGTCCAGGATATCGCCGCCCACGTTGTCGAAGTAGATATCGATGCCCTTCGGACAATGCCGTGCCAGCGCCGTACCCACCGCTTCACTCTTGTAATCGATAGCGGCGTCAAATCCCAGCTCGCCGGTAATGTACGCGCACTTAGCTGCCCCCCCCGCGATGCCCACCACGCGGCAGCCTTTGACCTTGGCAATCTGGCCGACGACCGCACCCACCGCGCCCGACGCCGCCGACACCACCACTGTCTCGCCTTCTTTCGGCTTGCCGATATCAATCAGCCCGAAGTAGGCAGTCAGTCCCGGCATCCCCAGCGCGCCGAGAAATCGGGGCAGCGGCGCAAGACGCGGATCGACCTTGGTGGCCTCCTTCGCTTTCACCACTGCGTACTCCTGCACCCCGGTCATGCCGACCACGGTATCGCCAACCGCCAATTTGGAATCGTTCGACGCCACCACCTGGCCTACGCCACCGGCGCGCATCACATCGCCGATCCCCACCGGCGCGATGTACGAGCGGCCTTCATTCATCCAGCCGCGCATCGCCGGATCGAGCGATAGATACTGCACCTTGACCAGTGCCTCGCCCGCCCCAGGCTCAGCCGCGGGTGCGCTCGTGAATTCGAAATCGCTGCGCTTCACCAATCCCGATGGGCGCGCGCTCAGTTTGAATTGCCGGTTTTGTAGTGTGCTCATGACCAGCCCAGCTTCCCACACTTCACCACCGGCCCGCCACGTAGAAATACACCACCGGCAGCGTGAACAGCGTGCTATCCACGCGGTCGAGCATGCCGCCGTGGCCGGGCAGCAGCGTGCCGCTATCCTTCACGCCTCCGCCGCGCTTCAGCGCCGATTCGGCAAGATCGCCGATCTGCCCTGCCACATTGGCCGCCGCCGTCAGCCCCAGAGCCGCAATCGCCGGCACCGCGGGCAGCGCCCAGCGCAGAAAGAAGTAGCCGAAGATCATCGACACCGCCAGCGACGCCGCCGCGCCTTCCCACGATTTGCCCGGACTCACCACCGGCGCCAGCTTGTGCCGGCCGAACCGGCGGCCCACATAATATGCGCCGATATCGCCCACCCAGTTCAATACCAGCGCGTACAGCAGCCAGTAGCGGTTTTCCGCACGCAGCAGCGGTGCGTATCGCCAGCAGCCGAATACGTAAACGACGCCGAGCATCAGAAACGCCGCGCGCACGATGCCGGTGCGCAGATCCGCGGCAGCCAGCGCCAGACCCAGCGCGATCAGCGCCACCACCACCAGCAGGCTCATGCTCTCGAGCGGCCGCCACAGAATCACCAGGCCAGCCGCATAGCCCAGCGGCCCGAGCTTGCCCGCCTGATACGCCGCGGCAATGCCGGAGAACTCGTGATAACACAGCAGCGCCACAATCGCCGTGACGCCCAGCACGGCCCAGTCGGGCGACCACAGCACGACATAGAGCACCACCGGCGCCAGGCCCAGCGCAGTGAGAACCCGCTTCATCGCGAAGGCAGCGCGACGGCCAGTTCTTCGGCCACCGCGCGTGTGGCGTTCAGCCGCGCGCCGCTAAGCCCGCCATAGCGACGGTCGCGCTTCTGATATTCGAGCACCGCCGTGAGAAGAGTGGCGCGGTTGAAGTCCGGCCACAGCGTGTCGGTCACGTACAACTCCGCATACGCGATCTGCCATAGCAGGAAGTTGCTGATGCGCATCTCGCCGGAGGTGCGGATCAACAGATCGGGTTCCGGGCACGTGCTATATAGGTGCGCGGCGATGGTCTCCTCATCGACATGCAGCGAGCCCAGCCGGCCCTCCAGGCGCGCCAGCTCGACAATCGCATTCACCGCGTCCACGATCTCCGTGCGCCCGCCATAGTTCACCGCGAGATTGACCAGCAAGCCGCGATTCGCCGCCGTGGCATCTATCACTGCGTCAAGTTCGGCGCGCACATCGCCGGGCAGCGCGTCCAGCCGGCCGATCGCCTGCAAGCGTATGTCATTCTTCTGCAGTTCCGGCAGCTCTTTGCGCAGATAGAAGCGCAACAGCCGCCACAGCGTTTCGATCTCGGCGCGCGGGCGCTTCCAGTTCTCGACCGAGAAGGCGTACAGAGTGAGCACCTTGATGCCGAGCCGCGCGCACGTCTCGACCGTGCTGCGCACCGGCCCGACGCCCGCCCGGTGGCCCGCCACGCGCGGCAGCCGCCGCCGGCTCGCCCAGCGGCCGTTGCCATCCATGATGATCGCGATATGTGCAGGCAACCTGTCCGGATCGATCGCGGTGGCAAGCTGCCAGTCCCGATCCCCCGGTTGGAGGGTCTCCAGTAAGGCCTTCATGCGGTATTTTCTATAGTACACCAAGCCGTGCGGCGGATTCCGAACCAAAGCGCGGGTTTCATGGCAGGGGGGGCAAAGCCCAAGAGCGCTAACGCTAACGTAACGATTTTCATCGGGCATCGGCCCCGATGGACGTTTCAACAAGATTTGCGTGCCATCTCGTATGGACAGCGGCAAAAACTCATTCCAGGTTGGCTGGGTCAATACGTAGGTTCCTGATATCCTCGAGCATGTGATGGGGAATGTCTTGACGCCTCAGCTTCACGTACATCCAGCCGATGGGAGTTGGCTCGGCCACGGCCGCGACATTCCAGGGTGGACTTTCAACGAAATCCAGGAAGGGAATACCGCGCTTGGGCTGTATTAGACCTGTGTCCCGCAGGAAATAGAATTCGCGCTGGTTACCAGGATTGTGGTGGTAGATGTACTCGTGAAGCAGTGCGATCCCGCAGAGGTGGGTGAAGATTGACGACGACATGAAGTACGTGACCAGTGTATGGATCTGCGACGCCTGGTTGTCGATACGATGGTGAGCGGAATTGATCTGCGCTCGCATGTCCTCGGTTTGGACGGCCGATTCGATCCTCGCCGCCAGCGTTTCCAGCAAGAGTTCTCGCTGGTATTCACTCATGTTGATGAGTGGTTCGGCCGGAGAGTTTACTGCCTGAAGCTGTGCAAGCGGAGTGCGTTCAACGCGGGAGGGGCTGACGATTAGTTGCAGAATCAGGAGACCTCGGTCTTCGGCTGCCTTGAGCAGCGCCGGCAACTCCTCGGATTGGACAAAATCGGAAGCGAGAAAGTCTGCGCTAATCAGGAGGACAGCGACGGATGCTGCCTCAAGCGCTTTTCGAATCTCGATCTGCCACGTATCGCCCGCCTCGATGCGAGTATCGTCCCATATATCGGCAATCGAATCCCGAATGAGCGGTCGGAGGTGCACTTGCAAGCGCTCCAGCCATTTTCGGTCCGCGTGGCTATAACTGATGAACACCCGGCGGTCAGCCATCTTGCCTCCCAGAGCCCGACTGTGGCTTCTGATTCAGAGCGATAGTCCTTACGATACCACTGAACGCTTCCGCTTCTCCTCATCTATACGATGATTATTGGCGTTCGCACCGCGGGGGTTGGCGGAACTCCTCAGAACGGATTGTTCTTCGGTCGTCGAGATCCCCACGCACGGTTCGAACGAATAACCGCGAACCTAAGAACATCTCTCCAAAGCCGGGACGCCCCCGACCCTTGCTTACCCCGCTCCCGGCATCTCTACCTTCTTCAACTTCACCTTGCGCAGATTGCGAAAGAACTGATCGAGTGCGAATCCCGTCAGGAAAGCAGTCAACAACGCCGTTGCCCCGGCACCGCGAATGCTCTCCGCCTTCAACGCCTGCTTCACTTGGGGCGTAACCTTGCCCAACTCTTCCGGGAGGTGGACGGTGAGTTGCGGTATAGCGACCAGCATCGCGGCAAACACGCCCGCCACGATGCCGAGTGCTCCCGTGGCATAAAGAGGCCGTGCCGTCGGCACCGCTTCGCTGTCGTACAGATCGGCTACAGTACGGATAAGAGAGCCAGACAGTCCCGCCACGAGTGCACCGAGGCCGAGAATGAACGCGAGCATTGCCGGGCTTCTTACCGAGTCCACAACCGCCATGCCCAATGCAATCGCGGCAGCCGCAAGGAATAGCGCGACGGCGAGAACCGCCGACCATTGTGTCGCGCGCGCCGCCCGCAGGACCTGCGCTCGCATGGCATCCCGACGCTTGCGCAACCGCTCGGCACAAGTATCGAACAGCGCAACGATCTGCCCGGCTGTGTCCTGGTTCCAGTCCGGCCTGGCCAGCAGGTTCATCTCTTCTTGCGTCAAAGGGTCAGGGTTGGCGCGTATCTTGTCCCACACATTGCGCGCGTAGCCGCCAAAGGACCTGATGGGCAAGACCGTTACTCGCGAGCCGAGGCCAACGAGACCTGTGATCAGGGTGGAGCGTCCGCCGCCAACCAGCAAGATGCCTTCCACTGCTGAAAGCGAGTTGTAAAAGGAAACCTCCCAGTTAGGGTCGGCGCTCGGCTGAAGGTCGAATGCATTTTGGTGCGTCTTCAGAGCCGCGAAGTCGATGTTCCCTTCGGGAGGCGGTGGATACTCGACGCGGATGGAGCTGTGCTTTGCTGCGCCGCTCGCTATGTAGCCTTCGACGACGTAGGGCTCGATGAATTTGGGATCGGCCGAATAAACGATGATGCTGAATCCCGCTTTTGCGAGCTCCCTGCCGAGTTCACGGGCCGCCTGCCCCGCACGCTGACGGGTAGCCTCGTCGGGAATGCCTCCGTAGCCGCCCGCAATAGAAATGTAGCGCTGTGCCTCAGGTGGAGTCATAGTTTTCGAATGAACGTATGCCGCTCAGGATTTCCGATGGTATCGGATGTCGTCGGGCTATCCTGACCTGGCTTTCTCCGATCAAGTCGGCCAAGTCCGCGTTTCCCATTCATGAAGCGTACCGCACTTTCTGCTGGAGCAACAGGGTACCGGCGTGCCTCCGGCTCTCCGCCGACTGCCGGCATATCCGCAGGTGTAGCGTCCCCGCGGGGATCGCGCGCTGATCGGAGAGAGCTCGCCTCCTGGAATGGAGCTGGTTTAGACATCGACTGGTGGTTCTCTATCCACTCCGCCCGCGCAGCCGGTCCAGCGTGCGCCGGTTGCGTTTCGATGGCCTGCCCGCCTGGAAAGCTTCGAAGCGCGGCTCCGCTTTCCGCTCTTCCGCCAGCTTCTGGCGCGCCTCCCGGCTGGCCGCGGTCTCGCGATAAAGCGTTTGCGCAACCGCCGCCGGTCCGCGCATTTCGCTGAGCAGCACGACTTCGACCTGGAATTCGCCGCCCTCGTTTTTCACCCGCAGCATGTCGCCGACATGAATTTCGCGCGAGGCCTTGGCGGTTTGTCCGTTCGATTCGATGCGGCCCATTTCGCATGCGCGCGAGGCCAACGCACGCGACTTGAAAAATCGGGCTGCCCAAAGCCACTTGTCGATTCGCACAGCCATGCTCCCATTCTCGCCTATTGACCCGCGCCACCGCCCGAAAAACCAGCGCCAAATGCGCGTACTATGTGCTATAATCA